>Ga0335072_10000475_pt1 | contig 78824 bp, 66 predicted proteins | sample Lox_Sample_21_FD_206725 | JGI IMG/M metagenome (GOLD analysis project Ga0335072, IMG submission 206725) | Soil microbial communities from Loxahatchee National Wildlife Refuge, Florida, United States - Lox_Sample_2.1 | ecosystem: Environmental > Terrestrial > Soil > Wetlands | place: USA... | reverse complement strand
TTTCGAAGAAAGATGTCCTTGATGAGAAAGTTAGCCAATCTGGACAATTGAAGCAGTGAGAGCAAGAGTGGGAACTGGGAAGCAAAAGCGATGATTTTGTTTGGTTGAAGGAAGCGTGGAAAGCGTTTTAAGTATCGCTTTTAAGGCTCATATGATGCCCTTTCACTAACAAAGAGCAGGTGTTAAAGCAATGATCGCGTTCCAGAGACTCGTGACAATAGCATTGTGCATCATAAAGACCTTGTTCCAGCTCTTTCATTCTTCTATATCGTACCTCTTCTAACCAATTTTGGAATAATCCGCTGAAAGCTCTATATCTTGCTTTGTCTTGATCTAGGAGATAAGAAGTACTGGCTTGTTTAGCGGACTGTACCCATCGAAGCCGGGTCTGTTGATACATCTCTTCTGTCCACATAGCCAGTCTCGTCTAATGTGTCTCCCTGTGTGCCGGGACAGACCATAGGTACTTTGACATTCGGGCAATAGAGATTCTGACTGCATCTTGATATTTGTGCACTTCCGTTACCGTTGCGCCCTGTGGCCAATCCTTGAACATCCTGACACCGACTCCTCCGAAAATTACATTCGCATCGTCGCCACACCTTGATTCGCGGAGAGTCCATCTGAAACCCTGTCAACGCTGCAATGCTAACAATATCTGTGCCGAACAACTGTGAATTCGAGCATGCACGATGATCTCCAACTACACCCATGGTCAAAGCATGACAAGCCAATGGAGCGTCTAGATTAGGTCTGGTGTTATTAGTCTCATAGGGCAGCTGATCGAGGCTGGTACTAGCGCCGTGTGGCGCAAGTCAGGCTGTACCACGCTAAACCTGCCTTGCGCCCAGTAAAGGGGTTATCGTCGTTTTATAAACCCAAAATACGATTGAGACGGTAGGCAGTGTAACTGGGCCTAAGTGGTTCGAGTTTGTCTCAGAACCTGAGCTGATCGTCAATGAGCTCTTTTGGCTCGAGAAATATGTATGATAGGCATGTTTCCCACCGAATTCATTTCCGAAGCAGTGTGTCATGCCTAGCATTTCGCACACACGCCATCATGCTACCTTCGTCTTGTCATTTGCTAAACTGTACAGATATCTTCACACAGCCCAGTGTCTGTGCCTGACTAGTCGCCAGTGCTTCCAGCTTCGCAGATCTATTTTGGTAGATTCACTTCACTCCATACCTATCGCATTTCTATAAGATGGAGCCTTCCTTTCGATTGAAATCATTTGGCACCGAAAGCTCATTCTATGTAAATCACTCTACACTTAACAAACACATATACTGCCCATTATGAGGGGCCTCTCATCCACGACTCTCACTTTCATACTTGGGACCACAGCCGTTATAGCTGTCCCCAGACCCAACTACCTCGAAAGGGATGTCCAGCAAATTGGATTCGACTGTACTCCCCCTCATCACACTTCTGATCTTCCACTGTTCTCGCTCGAATACCAAGCTACCTTTCCAGAAGATATTCTTCACAGCATTCTGAAGTCTGCTGCTCCAGGCGCAAATGTGACTGAGAAAAAAGTAGATGGCAGTCGCTACTACTACGACGGTGATCTCCTAATTGGCTACTTTAATGACACATCTGGTGAAACATCTGTCTTTCCCAAGTTGGGACTCTTGCAGCCTGGAAAGAACATCGACACCCGTGGAATCTCCCAATACGTGAGCAACGTCGGCATTGTGCCAAACGATGACACCAAGCATTCCATTGTTCGTGGAAAAACACTCGCGGCAACCCAGATCACTTTCGGTGGAAGGGCATCAGCTCCAGCGGACTACTTGTTAGAGTCGATCATTCAGCGAAATGTCCCTTACGAGGACCAAACGTATGCTGTTTGCGGACCGGGGACAAAAGCATCGTTCAAATTTGGAGCCGACGGCACCGTCAAGTCGTTGCAACATAAATGGCGGGCGGCAAGAAGCAAAGACTCAACTATAACGCCACTGTCCCAAGATTCGATCCAGCGGAATATCGAATCCCAACTCTCAGCAGCCAGCATCACCTCGAATGTAACTGTAAAGTCAATCGAACTTTGCTTTTACGACTCCGGTAACCAATTCATTCAACCGGTTTTCCGTTACAATGCGACTGTCACCTATCCATTCGGTTTTTCAGACGAAATTATAACCGGATATATTCCCGCTGGAGGAGAAGCATTAGAGCCTCTCCCAAGTCTCAATCCGCCCCAAAATCAACCTGTACCAACATCTGCGGGTAACAGGGGTGACACGCTCACAAATACGACCGCTACAAATACCACTGCCCCTCCTAATAATATTCCCAAACGTCAGGAGGGTGGTATTACCGTAGGCAGATACGTAATGAGAGGCGACGCGCTTTCCCCCCAGATGGTGACTGACGCAAACTATTTCTGGGAGGGCTTATCATCTACCTCAAACGACTTTATCAACAGCCAATACTACTGGGAGGAGCCATTCATCTATGAGAACGATGCGTGGGCTTTCGTTGACGATGTCAACCTTGCATTCTCGGAAGGCCACGGTAATGTCGACGTATTCGCAACTGATGAAACGCTGTCAGGATGGGGCCCTGTATACATTCCGTCTTCACTCCCATCTAATGGCTATGGACCAGGAGCAGGTGGATCGCTGGCTTACTGGATCATAAGATCCTGTTTGGTTGTCCAATCAGTAATTGACTATCCAGATTCGAGCCAGGCTTTCACCCCTTGGTGGCCGGTGATGAATGGTATGCATGCTATTTTGGGCTATCGCACCGATGCTCAGGCTGATGATGGTAGCGATATGGAAAATGTTGGGTCATCTCTTGCAAATGGTGTAAGTGTTCTCAATAGTTGGCTGAATGGTGTGGGGAACACTGGCTACGCATCGATAATGCTTGTGTGTGGGCATGACGACGATACAGTTTTTGACATTGGCAATGTAGGAAAAGCCACTTGTTTGAAGAACGTCTATCAGTACTAACTCTGAAGCCATGCTCCCTGAGGAGGGAGTTGAGAATGTTAGCTAGCATCGTTGGATAAGAAAGACTCATTTTGGACTTTGGAAGAAGGCAGATGATTGTTGCAGCGAGCTGGTCTCAATATTCTTTATCTCTATTATCTCCTTGCTGTTTTTCATTAGTATTTGAAAGAGAATTTGAATATTATTTACGGAGTACCTCTCATAAATTATCTCCTGAATCAGAGTCCTCAGTTGCAGTCGCCTACCAATTTAAACAACCTAAATGGTAGGTTGACCTCCGTTTAAAGGGGTTAGTTGCGCTATTTTGTTCGGTAGCCACAACGCTAATCGCAGGCCTTGGACACTAGTAATCGCCGTCCAACCCACCACTGTTTGCCCTATAACCTAACGCGACGAGTGGCGCAGCGTGACGAGGGGCCATTTCAGTTTCTTGATTTCGGAATTCCTAGATACTCTACCTAACATGTTAGACTGGTACAAGTAGGACGGAAGTGTGTACCGATACGTACGCTTGAGAAATTGTAACTTCCATCCCAGTGTACAGGAGATACTACGACCGATAGAACATCTCAAACCCTACACCTTTCTTCCATTAATGTTCGTGCATTTTTCAGCTTCTACTCAAGTCAACATTCAGTCTGAGAGGAGCTTGTCGCGGTCCCCAGAGGGTCGTCCTCCTTTGGTCTCAGTGCCGTGATGCTCTCCAAATACACGTCCATTGGATGCGTCTTGACGCTCCCAAAGGCCAGACGCTTCCACACGTCACTGCTCACCCCAAATGCTCTTATATCCGGTTCATCATCCTCGACATCAGCGCTGCCACCCGCTTCTGCAGGCAATGTATAATTGTCATCCTGCGCATCAGGGTCGCTGACATCTACCAAGAGCACATTGCTCCCGTAGTTCCACGCGTCTGGCTCTCCAAACTCCCATTCACGATCAACGACATGCTCTGCGCGCTCATTGTACAACGCCAGCAAGGACCGGATGTAACTCTTGCTCGCACGTGGGACAATGTCTCCGAAATTGACGATATTTAGTGAGAGGCCTGACGACATCGATGACGCTCCTGCGACACTCGGTGAGCTTAGAACGGGTGGTGCGGCAAAGGTCACACAGTGCATCGTTTTGAAGCGCGACTGAATGTCTCTACGCTGTGCGCGAATGTGAGCGCTCATGAGACCGGCGACGCCACCGCCTGCAGAGTGTCCCGTGAGGAGTAGGATGGGCTGCTGGTCAGCTGCTGGGGAAGCCGTCGCAGTGCTCATAATCTTGTCACACACGATTTCGGCCATGGCCTTTGCGACGCGCAACAGGCCAGCGTGGGCAGCAACGGCGGCAGCGGTCTCGCTGGTTGAGTGAGCATTAATAAAGCTGGCAGCATCCTCAAGATCGCCGTCGAGGTTAACGAGCCAGTCGACGAGCGAGGCAGTGCCCCGGAAGGCAACAACGACCACTGAGTCATTGAGCCCCGCATGACTGACGAGGATGCAAGCCTTGATGGAACCATCACGAGCAGCGGTAGTGACTTGTTCGACAGCGTCGAGCATCAGTAGAGAGGCTTGCGTCGGGTTGAGCGAATTGTGGTAGGCAACTTTGGCACAATCCGCTGCTAGGAGGACAAGATCGAGCTCTTCCTTGGAGCTGGATCACCTGTTTAGCACATAAAGCATTGATTCATGTGACAGATAGCGCTTACAATGTGTACTCTGGAGTGTTTTGGGGAGGCTTGCCGTTCGAGCAAGCCTGGGTAACCGTCTCAAGGCCGTCCACGATGGCTGACCATGCTCCTACAACGGTCAATGTAAGCCACCATAATCAGGATGAGTGTGTGAGGATCGAAAACGGCACCCACCTTCATCCATTCCTCTGCTCAGAGCCCGATCGACAATTCCCATGATTTCATCCAAGTTCCTGCTCGCCCCCGCCGCCGTCTTTGATGCATCTTTGCCCACCGATCCCGCTCCTCGAGCCGACCCTCTCACGACGGTACGCGTCGAGTACCGTGTCGTGTGACTCTGTAGAAAGAGGCGTTCAAAGGCTTGTAGCGAGCGTACCAAGATCCATCTCATACTTGCAGTCCAGCCTCGGTGTATTGCGAGCCCAACAACGGACAGGCGGTTTGTGATGAGCCCGACGACACGCGAGAAACGGGCAAAGAGAGGTGCCGGGTGGGTAGAGGTTGGTGTGCATGCGGAAGATCGAGCTGTCTGCTGCTCGTCAGACATTTTCAGAAGTTCATGGGAAATGTAAGTGTGGTAAAAATGGAGACATTCTCGACAAATATACGGTAGTGGACTCTAATAGAAGCGGGAGCAACGCGGTCCGGCGGAAGTTCAGTCAAGTCTCGCGGACTTCAGCCTTGCGGGATACGACAGAGTAGGGTAGTTCCAACTTTGTAGGGTAGTTTGGGTGATTCACATGATGCAAATCCGTCCAGAACCCAGCCAATACCGTAGATTTACTGCATCCAAGCGCCCGCTTCTGCCGCACCAGCTCGCATTTCTTTTGAACGCTGCATCCATGGCAAGACTCTGTATTTCTTCTGATCTCGCGTCAAAGGTCGATAAACTTTTCTTTCGCGGCCAAAGCCGGAGATACTTCACGAATATCATAAGACTATGGCAGAGCACGATCGACTGCAGTGGTGCAAGGTTGGAACAACGGAAGCGGACCTCTTGAGAGAGCTTCAAGACCTCTACTGGAACGCATTGGAAGCAGAGCTCGCAGACGCCTTCTTATCCCTGAAATGGATTTTAGAAGCGCGTACGAGCAACCCCGATGCCAACGTCGGCCCCTCTGACATCACCGAACGGATTTCCAAGAGGCTGGGCCCGCCAATGTGGGAATGGAATCCTCTTGGCTTAGATTTGGAGAACATCATTGAGGCTTGTATGCCTGAAGCACTAGAGTACACCCGAGAAATGCAAGACAGGCCAGACGAGCTTCTTCTGGCTCGCTATATGCTTTGCGGCCTCGGTATGCTGGACATTGACGAGGTTGTCGAATACCGAGAACCAGTCCTGCCTTCACAAAATGGCCCACCGAGGGTCTCTGCTGAGAAAAATGATGCAACTGGCGCAATTGAGATTTCTGCGACTTATTGCGATGTCTGTGGAAAGCCAATACGTGGAACGGCGTGGATATGTGGAGTCGGCTGCAGGTCAATTGAACAAGCCAGCGACTCTGGCCCCTTTATAATGTGCATGCCGTGCTACTATAAAGGCGAACATCAGCACCAGCACCTTGTTCGGTCACCGCACTCATACGCAATTTCCCCATCTCTACAGGCCGAGCTTAGTCCCGAAGATTTTTGGATGCTTCGACGCAGAATCCAGCGCGAACAATCCGCAATTGATGCCCAGCAGGATAAATCCGAGCAAGGATTCGTCAAGAGCACACTATTTCAAGCCATGACACCCGCATCGCGAACGTTGTTTCCTCTAGGTAATGTTCACAGCTCTCTAATGTTCGGCCCATTGCTATTTGAGATAGGCGTGCCCGAGTAAGATGAACGCTTCTGCTCCTCCAACAATATCAGCTAAAAGTAGCATTCTAGTTCGGAAGGCGGCGTGCGGATATCTTGTCGTAGACCACCGAACTTGGCAAAGACCTGGAGCTCGCTCAGACAAGAGACTACTGTCTCTGTCAGCCCTGACAGACAGATTTCCAAAGCGCAAACTTGGCTGGTGCATCGACCAGTCCAAGCTACAATCAAACAAGTACTTGGAGGGGCGTTTTCTGGATACTACTCCTTGTACGAAGCCTTTGAGTCTTTTGCAGTCCAGATGGTTCTTGCGGGGTCGAAAAAGTGGCAACAACGTCCCCTCCGAAGCCGAGAAGCAAACTACAAGAGTCTCTCGAAAATGGCCAGAAAACTCGTTGCGCCACTCAAGTTTATGTTTGGTAGTAATGTCAAGTCCTTTTTGCAGATTTTCACTCGGGTCTTGTTTGACAGGAACACAGACTTTCGCTGGAGCAAGTACTCCAACAACTGCCAGAGCTTCTGCGACATGATTCTAAGCCAACCAGAGTTTTCAACAGTGTTTCCACGGCGAGAGCAACTACAAAGCCGGCCGTCAGCAAAAAGTTCTGTTCTTGACTACCTAATCAGCTTCCGCACTCACTCACAGCTTGGCCGCACTCTAGAGGCATCTCTGCTCAGCATTGGGCCTTTGACTACATTTTTCAAACAGCTGCACAATCCGTCTAATGCTCTGAGTGCTCAGGAAGGTGCCGTGAACGTGGCCTACGACGGCAATCCTCCTCTTTGCGCTCGCCTCATGTTGTGGAGGTGCCAAAGCGAAGACTGCAGCTTGGCCGATCATGTGTGGACTAATCCTGCTGAGTATACGAGCATATTGCAGCTACATCTTCTCCTAGAGAGGAGCCACTATGTTCAAGAGAGTAAGGACGAGGGTGGAACCTCTGCCCCACTGAACGACTTGCAATGGATCGAAAACAGGGTGGCAGTGTTGCAAGCCCTTGATTGCTTTGCGACCGCAGCGGCCGGAATTGCACGCACTTTCCAGGATCGTTTGGCGGCGGATGAATCGATAACATGGACACCACCGTCGCCGTATTGCATCCCGCACGATTATCCATTCGTTTGCGAAGGCGATAGCATCCAGATGACGCAGCAGGACCCTCTGCCGGACATTTCGATTCTGGGAAGATTGTTTGGTGGCGCTGGCCAAGGCCCCCATATCGACCTGCCGGGGTATGCGGAACCCGATTTCAAGGTCAAGATCCTCTGAGGCAGGAATGATAGTTCCCGGTCCTGTCTCTTAGCGCGTCGGTCGTTCTTGTTCGATTCCACAGGACACACCATGCCGCCAGCAACGCTGCTAGAGACTGGTATGGGATGCAAAGGCTTACTAAGGCGATGAACACTCGATTCGATGGGAGTGATGTACAATCTGGCGCTGCGCTGCTACTAGAAGGCCCTCGGTCCCGAACTTGTCTGTTCACATAATGTGCTGGCCTTTGGTGATCTCTTCCCGCAAACTGATTGGAGAGATATGGCGAAGACAATTTACACTCGAACACTGTCTGGATGTACAACGGTCTGAGGAGCTTCGTTAGAAGTATGTAAAGACCTTGAAAGTCAACTTCAAACATATCAACTTGCGCCAGCCGAATTGGAGACTCATCAATATTCATCAACGGAATTACAATCTAACACAGAGAGAGCGAATGGCAAGTCAGATGTCTTGTGATATGTTATTTTTTGACTACACGTTATATGCTACGTAGAAAAGGCGATCAAGTCGTTTACCCTTTATTCCGCGCACGGCGCTACTAATGGGGGTGGGCCTGGGGCAAGCAGCTACTCCGTATGTCACCGTAAGGCGTTTCTTGATTGATCGCACGGAGATAGAGAATTGAAGTTGAAACTCACAATCACTAGATACACTTTGCCGGATTAATGCCTTGAGGAACGAAGAGACAAAAGGCTCTTCAGGGAGCCACACCCCCGAAAATTACAGCCTTTAGTACTTAAGCTAGGCATCACTAACAGCCCTCATTCACTTCAACGTTAGAAACTATACGTGTTCAATTCGAACGGCATGTGTGATGCCGTTACTTGATTATGACGCGACCCTGCCGACAGGCACGGTGGCAGACGATTGAGATACGTTTCATTGCACATGCTAATAGAGTAGAGTATATATTAAGCTAAGATAAGATAACATGACATACGAGACTCGTTACAATCGCGTTTAATAGTTAGTTAAGTCCAGCTCTCGTTGCACACTGCACGCGCTGCCTCTAAAGTAAGCCTTCATCGATTCCTACGCGTCGGGCAATTGCTAGACCAGTGACCTATTTTACCACACGAAAAGCACTTGTCTCCGGACGTAGATCTCGACGGCGTCGCGCTACCCTGCCTACGCCGTGGGCAGTTATTAGACCAGTGCCCCGTCTGCCCACAGCTAAAGCATTTATCACTTGAAGGAGTCCGTGAAGGCGTCGTGGCGCTTCCCTTCCTAGGGCTTGGGCATCTGCTGGACCAGTGGCCAGGCTGGCCGCAAGTATAGCAGTTCCTGCTCGGAGACGACGCTGATGATCTCGGTGGCGTTATGCTTCCCTTCTGGGGGCTCGGGCAATTGCTGGTCCAGTGACCCATTTTACCGCAGTTGTAGCAGCTCGTGTTCGAAGGAGATTTAGACGGCGTGGTGCTTCCTTTCTTGGGGTGTGGGCACTCGCTAGACCAGTGGCCAGGTTGACCGCAATTAAAACAGTCGTCACTGGAAGAAGACCGTGTCGGCGTTTTGTTTGCAGCCGGCGTTGCCGAAGCCGCTGATTGAGAGCTTGAAATGGATAGCGTGTTAAGGGATGCACTTAGGATAGCAACACCATTCGCAGCACTTGCCGCTACGGTCTTTTGACGGTCATCGTACTCCCTACCTAAAGCATCCTCAAAGCTAACAGCAAGTTCCTTGAAGGCATCGTGCACAAGATCCGGAGTATACGTCCATCCCGTCGACGACTCCGAAAACGACTTCGTTAGATCATCAATAAACCGTATCGTAATCTTCTCTATACTCTGCTTTAATCCTCGAGACGTACTCGCCAAGTATCGGTTGCTCCACAGATTCTTGTATAAGCCCCGCTGATAGTGCACTAGATCTGGAATATCGTCTTTGATGAACTTGAGCGTCTGCCCGCTGATGTGTTTGCCTAGCTCTACGAGCGCAGACTCCGGCATCGAAGTTCCAGGTGCGAACTGCCTCATGGCCTCGGACACGGCTAGTAGAGCATCACAGATGCCCTCTGATGTATTCTGGTCGAAGACAAAGAATTTATAGAGATCCCACGAGCTTTGAGACGTATACGCCGAGGACACCATATGGTCAAAGATCTGTTTGAGACTCCTCAAGCCGTTGTCGAATGATTTGGTGTATGCCTTGTATTTCTTAGCAGTGTTGTCTGCCTTGGTTCTTCGAAGCTCGCGACCCGGTTCCGTGTTAAGCTGCTCTCCATCTCTACCCTTCTCTATAAGAAGTCGTCAGTATATACCACCACGAGTGATCGCGAAACGAACCTTGCATTAATTGAAGAGTTCTTTCTCGGCACGTTCTTCTAAGGCCGTCCATCCAGTCGTCTTCCTGCCAAGCTATATTCAGCTCGCACAGCGCCTTGCACAACTCCATAGCGAACAGTCTCCGGAAGCAGCTTTCATTTGGGCAATAATTGGCCACATAGCTAGGATGGAATCCATTCACGACGCGGACAACGTGGCCATTCGGAAACCTCAAGCTATGTACCTGACTGGTCTTACCAGGCCCTTTCCCAGAAAAGGAGAGGTCGTCCTGACCATGGATTCGCCAGCACGCGAAAAGAACCTCGGGCCTTTTTGCCTCTACCATGGAAAGGAATGTATTATATGCACGTTTCGCTTCATTGGATAGTTCTTTCGAGGGGATCTGCTCGGTGATGAATGGGAACGCATCGAATACGCTCGTTGTTTTCAGACCTCCAGGGCCATTCACAAAGGTGAGCGACTTGTCCAGGTAGGCCAGGGTATTACATTCGTCTCGAACCCACTCCACGTCTGCAGTGAAGACCTGTGACTTGGCTGGTTGCTGCAGGGCAATGACCAGACCACCTGTCATGTCTGGTTTGGCAAGCCATGCGGCGAAATCGGCTTCGTGCTTGGTAGGAGTGGTCCTGTTATCGCGGACCATGGTGTTGCCAAAGGTCTCGATTATGTCTGCATGTTTGCCGACTCCATGGGAATGCTTCTGCTTGGCGCTCGGCAGAAATCGCTTTAGGCGGTGGTCGACGGGGATTCCGTTGCACAAGTGTCTATCATTTGGTGAAGCCATAATTTGAGTAGAAGTATAGTCAGAAAAATAGAGCTATCTGAAGGTCTCCGAGACGACATCGTGGTCATATATACAGGCTGCAAAGCACAGTTCCCAAGTCAGTTCAACGCGTAAGGGGTACCTCTCGCTGGATGCACCGTCGGGCTGTGCAGCTGCAGTTACGCAGCCGCCTTCACATATCTCTGATGCATCACAGCCAATCAAGAAAGCCTTAGCGCGCAACCATGAAACATATGGCGAATCCAAGTCGTGAACGCTCAAAGCGGACTGTATCTTGTGGGTAGAGACTCTCGGAATATATTCCGATCAAGTCAAAGTGATCTTTTAGGCTTGGAGCCATGTTCTCCTTTGAGAGCGAAATCCGAAGAGATGCAGATGGTTGAGATTGAGCCGGGGGGTGCCAGGTGGAAGGGCGATCGATGGCATCAACGAAACAATCGGCAGCGTGACCAACACCGTGTTCGTTTTCGTTGCACACTGGTTTCCTGGAGGAGAATTGGCTGTAGAACAGGACCACATCGATTATATCTTTATAGATTTGTGAGGGAGAGACTTCAGAGGCCTAAAGTGTAATTCCGTCCCGCAACGGCGGGTGTCCCGCGAGCCCCGAGAGACACATTACTTCTCTTTCGTGTTTCTATCGCTCTATTCTTTTCTTATGCTTAAGCTTCTTCTGCTGTGATTCGCAGCTCTAATCGAATTTAACTCTATAGGCTCTCTTTCAGGCTGCCGGAAACTCCTTCGCCTTGGTCCCGATTGTGGCTTTGTGACATATTCCATGGGACCTGGCGCCTCTCCTCGCTCTGCCTCGTCGCCCTGTTCGATAGGAGTTGCTGATCCGCTATTTGGACTACCGGGAGTTGCGGCGCCAGTGGTCATCCCTGTCGGCAAGGCACTGTCTTCACCATGAATACCGCCACAGCTTTCCATTGTAAACGTACTGGCTGTCGGCGCATCAAGAATTCGAAGTTCCTCCGGTGTAAAGTAGTGCGGTAGTAACCACGTTCGAATCGGAATGAGCAAGAGAATGATAATCGGGAACCCAACAGCTGCTATTGTCTGCGTGATGGCGAATGTAGCGCCAAAGCCGAGCAACTCCAGACCAACAAAAGCCCAAATCGCCTGTCGTCTTTGTATGCGCTGAAGTGGATCACTTCGAGGAGTGAGACCTTTGTCACGGGCCAGGAAGAGAATTTTAACCGTTATGCCATTGGCCTGAAGAGCTTGGACTCCCATGACGAAGAAGAGTCCCGCTAAGACTCCTTGAGGAATAAGGTGTAAGACAACAAGGAGTGGGCCGGACATGGTTCCTAACGTCAAAAGACCTTGGGCTAAGTTTGAAACTCTCTGCTCGACGACATGGTCAACAACGCGGCGGGTGTGACCTTTGCTCCCGGATCGCTCTTCCTCATCGGCCACAATACGAGTTACGCAGAGGGAATTGGTATGGAACGGTGCTTGTGGGATAAGGCCATTCGGGAATGGTATACCCAGTAAACCAGCTATGCCGGTTGAGAGTCCCAAAAGGAAGAGATCCCTATGAAATGTGGTTAGCAATTTTCGATTACAACTGCGCGAAACTGAGATACACCCACCAATGGAAACCGGCGGGTTTGCGAAGCGGGAACTCAGTTCCTTGCGCAATTAATGAGGATACTACGGTTATTAGCCAATGGATATCGTTCATTCCAATTGGCTTACCATTGTGATCAAAGTAGAACAAGATCGTCAACAGTGCTGCGAACGGTATCGCAATAAAGACATCTCCAACCTTAATATCCCAGAAGTGAATGAACCAGCCTCTGTCTAAAGTTGGGAAGAAAGCTTTGCTCGTTGGAAGAGTAAGAAGATCAATAGAATCCATCTTCCCAAAGTGTACAAACCCGGTGAAAAACACAACAGTCAGTGGCGTTCCATAGTCCTCGATGAATTTTCTCAAGTAACGATGAAAGAGGTTGCTGTTGCCGATTACGCCGCAGCCGTACGCGATGATAAGAACCAGCAAAGATACTGTTATTGACAAGTACGCCGAGGCATCATCTACTCGCCATTGTCTAGTTAATACCTGTATGCCCTTTTGGAGGTAAATAAAGGCAACGTAGAATCCAACTGGGCAATGTCAGTGCATGAAGATCAAATTCAAAATGCTGCTTACATATGTCACAGGAGAAGCGAGTGACATAACGAAGGGCATTGCAAGCATTCGTGATAGCCAATGCCCAGTGCATCAACAGTGACCATCTATATATGTGAGTACACAGAGCTTCCTTAAAGGACTATTCACGTACAATCCGATCCAACACATGAAAGCCAAGTAATTGGCCCGGTGGGCCATAATGTCGAAGACAGTGTAATTGAAGACAGTGATTGGACCTATAATATCTGATTAATTGTACGAGCGAAACCAGATGACAACATAGAGGCTTAGTGGAATTATGAACTCCACATAGCTCACAGCAAGCTCTGGAGTAATCCACGTACCTGTAACTCCAACAATGGTCAAAGGTTGAGCAGCTAGAACAGAAAAGATGACCGAAGCAAGAACAGAAGAGAGGAGAACTTCATTGACGCCGTAGCTCATATTGGTCTTGACAAACATGTCGAGAGAGAAGGCAAGAGCCGGAAGGATGCTAGAAGGGTGGTTAGTCGTTCACGCTGTTCCAAGTTTGGTTCCAAAATTCAGAAAGGGTCACATCAAGGTGAGGTAACTCAGGAAAGCGCTATGCTGATAACTGGCTGCAAGTTGATGGGTACATACTTTGCGAAATACATGTAGACGGTAGCAGGGATAACTCTGTAATCCCAGGCATCAGTCCAGTCGCTCAAATAGAACGGAACTCTTCGCCGAATGTCATTGATCATGCCTTCGAAAAGGTTGATCTTCCACCACTGCTGTGTTTGGCGATGACGCTCTACTGTCGGCTGTCTACGATCTCTACCCAGCCATTCCTCGCTATCTGTCTGCAAGGCATTGCGTTTACCAAGTGACATTGGCGATTGCCATGGCTTCTTTGCCTTTCTAGGTGACCTCGAAGTCCTCAGTGGAGAGACTAGGTCAGGGTGATGGCGCGGTGTAGAGTAAGATTCCTGTCGTTGAGACATGGCGGTTTGGAAGAAGAATTTTCGCTTTAGTTGGATGGAAACCTGTAGGTAGCCGGTAAAAAGGAATAGCGTGGCAGTACGATGTCAAGAGCTGGGTTCACTGACGCTGCCATTGAAAGCCAAATGGCAGGTTCGAAATGGTACAATGGAACAGATGTTCTTGGGAGAAAAACGATGTCTGCATCGGTCGGAAATAGGATTTCGCAGAGAATGTGGCCATTCGGAAGAATGGTCCGCTTCTTGGTATGACCGAGTGGCGGGCATTCTTACTATACTACGTCATCAGTACTCCGGCCTCTAAAGAAATCAATATTTTCTTTGGATTTAGCCAATCTAGTTTATTGTTGGCATCTGGTTCACTATGATAATTGATTCGTAGATTGGTTTGAGGGTCGCATTGGTTGTGTACATATTTAATGCCTCAGGCAAGAATTTATGTCTCCAAGTTTTTTGTTTACATGTCGAACGTCACCATAAACAACAATTCTCGAAACCATTGGCCTCTACCCTACAATCTTCAACGGCTGGTTATCTCTTCAAATTGCACTTTGGCCTTGAAGGCTTTCTCATTGTCTTGACCTGAAAATGGTGTTCACTCGCCGGTCCTCGCGATTGGCAGCCGCCACAAAGGTATGTTTTCGCTTTTTCCAAGCCTCAATGTGGAGATAAAATTGCTATTCTCATTTCTGGAAATCCAGAGCACTTTCACCAGTTTAAATCGTAGCTAACGAGCTAATAGCAGGATCAAACCAATGGCAAAGATCTCATGAAGCAAGCTGAACAGATCTCTTCACTCCCCAATGCACCCACACATCCGATTGCATCTCGAGCTGAGAATATCGACAAAGTTGACACCACTGGTGATTCAGCTGCAAGCCCTTCCGGATCTCGGAACCCCTTTAGCTTCTTATCGTCTGTTACGCAGCGCACACCAAAAGGCAAGACTCCTATTAAGCCAAGTGGAGATGAGATGCACCCTGATCATCACCAAAAATCTACAGCCACTCCTTACGATGAAGCCCGTTGGCTGGGTTTTTTTAATATGGGTCCAGTATCTGCACCTCCAAAAACGAGCGGTACTCCAAAAATCATGCCAGCTTCACCAACTCCTACAAAGGAGGCTGCTCTATCCAGCGCCGGCCTCGGTACTTCTGAGTTCAAGTTCGCATATAAGCGCCAGTCTCTTGAGCTGAGCCCAGAAGCACAAAAACTCATGTCTGAAACACGTGAAGAGGCAGCGAAGATTCGTGCCCGTATGTCGATGCTTCCACCAACGCCAGCGAATGAGCCCGGTGCTGAGAGCCCAACCACCGGCAGGAAAATTGCAACGCCCAAGGGCAAGGTTGGTCGGTTCACTAATGCACATCTGGCTGAGTTCAAGAAGATGGAATCTATAGCAAATCATCCGTCGACCTGGCGTACGAATCCTATGCTAGCCGCGGATACCAAGAAGGGATTGAAACGATCACCATCGAAGGCTGAGCTCGACACATATGATTCCAATACAATCCTGTCCAAGGCTGGAAACGTTGCGGCCATGATCCTTGATGAACGAGAGTCCGAATCAACTCCCTCAAAGCGTATGAAGGTGGATGCATGCGACGATGCTTCAAGTAAGAGGGTTGTGCAAACGCCGTCGAAATTGAATCCGTTCATCGCTCCGAAGACTGCGCCTATTGGACGACGCAAGACTGGGATGCACCGCCCACTATCTTCTTTGATGTCTCCGACGAAGGCTTCGCTCGCTCGATCTCAGAGTGTCAAGAATCTGCGAGCCGCGAATGTGCTCCCAGCGCTCACTCGTACAAACTCCGTCAAGTCTTTTCGATCTCCATTCACTCCTCGGACCAGGATTGATACAACTGCACCCAAACCCGCCTCCCCCGCTCCGATTAAGGTTCACTCCGTCAAGGATGCTCCTCCTGTCAAGGCACCCGAAGAACTTACCAAGTCTCCTTCGGCATCTGACTCCGACACAATGACTATGATCAAGTCGATTCTCAGGACTCCGCATCGACTGTACTCCAATGACCCAACCAAGATTGCAGCAGGAACACACGTTGCTACTCCGCCCAGCCAGGTCACTGGAGGTCGACAGACTCCAAAGACGGCGCCAGTGCAGAAGCATGTCGACTTTACTGCGTCAGCGCTAGCCAAGGCTCAGCGCGATGAAGTAAAGGCTGCTTCGGTGGAGCCTGAGAGCGTTCGTTACCCGACTCTTCCCACCATCGCTTCCGTAGACGACACGGCAGATCGCCGCTCGACCATCTCGTCACTTCCGATCCCAGGCGCCTTCACGTTCCGCTCGGGCACACCCGTCTCCTTCGGCAACCTTCCAGCCGGGCCTACGATCCGCGCCGTGCGCGACAGCGACAGCGACAGTGGCCTGCCGTCGATCGCGGAGGACGCCGACGCGCCGAGCGGCGCCGCGTCGTTGTCGTCGCCGTCGAAGCGCAAGCTGGCGCAGCTCTTCACAGCGAATCCGTTCGCGAGCGAGCCGGACGGCGACGATGACAAGGAGAACGAGGACGCCGCCGCCGACGAGCGTCCGGCCAAGCGCTTGCGCAGGGCTGACGCTTCGCCTCCCTCGCCGCAAAAACGCTCGCCTGCTAAGCTCGTCAAGAAGAGCAGGCTTCCGACTCCCAAGAAGGGCCGCGGCCTCACGGCGACGAGACTCAATATGCTTGCTATGCCGAGGAATCGTTGATAAGTGTTGCTCAGGCTTGTTTGTGAGCTCATATGCATGTGGTAAATGGACTTTGTCGCTTTTTCGGAGTTATAGATGTGACTACGACGACTTGATGAATGGCGGGTTTCGGTTACATTTCATCACGGGTTTCACTTCTCCATTTGTATGGTTATCGGGCTTTCATAGTCGATTTATGGACGGCGTACGGGCTAATGTGGTGGCATCCTGTCTGGGAAAGACGGTCGATTTAGGATTATGGAGTTCGGGATGAAAAATTGAATGCATGGGATAATGGTGACGAATGATTGCAATGGATGGCGTCAGATGGCTTAGCATACTTGTCGGAGTAGATCTAAATCCAATGGGACTTTCTTGATATTGATGCCAAACCTCCCAAGCGTACTGTTTCTATTTGCATAATACTATGCAGCAAATGCGCACTAATAAAGCCTCCCATTCATCCAACCAATGTCATAACGCCAGGAAATTCTCGATGTCATCCGAGAAGCCCCAAATTCCAGCAACTTTGCGCAAGTAAGTGAAGAACGCGGCATCACCTGCATGAGGCCAAGACGACCGCACGCATCACAAGACGAGCGCAGTATCCCAACCAAGTCCTCATTTCACCACCTCGTCCAACTTCATCAGCATACCCTGCACCTCCTTGACGAGGTCCTTCCTTCGCTGGCGCGCCGCGGCATCGTCCATGGTCTCGATGGCGTCGAGCTTGAGCAGCACCTGCGCCATGATGGTCTCGGTCAGCTTCTTGTGCTCGAAGTCGCGCTTGGCCTTATCGGCGGGCGGGTTCGCCGCGAACGTGATGCACTGCGGCACCAGCGTCGTGTGGAACTTGCTGGCGATTGCGTCGAGCTGGTCGGCCGCGCTTTTGGGCACGGGAGGCGCGGGAGAGGCAGAGGGTTTCGGCGGTGGCGGTGGTGCGTGCGAACCGATGTACGTCGCATCTGGGTTGAGAGGTGTTGCGGATCGTGAATCGGATGCTGTGGGTGTGGCCGTCCCGCTGTTTATTCCGCCGCCTTTGCCCTTTTTGCCCTTCTTCTTTCGGTTACGACGCTTCTTCTTTGGCGAGGTGGGATCCTCATCGGGGCCGTCATCGACCTCTTCTTCGTCTTCGTCATCCTCGTCTTCGGCGGGAGGGACTGGCGGAGCTTCACCGACTACGCAGAGGAGTTCGGATTCCTGGCCGGAGCGCAGGCCCTCTTCGCGCGCCAACTTGGAGTCATCCTTCAGATTGCGGCCGCGGTAGAACAGTTTTATCCTTCCTGCGTCTTCAGGATCAATGTCAAGAGACTCTGCAGCCTTATCGCGTATATCTCCGACCGTCAACTCGCCGTGGTCAATGCTCCCGCCTTTTAAATGTACCGGATATGATACCCTCCTGTGCTTCAGTACCAGGACGTCACTCTTTCTATGTGAATGTTTGGAGTCATTGCTGGCCTCGCTAGTATGGTGATTCGGTTGACGAGCTAGATCGTCGGCAGTGATGTAGCTGAAGTCGGAGTCGGACACTATGGGTGATTCTGAGCCGCGTCCGAAGGGGGAGAATCGGCCGCTCCAGCCACCCCATCCACTAGACCACCTTGACATTCGATGTACGGAGGTGAGGAAGATTATCAGGAAGCCAAGGAGGGTGGTCCAGTGAGCGCGATTGATGACGTCGAGGAAGTAGTCGTAAGCTTGTGCAATTGGTAGCCCTGTGCGGTCGAGGAGAGTGGGGATAGGCTTCTGAGCGTTTGGAGGGGCTAATGATGTATTGAAAAGGTTAGATATAGTAAAAATTGCCTTCCGCAGTAGGCCGACAATATTCTCGAAACTTTCGTAATCACTGTGCGTGGCAGGCTGTGGCTCTCGCGTCCACAGCGAGCGCCAGATGTTCCTCAGCGATTCTGGAAGAGACGAGAAGAGATCGGGAGCCAGGATGACTCTTCGTTGCATTCACCGCAAGGGCGAAAGGGAAGCAGGGCTACCAGAGTCTGACCGAGTCTCTGCCGAACTTGACGTATTGGTACTTTGGTGTTGTTGTGATGGCGCTAAATGCCTGAAGATCCGCCACGTCGTCGGCGATCGCCAGAGTGGCTGGCAGTTTTTGCAGTCTACAACGACAGATTGTTTTCTACATCAAAAGGTCGCTTTTAAACGCATGAGCATGGCTGGAGTCGGCTGAGTAGAGCTTGGTGTCGCAGCGCTGCGTCTGACTCCAGTAAAAGACATTGACGTCTCCTGCCGTGGCAATACGGCACTGTCCCTAATGGCCGCTCCAGCACATGACGCCGCTACTACAGCAGTGGAAGAAGTGAGTGCAAGCAAAGGATTGTCTACGAGAGACTCGATGGCACTGAAATCATTGCGCACGAATCTGGGCTATGTCATCGATCCGAACAAGGATGGTCCTAAACCCGCCCGATTCCGAACTCGAACTCTCCTCAAGACTCTTCGCTACGTGGCCATTTTCATCTTTTGGCGTTTGCTACGATCTATTCGTTATGCTATCGTCGGTTCCATTATTGCAGCTCTAGCTGGAACCGCCATTGGTACCGTAGCCAGTGGAGTTGGCTTCTTCATCGCACCGCCGGGCATTCTGGCTGGAGCTGGAGTAGGCTTGCTGTGGGGTTTGGGGAAATACTCATGGAGAATTCTTGCGAAACGGGCACGCGAAGGGAAAGTAGAGGGAGCGGATCCGCGAGAAGACGAGAGAGTCGATGCTGGAGAAGAATCACCACCATCGCCAGAGCCGAAGCTGGGAAGCAAGGTGGAAGTTTGGTGAAAACACAGGTACAGAGCTGCTGCTGGATTGGACCGTGTGTTCAATCATAGTTTTGCTTCGGAAAGAATTCTGGTGTATCGAATACAATTCACTCCAAGTGACTATTTGGACTTCCTTGAGCAAGCGAATGGCGTATAGCTTCGAGCCGTGTCAACTAGAGATATCAACTCTTCTCGAGAGATTCAAAGGCATTCGGTAGACCAGATAAATACACAATGGAAAGTTACAATACTTGTTAACACAGAGATAGAAAAGAATCCGCTTCGGCTCAGACCTCTGCGACCGATTGCTCAAATATCTTTCAGCCAGTCTGTTATGGGAGTACGAGGTTTTTGATATCTCGGCTACGAACTGTTCACTCTAAAATCTAAAGACGGATGTCCACGCGATATTCACGTGACATAAAATAGCCCGAAAGTGAGCTGATTTCTTATTGAGGCTGTGCCTTGACAGACTCATATCTCTATACGACTTCCATTTTGTCAGAATTCAAGTTTATTTTGCTTGGAATTTGGCGTCTTTTACAACCGAAATGTCAGAATCACCAGTAAATTGGGCCGAAACGACCCATGCTTATGGCTCCGCAACAGACATTCCTGATCTTTTGAAGATGTTGGAATCAGATGAAAAATCTGAACGAGATAACGCCAGATGGGAATTCTACGGCAATGTCCATCACCAAGGAACCAGATATCCAGCTTCGGCACTAATTGTGCCATTTCTCGTCAAACTTGCGGCGAATCCAGACGTACATGAACGATATGAGATCATTTACTTGATCAACAGTATTGCGGTCGGTTACGATAGCTTATTTCTTCCAAAAGGAATGGACCCTGTCTCCTGGCGTAAGAGGCTGGAGGAGAGGAGAAACCTAGATGTCAACGAAGAAAAGAGACAACTGGATCAATGGGTCAGTGAAGCACCAAATGACAAGAAACGCCGGAAGCGCGAATTCAAACGTGATAGCCGGTTGAGAATGCGCAAATACGACTTAAAAAGATGGGAGAACGCGGCAGCGGCCTATGATGCAGTGAGGGATAAAGCGGTACCGACACTTTGTTCAATATTAAAGGATGACCCGGATTACATAGTCCGGGCGGGCGCGGCTCATACATTATCCCATTTCCCTGAGTGCGTGGACAAATCAATGCCGATTCTACGCTCAATTGTCTTTGAGGAGTCGGAAAATATTGCCCCTGCGCTTTTGGGGTCAGCAGCTCTTGCTTTTGTACTCCTATATTGCAACAGCAAAAGTTCTGAACCTGATCGCCGAAGCATTGAAGGGAAATTGCAAAACCTTCTCGGGAGTGAAAACTCATCGCTGCGTTGGGTCGCTGCCACGGGACTCGCTCGTCTTGAAGCTTATGATGCTGCTGTCATTCGCGAACTGGCGATAGCGACTGTCAACAAAAGCTTAGGTCAGGCCATCGAAATTTCGTTTTATGGAGGTGCCTTGGGACAGTACGCTATTCAATCTCTACAGGACGCTGTCAATGTGCCCTCACTTTCTGAGTCAGTATTAGGGGCTGCTCTCGACCCAATACTCAACGGAATGACACCAGAGACATTTTCGTCCGATGAACTGTTCCGAATCGTATGCAAGACACTTTGGAAAACGCCTGAGAACAACCCACTGCAGGGCAGCAGTCCGGTGCCATTTGAGGATTTGCAGAACGAAAAGGAGAAAACGTTTTTCAAAGCACTTGCTGAAGCAAAAGACTACATCTGGATTCATCTTCAAAAGAGTTTTAAATTCTGGAAGCTTCCTCGTGATCGCGATGTCTGTCGCCGCTATGTCGGATTGCCTCCAGAAGGTCCGTACAACAGGACAATACTTACAATCCCAGGTGATTCATCTGATGAGGATGAATTATGGTCCGCCAATGTTTAAAGGTATGGGCTGAATGAGATCAAGTGCGGATTAGTCAGATTGCTTTGCTGTTCTACGATCGGATCGTTACGTAGCTTGAAGCTTCATACACAATTACTAGACTGAGCTCAATACACTCAAGTTTTGTAGCCTAGATTTGATTAGGTGCCGCTAACATATGTATCTGGAAAGGCAATACCCTTATGGTACCTCTCTAGTGGCAGCGCAGGTTAGTGGGTGCGGATGCGTTGTGTGTACCTTAGAGAACGTTCCATCACAAATCCGAGTTATACACGCTGGCTAATTTTGGCTGGTAAGGCAAGGAGCTTCCTACTACTGATTCTGTGCAGGAATTGCTGCAGAACTACTCCGTACTCGACGTAGAACCACCCCACAACCTTACGTCGACTGATCAGCCCCATCCCCACACAGAGCTCATCATGGTCTTTAGCGCTCCACGCAAAAGCCAAGCCTTCGTATTCATGTCACCGCATGCAAGCATCCTATCGGGAGTACCTACTAGGTACGGCGTACGTAGCTCTCTAGATCAATCGCAATACCTACCCAACTTGAGATTATGCGCACCTGACCTGGCTTCAGTTCCATATCTTAAAGTATTTCACAAGCCAGTCGACTACACAAGCGAGTCTGCCAGTTGTTTTTCCGCCAAGAATCGCTGAAATTTCTAAAACAGCGAACTCCTCCGTACTGTAGGAAGACTCTTTAACATTAGCTCGATACATTCCAGCTCCAAAATGCGCCAAAGGGTATAGTCGGGTCAGCCGAGCAAGTTGCTGATTGCGGAAAGTTCAGCGATTATCATGGCAGACCGAGATGATCAAGTGCAGCTCACCGTCAATTGCCTCTGCAAAACTCATACGTTTCACTCCACGATCAGCAGACACTTGCTTCCGCTCAAGTCAACATTTTGCCATTGTAACTCGTGTAGGTATGTCACTGGTGGACTCTACACTAGCTGCATCGTCTGGCCCGGATCCGGCAAAGATATTGCCCGGTCGTCCCTGAAGAAATACAAATTCTCAGAGAACTTCCAAGTCCTTTTTTGCTCCAAATGTTCCAGCCCTCTTTTCTGGGAGATAGGCGAAGAAGAACGGCAACCACACACATTCAAAGCCTTTACAGGCGCTCTCGTCAACCACCCCATCCATGGAATGATACAGTTCACGCACCACATCTTCGTTGGCGACACCGTCGACGGCGGCGCTTCTATGTGGCTGCGCAAGCCTAACGTGCACGGCACTATCACCACGCGCTGGGCCGGTCGTCAGGGCGAGAGCGATGAGATCCCGCCTGAGTGGCCGGCGGCGGATGGCCTTCCTGATGCAGCAGCAAAGCCCGGGCCCGATTCCATCTCCATCAGGTGCCACTGTCGCGGCGTTGAGTTTGTCGTCCGTCGCGGAGACACGGACTACGCCCGTAGGTCGAAGGGCCAGCTGCCGTGGTTTGTGGATCCCACTACGTACAAGTCCTGGGGTGGGTTTGACGGGTGCGACTCGTGCAGGCTGTCGTCTGGAGCGGATGTTTTCAACTGGACGTTTGCGTTGCTAGAGCATGTTGACTTTCATCACGAGTATGATCGGCTTGATAGGGGTGGATCCGGCTCTGCCGCCGCGCCTTTCTTTTGCGACGTGAGCGGTTTCCGTGCGGCGGTATCTGCAAAGGACCGGGATCCTCGCTTCGGGACGCTGGCATCCTACCAGAGTTCTACCAATGTCCAACGCCATTTTTGCTCACGGTGCTCCGCTTGTGTTTTCTTGACGTCCAACGAGCGACCAGACATGATTAACATCGCTGTTGGGTTGTTAGTCTCGCCTGATGGCGCACGTGCTGAGAATATGATATCGTGGGCTTTCGGGGGAAACAGACAGTGGTTGAAGGATATGCTGGGTGGGTGGAGGGAAGACTTGTTGGACTCTGTTGAGGCGGAGACAGAGGCCTGGAGGGTAGAACGAGGATATCCAAAGCATTGGTATAGACTTCAGATGGAGAAGGCACATGATGGAACAGCGCCACCTGGCTTGCTTTGAGATAATGGAAAGCATCGTCAACTCAAAGAAGTATATTTGAGTAAAGTTGATTGTCTGCAAATACCTATGTATCCATAAGTTCGTGAATTGATATGCCATGTTCCCAAGCCCCATGAACCACTTTTCTTCAACCAGGAATGTGCTCCATATACATTGTTTGATTATGTTTCTTCGTACATTTGAAACTACACTGTTATACATGGATCATCTCCAACTGTGACCCTTCCACTGGAGGAAAAGTGTCGGAATAAAGGAGCAGCCCATCATGAGTGCGGTCGAAATGCCAGAGCTATTTGCAACGCCAACGTTTGTGAACATTGACGGGAACCAGAATGGCCCAATAAACCCCCAAATCTGGCGAACAAATGTAATGAAGACACCGACTGAAGCCGCCTCCTCGCGGTAGCAGTCCACAGCATATGTAATGAGAACGGTAGTGACGAGTTGGGTACCAACTCCTGCAATTGCTGCACCAACATCGGGAGTGACATTCCAATGACCCTCTGCAGCCTGCTGAGTGCGGACAAGGAAGATAACTAGACCGACGATGGTGAGTAAGTAGCCCGGATAGCTGAGCCATAGACGATATTCGGCCTTTGGAGTAGTGCCTTTCTTGCTCCGTCTGTTCATCCAGAAATCGGAAAGTGGACCGCCAAGTTGCTCACCAATGAGGGTACCAATGATGACGGCAATGAATTGTAAACCTAGCTGCTGCGGATTGAGGCGAAACTTGGAACCAAACAGCTGAGGTATCTCGACAGCGATAAGTATGTTACCGAATAAGAAGACCATGGCGTATGCAACGGCAGGAATCAATACCGACGGGTGTCTGGCCAGCATGAGCGGTTGAATGAAGTCATAAAAGCGAAGTGGAGTCGGATCGATGCGAGCGAAGGTTAGGTACTCCTGCTTGAAGTCGGAGCCATGATGTTCAACACCGCGGCGTATGTAGCGGGTTTCAGGTCCAAGAACGGCATAGAGCAAGAATTGGACGCCATTGATCTACCACAGCGTTAGCACTGAAACAAATTGGAGGAAGTACAATGCTTACAATAGCCAGAATCCAATAGATCCACCTGTATCCGACATGCGTCGCGACGAAGCCAAAGATGAAAGGTGACACTGGCACTCCAAGGGTTACCATCACAGTCCAGATACCCATGTAGCGAGCCCGTTCGCGTCGGAAGAAAGTCTCGGCGACAACAGCACTACCGATTGCACCAGCTGGACTGATGAAGAATGCTACCAAAGCTCTACATGCGGCCATTGACCCATAGTCGGGACTCTTTGCACAGCCGACATTGCAGACCAAGCTGCATATCAACGACAACAGGAATATTGGTCGGCGGCCATAACGGTTCGACAGCGGTCGCCAGAAGAGAGGTGCACCACCGAGAATGGCGATTTGTAGGGAGGTCAGATAGCTGATACCTTGAACGGACTTTCCCAGTTCAGCAGCCATGATTTGATAGGCAGGAATGATTGAAGCAGCCGTGAACGTGGACATCATGGCATGGAATGCCACGAGTACCAAGTTCGAAACTTTCTGGACCTCTTGTCAGCCAACATCGTTTAACTAATAACTTTGAAGAGACTCTGAGATACCTTCCATCGCGGCCAGTTATATGGGTCTGCATCACCAAAGGCAGGGATGGGGTCCAAGTTTGCGGTACCGTGACGCTTTACTAAATATTCACGATGCTCCTGAGAGAGATTGACGACTTGGTCCTTCTCAATGTATGTAGCATGGGTTGGCTGTTGTTCCAGAGCTTCGTTACCATCTTTACTATTGTCCTCGCCATATGAGTATGATCTTTTTATTTCAGAAGACATGATGGGCTAGAAAGTCGACGAGAATTGGAATCAAAGTTAACCAGGCAGAATCGTCCATTGTTTCCACGAGAACTCAAGACGATTTATATATTAGTGACTGAATCACAGACGGGTCATCAACGTAACTTCTCCTACGACTACGGGGTCGACGGGTAATTATCGGACTGACCACAGCTATTTCGGGTCAATCCATGCACTTACGTCGCAGAATTCACTACTGAGCGGGTCAGAGGCGTAAGTTTACGCAGACGGGCGCGGTTCCGGGGGCAGCAGCAGCGAAAGAGAGATTGACGCGGCCAGGAACATAAGTCCGACGACACTGCCGTTGTACACTTCCATTTGCCTCCTTGGAAGAAAATCATAATCGACTAGCACACTGGCCGAATTCTGCATAGTGATTTTGGGTGCACTAGCCGACGACGATTTTTGCGTGATACTGCGAGGTGCAGCCGGGATCGGTGGTGATGAGCCGGTGGGTATCGTAGCGCATGGGAACGCAGAACGGCACTGACATCGCCACCCATCCATTCTTCCCACATCTCAGCCCAACCCCAGACTTGTGTCGTTGATCATCTGCGGGTGCGTGCGGCTACGTACTGCTCCTCCCCACCGAACCCTTACGTCCTCCTTTTCCTTTTTCCCAAGCTCTTTTGACGATGAACTTTGTCCTCCTGCATAGACGTTGAGCAATTGTCTATACCATTCTACTGCCATGGAGTGTAGTTATTGCCATAAGGTATTTCACAAGGGCGAACATCTACGAGTGAGTCTCCTCTGTTGTCGTGAAAGTACCCTAGGCTTTGTCGCAGCTTGCTGACGTCCCCACAGAGACATGAACGGAGCCGTAAGTCTCAACCAAAGATTCAATGTCGCGATGCTTGAAGAATAGAGGTCTTCGCTATGAGCTACGGTTCGAAAAAGCTCGAATTGTGACGATTTTCAATATGGTTTCTGCGCATGTCGACAGAATAGTCGTCAATGCCACCACACAGTTTCCACGAAGAAAGACTGACTTGAACTGCTCTTCCAGACACCGGTGCTCGACCGTTCGTGTGTAAACACTGCAAGAGACCATTCAGCCGTCAAGATTCGCTGTTGCGCCATGAGCGACTTCACGCGCGACTGGAAAATGCGAAGTCACCGCTGTCGGGTCAATCCGCGCCTGGACCAGTCACTCCCGAGAGTCTCAGCACGGCTGAGGTCGACGCGGAGAATCATGCTTCGCCATATGTGACCGCATCCGCTCAAGTGCAGGATCAGAGCCAAATGAATGGCCACTTCCAACAAAATCCGACTTCGACAGAGCTCGGCTTTGAGCTAATGTGGCCCGATTCCGAATACCTTTTCCAAACAATCATGTCTCCGAATACTCTTGCCTTTCCATCCGACGCACCACCAAGTGAATTTTCTGTGGGGACGCCATCATCTACATTCGACGAGCGTGTGCCTTCGATAGATTCCATTCCGTCTGGAGGAAACCACAAGGCGGTTCACGACGTCAGTAAGATGATCGCAAGCTGGGTACGTGCGCGCTTAAGTTTCGCAAATTAGAGGCATTCTGACCGAATCGCAGTCATCGAGTGTAACGACAGCAGCCGAGTCCAATTCCATCCACTCCGTTTTCCTGGACGAGTGCTTGCACATGTTCTTCGTTCGATTCATCCCAACTTTTCCCATTCTGCACAGAGCAACATTCGTGTTTCGCGACTGCATCCATCCACTATTGCTTAACGCTATAGCAATTGGGTCGCTATACCTTGGCCCAAAAGACGCAATCACGAAAGGCGAAGTTCTCTGGAGATTGGCCCACACAGCAGTAGCGACGTCATGGCAATCACTTATTAATCATCGTGGTCCGTTCGATGCTTGCCAAGGAGTGCAGCTTGTCATAACTGCGCTTCTTGGGCAAGTATATGGCTCCCTTTCCAAGAATCGTACCATTCGTACAATGAGCCAATCCTTCCATGGATTAGGTTTCACCTGGGCGAACTACCTGGGAATGTTCGATAGTGAACCGTACGCGACGGAGAACCTGCCGCAACCAAATACATCAAAGGCGGAAAAGGACCACCAGTGGCGAACTTGGGTAGCTCGGGATATCCAGCAGCGCGCTCTGCTTGCCCACTATATGCTGGACGGGCTGATTGCGCAAATGTCTGGTAAAGCCACTACCATTCGACATGCTTCGAACCAATTGACGCTTCTTGGCAACGAGGCTGCGTTTGCGGCTGGAAATTCCGACGACTGGTTGAGTATAATGACTGCGCAGCCAACCACACAACCGAAATTCCGCAGCGTTTTCCACATGCTCTTTTCGCCAGTCAATGACCACCGTTGGCTCAGCTACTCTTACTCAGCTATCTCGCTTCGTGTCCTCCTCGAAGGCGTCCAATCGCTACTTTCTGACTGCGACGAAAACGGTGAAGCCGCTGTAGGCCTGCCGAGCAAGAACGAGATCCGCAGATCGCTAGCCAGGATCCATGAAACCATATCGCAGAGCGTCGCTGTATCGTCAGATGAACGGCTGGAGACGCTCCTGCGGTGGCACGTGATATCGCTAGACGCGATCGCCAACACGCCGCTGCTGGGCAAGTGCATTTGCCGGCGGTACGCAGTGGAGCAGCACATCTGGGCGAACGTGAAGGGGATGCGGCCGGGGCCGGACCTGGGGGCGTGGGCGACGAGCGCGGACGCGCGGCGGGCGATGCTGCACGCGGCGGCGATCCAGGACATCGTCGAGCAGCTGCCGCGCGGGCGCGCCCACGCCATCCACTTCCCGTCGTCGCTCTTCGCCGCCGCCACCGTCTACACGCTCTTCCTGCTGGCCGGCTCCGTCACCGTCCGCCTGCCCGCCGCCGTCGACTGGGCGGAGGTCGTCTACCCGGCCAACGACCCGTGCGTCGCGCTCGCTGAGCTCGCCGGCACCGTCTTCGCCTCCGACACCTCGCGCTACATCCGCGGCGAGCCCATGGCTGGCGATGTGGGCGCTGCGGCGTCGCCTGCCGCCGCCATCACGACCGCCGCCGTGGGTGTCACCCGCAACCTGCTCTACGAGTTCAACAGCATCCAGAAGCTGTTTGGCTGCCTGAATACGCAATGGGGCATCGCCGGCGATATGGAGAAGGTCATTGACAAGTGGATTACGCTCTGCCATTGAGCTGGGCTGCGCATTTCGAGTGTGTCGAATATGAACGACACGAGAAGACCAGTGATTGAAGCACGGTTGGCTGCGAATGGCGCAGGCTTCGGATGAGGCCTTCGATCTCTTAGTCGGGAATCGCTACGAGCTTCGTAGTTAACGGGATATTATGCTTCTGCTGTTTATGCGGATAACCTTTGTATGAGCTGTGTGTTGCTGGCTGTGGTTGATTGAAATCAATGCCCTATGCAGCAAGACAGTAATGGATCACGAGGATGATGAGAAACGATTTCAGCAGACCGGAGAAGTTCAAAGAGCAGAGACGCCCTGTCCAGTAGAAAATGACAGTTGGGCGGTCTGATGTTTACGACGTAGAAGACGGCTTGACAGCATCTTGGAAACCAGGCATTTCTATGCAAATAGGAGGCGCTTACGTATCGCTAACGTCGCGAAAATAGGCTTTCGTGTCGCCGTACGGTCATAATGTAGCTGATCGGAAGTTATACAAGATTTCCTTCTCATCCCTTCGAAAACGTATGAGTGATTTAATATGATTTTCACGGTGAAGGTCGGAGAATAGAGAAATCCCCGACGGCAGTGGGAAGACTGCTTCCTGTGCATGCATCCGAAGGCCCGCAATCGAGGGAGTTTCTTGAGGTTTGACATCTTTTGTCCCCGGACTGGCTCCACTTCTCCGTTAAATCCCCATTTGTGTTACCCTTTCTGGAGTTCTCGGATGTGGAGTCGGTAGTTGGCAGCGATCCTCCAGACATGCATTTGTTAGTGCTCGTATTCGGCAGATCTACGAAATCCTTGCGCAGAGCTTTGAGCGACAGATGCTTAGAGCACTTAAAATCTGACGTTTATAGAATTGTTGTGGAAAAGTGGAAGTGGGCTCTGGAACGTACGAAATAACTAGAATATTACGGGAACGGCACACCGGAAGCGGAAGTACGTGTATTCCGCAATGGCATAAATCTGATCGGCCATGCTAGAATGCTTTCAGCCATAGAGTTTTGCTTTCAATCAACCAGAGATTGGCTCTAAAATATGTACTAATTCTACAGCTTGTCCAAAGTTATCCATCATCTCATCCATGTCCGGTATCGTTGTGACCTTCCGACCCAGTTATCCTTGTTCAAAGCGTAGCGTCTGTAGAGAATACCGATGAAACCTAATCATATCGTCGTTCTAGAGTAGTAGCGCCTTTCGTAAATCATCAAGTAAAACACAGGAATAAATCCGTAAAATCAAAAGAGTGTCGTCTAGAGCATCGTTGTGAAACTGTCAAACGGGTTGATGGTCCTGATACCGTTCGCATCTATATTGAGGCCAGGTAGGACGCCATGCAGGCTGTCGCGTACCTCAAGATGCCGCTGTTGCTGGTCAGTCGTCTGTTCGTCTACCACTAAAGGTATCGTTGAAATAGCGCCGAAATGAGGAGTGGACGCCGGTGTCTGAGACATTTGCGGCGTAGAAAACGGCGTTGCTTTCGTCTCTTCGATCTTGATGACCTCTGTGTTGTTTGTTGGCGTTTCAACCATAGAGGTATCACTCAAGCATTGTGTTGAATCCGCTGAAGCATTTGTTGTGGTTGCGTAGTTCGAAGAGGTACTCGCCGCACGAGCGCGCAATGAACCGCTCGTTTCACGCCGGCGCTTAGGACCATCTTTCACTTTTGGATGTGTATGACACTATTGATGAATGGTTAGCGTTATTTAGCCTCTTAATAAGCGCCGGGCGTTATTTCTCACCTTATATGCGTGTCTGAACCACGTTGTACCTTTCTTTTTGCTGCTCACCAACGGAATCCAATCGCCACAGCTCCCACACAGTCCTTCCCAAACGTCAAGGTTACCTTCAGTACGGCGTGTCTCTTGTGGACCTTGAAAGGCAGCGCCCGTTGCCGCCGAAACGCCATGAGTGAAACTCTTGTCGTACCAGAATGCTGAATTTTTGAGGACGAGCCATCGACCTGGCTTGCAGAGTCCGCACCATCCTTCGCGTTTGTTGCCGTGCCCACGAACCCACCGCGGTGTGTAAAGATCTCCAGTAAACCGCAAGTCCTGTTCATGAGGTACAAGGTCGGGATCAGAAGGACTCATATCCGACTCCGGAGGATTCGATGGCTCATCATGCAGAGAGGCGTATAGATCCGGAGGGTCAGAGAGGTCAGCGAAGTGTGAAGAGCAGCCATTAATACGATCAGCATTGCTTTGCAATAGACGAAAGAGACCTTGAGACGGTAGTGGTCGTGGAGCTTCAGGAAATTGTTGTTCAGACGACGAAAGGATGCCTGCGTTGGAATGAAGGGTAGGTTGAGACCAGAGTAGATTTTGATTCTGTACTTGAAGATTAGGTGGTTTATATGTTACCATGGTCTCGAGTGAATGTTGTGGATTGAGTGGTGAACCATAGAAGGAATATCGGTTGTTGAATGAATGTAAGGAGCGTGAAGGCGCTGGTGTTGATGTATATGTACCAGTAGACCATCGCTTGTTTCGATTAGTCTCCATAGTATATGGTGAACTGCGCATATTGTTGTGCGGATTTGGTGAAGCCCGTGAACGACTGCTCGCCCGTACTGCATCGTGAGGCGGTCTTGGAGATGCCATAGGCGATAAAAGTGACTTTGCTGGTTCAAGATTGTTCCAATCGCAATCAGATAGGTAAGACATATCGGAGGTTGGAAATTCTTCCAGTGAAGGCACCTCAGCCATTGCGCCCGTACTCGACATTGAGAAAGAGGATTCAGACATTCGTCGAGAGAGGCTGTTTCGATAAGTATCCTGGCTGGTCTCCGGTTCGTAGCTGTTGTATTGGCGCAAATCGATGATCGGTGTGTCTTCATCTGTTGTTATCAGACTTTGGTTGATATCACAGATGTCTGATTCCAAACTGGAGTAGTCAAACTCCGTGACTGGCTTCTGAGTCCATACACCTAGAAGTTTTGTCAGCAAGCATGCTACCGGAACAATCATTACCGCTCACCTCCATCAAATGAAGCCCTAGGGAGAAGCCGAGCATTCTGCATTCCCAGATCTCTCATACTCTGCACCGTCATGCTTACAGGTCTTGATGAGGGAATATCAGCAGGCTGGGAGCGAGCTTCTCCCAGATGGCTACTGCGATGCTTCAGAACATACTGTTTAATGGTTGTTCCATTGAAAGGCCATGGCGCATAGGATTGGTGAGACTGAGGCCGTAGAGTAGCTTTACTAGGCCGAGGTTGCGCTGGGAATGTTCCTATAGGATACACTATCTGAGTAGACCCCCTCAGGTGTTGCTGTTGTTGCGGTTGCTGTTGCTGCTGATGCGCAGGAAATCCTTCCGTGGACGGGTTATATCTATAGCCACAGTAAGCGCAAATGGTCGATCGAGCTGAATAGGCAAGAAGGCATTCGCATACTGCTGCATTGCATTGAATTCCATGTTTTCGACAACGATAGGCCAGTGATGCACTATTGCTTCTACTCAGCATATTCTAGAACAAACCCAGACTGAATGCGGTCGTTGTGCGACAGGCGAACGAGCTGTTCTTATCAAGAAAGTCGACGTGCAATAGTAGACCGGCGGCGTGCCCGAACGGAAGCAAGGGACCGCGAGCGATCAGAAACTTACGATAGGGTAAGTGTGGGGAAAGATAGCCAAAGAATGTGTACGATTCAAGGTGGTACTAGAAAATATGCGCTCGTGATGTTCGGTTATGAGAGTTTGCTAGGTGGATTGAGGAATGACTGGAAACCGAGATACCTTCTTGCTGCCAGCGCGAGAAAATGACGAGGCGAAGAGGTCAAATGATAGTGAATGAACGAAAAGGCGTGGATCTAGGGAGTGACAAGCCAAATAAAGAGCATTAGAAGCATGAGGGGAACGCTCTGCTTTCTATATAGGGAAGCGTGTGAAAGAAGAAGAGATGAACAAAGTTGGGAATCAGTTACTCGCTGCGAAAGCTTTTTGGTTTTGCCTTCGGAGACCAGATCCGGGCTTGGCTGGGCAAATCTGGAACCGATCGAGAGCAATGATGGGGTGCTTCGAATTCGACACACATGAGAGATTGAGATTAGTGGCATGGGTGCCTCGTCGTGGGCGGGGTTCCAAGCTGGAGTTCCAACGGGCGATGTGGCAGAAATCGCCGATACGATGGGTAAGCAGAACAACGCTTCACTCTCATGGGGAGGATGGGCCTGGGAAAGCCCTTGCGGCGGCTCTCAGACCCATCAGATGGTCACAGGCGCGTATGGCGAACGATGCTCCCGCGACCGGATCCTTCTGAAGCGGAGTGCCAGGGACTATGGCTTGGAGGAGGATTGGAAAAGACGAAACGGGGCGTTTCAGAGGAGGAGAGGCTGTGACTTGCTCGACGGAACCCCACCAGCACTTCTAGGCTGATGGTGCAGGCCTTCTGCTTCAGGAGTGATACCGTCGTTGTAAAGGACGAGGTCTGAAACGGACGCGCACAGACCGGCTTGGAGCGCCGGCCCAACCATCAACCACGATCGCTGGGTACGGCAATCGACTTTGGCAGACTCCTCCCTGCTAGTCACCAAGCTGGAAGCTGAGATCCTGTAGGAAAAATCACTTTCGCCCTGCTGGGATAGCAGCGCCGGCATTTCTACGCGAGCTGAATGCTGAAAGAGACCGGGTATCACCGACTGAAAGTCATTACAGGTGCTACCAGTCGCAATCCAGAAGTCGAGAGCAAACAACGGTTGCAGGTGTGCGTGCTAGTCAGTGTATTGAGTGCCGACCACAGCGTCTAAATTCGAGGGTGACGTGTTTGATCTGTAACTCCGCCGTCGAACGACTAAACTTCTTCGACGGATGACCGCATGTACGCTCGAGCGAGGATGAAAAGCTTGGAAACATCTTTCAGTGGGTCTTCCTAGCTTCGTGGCACTTGTTTGCAGCAAAACCCATCGAATCTTCTGTGCCACCATACTCCTTCCAAGCGCGCTCGCGTAAACGGAGCCCATTAGATCCCTCTGTAAGGCCGCCGTCGCTGCTCAGCCACATGTCGACGAATGCTCTATGCCTACCTGCCAGGAGTTGCTGAACACCAAGTCGCTAACTTCAGAATATTCGAAACATGGTATCTGAACTAGCTCAGCACGGAAAGCCTTACCTGCCCAGTTGTTCAGGTTCAGATTCAACGCTTCTTGGTTTTTATCTTCTTCACGGATCTGTGCCAGTACGTTCAAATGATATGTCGCTGGACATGACGCATCCTGGAGCACATGGCGCCTTACTCTGGCCTACTTCAACCCTTTTGGCATGCTTTACAGCTATGAAAAGGCTGTCGTGGATGTCACAGGCATCAGGTTGAAATGAAGATGTACCGAGGTGATCGCAAGCAGGCGAGGCTGTCTTCTTCGTCCTCCGTGGAAGGAGAGAGAGAAATCCCCTTCTGGGCCACCTCCGAAGATCATGATCGCTCTCAAGGCCCCTTGGATCATATGATCAGCGTAGCCGTGATCGGCAACTATAGGTATGGCAGTCTTATTCGAGCTTCTACGCTGGATGATGTTGGACTTAAAAGCTATCATATGGCCTATCAAGGCTATAGCAGCTGCAGGGGTGGCTTTAACAGCTCCCCCTTTCGTCGCCGTCTGACCACCTCTGGAACTCTCAACTTGGACAGACACTTAGGTAGGCTTTTCGCTACCCAAGCAGAGCACCGTAAGCCATTCAGCCACTTCTAGCTTGACAGATAATTATCTTAGCTGGACACTCCTCGTCTGTGAATTTGCTTACTAGATAAAAAGTTAAAAGTGGTGACGAATCTACAGAGCCACATTTGTAAGAAAGAGATTACGGACACGAACGAAAGCTGCAAGTCAATTTCCTGATGCTATCTTGCCGAACTGACCAAGCTCAGCTTGTGTACGGTACTCTCAGTACAATCGCCTTAACCCGCTGACTCGATGAACTTCACAAAGCCACGATCGCCTCTCAAACGTGGATTTCCAGAGACGGCGTGACAAATCTTCAGTCGAAATATACGTTGACACTGCCGATGCCCACATGGAAGTTGAGAGTACTATTGCCATTTCCTTTCTTTGCGAGAACGTAACGGCCTACGGTGTTGCGGGACTCTTGGCAAATAATCTCAAGGTCTCCTCCGTGCAAATTTAGGCTTCCGACTTTTGTGTCTCCCTCGATCGTACCCTCCCATTCTTTCGGATAGTGTAAGACCAGGCTTCCGGTGCTGGTGCTATGCATACTCGACATCTCTTTAATCGGTACACCTGACTCTGTAGGGCTCAGCACAGATACCTTGTGCGCACCGGTTTTGCAGGATGTGCGTATCGTCGAAGTATAGTCGTCTGCGGCGTAGGGTGTCAACTCCACCGCAATACTCGCGGTTTTGGAGGATATTGAGGTCATCCGACCGTGGAGGATATTTCCATCGATTGATCCATGGTGAGAGTCAATTGATACGCGATAATCTCTGTTCGGAGCATTGATTGCTGGGAAATCGATGCTGATTTGCCCAGCAAGCGAAGAGATCAAGAGTTCTGCGGGGACCGGATTCTGCTCATCAGCAGGCTGCGGATTGATACTAAGTATCAACGATCCTGCTGTAGAGTTGATTGAAAGCAAGTCATATAGGTCGAATTCACCATTAAGGGGTTGAAATCCGGTATCTATTCGCCGCTCCCTACCTTCAGATATATCGGTGAACTTGTTGAATCTTCGCCCTAGCCATCCAGCGTGAAGGAGCCACCTAAATATGAACAAGAATATAACAAAAGCGATGACCCTTTTAATGATGAACCTTCCAACCCCATGGCGTGCATCTCTGTTATGTCTCCGATACTGTATATTGTCCTGAACCTGGCTCTCGAGAAATGGCGTCTTCTCGTCGGCAATAGTGGCCATTTGAGATGAAAGATATGTTGAATCTTAAGGGAGGGTACGAGACTGAAACGGATATATGATGGAAGAACACTTAGAAGAATTATAGAAAGTGTTGAATTCCATTTGATGATATATCAAAGTACGTGGCCATTATCAATACGATGCGCAGGCAACAGCAAAATCAAGTCCGTCATTGGCTACCTTACCATCGCCAGTGGAAGACGCCGATGCCCGTATGTCATCAGCTGTGGCATCTCGCAAGAATTCCAATATTTAGTAAATATTCTCATTTTGATGGTATTGGGTTTTCAGTCGTCCAGATGGTCTCAGAATCTAGCCAGTTCACGCGCAAAATGAAGCACACCTTACGAAAATGTCAACACTCGAGCTGTAAAGACAGCCTTGTGACAGTCACACCAATCTTTGAATATTGTTTCGGAAAACGAGCAATCACCTTAACAAGCCATAAGTAACGTTGATACGTGGTTTTGAGAAGGTCAGAAAGGAAATTCGAGAACGAAAAATGTAGATTCTTGGGTGCTTCATGAATTATCTTGACTTGATGGTAAGTTGTACTGTTGTAGGAATTTTCGGCTTCTTATTCCGTATCTTTGACGTCAACCGTTTTGATGATCGGATCCTTCGTATCTCTTTTCTTTTCATCCCAGTCTTGAAGCTGCTTTCTCTTGTATGCATCAAACCTTTTTCTCGTCAGTTCTCTTTTCGGCTGGCTCACCACCAACCTTTGATTCAATACGTGCAGCCGCCTCTTCCACTTCCGCCGTCATAAATTCATCATTGTTGATATACCTATACTTCCACCAAAAAATAAGCGTCTGCACAGCCAATGCAATCGCTGGTCCGGCCCATACCCAGATGAGATGAGGTTCGACGATGACGGGCGTCAGAATCTCACCAAGAGCGGCGCCTAGAGCCTCCATGAAGAGGAAGATAGCCATGACCAGTGCCTTCATATTGGGAGGCGAGCGCGCGTAGGCGATCTCGTAACCAGTAATCATGACGAAGCACTCGCTCATCGCGCCTAGTGAGTACATTAGTACCTGTGCCCATATGTTTAACGGGCTTACACCTGTACCAATGGTGCATTCGGTCGCGTAGTATCCACATGGGCTCGTCTTATATACGTACCACTGAACAATGGCGCCGAGAACTCCAGATATCCAAGCAAGCGTGAAACCAAACACACAGCGATCGATACGGCCGAACTTGATTTTGATCCTTCTCATGGCCGGGTACACGACGTACGACAGAAGTGGTGAGAAGATGATGATGGTTAAAGGATTGATGTTGCCCAGCAAGCCATTCGGAGCTCCTTTTGTCGTCATTGACGCGCCCTGCGATGTCGCCACAGACCTGATACCACCGTCATTAATGCTCCAAATAGGCCAGTACAGGAACATCATGCAAGCTACCTGTTAGGGCAGGAGCGGTGGTGACGGTTATATCTTACCCTTCCACACACTTGTACTTAGCAACAACATCGAACTCAATGCAATAATCAATCACCATGATCACGGCTCTGCTGCCCATAACAGAGTCAGCTATGTCTGCCGGATCTATGAGGTCCGTCTCACAGCCTGCCTCATCGTCGGACCAAACACCGTCCTGTTCTGAGTCTCAAGAAGAACAGTAGTCTCCTGATGAATAAGAGCTCACATTGATTCAATTCTTTTGTAAGGGGTCGAAGCGAGTGGCAAGTTGGTAGAAATAGGTGAATGACCGCACATAGAGGTGACAAAAAGTTTCAGAAGAGAGGAAACCTCTTGAAGAGACGAGGGAAGGATAAAGGAGGAACCGCGTTGCTTCCATTTCTGATGCGATTTCGGTCCCATTGGAGCTGTGACGAAGGACAGAAGGTAAGGCTAGAAATTCGCAGCTAGATTTGCACACAAATCAGCGTCACGAGCTGCCAAAACAGAGGTCAATCTGCCATCGGGTTGTTGAATTCGTGTTGAAACCTGCGGAATGCCAAATACATGAATAAGCAGAAAGAATCAAATGATTCTTGGCCCGATCTTTGATAGATGATATATCTAAGACGTCTGCGGTATCAAACCGCGGAGGTGCTGAGTATTTGTTTCAATTGGTCGTTCTGGAGCAATCTCGAATCCACCCATGTCTGACGAATCTTAAACAGCCTTGAGGTCCTTTTACAAATCTCAGATCATTACCGTGACCCTTGCTTGATGACTGACAAGGACACAGCTTTGAATTCCTTGTGCCATGACTCGGAAAATTTGCACCTGCAGTATTGAAATAGACTGCACTAGTAGATGTCGCCCTCGATTAGGTGCAATCCTCGATTAGGTGCCAATAAGACCAAATTTGAGTTCTTCAACATCAATTCTGCCTTGGCTTCACCAATCCGTCATGAATAATGTAGTAGACAACAGTGCTATCATCACTAAGTGTCGCAAGGACAATCCTTTTCGTCGAACGCCACTTGTTCGGTTGGCTTTTTGAGATCATAAACCCTGTCGCGGAGCTGTTACTCTTTCGTTTCGACTCTGATCCTGCCTCCGCATCCGAATCCGGCGGTACATGGGTAATAGCGTCGAACACCTCTGCCATTCTGCGGAGACTCCATTTCTCACGGAGGTGTGTTGGAAGCACCCATTCCGGCTCCGGCTTGGCGTAGGATGTATCCTCTGATGGGATACTTGATCCGAGAACAGCGGACTCTAGTTGCTCCTCTGCATTATTCTTGCGTTCCCTTTCAGCCTTCAAGAGCTCAACTTGCTCGTCAGGATGAATATAGAGCCTCTTAGGTGGTAATCCAGATATCAGAGGCCGTGGTAACGGCTGATTCGTAATAGGAGAGACCAAGTGAATGGTTAAATAAGACCACTGATGCTCATATTGCAAATTGTGTCGGACTTGCAGTGCAAGTTGGTAGAAGCTCTTTAGCTCAGGGGTTGATTCAGATGGGACTTCTTTTTCTATGACAGTTGTAATAGCTGAAGACTCTACATCTACAGATCGTTGATGAGAAATGGCCATAAATGAGCGACCTTTGACTCTTTCAATGATTTGATAGGTGTAGCCTGGACTGGCCGTTCGGAATCCAAAGCTTGAGCCTTAGTAGAGGGTTGAACCAGAGGGCGGTTTTCTCTATGTTCCGGTAAACCCGAAGATGAAGTATGGAATAAAAGGTGAGGGTGGTTAAGTGGTTCGTGGGCTGTCGAAATTGACGATTTGTTGCGGATATCAAATTTCAAGCTGGACCCTACGATAGAGTACGATACCACTGCTGTGGGTCGGCCCGCTCAGCCGCACCCCTCAAAATTTTACAGAATTTGATCCTCGCGCCGCCGTCGCGTTGACCGACATCGAAGCTATACTTTCCGGCGGTAGCATGAATGTGCATCCCGAAGACATGTGAGGTGTTTGCATCGGCATTTTCGGAAGATACGAAGCCGAAAACGTTCAATGGTGTTTCCTGCTACTTGTGAATCAACAACAGAGCTACCCCACATCGAGCATCATGTCCACAAGGAATAGGCCCGGTTCGAATATCAACTGCCGTGATCATGGCAAGTTCTCCGCCCATGACGTCGGGTAAATCATCCGGCGCATGCATATTATATTCCATAGCTAAACCTCGTTCGAATGAAAGCTCCAAACCAATCCTCAGCTCACCATCAACACGCAGATTCTCGCCATAGCTACCATGCCCATATCCAAAGTCATCATCGTCGGCGCTGGGCCATCCGGTCTGCTACTCGGGCTCCTGCTCACAAGCGCCGGCATTCCAGCCGAAGTGCTGGAGCAAGCGCACACCTTGGACACGAATCCGCGGGCCGCGCACTACGCGCCGCCGTCGGTGTTCGAGCTGGACCGCGCGGGCGTGCTGGAAGAGGTACGCGCGAAGGGCTTTACACCCGAATCCGTCAGCTGGCGTAAGCTGGACGAGCGCAAGACACGCATCGCAACTATTGGCCGCTGGGCCCGTGGCGAGACCGGCAAAGGCGGTATCGATGAGCGGATGCGCATGGTTGTGCTGCCGTTGCATAGGCTCGACGAGATCTTGGAGAGGCGGCTGAAGGAGAGACCCAATGCTGTGATCAGGTACGGGTATAAGGTAGTTGGGCTGGGCCAGGATGGCGAAAAAGCATGGGTGGAGGTCGAGACGAGGGATGGAAAGAAGAGGATCGAGGGTGACTATGTCGTGGGATGCGATGGCGCCAACAGTAAAGTGAGGAAGTGTCTGTTCAGAGAGGACACTTATCCTGGGTATACTTGGGACCGCCAGATCGTGGCTACCAATACATACTACAACTTCGGTCCATATGACTACGACGACAGCCAGTTCTTCATTCATCCAGAGCACTACCATATGGTAGCGAAGCTTCAAGCGGACGGGTTATATCGCATCACATACGGCGAAATCGGCGGACTCACGACGGAGCAGATGCGTGAGCGGCAGCCCAAGAAATTCGAGATAATGCTGCCAGGGAATCCGAAGCCTGATCAATACAGAATAATAAATTTCAGCCCATATAAGATCCACCAGCGCTGCGTCGATCATATGAGAGTCGGTCGGATCCTGCTCGCAGCTGATGCAGCTCATCTGTGTAATCCGTTGTATGTTGCAATCCCGCAATTGAAATCGAATAGCTAATCATGAACAACATAGCGGCGGTATGGGATTGACTGGAGGCATAGCTGATGTTGGGAGTCTATTTGACAGCTTTAATGGTATTCACACGGGACAAGCTGACGAATCAATCCTTGACATCTACGACGAAGTCAGGCGGAAGATCTGGCACGACATTATCAATCCAGTGTCGACTGATAACATCAAAAGACTTTTCGACCAGGACGCAGATACGGCGTTGGAAAACGACCCATTCCTGAAGCTCGTCAAGCAAGCTGAGCTAGACCCAGACTTTGCTGCAAAAATGCAAGGCGTTAGTAAACTTGTCGTCCATAAGATCAATATCAGTGCTAATGGTGATAATAGGGAGTTATGTCAGTAAAATACGACATGACACAATACTATAGAAAAGAAAAACGAGACACGGCAACATCTGGTGAACCTGGACTAGAATCAACGTTGGTAGAGGTGCATTGAGAATAGACTTTTTTAAAAGGAGCAGGGCATTTCACGCTTTTGTATTCCGCAGAGAATTGCCGATGACGATGCTCTCCGATAATTTCAAGTGGGGTAACCCCTCTTAATATATGAAACTAACTTCTGAAATTCTATTTTACTTGGAGGCTGGTTTACAAATTGCTGAAGTTTCAGGACTGTTCCCTACCGAATACGACCACAAGCAGACGATAGAGAAGAAACTTGATCCATTGACCACTCAATTTCCAGGCTCTCGACTACAGATGTCAATTCTGGGCGCTATGACTACATTTACCATAGAAGAGTCGGAATGGTCTAAACTGAGCGGCAAGACGATTTTGATTGTAGGTGGAAGTAGAAGCGGTGGTATAGGTCGGGCGGCAGTCGAAATCGCCCATAGAAACAACGCGAACGTCACCTTGGGAGATTGGAATGAGGAGGAAGGTGAAGACATGTCCAAGGAACTGAAAGATCGATTCTATTTCCAGAAATGCGATGTCACTCAATGGGACAGTATATTGGACCTCTTCGAAGCGATCGTGAGCAAGTTTGGCGAGATTCACGCTGTCCTCAGCAATGCCGGCATTGCAGGAGAAAACTTTCTTGCCGACGAGATTGATCCACGTACTGGAAGACTTGTTGCACCTGACCTAAAGACGCTTGATTTTAATTTGTACGGAATGACTTATGTTACGAAGGCAGCTTTGCATCACTTTTCGAAATGGCCTGAGACACAGTGTCAACTTGAGTTGACCGGGAGTGTGGCAAGTTACATCGATGGATATTCGATCCCTCTATACAACGCATCGAAGATGGGCGTGCTAGGATTGGTGAGAGGGCTGAGATGTATGCTGTACGGTAAAAATGTGAGCTTGAACATGGTTGCACCGGTAAGTAAGCCAATTGCTATGAACCGGACCGTGGATTTCACCTTTCTCTCTGTTTTGAGAAGCTTGGACTGACTTGTACTTCTCCAGTGGGCAACTAGTACGTGATCTCCATCGTTCCAATCTCAATCAAATGTGAGCACACGAAAACTCGTCAATGGCTAACATCAGCGATTTAGATACGCAGATGCTGCGAAAGGGAGGGATTGACAAGGTTTGGGATGGTTTGCCGATGAATACTGCCGCTGATGCTGCGAGAGCATTGTTGTTACCGGTACTGAGGCCCAAGATTCACGGCAAGTCCTTCTGGGTTGGAGGAGGAGATATCATCGAAGTGGAAGACAAGACTCATGAAATGCAGCCAATCTGGCTGACACAGAAAATGAGTGACGACGTTGATGAGGGCCAGCACAGAATTGTGCCGAATTTTGAGCACGTCGTTCTCAGCTACCGCAAGAAGTAGAGTAGAGTAATGGAAGAGAACGGAAGTGGCCCCCAACAATGGATTTTGTTGCATAAAAGCATTCAGCTCGTTTTCGTATGAACAAAAGGTAAGGTTATCCTCCTTCGAAATGCCATAGTGAACTCCACTTTGCGGAGTATTCAGCGTCTAGTTCGTGAGGTCTGCAGCAGACCACACACTTTTAACCCAATGGAAACGGTGTTGGCTGCTTTCAAAGCCATTTAGCGTGCATTGGCAAGCAAATGCTATCCCACGTTGCAACGCCTACCGATATCTTCTGCACCTACGCCTGAATCCTTCAGCCCTCTCATTAATTAACTGCCGCTTTGTCTTTCGCTGTGCATAATTCTTCTACCCTTCCCTTCTGACTGCTTGCTAAGTCACTGGCGCGTCATCTTCTATTGCTTTCGCCACAGCCTAGGGACAAGGAAGCTCGGATGAGAATCCTGCGGCCGTAGCCAACTTTATCTTGCATCGCCATCGCAACCCTAGCAGAATCCGGTAACCACATCGCAATTCAACCTCCTGTGCAACAATCACCCTCCACGTCAGCGATGCTCACTCCGTAAAGTACAATTGACCTCCATATTCCACTAGCGGAGATAAAAGAGCCTCGACAATGGCCAACCCGGCACCCAACACCGCCGACTCGACCTTCCCACCTCTTGCCCAACCGCCCACACCCATTGCACCCCTTCCGACCGACACCCACCGACCTACAACACCTCAGCAGCCCTCGTCGCCGCGCCGCACCCGCGCCGGCACGGTGTCGAGCGTTGCCACCGTGGCAGGCACGCGCCTGCGCTCGGCGTCGCTGAAGCTGATCGAGAGCGACATGCCGCTGGGGGCGTGGGCGGCGACGGCGGCGGCGACGGCGCGCGCGCCCAGCCTCGCCGACATCCGCAAGGGCGCGTACGCGAGCCCGGAATTCGAGCGCGAGAAGGAGCGGCGCGCGAGCGTGACGTCCGTGGGCAGCGGGAGTGCCGGTCATCGGCCCTCGCCCCTCGCCCGAGTCGGCAGCGGCTTCTCCCAGCGCAGTTTGAGCTTCGTGGGTGCGTTTGGCCGTGGTGGCCGCAGGAGCGTGGTCGAGGAGGAGGAGCCGGTTGGACCGCTTGATGCGTCGGAGGAGAATAAGGGCAAGGAGGAGGTTGAAGGCGATGTGCAGGAGGTGGTGCCGAGCCGTGTGCCAACTGCTGCTGAGCCGCCACCGCCATCAGCAGACGCAGAGGACGAAACACCTCAAAACGAGTATCAGTTTCCGCCGAAGCTGCCGTGGACGGTGTCGTTCGCCATTGCTATGCGCGCGTTTTGGCACTGGTTCCTCACGCCGCTGGGTTTCCTCGTCACTATTTACGCGCTCAATGTGGTAGCTTGGGGTGGTATGCTGTTCTTGCTGCTATGTAACGCGAGTCCTGCCATGTGCCATCCAACCTGCAACGACATCAATTCTCCGCGGCGAGTGTGGATCGAAATCGATTCGCAGATTCTCAACGGCTTGTTCTGCGTCACGGGATTCGGTCTCATTCCATGGCGCTTCAGAGATCTATATTGGCTCCTGGTCTACCGCATCGGCCTGAACGGACGTAGTCACGAAAAGAAAATGAACGGACTGCGGCGCTTGGCGGGTATCCATCGCGGCTGGTTCAGATTAGACGGCAGCGAGAAGTGGAGGCAAGAGTACGGTGATGACAGAGACCTAACCAACGAATCCGTTCCATTGCCGCTGTCCAAGCGGCTGGATCCTCCATTAACTGGTCAAAGAGCTCCACCCACAGCCACCTGGAGACTGGATTTTGTCATTTGGTGCGCTGTTTGGAATACATTTTTGCAAGTATGCTTGTGCGGCTTCATGTGGGGCTTTTCTAGGTGAGAGACCAATCTCGACGCGGCTGCTAGTCTCATCAGTCCGCGTTGCTAACGTTTACTAGATATACCCGCCCGTCTTGGGGTACGGGCTTGTTCATAGGTCTTGCCTGCGTTGTTGCGGGAATTGGAGGTATCGAGATGTACCTTGAAGGAAAGAAGGTCAAGAAAGTCGAAGGCATTGTCTGGAGACCAGAGCAGATCCAGATGGCTCAAGACGAAGAAGCGGCTCGATTGGCCAATGCGAACGAAAAGCCACAAGAGGAAAACGGTATCGAAAAGAAGGACATCAATAACATTATCGCGACTTCGAGTACTTCTGGTACCTGAATCATGCCAATTTAAGCATAATTTTTTATCGTCACCACGTTGCTTACTGCGACCCAGATGTGTTCTTTTGGTGTCACATATCGGAATTATAGTACCGATCAACGAGATCTCGCTCAGCGATCCCATCCAGCAAGATCCTTCAGCTTCATATATCTTATTGGCTTTCTCAGCAAATCTTCCTTTTGAATTAAATCGATGATATGCTGTTGATGCTTCAATTCTCGTCTCTTAGCCAATGCCTCTTCATCCTTGACGCTAGGAATTCTTAAATCAGCATGATGTCTTCTACCACGATTATTCTTTGGCTAGATTGAATTCTTGACTTACCGCATGTGCACTATGTAATCTGTCTCTCCTTCATTGTCGCCCGTCGTGCTATACGCGTGGTACATAGATGTGTCCTGCTCCGTCTTGTGGGCTTCATCTATCACCCATTTCAACAGTTCCTTGCAACGCTCTTCCTTTCCGAGCTTTGGAGAGACGATAGCCAATACTTCGAGCGGCATGGGGCTGTGACCTAGATGAGACTATTACTGAGAAGGACAAACAGCGTTCCTTTTGACCTATGAGCAGCTCTGCTTAGTTAATGGCCTTCGAACTCAGGGTTACAGCTGGAAATCCAGTGAATGCGGGGTTCTCGACCATTTTATAACGCAATTGCTGCAGACAAGGCTGGAAAACAGTCGTTCAGCTGCGGGGGTTTCTCATGATCTGTTCGCTAGAGACGATTGGATACTGGCGATCTCAGACAGCTGGAGGCGTTGTTGGCGGGCGCCCCAAAAGCCTCAAATCATAATAGAGTTTGGTCCTCCGGCGGTACTCCCTAATGAGTAATGACTGAGCTCAACCAGCGTCAAATTGGATCCCGCGGGAGTCAAGCATTTTCGGCAGATCGCTACCTAAGCAGCGGCAGTCCAAGTTTAGGTGGTTCGCATTCATGTTTCTTGGTCTTCACTGGAACCCAACCCATTAGATGCAACATATTCGCCACTTCAGTGAGGGATAATTATTGATACTTTGTTTGGCAGCTATGCATGGATCGCTATTGACCCAAACATGGTCCAGTTGAATTTAGCCAATTGCAAATAATTACAGAAAAGGCCTTTACCCTTTGCCCGGACGAGTCCCGTGGCATGAAGTTGGTGGCTGGCGTCAGCGACGTCGTCAGACGGGTGCGAAAAAAGCAGCTGCCGTAACCCCAGACTTCCCCACCCCGAAGTCAACCAGCCCAGACTCTCCACGCACACATACCCACGCACACCCGACCTTCCCGGAGCTCAACAACGACTTTGCCGTTACTCGCCGATACTTTAAATCCATTTTTCGGCTTCCCAGTGCATATCCGAAGCCCTCACCTCCATCCGTCCTCGTCTCAAGCGTGAGACTGTGCGTCGTTGCTGCCGCTCCCTCATTTAACCTGCGACTGATACTCTACGTTTTCACCCGCGCAACGTTTGTTGAAAAGTAGCGAACGACGCTGTAGGATTAGGATTTCGATTCACGTCTCTCCTCCGGCCTGATACGCTCGTCATATTGCGCCGCATAAGCCTGGAAGTCCCGACAATCTGGTCGCAATTTACATTCAGACCGCCACGGCCGAGTGCTGCGAGTCTCGATCCGGCCCGTGCTTGGATCGAGCAATATGGGAGAGCTACAGCTAGGTGTGGAAATATACAACTAAGATTGTAACCCACAGATTCCAACACGATCAGGCACTTCCCAAAGACAAGCACAATCCTTGACGGTGAAGGAGGACCTTGTGACCGAAGCGACAAGCTTGTAGATCGAGTCTGCTACAACAGCCACCCTCAATCGCAAATCCCCCCTCTAGTAAATCCAAGAAATTATCAGATTTCACATCCAATGCGAACATGACTTTTCCCGGAACACGGCGAGCTTACGGAAGCATGTCAATATCTGGAGCGAACTACTTGTCTTCGAGCGCGACTCAACTTTCTGAATCTACGCTATTCCGCACCCGTTCAAACCATACAAAGGCGCAAGGAGGTATTGGAAGCTTGACTGGTATTAACAGTCGGAACGTTGCACAAGAATTTGGACTTGGTACAGACATGGAAGATACCAGGCGCATTGGCGCCGATGGTGACGAGAATGGAGGCGATGAAATCACAATTCAAGAAAAGATGGATGACAAGATAGACCCACCGCCTGCATGGAGCGAGATGAAAACCAAAGCTGGCAAAGACCGCAAGAGACTTCCACTGGCATGTATTGCATGTCGCAGAAAGAAAATTCGATGTTCCGGAGAGAAACCCGCTTGCAAGCATTGCTTACGTTCTCGAATACCGTGTGTATACAAAGTCACTGCTCGTAAAGCCGCACCACGGACAGACTATATGGCAATGCTCGACAAACGATTGAAGCGAATGGAAGACCGCGTTGTGAAGCTCATCCCCAAAGACAGTCCCGCCGCTTCAATACCACGGGCGTATCTAAAACCTTCTTTCTCGATGCCACCTCCCAAGTCTCAGAATGAAAAGAAACGATCGTCTTCACAAGCTTTCGGAACCGGAGATGACCTTGACCAATGGGCCAAGTCAAGACAAAACAAAGTTGCCGAACAGCTACCAACCAAGAAAATTGACCCAGACGATCACAAGCTTCTGACAGAAGGTGCTGAAGCACTACCTTCAAAGGAACTTCAAGAGCATCTCGCCGAAGTGTATTTCGATTACGTGTATGGCCAGAGCTACCCTCTTCTCCATAAACCCAGCTTTATGCGCAAACTGGCAGCTGGAGCAGTACCGCCCGTACTAATCCTTGCAGTCTGCGCTATCTCAGCGCGGTTCTCGACGCATCCGCAAATCCGTAGCGAGCCTGCGTTCCTCCGAGGAGAAAGTTGGGCTAGCGTGGCTCGCGACATTGCTTTGAAACGCTACGATTCTCCCAACATTACCATTCTGATCGTCTACGTGCTGCTTGGCCTCCACGAGTTCGGCACGTGCCAGGGTGGACGAAGCTGGATGTTGGGCGGAATGGCCCAACGAATGGCTTTTGCTTTGCAACTCCACAAAGACCTCGATCATGAGACTTGGACAAAAGACAATAAAGATCATCCTCATCTCTCGAATACCGACCGTGAGATTCGACGGCGTACAATGTGGTCATGCTTCCTCATGGATCGATTCAACTCCTCGGGCACAGATCGACCTATGACCATTTCTGAAGAATGGATCAACGTGCCGCTACCTATCAAGGAGAGATACTTTCAAATGGAACTTTCTGGACCAACCGAAAACATTTTTGGCAACGTGATCAGTCAAGTGAAAGAAGAACCAAGCCTACTGTTGAATCCAAAAGAGAACATGGGCGCTCCAGCGTTCTACATTAAGCTTGTGTCGTTGTGGGGTCGAATCGTACGGTATTGGAATCTCGGAGGCAGGGAGCTGGAGGCTTATCCAATTTGGTCTACACAATCAGAGTTTCACAAGATCAAAGAATCGATTCGGAAATTTCATGCCGAGCTACCAGAATCCATGCGTTACAACACCGAAAACCTACAAGATCAAGCATCTCAACGAATCGCCAACCAATTCCTCTTCCTCCACATTATGTATCACCAGTTGGTACTGTTCATGCACCGCTTCGCTCTTCCTTACTCTGGTTATGGCCGCCTTCCCAGGGACATGCCACAGCAATTTCATACCGAGTCTGCTCGGACCGCCCTCGAAGCCGCCAATCAAATCTCAACTCTCATCAAAGAAGCGATGAACCATAATGTTGTTGCACCTTTTGCCGGGTACTGCGCTTATTATAGCAGCACCGTTCACATTCACGGCGTTTTCTCCAAAAATCCGAGACTTGAAGCTATTGCAAAGCAGAATCTGGCTCACAACGTACGTTACATTACGAAGATGAAGAAGTACTGGGGTATGTTCCACTTCGTTGCAGAAAACCTCAAAGACCTGTATCGACAGCATGCGGATATCGCCCTGAAAGGTGGTCCCGGTGGTGGAACGCCCGGCAATGGCAAGAAGTCGATTTTCCAATACGGCGACTGGTTCGATCGCTATCCGCACGGCGTCTCAAGAACTGACTACGAAGACCCTGCCGCCGAACCTACGATCGAACCAGGAACCGACGCAGTTTTGGGGCAGAAATCCGATCTACAGAGCGTGGAAGAGTTCTTCGCGACTCTATCACCACCCACAAGAGCAGCAGGCCAACGCAAGGGATCAAAGAAAGCCAAATCAACAAGAGGCCGCTCAAACACATCCCAAGCCTCCACCGCCACGGCCAGCGCAACAGCGCGGCAGACGTCGGCGCAGCCGCAGCCGCCGGCGCCGCACGACGCTCCAACCCTTCTCTCACACAGCGACACGTTCGACAGCAGCTCATTCCCTCACGCGTTCCTGGGGGCGCCGCCGGACCTGGCGTACAGCGGGGCGGGGCCGGGCGGCGACCTGGACTTCGCGGGCCCGCTGCCGCTGCAGACCGGCATGCTGTCGCAGCTGGACCGCCACCTGGTGCTGTCGAGCTACGCCGGCATGGATCCCGCCACCGCCCAGGACGTCGCTGCCACCATGGCCGCTGACCTCGACGCCCCCGACTTGGGCGGCCTCGCGGCCTGGGTCAATGGCAGCGTGCCCGGCGGCGCGGCACTCTTCGCCGGACAGGCCGCCTTCGAGGATGCCAGCACCCATTGGTTTATGCCGTTTAATCTTGATCCGCCTGATGTTGTTGGTGATGATGGAAGTAGTGGTGGGTTTGCGAGCGCGTATAATCAGTTCGGTGGAGATGGCTTTGGTGGGGGTGGCGATGGCATGTCGATGGATCTGGGTGGGTTTGAAAATGAGGGTGGAGGGAGCGGGCAATAATGGCTTGTCTAATCATCATCGATTGCTACGCGTCTCGTTGAGGGCCGGATATTGAATACGGCTCTCCGTACATATCTGATGTTATGGATGAGTATATGGATCGACCATGTATACAATGTATTCTCCTGCAAATAGAAGGTAAGAAACAAGTATCGATTCAAGCATAGCTAGGCACCTCAGTGTTCTTGACTACCACCTTATTGTCCTTGTTGTTGGCATAATTTGCATCAATGCTCCCAAATCTCACCCTTACCCATTCACCTGCCGTGACTCCCGGCGGCGGTAGGGCGCGATTATTGTTTCCTTCCACCTTTTCCCTCTCCAGCAGCGGACTCTTCACCGGTTGCAGTAGCGTATCATCGTTAGGACCCGAGAAATATATGACGCCGTACCTTGGAAGGTCTCGTTGGTCTTCCGGTGGCAGGACAACACGATGAATTGAGCTCTCCAGATATCCTCCGGTCAAAAATGACAATGTATCGGCGACGTTGACTGTGAGTGATCCTTTGAGTGGTTTGACCCACTTCCACTTCGTTTCTCCATACGGCCTGACCTGTAGTGCTGCGATGGGTTGTCTCATCAACAATGTGAACGTTCCGAAGTCCGTATGACCGTAGACGTTGTGTTCCACCTTGTGCTCTTTCATGATAGCCAGTTCTTCTTGCGTCCGTGGGTGATACAGCATATACCTCAGATGGCACTGTGACTGTTTTTCGTAGTCATGCAGCTTCCAGAGCGCCTCTTCGTCCTCTAGCTCCATGATAATCGCACTCAATATCAACAATCTCTTAAGAACATGGTTTGCCATGTGCCTTTGAAACTTCTCGCATGCCTCCTTGTTCTCCAGTAACACGCTCGGTCTATCATCCTGTCCATGGACATCGTTCCATTTTGGGTCGTCGTAAAGTTCTAGACTATCCTTCAGTCCATACTGCTGCTTCCTGCTACCCTGCGGCTTCCACCCAAAGAAACCTTGCTTGTTTGGATTAACGCGATACTTCTGCTTCTCCTCGGCCGGCAACTCAAACAAAGCTTTCGCAATTGCGAACTGCTCATCCACGTCTTGTTCCGGGATGCCAAAATTGATCACATAGAAGAAGCCGACGGTAGAGATGGCGTGCTTAAGTTGTGCTGCGAGCTTCTGCTTGCCTCCAAGCTTATCGAATTCGGAAAGGTCGATTGTTACTAGCTCCGCCCAGTCGAGGTCGGCTGTTGTTTCGGCTATATCTTGGTAGCGGGTGTAGTTGGCAGTCATGACCAAAACGAGTATGAGAAGCCTTTAGAGGAAAAGAAAGACTAGACGGTGAAATGGAAGACAAGCCAGAGGAAAAGACTTCTGTAAAGACTGAACGAATGCCTCATTAATTATTTGATGAGCTTCACGTACTACCCTTATTGGCAGGTCAAAGCGCGGGGAAACCGAGGGTACTTAGGTGGTCGTTTTCCTGCCCACAGGGCTACTTTAAACTATTCGCAAGAAATGGTTTTAGATCATGAGCTTATGTCCACCTTAGGGCAAGATCCGGGATAACGGTAAATGCCATCGCTAATCACATCGTCGCTTTCGCGCTTCGGTTTGCGTAGAGCCTCCTTTCATGGTGCCATAGAATTCTTTCACCACAGTACCACCATCGAGCTCTTATCACTCTTGATACATATTCAAGGCATCTTATCCGAGTCCCAGAGCCTCGCTTCGATGCCCACTTGATATCTGCACTGTTAGCTTACAATAATCTAGGCCCACCCAAATCGGCTCCGTTGCACAACTACTCCCCACACTGCTGCCAGCAAAGTCGGCACCCCTAGGCCAATGCCTACACCAAGTGCAATTTGATTGCCCTTTTTTTCAAGTGCGTCACTATCTGGCTGACTTGAACCAGATCCTGAAGCAGACGGAGCGCTTCCGCTCGATCTGGTAGGAGCAGAGGACCCAGAAGTGACGGTAGAGAATCCCGAAGTTGCAACAGAGAACCCTGAAGTGCTAGCAGAGAACCCTGAAATCGCAGTGGAGAACCATGAAGTGGCAACAGAGGACTCGGACGTAGCTGCAGATGACTCGATCGTAGCTGTAGAAAGGCCCGAAGTAGCAGCAGAGGACTTCGAAGTAGTAGCAGCGGCGACCGACGTCACAGCTGTTGTCTTTCCTAGCGCCGCACGCCTCATGTCAGCCATGGAGAGAAAATACCCAGCCCATAAAGCAGGAAGCTTCGATGGGCACAACTGAACTTACGAGGTCCTGGCTCTGCGCGAGAACATGCCAAAACCACCCCTCATTAGTCGGTACTGCGTTTGGAAAGGCCCCATTTTGTTCCGAGAGGGCAGCGGTTCCTTTTGAGCAGCAAGGCCCTGCAATATCCGGCCAACCACAGCATACTATACCATTGTCGCAGACGGCGAGTGGGACAAACGTATTGTCGTTGGCTAGATTAAGATTAGGACCCAAACGGGACATTTTGAAAACGCAAACCGAGTAGCATACCGCCGGACTCATCATGCCAGCACGCTTTGGCACAATTAGGTGCAGTCCAAGTATTATCTGAGCACGCTCCTCTGTACAAGAACCCCTCGCTTGACGCACAATTCCCAACTGCCATAACAGCCTGTAGACAGATGTCGTTGCCAGCACAGCATGGTCCTGGATTTGCTTCACTTACGCCAGGGCATGGCGTATAGTTATTTGTCGAACCATCTGGCCAGTAACAGGTTTGAGTGGCTCCCAGTTGAGTTAACAATAGAAAAAGGAAGACAAATCGGCGGAGCATATTGCCGGAAAGTTGTAATGAGTGAGGTTATAGAAGAGATTGGCACATTTGTAAAAGAAAATGAATTGTCGAAGAACTAGGGGCTTGGTCCAGATTTTAGAAAGGATTCTCCTGATTTATGGCCAAGGCTTAAGAACCACATCGTTACGCCCAGTTAGGCTGAAGTGCTTACACTATAAGTTCGAGGCTTAACGATTGGGTTCCAGTTGCTGAAGCGAAATCTAAAGAAACTTCCCTTTGGCCGGTTCGGCGACAAATCATTGTAGGCAAGCAACTCATGGATACGAGGCCATCAGCATGAGTGGTGGAGCGCGTAACCAACTGTGCTTAGGATAGAGTTACACCACATTCGAAACTGTGCACTTGCAGCATGCTTGCAGCTCTTCTCAATTAGGCCCTCATACATTGATTACCTCTTCCCGACCTGATCCCTACGTCCCCGCTTCGCTCCATCAGGCTGAGCTCACTATAATCGTTCAGCCTTAGAAGATGCATTTACGAAAGGGACGGATGGAGGTTGTCATGAAAAGAAAAGGTGTCATAGGCATTCAGAATTGAACTGCCTTAAGATAAGAAGGCTGAAAGCGGGGCTGTAAGGTGAGGTGGAGTTGCATAGCCTCCTCTGAATGCAATCTTTTCTGCACGTGGATCTCCGTGAAGGATGAATACCCAGGCCTGGGGGCTATGGTTGGTCATACCGTATGGTGCATCCGCAGCAAATTGATTAGTCTCGGGTATGCACACACACCTAGGTTTAGTACTTTAGTAAGATACTCCGTACTCCGTATTTGCATGCCCTTTTCAATATCCCCACGCATCCGCGCGTCTATCTCGCTTATGCTGTAACTAGTATCGAGCCTTTCGCGGTGCTTATTTGACTGTTTCTGAGTATTGAGTTTCGCTTGAGAGGCTTAGGAGGCCTCGATATCCTCGATCGCGATGTGGCTGTATCTGTTAGCGGTGGAGGTTGTGATCGCTATAGAGGCTTCAAAAGCAGCTGGAGGCTCTAAGGCAGTACGATCGACGGGTTCTGAAGCTGCAGGCGTCGTCTGGGAGATCGCGTATTTTTCTTGCTGCAAATGAATCATGCAAATGAATGTGTACCAGGAAATTGGTTGCTTGTATTCATTGGTCAAGCCCCGTAATCTCTAGAGAATACCTACTCATGTCGAGAGCTAGCACGCGACTCTCGATGTTCTTCAACCGCGGTATCCATACCTTAAGTACGCTTTCTATCTCCAATCGCTTCAGAGGATCAGAATCTAATATATGTTCGCCTCATTACTCGATGGATGGAGCCCGTCACACGTGAATTTACGTCGCGGTATGAGGACGTTGCCGTAGTAGCCTGATGGTGGCGAGCTGTTTCACCGGTGAAACGAGACCGGCATCCGCCCCATTACTATGGTGTAAAACCACCGGAGGACGGAAGGGGAATATATGGCGAGACCAGTCTCAGATACGATCCGGTCAAATCATTCGATGGACGGAGTAGTAAGTGTCTATTATGATTTCTTGAGCGTCAAATAGTCAAACAAGATATGTTCTCTTCCTAAATGTCGCTGCTTTGCTTTGGCTTCTCGACATCTATTTCTCATTTCCTTAGTCTTTCCTGCGGCCTTTCCGCCAAATAATTCGTCATATCAGAAAGCACTTCCATAACCAATGGCCCGCACACATTCCAGACCACCACCCCTTCGATCAGAGGAGGCTGAGGAGCCGCAGCCAGAGATTGATCATGATGTAGACGGGCCACTCTGTATCGTATGCGAAACTCTTCAAATTGATAAATACTTTTTCAACAGTATAAGTCATCCCATAAAGTTAGGCTTATGGAGGCAGATTGTTCAAAGCCAAGACTCTTGCAACTTCTGTCGACTAGTCGTCCACTGTCTCGCGGGAAGTCAACATCGAGTTCAGCCGCATGAGCGTGATCAGATTCTCCTTTCTAATTATCCTAGTTGGGAGTTAGGAGTTGAGATGTCACCTTATGATCGCTTAAAGTCAGAAGCTTTTTCGAACAAATTTGACCTGAGATCGAGAGCAAATAAGTCTCCGCACGTAGCCTACCGCCTCATTGCTTACGTCAAAGATGAACCAACCGTCGGCGGTTGTATCCAATACCTTGCTGATGGAGAACCCGAAGGTGAAAACAGGCAATTTTTTGGTCGCGTAATGGATTCGGAGAGAGTTGATGTTATACTTCTAAGAGATTGGCTCGCTAAATGTGAAAGATATCATGAGGGCAACTGCGAAGACCATGGAATAGCTGGACGGCGTTTGCCTGAAAATTTAAGACTCATTGACGTACGGAGTAGAACAATCGTTAGAGCGCCTGATCCCGGAGGGCTTCACTACCTGACTCTTAGCTACGTCTGGGGTCAGCGAGAAATGAAAGAGGAGACTGGCATGAAGCCTGCAGTTTTAAATCGAGCAGACATTCGAAGAACGGCTACAGGTGTGGAAAACACTCCACTACCAAGGAATCTACCGCAGACTATCGAAGATGCAATATTCCTTACCGAAAGTCTTGGATTTCGATATCTGTGGGTTGACGCACTCTGTATCGTTCAAGATGATGACTATGAAGACAAACGGTCACATCTTAGACGAATGGATGCAATCTACAATTGCTCTACGATTACAATTGCTGCCGCATCTGGCCGACATGCCAATTCGGGAATACCTGGCATAAGCAGGCCACGCCGCTTGCAATACTCAGAATCAGTCAAAGGGGTACCGCTTGCAACAATGGCACCTTCATTTACCAACCTAGAGAACTCTCCATCTCAGATCTGGAATACACGAGGCTGGACGTTTCAAGAGAAGGTTTTGGCCAAGAGACTTCTACTCTTTACTGACTTTCAGGTGTACTTCCGATGCTCAGAAGCCGTATGGACCGAAGAGATTGTCATGGAGACTGGCAGGCTATCGAGAAGTGTTCAATCACGTCCAGGCAAATATCGCTGGGATGCCGATCGGCCAGTTCCTGCAGATACTCCAAAAGCGAAGTTGCTCAACTTTGTCATTCCTGAGTTCAACATGATCGACCAGTGGAACTACTTGGGTAAGTTCCCTGACTACGTTGCAGCCGTCCGAGAGTATACGTCTCGTACTTTGTCGGATCCAGATGACACGCTCCTTGCAATTGATGGTATATTACGCACTCTAAGATCGGACACTGGCCATTTCATCTTCGGTTTACCAGAAAGGTACTTTTTGCCGTCTCTACTCTGGTATCCAGAACCCGGGTCGATTCACAGAAGATCGTTCGAGACTATGCCATCATGGACGTGGGCAGGATGGTCCAGTAGTAAAGGTGTTTCATACGACATTCTCGACGTTCGACATCTTCGCACGGTGGTCATCGAACTTCGAAACCTATTCACACGCTTGGGCAACACCTTGAACGATGTCGTCTCAAATATTGTCCACTCGAATTCGCTTTCTGGCTCTGACTATGGTTCTACGTCAGAAACTTCGTCGACCTCACCGGCTTCCACTACATCATCCCAATTGACGCCTTACTCCCAGTCACACCCTGTCAAGAAGCGAAACTGGAGCGCGCTCAGTACCAAGGGCAAAGCGACCGCCAACGTAGCGAGCTGCTTCGGCTGGCCTCTCCTGACGCAGGACCACACCATCCAAGACGTCTACCTGTGCGCCAACGGCGCGGTCTCCAAACTCGACAGCAGAGCAGCCTCGGCACTCTCAGCGCTGCTCGAGGAAGACGCAACCGCGCCCGACCCATCAACGCCGCACCACAGCAGCCCCAAAGGAGAAAGCCACCACCCTTCCAATCAAGCCTTGAAGTACAAACACCCCGTCCTGAGCCTGAAGACCCCCGTAGTGCAGTTCGTCATCGGGCGCTGCCTCCGCGCGCGGCCTCCCAGCGACCCGTCCGAAGCCAGCATCTACGAGGTGGTCGACCCACGCGGCCGCTGCGTGGGCGAAGCATGGACGACGCGGGCGCACGCGCAGCGCGGCTACACGCAGCCGCTGGACTTCGCGACGGTGTCGTGGGGGCTGGGGCTCAGCGCGGCGGGCGTCGCGGCGGAGTGGGTGCCGCGCTGGACGGTCGACGCGGCGCGGCTGGCGGGCGCGCGCGCGCTCGGCGACGCCGTGCCGCTGGTCAGGAATGCGTTTCACGCACCGCCGGCTAAGACGCTCGCTGGGAGGTATGGCGTGCGGCGCGGGGGGGTGCGTGCGCCGGCGGTGGTGGATTGTGTGGCGGCGCTGCTGGCGGCGGAGAAGGGCGCGCCGAGGCCGAGGGCCTTGTGGCCGACTGTGAATTTGATTCTTGTTGAGTGGGATGGCCCGGTGGCGCGGCGGATAGGTGTCGGGAGGGTCGTCTTCGATGCTTGGGTTGTATCTCGGGGTCCGGCGGAGGAAATTATCCTGGCGTAAGGCAGTGGTATCATCGGTATATCGGGCTCAGACTGTTCACGAGACTTCAATTTTGTAGGCACAGTGTTAGCGATCATAGCAATGTCATTTTAAGTGTCGTCCTATCAACACCATGCTATGCTGCCATGCCTATGAAAGTTTGAGAACCAGAGTCGCAGCCGTGGGTATAATTAAAAGAAAGACGAAGTAAACTCATGTCTTGATCCATGCCCATAAAAGCCAGTAAGCCGTCTCAAGACGAACAGGTCCAGTGATGCCGGCGCCAGTGAAATGCCGTCGATATCGTAACGGCACCATGAAAAATCCATCGAGAGCGTCCGAACTCTTGCAGATCCCTAGCAAACGCCTCGCCACGGGATAACAACCCGCAGCTCTTTTGCCGATGTTCGGAAAGCCCAAACCATCCGACCTTTTTTCCGTATTCCAAAGCAAACGCGCCGCAAGCCACCATTAAAAGAAAATGCGCTCCGCGTACCCAGATTCGCCTCCCATCCCGCCTGCACACCGGTGACCATGGCGAGCCCCCAAACAAAAGCAAATCAATGATCGAACGCCACAAAATCCTCCATGAGCGTGTCCTCCCACCCAGGCACATCCCTGGTCTTAAGGAATTTCAGCCGCTCGATCTCCTCCGCGCGCTTCGCCGCGCGCTCGCGCTCCTCCTCCTCCCACTTCTTCAGGGCAGCGGGATCCTTCGCCCTCGTTTCGCGCTCGCGCGCCTCGCGCGCTTCCTTCTCGGCGCGCTCGGCGTCGCGGCGCGCGCGCTGCGCCTCGCTCAGCGGCACCACGTCGTCGGGGTGGCCGGTCGGCCCCACGAACAGCTCCGCGCGCACCCAGTCGACGTCCCACAGCGCGAGGTCGGGGCACGCGGGCTCGGGCTCGGCTTTGCCGCTGCCCGAGCACTCCTCCGGCTCGAAGTACACGCTCTCGTCGTCCCACTGCTTGGCCGGGTCCATGGGCCACGCCCAGTCGTCGGCGACCCAGGACGGCAGGTCGAGCGAGGGCGCGTCGGCGGCGGCGGGCGCCGCGCCGCCGGCTACTGTCGACGCGTCTTTGCTGGCTGGCGAAGGCGTCGTGTTCGGGTCGGAGAGGTCCGGCACGTCGTCCGGTGAAGGTGTGGGTGGCCGGTCGGCTGAGATGATGCCGGCAGTGATCAGCTCGTCGCGCGTCGGGTTGAAGTTCAGGAACGCTGGGTTGATCAGCGTGTCGACTGGGTGGAAGATCTCAGCGATCTCGGCCGGCTTCAACAGTGAGTTTGCCCATGGGTCGTCGATGTCGGCGGCCTTGTCGATTTCGTCGGCTAGCTTGTCGGTGGCTGAGCTGGATTTGGTGTCGGCCGGCGCAGAAGTTGGGCCTTTGCCGGCTTGAGCGGCTCTTGTTGATGGTGAATCATTCTTGCCGCTGCCAGACGTCTTTGCGGAAGCTTTCTGAGACTCTCCATCCTTTGCAGTGTCTGACGTCTTCGTGGAACCGTCCTTGTTGAGGCCAATGGCCTCGGCAAGATTTTCGAGCTCGTACGCAATGAAATCTTTAATGACCACATGAGCTTCTTTCTTGTGCGCATCCAAGTCGGCCTGGGTGGCGAAAGAGTTGTTACAATTGTTCTCAACGCACTTGAATGGCATGACTGGCATGGTTGGAATGACTGGCTTCGGGGCCTCGACCTTAACGTCTGGTGCTTTGCGCGGGATTTCAGGTGAGGGCGTCTTGACGACCTGTGGAGATGGTTGAGCTGCAGGAGTTGGCTGAGTGCTAGTGGAGCTTGGAGTTGCTGTCTGTCCAACTTTCTGCTTCTTCTTCGCCGGAATTTTGAGGTCTGATGTTGTAAAGCGCTGAGGACCTGCATAAGTAGGTTCCCGGACAGGCGAGGCGTCAAACGGAGGGAATTGTCCTCTCTCGGTGGTGGGCGCAGCTGGCGGTTTGATGTTTGGTTGTTTCCGTTGGTGAGCTTTCGTGTGTTGTTGAAGATTCACAGCATTGAGTTGGGCAGGTGAATTTGACATTTGCTGCTGCGCGGTGATTGCCTCATTCTGTGGACCTGACAGCAACTGCTGTTGGTTAGGAGTAGCGACCACGCCGGTAGCATCTTGCAGGGTAGACGATTGTCCTCGCACTTTGGCTGGTTTGAATTTCATGGTAATTTGCGTCACAAACTTCTTAATTTGCTCGATCGTGATCTCAACGGTTCTCGGATTTTGGGTGAGATTTTGGGCCAAGCTGAAGTCCTTGAAATCGACATTCTCTCGCAAGACCTGTCGTGCCTTGAAGTATTGCTTCGTTTGCTTTTCGTCTGCGGTGTTCATGAAGAAGAGTCTAATGCAGTTGTCGAGTTCCGGAATAAAGCGAGCCGTTTCTTTGAGCAAGGCAATTAGACGCTGTCGAGCCTCAGGCAGTATAGGGCCTGGAGGTCGTTTGGGCACGTAGTTAGGATCTTCAGACTGCTTCAAGAGCAATTGATATCTACGCTCCAGCTCTTCTTGAGGAATGCTAGGTTTTGGTGGGAAAGGAGCGTTGACGCTAGCTCTGTTTTGCTGACCTAGTTGCACGTGTTGACTGACACCGGATGGAGGTTGTTGTTGTGACATGGTTGACTGCATTGGTACAGCAGATGCAACCGGTTGCGAAGTTTCCATGAGATCGTCGGTAGCCTGTCGTTTGACACCTTGTTGAACCGAAGCGGCAACTGATGGCTGGCGCGGCCCTGGCATCTGAGAAGTCGATATGGCCATGTTTGCACTGGGAGGTATTCCTTGCCTCTGAGAAGGTGGTTGCGATGGCTGACGTTGCAGAGGCTGTTGAGGCATCTGAGACATCGGTCGCTGAGGTTGAGCGGGTTGTGGTGGTATCTGGATCTGTTGCATATTGTTTTGTTGAGCAAACGATTGCTGCTGCTGCTGCTGCTGCTGTTGTTGTTGAGCCTGTTGCGCTGCTGCTTGTTGCTGATGCTGCTGCTGTTGAAGCCTGGTCTTTTGCAACCTCTCGAACTTATGCCTTTGAATAATGATCCGAAGCTGGTCCTCGGGTGAGGTCTGAGCTTGAGGATGCTTTTGCCGAAACATCATTATCTCCTCGGGACTGACCGGTATAACTTGCCAAGTCTGAGGGAGATTGGTAGGAGGAATTTGTTGCTGAGGTTGCATGTTCGGCATGGTCTGCATAGCCGGGCCAGGCATTGATGCCGCAATAGGAAGGCCAGATTGAGGCATAACACCTCCATTTTGTCCTTGATTCGTCCGGCCTTGAGCAACATGCTGCTGTTGCAACAGACGTAGCTGTAGCTGTAGAACTTTAACCACAGTAAATGTCTGTGGCACCGAGTTCCGATTTTGCAACACCCAGAGCTTCAGTTGACTCCACGTCCTCACATGCTCCGGAACACTGAAGTTGTTGGCATGTACCAGTGACGGTGGGAATGGTTTCTGATCAAGCTGTTGCAAGATATTCGGCGGCAAATTTGATTGTTGCAACATTTGATGTTGTAACCTTTGCAAGTGAGCTTGCTCGTTTAAGGCCGTGTTAGGCATATGGCCCTGATTAGCCATAGGCCCAGGCTGTTGATTGCCAGTAACGATGCCAGGAGGTTGAATTTGACCTAAACCCTGAGGTTGCGGTGTGGGAACCTGTCCACGCTGTAGACCTTGCATCTGGCCACCAGGGAAGCCACCTGGAGCGTTCATTCTCTGAGCCTGAAGACGTTGTATGGCCAATTGGTAAGCTTCGTCGTTCATGGTGGCAAGTGAAACCTTGACCTGGTCCGGGAGGCTTTGGACGAAGGTTGGTAGTTGTCGACGTATGCCAGCTTGGAATGGCTGGTTGGGAGCACCGAGCGCATTGGCTCGATCCTGAGCCTGCTGGAGAGCCTGCAATGCTCTTGGATCAGGTTGATTGGGCCCTTGTTGAAGTTGAGGCATCGTAGACTGCGGACGTTGCGGTGTGGCTCCACCGGGTTGATTGGGTTGCGAAACCGGTTGCGTCAGCAGCGCCATGGGACTTGGTTGCGGAGTCTGAGAGCCCATGCCTGCCATCTGAGCGTTCATTCCCATGTGCTGATTTTGTTGACGCTGGAGGTTCTGCTGTGCCTGTGCCTGTGCCTGTGCTTGAGCATGTGCCATACGCAATCGCAATTGCTGAGCGTGTTGAGCCTGTTGCGGATTCAGGAAGTTCTGTTGCAGTTGAAGGCCAGTTGGCATCTGTCCAGTGACGCCCATTCCTTGTTGGTTGAACGTGCCGCCCTGGTTAAGACCCATGGGCATACCGGAAACTTGCTGGTTTAGGTTCATGTTGTTGTTGCTGGCGGGAACGACCAATTGGCCTGCATCTTGGGAGCGTAGGGCATCCGCTTGCTGACCGGCGATCTGAGAGATATCGAAATCTTGTCCACTCATGGCACCGGAGACGTTCTGGGAAGCGGAGGCCTGTTGTGGATTTCGAAGGAGGAGAGGATTCTGACCCATGGCAGGATTCACAGCGGCACCGTTGACACGTTGGTTGCCCATCTGCACCTGGAGTTGTTGACGGTTTCTTTGGGCCATCAACAGCTTTTGTGCCTCCTGACGAAAGTGAAGCAAGACCGGATTGCCGTATTTCTGACGCACCATGTCTTGTTGCTCTTGACTCAGGTTTAGGAATTTGATCTTAATCTGTTCGACACGTTCTTTCGGTGCGCCCTGCATCAACTTGGTGGCGAGAGCATTGATTTGTGCATTGTCGGCCGGCGACAGGGTTGGTTGTTGCTGCTGTGGCGCGCCAGAAACGCCCTGCTGCGGCTGCTGGTTCGGCTGCTGTGGTGTTTGAGCATTGCCCATGTTGGAAGCGTTCATCGACATTAAGTTCTGGGAGTTCATGTTAAGAGGCGAGGCCTGCATTTGATGTTGAAGCTGAGGCGGAAACGGTTGACTCTGTGCATTCGCTTGGCCTGCTTGCAACCTTTTCTGGTTTATCATGGCGGGAGATTGCTGCATCGAGTGCATCTGCTGCATGGAGTTCATGCTCTGCGCCGCGCCGCGAGATCGTGCTTCGGTCAGGTTTTGCAAGTACTTTCGAACATTGCCGACATACGAGTTCTGAGATAATTCAGTCAGCCAAAAGTTATGGAATGAGAAGTAAAAGCACGTACCTTGTCCGTGGCGTTTGTAAGGGCTGAAATTTCCAACTTGGCGGAGTGGTGAACAGAACTTTGCGGCGTCAATTCTGGTTTGGCCAACATTAGGCTGGTATTTCTATTGTTCTCGTATCAGTGAATTTTCGGCATTCTTGAGGTGGTGAGTCACTTACAATTCCATTACGTGGCCAGCACGCTCCTTGGGAGAGACGGAACGGCGCCATTCACCCATGGGTAGCTGTTGCTGTTGGATGTTGAAGTTACGGATCAGCTCGGCTTGCATCTGCGCCGTCTGGTTGTTCTGTGGCTGGCCTCCAGGTTGCTGTTGTGGCATGCCCATTGGGCCTCCGCCCATCATGTTCGGAAAGCTGTTGAGATTCATGATGACGGTCAAAGGTGTTGCTGATTGCAAGTGGTTGAACGGTTCAGCGACCGTGGCACGCAAGAAGTACCAAGCTCATTCAGCGCAATGGCGAGCAAGGTATTGTGTGCTGTGGCGACAATAGCATGTGGCTATCGCAAAAGTCTATTATTGTGTGTTGTCGGTCCAGTAGAATGGTGTATCCAGGGCTGCTGTGACAGCTGCGGGCTGTGTTGGATGAGTCCAGGCGCTGAGGCGCAACGGAGGACGCACCTGCGTGTCTTCCCACCCGAAATCAGTGTGCTCCGGGTGGAAAATGCGAGGATGTGCGCTTGAAGGCTCTGAGAGGTTCGACGTTTGGCTTTGGATTTGGGGTTGGTGAAGAGGGTGTTGGGTCTGGTGGGTCGGGCGACCGCAAGGGAAAAACGGCGGCGGCGGCGCGACGGCACACGCGCTTCAGGCGTGGAGGGAGGGAAAAGACCGAGAATGGAGTGGGAGCGGCAGCAGACTTGGTAGTGAGAGGATGGCAGGTAAAAGCGAGAAATCAGAGAGTGGTAGGTCGGAGTGGGAGAGTGATCAGCGAAGTGTACGGTGATGGTTGGCAGCGGTCCGTGTGCAGCAAAAGCGAAGCGGACGCCGCAAACCCAGATTTTCGCAGCGCAGATCCGATCGTCTCCAGCGGAATGAACAGTTGGGAGGCAAGGGCGTTTGGAGGAAGAAGCAAAAGACGGGGCTTGGAAGAGGAGGATTGCGTGTGTGAATGCGTTGTTCGCGGAGGAAAAAGAGAACGACAGACAGTACGGTAGGTCATTAGCGGTAGGGAAGGGTAGGGCGTGGGTGTGGGTGTGGAGGCAAAGCAGACCAAAGCAGACACACCAAGGCCGACCTACGTTCCCTTCCCGTCCACGCTGGATGATGTCCGGTCTGCTCTTTTTCCTCTTGCTCCAGCACTCACCGAATCGGAGCACCTGCTACCAAGCTTCGCCGCTCTGACGAGATCACGCTCTGCCGAGTTTGCTCACACCGTTTGTCGCCCTGCCAACGTTGCTTCACTCTCCCACTCTCACTTCTACACGCTGCGCTGGCGCCTCCGTGGCCTCACTCTTTTCATCTTTTCGTCCACCACTTCCATCCATGGCGCATCCTTGTTGGATGAGCGTAGGGAAGGGAGGCGGCCGTGCCTGGCCTGGCGCTGCCGTCTTGGCGCCGTCCAATTGCGCTGCCGCATTGTGACAGCCGACCGGGGTAGTCCGTCAAACAGGGTTTTGCATCGAGTACCATAGAGTTTTGCATTGTCTGACGGCCGAGTTGAAACCCAGATACACGCTCCTTGCTCTCCTTTCCCCCCGTCTTCCGTTCCCAAAGAAAGGCCTTTGCCTTGGCCTTTGCCGCATCTTCGTGCCGGTCGTTTTTATTGGCATCTGAGGCTCGTCGACCCTTCTGCGGATAAGGCTAAACGCCATCCCAGGTCGCTCGAGCCAACTGCCGCTCATGACTGGCGTGAAAAGGACCGTTAATTGACCAGAACAGACTCTCCAATTTTCAGATTCATTTCGTCAATCCTACGCTTTGCCGCGATGCATCACAGCGACGTTGGATCACGTCAACCCCCTGTCAATCCCGCCAAGCACCATGCCCGAATCTTCAACCATTGGACGTCGGCAGCTCAGCTCCAGCCTTCAGCCATCATGCGTCCCGCACAAAATGCCCATTTATATTGAATTCTCTGTTTGGTCCGCTGCTGTCGCTTCCGAACTACCCTACTAGTCACGTTATAAATATCGAAAGATTGTCTGCTGCCGAGGGCATAAGATTGCTTGGCCCTTGTTAACGTACTTCATTTCCAAAAGGTACCATGTAAAGTGAAACACCACCACCTCGTCGTAGCTTTTTTTATCCTCCTGGCCATTGATTTAAGCATCGCTGCCTCTCTTACGTGATGGTGTTGTGAAGTACCTCAACTCATTCCAACTCTGCCTTGCAAATGCTTCGACCGAACCAATTGAACCTGTGGTACCATGGCCGATCACGAGTCCGGAACTAAATCGAAATACGGGAGCATATATGACATGAAGTGCGTATGCTATGGAGAGACGTACGTTATAGAGACGGACTCATCACGCGTACCATGGGTACATGTTCCCGTTGCTTGTCGTGCGATTCGATTCACAGCAACGACGATGCGATATCCACATGTCTTCTCGCGGGTGTGGTTGCTGCTGCGCTCAAAATCCGAAAATGTAGCCCTTTTGATGATTGTGCTTTGATTCCTTCTCTTCAAAAATGACGCGCTGAAGCTCTTTTAGTACTGTAAAGATTGCTACTCGTTGAGTGCGGAACCATTGCTATCCATCGTTGCTGGTAGTTTGGTCTATACCCAAATTGGCAATATTGATTTGAGCGTGTGACGCGATGACTCTCACTTCACTTCACTGGTATATCTTAATTACTTTTTTGAATTTTTCTAGAACAACTAGCCTTACGGCGCTGTTGGTATGGCGTAGTGGACCTGAAGGGGGCTTGACTCTGGACTGTGTTGCCTATGCCTCTATACCTCCAAGACCGTTGGTTCGACAAAAGACCGTGGGTTCGAATCCCGGCGTGAACCTAAAGTTGTTTGGCACAAAAAAGAATGTTAGAGTTCTTTCTCCTCTGCCTCACTTACTGTACTAAACCGACCCTTCCAGGGAAGGGCGTAGCAGTAAGTGAGGCAAGAGTTTTGCCCACGTCACACTTTTTGTCCTTGAAGTCATATTCTATGTTGTTGCTCTACGGTGGGAGGTGTGCCAGAAGATATGCTAGAACTTAAGTTTTTTTGGTTTCTTGACCAAGGCATAGGATTCGTCACAGGCGAATCGAGCTGTGAGCACGGGAATGCGCAAGACAAATACAATGCTTTACAACGAATCGTTTGGCGAATATCTACTATCTTGGTGTTAGTTTGTATGTACATGCGATATATGGCGTCCAAACAAAGTGATGTGTCGAAAAGTGTATCGACTTCATGATGCCCCTAGAAGCGGTGATTTCCCATCCAGACTCCTGCAAATGCTAACAAAAATGCTTTAGTAACGCCGCGCTGCATGCCAAATCAATAAACGCCAGCAATTTAAAATACAACCGAGTACAAGTGACGCGAACTGTCATCACTTGTTCTTCTCCAAGAAGTCTTTTGCCTCGTTGACTTTTGCCGCTATGTATGGGCTTCCTCCTCGATCGGGATGGTTCAGTAGCATCAATTCCCGGTGCTTCTTCCGTATGAGTTCACTTGTGATTCTTCGTTCTCTACATCATTGATTAGCAATGCGATACGGCCAGCGGTTCGAGGATTGACATACGGCAGGCCGAGTATTAACGATGCCTCGCGCTTGTTCATCCTTGACTCAAAGCCACCCTTGTAGTATGCTTGCCCAAGTGCGCCTGCCCTTCCTGAGTATCTTCGCAGAGCAACGAGGCCTGCGCGTCCCTATGAAAGATGAAGTTAGCTTTGTGATTCCTTCCACCGACTGGGTAGGCGAGTGTCGCAAACATGAGCGGCGAGAGGAGACATACCAGGAAGGCGGCAGCAGCTATACCGAGACCTATAGCAAGCGTTGATGCCATGCTATCGAATGGATTTGATCAGCTCCAAAAGGTTTCGCTCGCTTGATTGATGGCGGATTGGACGCGCGAAGTCGAAGGAAAACGTCGGATACAGGCGGTGAGCGTCGGCAGATCCCCATCCCTGGAAATTTCTTTCCCACGTCGCCGACGAAAAATCCCCGCAACAAAAATAGCGACCGTATCAATCAGTGCTCCCAACCCACCGCAGAGCCGCAAACCAAAATCCACCATGCGCATCGAGACTTGCTCCTTCTGCTCGCGGCCGGTGTACCCGAGCAAAGGCATCCAATTCGTGCGCAACGACGCGCGGGTGTTCCGGTTCTGCGCGTCCAAGTGCCACAAGAACTTCAAGGCGAAGCGCAACGCGCGGAAGCTGGGGTGGACGAAGGCGTTCCGGGCGGCCCACGGCAAAGAGATGGTGGTGGACACGACGCTGGCGTTCGCGGCGCGCCGCAACGTGCCCGTTCGCTACGACCGCGACCTCATGGCCCGCACCATCGCTGCCATGCGCCGTGTCGAGGATATTCGCCGCCGCAGGGAGCGCGCCTTCTACAGGGAGCGCATGCGCGGCAATAAGAGGAGGGCGCTGGAGGCGGATCGCAAGCTCGTTGCCGAGAATCAGCACCTTCTGCCGCCGGAAGAGAGAGATGTGCCGCCGCTTGGACTGCAGATTAGGAGGGAGAGGGAGATGGAAGGCGTGCAAGAACAGGAAGAAGTTGAGGAGTTGAGCATGGAAGAGGATCTCGAAGAGGAGATGGATATGCCGATGGCAATTAAAACGAGGAAGGCTAAGGTCAAGCAAGCGAAGAAATTGAAGCTGGTCAGAGGCGGTGGTGTTGAGGGAATGGATGTGGATGATTGATGAGACTTGAGATTGCATACACGAAATGAATCGGCGTCTCTGAGTAGAGCGATGGTGATGGCAGCGGAGCTTCTCCTGCAACAGTTCAACGCAGATGATGGCAACGAAAGCGCGGAGAGCAACACAAGCACAAGCCAGAACCTCGAGGATTTGTGAAATGGGTATCGGGTTGGAATGGCTGAGCTTAGGCTCTCAGAGCAGGTTATCCACGTTGATTGGAATTGAATTGGCTCAGAGTCACGTGTTGTAGCGATGACAACGTAGACGGGACTTCGAGATGAACTAGTTGATGCGAGTAGATTGTAGCTAGTGGTTATCTCAGATATGGCCATGATTCTCGGCCGCAAAATGCACGCACACCAACGTCACAATCCTCTAAACCCTCCCAACCCCATCACGACCTCGCCCAGCTCTCCATCCCCCTCCTCCTCTTCCCATTGACATCCCTGCCCTCCTCAATACGCAACAAAGCCTCCCTCTTCGCAACACCCACATCCCTCAGCGTCGTGCCTCTGACAACCCTCCCCTCCAAACTCACGCCCTCTTCGTACCACGCCTCCATCTTCCTCCCCACCCTACTTTCAATCGCCGTCACCAGCTCCACATCGCGCTGCCCAACCAGCGTAACCGCCTCGCCCACCCTCCCCGCGCGCGCCGCCCGCCCCACCCGGTGCACAAAGTCGTCCGGGTCGCGCGGCACATCGAAGTTGACGACGAGGTCGACAGCGGGGATGTCCAGGCCGCGCGACGCCAGGTCGGTGGCGACGAGGAGGCGGGCGGCGCCGGCGCGGAAGCGCGCGAGGTTGGCGGAGCGCTCGGGCTGACGCAGACCGGAATGGAGCGCGGTCGCGCGGTGGCCCAGGCCCCGCAGCGTGTGCTCTAGCGCGGTGGCGGTGGCGCCGCGGTTCGCGAAGATGAGCGTGGTGCGGGGCGCGTTGGCGGGCGTGGAGAGCAGCGCGTGCAGGAAGGGGAGGCGCTGCGTTGCCGGCACCGTGATGTAGCGCAGGGAGAGAGTGGCGGGCACGGCGGGCGCGGTGGAGGACACGGTGATGGTGAAGGGGGGTGGTTTGGATGCGTTGCGTGGCATGGCTTTCAGGGCGCGGACCTCCGGCGTGACGGTCGCGGTGAAGAGGAGTGTTTGGCGCGACTGGGCTGGTGGGAGAACGCTGAGGCATGTCTCCACGTCTGGGAGTTGGCTGCCCGGCCCGGAGGCGAGCAGGCGGTCTGCCTCGTCGAGGACCACGAACCGTGCGCGTCGCAGCCCGCAGATGGTGTCCTCGCCGGACGATGCAATGTGATCGGCCAGGCGGCCAGGCGTGGCAATGACAATATGTGGGCGCTGGGCAATTGCGATGGCCTGCGCACGCATGTCGGCACCACCGGTGACGAGAACGGCTTTGAGCGACTGTGGTGACGAGATGGCAGCTACCTGCTCGAATATCTGCAGCGCCAGTTCTCTACGTAGCATTAGCACTTACACTCTCTCCAGCTAGAGTATTCAACTCCTAACGTACCGTGTCGGCGTCAGAATCACAGCAAATATTCCCACAGGGTCCTCTGCCCACTTCTGTAGCACCGGTACGGCGAACGCAATTGTTTTGCCGGATCCGGTCCTGCTCCCGCCGATGCAGTCACGCCCTTTAAGGATCTCCGGGATGCAAGCCTTCTGGATGGGTGTAGGTTTGGTGATTGCAAGTGCAGCTAGCGACGACACGAGCCATGGATGCACGCCCAGTTCGGTGAAGGTCGACTTCTCGCTCCGGGACTCCGCCTGACCTGCCGACTCTGCGATGGGCGTTTTCGAGGCTGACAAAGAGTTGCTCTGCTTCGGTTTGATACGTGAGGCAGATACTTGATCACTTTGTCCTTCCTTGCTCTTTTCTGCCGCGCGAGGCGGTGGTGACAGTTTTCGACGTTTGCGAGGGCTTTCATCCCATGCGTCAATATCTTGGTCCGATGTGATACTTGAGTTATCTGAGCCTGAGAAGTTTTCTTCGGCGCTTGGTGACGCCGACGATGACATGTTGTGAGTTATTGTAACCTCTAGCGTTTCTGCAGAAATGGAAGTTGGTGGTCATAAAGGCTAGACAGATATTCGAAGTCACTTGAAATTTTTGGTGATGCGACGGCGGCTTTCGGAGTTACTTCCTCGACATCACTTAGGCCAATCAGGTGAACTGTACTACGGCATCATCATACAGGTTTAAAGTTCGAGTGCATCTTATCAATGTTCGATTAGACGAGATAGAGCATTAAAATGCAAGGCAAAGATCAAGTTAATGATAAAGTTTTCTTGGGTATACACTGATTATAGCGCTATACTCGTCTCCCAAGAAGACAGCCTCTGAAGAACAAACTTCTCTTTCTCAGCCTTTCCTTCCTTTCGTTCCGACCCGATGGTCCATCTCAAGTCTCAAAGCGTACGAACAGAAAAAGGGAGATAGAACAGAAGTGATCGAAGAATGAGAGAACGCCCTCGAATGCTCGCTCTACAATGCGAGAAAGCATATCTGTGCCGCGCCGCGGGTAAAAAAGGGAATAGTAAAACAGAACAAAACTAATGAGAGTCGCTCCTTGTACGCCGAGGAGGCCTCGCAAGCATGCAGTCGTCATCGGATGCATGTCGACGAGCCATGAGTAACCATTGTCCAGCAACCCAGCTCGTTTCACTCGCGTCCAAAAACTCAGAAATCTCCCAATTCCATATGCGTTTCTGTGATAGACGGCTCGTCTATTGCGAACCGAAGGTTTAAATCCAACGTGCATCGCTCTCTTCACCGAGTTCGACTGATTCACATTCTCGTCCAGTAGTGTCACCTGACCTGAGGTCTCACAAGCGGTATCGATGGACTTAATCCTTCCAGTCCCAAACCTGCTTGAGGAAGTGTTCCATGTTGACTTTCTTTGCCTTCATATCCACCATCCATGGATGTTCAAGCATACGCCACGGCGTCGCTCGGCGGTTGTTGTCCTTCTCGAGGCTGTGTAACAAACTGGTCAGTACATGTTTGTGCTCGTGTTCATCCAGAAAATCAAAAACTTACCAGCATTCGATGAAGTACTTGAAGTTCTCGCTCCAGCGTATACCCGCCTCTTGCTCGTCGCGCAGCTTTGGAATAGGCTGACGCACGATGTAGGTCAGTAAATCGATGAGACCAGCCTTGGGTTGTATCTCGGTGCCATCAGCAGGGAACGGGAAGCGATGCTGAGCTACTTCCAGCAACGTGACGCCAAGGCTCCAGACGTCGGAGGTGATGGTGTAGCTCTGGCCGGTGATACGTTCGGGTGCCATGTAGTACGAGGTGCCGATGAAAGTGTTTGCGTCGCCTTTCGTACCGAATTCGCCGCTGACTCCGAAGTCACAGAGTTTGACTTGTCCGTTGCGGCACAACAGGATGTTTGAAGGTTTGATGTCTCTGTGGATGATCCGATGTTGGTGTAGATAGGTCAGACCATTTAGCACGCCTTCGGCTACCTTGCCGAGAACTTTCTCGCCTGTCCGACCACCCAGTTTCTGTACTTCACGGTATACAGAGTCCAGTGATCCACCTTCGCAGAACTCCATAGCAATGCTGATGGTCCCGGTAGAATCATCGAGGAAGGCGCCGAAGTACCTGCAAATGTGGTCGGACCTACAGCTCTTGTTGAACTGCAGTTCGCGTACAATTTGCTTCTTGACATCAGGGTCCGGGTTAGTAGTGATGACCTGGTCAATGTTAGTCGAATGATTCTAACCCAATTGCAGCCGATTGTCATATCAGCGGCAGACTTAGTTCTCTAACATACCTTCAACGCAAACACGGTCTTGCCATCCTTCAAGATGCACCTCGTCACGGCACCACCAGCACCCTCTCCCAAGCTCCCAAGCTCAATAATCTTATCCTCCCTCGACGCCGCCTTCCACCCAGCATCATCGAGATCCTCCACATCCAGCGGCCTGCCCTTCTCCAAGCTCAGCTTCTCCAAGTCGGGCAGGAGGCCGAGGCTATTCTCGCGCTCCATGGACACGCCGCCGGGACTACCGCCGCAGCCGGCGGAGCCGGAGATGGCCGACAGCGGGTCGCGCGCGGACACGAAGTTGAGGGCGGAGATGGACGACGTGGCGGAGGTGGGCTGGTTGGACAGCGGGTCGCGGTCGCCGAAAGAGCCGGAGCGCGACCGGTCGCTCGTCTCCGACGACCCGGACGTTGCCGACCCGGAGATCTGCAGTGGTGGGAGGCGTGGCTGTGTCGGTCGGCCGCCCTCCGCCGGCGTCGCTGTCGTGCCCATCGGGGTCTTGAGCTTTAGCGCCGGGGGCAGCGGCCGCGCGTCTTGCGGTGCGATGTCCGTTGCGCCGTTTATGACTGGCCGTACGCTTGGTGATGGAGGTATGGAGAGGCCAAGGCGTGGTGGTCTTGAGGCTGAGTTTGACCTCGAGCCTGGAATGGGTGGTCGAAGGAGAGGAGCGGGAGAGGACATGGCGGGGGGAGGAGGGGTGGAATAGCGAGGAGGGTCGTTGGAAGCCACGGTGGGCAGCTTTTTGTATGTAGTCCTCCTCTGAAGGTTTTCTTGTTTCGAGGTAATCGACGTATGAGGTCAGGAGGAAGAGTGGTGGAGATGCTTCAGCCGTGAGGTTGTTCTGCAGCTATCCGCGGCTGGCGGCAGACCGACCCGGAAAAGATTGGGAGTCGGAAGGATGGTCGCAGGCAGGGCGGCGAGAAAGAAAAAAATCGAATGGGTGATTAGCTTGGGAGGATGCTGCAGATGACAAAACAAACGGTGATCTCAGGCTCTGGAAGTGTCTGGATGTAGCGGCGTTGAGGTTGCAAAGCTACACTATAGGCGGCGGGCCAACCAGACGTTGAGCATGGTTCGAAAGGATGCCGTCAGACGGAGCCACGAGAAGCGTCGCAGGTAGGTAGGACTGAGAAGAGCGATGGAGATTTGTGCTGCTTGGATTTGAGTTTGAGTAAGCGTTTGAATGCGAGAAAGAGGCTGTGTGAGTGGTGGAATGGATGGAAGTCTGGAGACTGTGAGAAATGCGAGTGCGTGAGAGAAGTGTGGTTGGCGGGCGGCGGCTACAGCTGGTGTGCTGGTACGATAGTGGTCTTGCTGGTGCTGCTCCTCTTGCTGCTCCTCCTCCTCCTGCTGCTGCTGCTGCTGCTGCTGCTGCTGCTGCTTCGTCTTTGCGCTGGGTCTGGCACGCCGCACGAGGGGCTTGGAAGGACCAAATGGCAGTGAATCAGCCACTCACATCTGCCGTTGAGCATGCGGAACCACGAAAACTTAAGCGCCCACCGTCTCTTCTTCCAATGCAAAACGTCCAAACGTCCAGGTCGGCTCCGCACAGACTCGTAGCTCACCGAGCCTGAGTCCGTGGAAAAGAGCGGTAGACGCTGCGGCCTGGTGTTTGTAGCCCTTTAATTTTTGCCCTTGCGCTGCACTCTGCGGGCGGAAGGAGCAATGAATTGGGCCCGTTTGCATGTCCCATGCACCTGCGATCGCCCACGCCGAATAGAAAGGCTGAAGGCAACGTAGGGCTGACCGCTCAGCTGCAATATGCCTGCAATCGAGTACCACCTGTCCACTTTTCTTTCGGTCCACCTGCCAAACGGACCCCCAATCTTCGTGCGAGCAGTACGACCGCGTGAGGGAGAGACAAACAGTCTGCAGCAGCAAGGGGAAAAGGCCGGCGGGAGTATGCGCAGACGCCAGCCGCGGGTATGCAATCGGAAGACCAGGAGAAGCGAGAATCGATGGGAGGCCTTACCTTAGGGTTGGGTTAAGGTACCGAAGGATTTTCTGGTCCAACGTGTGACAGTAGGGTGGGATTAGGGATTCCAGGGCTTCGAGAATGCTGAAAGAGTAAGGCAGAGAGTAAGGAAAAGGCGTAGCTAAGGTACGGCTCCTGGCTCTTCGGTGAGACAGAAGAAGAATTGATTCCACCACTCAGCTGGTTATGCGGTTCGAAGCCGTGATGGCACACGCAAGTATTTATGAAAAACGTAAACCAAACACTGTCTCTGTCAATCTGTAAGCTTTGCATGTCTAACTGCAATAATCTCCATCACTATCAACCGCAATGTGGACCGCATTTGTCGTGGTTTCTAAAAATTCACACTTTGCTCCGTGCTCCTTAAGTTGCGTGAAGCCTTTTGCACTGCCCCCCCAAACCGCAATGCAGCCAACCAGCCATTCCCAAATGTGAGCAGTCGTCATGCTCGCCCACGCTTACGGGCTCTTTGTAACAAATGAGAGCAATGCTTGGCTGCTGCTCCTACCGCAAATCCATTTTGCTGTGACATCTACGGCTTAGACGTTTCGAATTACACATGCGACAGGACCAGACTCTGCTGTGTTGGCAGAACCAAATCGCCGATGCAATTGTCATTGGTGTTGACACCGCTTTCTGTCTGTGTTGCTCATCTCGATCATCTCTGGCCGGGTCCTCTTTATTCGGAGGTTAATATTCCGCGAATCTTTCTTGCTCACCCGAACTTGCTACATCTGAGTGAACTCCATCATTAAGCGACGTCCGGGCCATTGCTGGCATCAATTTCCGCTCGTCCACGCGACGTTGCAGTGCAGAGAGGTAAAATGAAGGGGTTGGGATATATGTATCACTCAACAGTTTTGCATTTTGACTCTACAGTCTGACCCTTCCTTCTGGTGGGCGACCAAACCACCTACCAAGGCCACCGTTGCCGTCCTGCCCGTTCATCCACTTGGGCATCTTCAAGCCCTCGGTCAAACCAGCGAACCGTGTGTCGAACGTGTTTTTGACACGATGCGCGAAATCCTGGATTGCACTCGCGGGACCTTCTTCCGCTTCATCATCACCATAACTAGGCGCAAGAGGCTGCCTCTCGGTACTCAGATTGCGCGGAGCTCGCGCAGGTCGAGATGCTGTTGATGCTGTTGCTGCTGTTGCTGCTCTTTCTGCTGTTGCTGCTGTTGCCGCTGTTGAAGTTGCCACCGTCGTCGATGGTGCAGACGGTGCCAACGCACTCGCGGACGTTCTCTCTTGCGGAGGCATCGGAGACACATCCCTTGATCCGTCATCCACCAAGTCTAGCGAACTCCGTAGGCCAACTGCTCCTGAGCGTCCCGCTCTAAGTTCACGTTCGATGAGTGATCTGCCTTCTCGCCACCCACCTAACTCATCTTCTTCATCCATAAGGTCTCCAAAGCCAGAGATGGTCTTGACTCGGCTGTACAAATTGAACAAGCTCGCCAGAACCGGAATGAGCACGAAGGCGGGAAAATAGTTCGTGAAGCCATTGCCAAGCGGCGTAAGGTTAATCAGCTCGCCGAGGAATGTGTAGAAGACGGTTTTCTTTTGCACGTCCGGCGGCGTGAACTCGAGGAAGTTGTACGCGAGCGGGACGGTCAGCTTGGCGACCTGCGCGGCATACCAGCATGCACTCTCGAGGTAGGTGTTGCGGCGGACGAGCGCACGATTGCCCCAGACCTTGACCTCGGAGATGGACCACAGCGCGCTCGCGCACATGTAACCGAGCCACAGCGCTGCAAGAAACTGTGACGCGAACCCAATCTTGTAATTCTCTTGGTACGGGTGTACTACTGTCAGTCCTACCACGCACAGCTTTCCATTTGCGCCTTTGACCAACTCAGACCAGATGATGCACACCGACGTCATCGCCAGTATTGCGCTCATGAAGTAGTAACAAGCAGGCATCACATGCATGTACAGATGATACCGTAATCGAGGCGTCAGAAGCGAAATCTTCTCGTACCACGGCGCATAAGGAGGTGTAGCGCCAAAGGAGAGCTGCTTGGTGGTTGCGGAATCCAGAATGGTCTGGGTACGGGTGGCTTTCTGAACAAGATAATCCCATTCTGCAACGTAGCGAATCTTCCTGTGGCGAGCACGTTTGAGACGCCTTGAGAGATCGGCGAGGTAGCGTTCTGTTATGACATCCGGGACATTAGGTCTTGATGTAGGTAGAGTGGCTGCAGTGACAATTCGTGCATCTGGTACGCCGATCATATCTACCAACTCGTCTATCCAGTCTTGGAAATCCCTTGAAGTAGCATTCTTTCGTCTTTTAAGCTCCTGCACTTGCTGTTCATACGAATCGAGCTCGTCGGTTGCATCCATGAGGTTTTCGTGTATCTTTGGAGCGTACATCTGTAGCCGTCGTAGTCGTCCACTGATACTGGCATCTCGGAAGAGCTTCCTAGGAATTGCAACAAGGCCATGACCCATGAGGTAGATTGCCAATATTAAACCCCATGCGTAAGCCAGAGCCATAACTAGGCCCTTTAAGCTCGTGTAGCTAAAGCCCTTGGTGATGAAGAAGTAGATGGCCCCAAGTACTCCCGCAGCAAGTACGATTAAATGGTACGTTGCATTGCTCTTCAGCGAATACAACAAACGACCTTTGATATCGCGATGTCCCGAGTCAACGTACTCGCCGAGGATGGGCAAAGAAACCCAAGTCAAGACGAATGTCAGCCAGTAGCTTATCCTCCACGACACCAGAAGAACCCTTCTGCCAAGGAATATGCCTGCTACTCCATCTGGAGAGGATTGGGCGCTTGATGCGAGGTCGATGGGAACCAGCAAGATGATACTCGATGGGAGGGCGACGGCTAGGAAGACAGGTATGAGGACGTGGGCCGGTGTGGTTCGCAGCGGTAAATAGTATCTCAGAAGTAGGAGGACCAGCAAACAGATAACTATTAAAGATACTGCGAAGAAGATAGAAGAGCCAACAGCGGTGGCCATGGTGGTGAAATGTGGGAGTTTCTCTTCCGATGGAATTGAGTTCATCCTGTGGAATGTTGGTAACTTCAAGTAGCGAAAGGCATATAAAGTAAGATGGCAGTCATGCTCGAGCGCATGAGGAAAGGAAGGAAGAGTAATTTGTTGTCGCCTAAGCAGGCACAGAATAACAACGTAGCTGTGGTTAAGTGCTAGTTAGCTACTTAAGGTATCGTTGATTCAGCCTTTGAAAGATGCACAACGCGGCGGATGTGGCAACAAGGCATAAATCTCCAAGTTTCTTTCATTCTTTTGCATTCGATTTCTATGATGCAATCCAATCCAATCGGCTACTGAGTTATTACTTTGAATGCTCCTTCCATCTCTTGCCTGAGCCGCGGCCGAACGTGCGGGCAAAAAACGATCTCTAATCACGACATTTGGAATCCGCTTTCATCCTCGACTGCTATATAAGCACTTCTTCCCATACGCAATCGCTGCTGAACCCCGCGCATTGCTTCAAACATTTCCATTCCGAAAGCCATCAAATACCTACCGATAACCCCATTCTGTACGCATCAGCTCAAGGAGCATCCGTTGCCCACCATTAACTTCCTCCGTTCCGTCTTCGCTTTCGCACGCCCGCCAAGTCCCAGTGTCATCATGGCCGCAAAGACCAAAACTCAATCAATCATCGACGAGAACCCCGTCGGTACGTAGTTACCATAGCGCCATGCGCATATTTACAGCAAAATGTCACTAACAGAAGCGTCAACAGCCGTGTTCTCCAAGTCGTGGTGCCCGTACTGCCGCGCGGCGAAAACAACACTGTCGGAGCTGGGCGCAAAGTACTACACGGTGGAGCTGGACCAGGTGGAGGATGGCGCGGCGATCCAGGACGCGCTCGAGGAGCTGACGTCGCAGCGCACCGTGCCGAACATCTTCATCGGCAAGCAGCACATCGGCGGCAATTCCGACCTGCAGTTCCGAAAGGCCCAGTTGCCGGAGCTGTTGAAGGAGGCAGGTGCGCTTTGATCCGTCACTTTCTGAAAGGCATGATGAGAGGTGATTCAAAAACCGTGTGAGGACGGAACTCTAGATTGTCCGGTGACTGGTATGTCAGAGAAATATATTGCTGTTTCGAATATATGAATTACGTGTACCGAGTGATTCGACGTCTTTGGACAATATCATCAAATAATACGATGTCACTGCTTCGTACTCAATGGTTTCACTTATCTCGCTCATATCGGTCATTCACGTAAACGCAAGGACAAAGACACATCACTTGGGAAAAGTTTGGGCAATCTATGCTATCAGACGGTACTTCATTCGGCTCCCAAAGTCGCGAAGCGTGTACGGAGAGAGAGAAGTGAAACATTGGCATGACGAGTGATGCGTAGCTAGTATGTGTACAATATCGTAACGGCAGTCCGGCCGACCCATTCAGCCGACGACACAAAGGGGGGGGCCTAGCATCTCCCAGAGCTCGCTGCAATGCATTTGCGGCACGCATACAGCAGCTATGTTTGGCAGACGCGCAGAAGAAGAAAAAAAACGCCCGGAAAATGCTCTATAATCTCTACCAGGCGCGAAGCGAAAACGGCCCGATGGGTATCCCGATACAATGCTTTTTGATGCCACACTGCCCCTATTTTCCGCGCGGCACGCCCGCCCAACCCACGCGCCCGCCCGCCCTCCCACTCCCCACAAGGATCGCCACGCCACGGCCGGCCGTCCGCCGCCGCCGCCGCCAGCCGCGCACCCACCCGAACCGCCTTACGCCTGGCCCGGCGGGCCGTCCTGCGGCGTCGCCGCGGCGGAAGGCGAGCCCTGGTGGTCGGCAGCAGCGGCGGCGGACGCATGGCCCTTGCCCTTGGGGTCGTGGGCGTGGCCGTGGTTCTGGGCGTGGCCGTGGCCCTTGTGCATGAAGCCCTTCATGGGGTTCGGGAACTTCATTTCGGAGGGGCGCCAGTCGAGCGGCTCCTTCTGCTTGCCCGACGGGATCTTGCGCTTGGTGCGGCCGCTGTAGATGAACTGCTGCTTGGCGGGGTCGGCGGCGGGGCCGGCCGGCGCGCCGGCCGCGAGCGCGCCGAGCCCCGTCCGCTTCGTCCGCTTGTCCCGGTGCTCGTCGTCGCTGGAGTCGCCGCCGCCGTGCGACGACAGCTGCTCCGAGCTGCCGTTCGTGTGGTTCGACCGGTTGTCCCGCATGTACGAGGCTGTTCCTGCGAGCACATCCAGAGCCGAGGGGAAAGCGCCGGGGACGACTGATGGGTGCCGTGATGAGTACGGTGGTGGCGAGTACTCGTAGATACTGTCCGAGTCGATCGGCTTGACGAAGCCGCGCGCTGGCTTGTTCGGCGTCATTTGGAAATCCATTTGGCTTTCCATGCTGTTGCTGCGGGAGTCTAAACCTTCGTCGTACTCCCACACGGATTCGTCGGAACCAAAGACCTTCGGTAAAGAGCTGACATCCTGCCACGAAAGTTCCTCTTCGCAAAGCGCAATATAGATGACGTCGCCTTCCAACTTGACATGGGCGAGACAAAACTCTTCCAGTAAGACGTAATCCCAATAGAGAGGGTTGATTCTGCTTCTTGGAAGCGCGGCGAGGGATCCATCTTCGGAGCGAAGGCATTGCAAAGGCATCCAGGGTCTGCCACGGAGGATGGTTCCAAAGGCAGATTCAACACATCGGGTGAAGGCTTCCGAACCATGGTCCTGCATGTGCACATCCTGATGCAGGCCACGAGATTGACACCGTCTATATGCTATCGACTCAACTTCGAAGGCAAAAGGTTGAGTTTTTGAAAGAACCAGGATCACACGGCAGCTCCACCCGTCGGCATACTTTTCGTCCGAAGTTGATCGGATGGGAAGTACGGCCGGTATTGGAGTTGACGAAGACGCTTCCGGCTGTGACGTTTCGTGGACTGGGGTAAGAGACCTCGAATGCCATTGTCTGGCTTCGACCTTTTCCTCCAAGCGGATTGTTGCCTCATCAAGGTCGGAGAATCTGGATTTTAGTTTGTCGATTTCGTCGGATGCGCCTTGAGCCTTATCGAGAATGCCTTCAAGCTTATCGTCTTGCGTGATACGTAAAGCCTCGACCTTTTCGTCGACGTAGTACCGCAGCAGAACCATATTCTTGTAGCTGCCGCGCGTGAGCTCGGCCATGTTGCTCTCGGCCCTCTCGCGCTCACGCTTTTCCCTCGATAGCTCCTCTTGCAAGCGCCGGATGGAATCTTCAAGCCGCTTCGCTTTGTCCATAAGGGCCAGATGCTCGTCCATGGGAACATAATTTTCGGCCGGCTCGGGAATGTGGTGCCAGGCTTGATGGCCACATCCGCATTGCGCTCCCGGGACGGAACCGTTCAAACTGAAAGACACGCAAGAACATCGTTGCCGCGATCCGTCCGAATCAACTTCGGGCAATATGAAACGGCATTCTCCGCGCGGTAGTTGAGGTTCCTTTGGCGCCGCCGAGCGTGGGCGAGGTAGAAGAGGCAAGCTTTGTGGAGTATTGTTACTGAACATCTAGGAATAGCGAGACGTGAGCCTCGCCGGGGACGTTCGAGTGTTTGTTAGGAAGTAGGGGCATTTGACGGAATGCCAGAAGCAGCAAAAGAAGTAAGGCAAGGACGAAAATCCGCCCTTGGGCTTAAATGGAGGACCGGTGTGGTTGACCCTGACAGAAGCGTCAGAAGGCGCAAAAGACGATATCAAATGTAAAAGTGGACAGGGTCGCACCGGTAGACTGGAGTGGTGACCTCTTGTAGATAAGGTCGAGGATACGTGCATACGAATGGGTGAAAGAGTGATCGGGAGTGAGATCAGATGGATGCGCACGGCTGCAGGAGGATGAAATGCTTTTTGAAAGGAGAACGGGATGGAGCGCGGGTAAGTGAAAGTGGTCAGTCAGGCCAATACCGACCAGCACACAAATTGGAGAAGAAAAAATTGGTCCAGGTCGTAGTGAATGTCAGTCGAGACGAAGGAAACGCAGAAACGGGAGCTAGGCGGCGGCGGCACTCGGACACTCACACGGAGACGGGTTCTGGCTATGGGGGGAATGTGGGGTTCCTGACTGGCCAAGACGATTGTCTGAAGGATGCTTGTTCTTTTCGCTCGTTGCCAGAGCGAGGCGCTGGAGCTGGAGCTGGAGTTGGAGCGAGGTTATTCGCCGCCCAGGGGAGAGATAAGGAAGCGTGGAGGTCGTTCGAACAGCCAGAAGCGTGCGCATGGCAAAGATAGGCATCGCGCCTCGTCCACGCACACGCCTTTTAAAGCCGGACAGGCAGGGCTGAAGGCTGAACAGAGCTTAGCCTCCCACATCAGCCCGTGGTACGGCAGTTGGGACTTGGGACGCTCCCTTTTTCCGTTGTGCGCTGTGTTCCAGGGGGGGGGGGGGGGACCCGCTGGCCG
>Ga0335072_10000474_pt1 | contig 78999 bp, 70 predicted proteins | sample Lox_Sample_21_FD_206725 | JGI IMG/M metagenome (GOLD analysis project Ga0335072, IMG submission 206725) | Soil microbial communities from Loxahatchee National Wildlife Refuge, Florida, United States - Lox_Sample_2.1 | ecosystem: Environmental > Terrestrial > Soil > Wetlands | place: USA... | reverse complement strand
TCTATCTACTTAGAAGTAATGAACCTTATGACATCTACTTACCTATTCCTTCAACCCAAACCCAGTGAAGTACAACAAGGCTGCATTACCCAAGGGTCTCCCTTAGATAAGTCGACAGTTAACAGATTTATACCCGTTTAAGGACCCACACCCTTCGCGCGGGCAGATCTTTTTGCAGTAGGCTTTCTCAGGTAAGTAGCTTTCAAGCCTCGAGCTTAAGAAACAGAATCCTTTGGATGATGAGATTCGCCATTTGGTTCCTAAACTTCGGCCGTGATTCAATTGCTCTTCAATGATCAGTGTTGCTTCCAAATCCGGGGAGGTAGAGTCGTTCAAGTTGTCGTATGTTGTTATTTCGGAAGCATTATCATTATACCAAACCGAGCCTGTATGTAATGGCAGGAACGGGCGGAACGGCTTAGTCAGCCCGTCTAGATTGCTGAGGACCAGCGGCCATGCAATTAGCTAGAAGAATCATCACATTTTGACACAATGAAAGATAACTCTCAACCAACTGTGCACCGGCTATGATAGCTGGTAGCTACCCTCAGATCCATTGCTTCCATTGCGCGGAGCAAATGAACAGGCCCCTAGCTTCGCCGTTAGGACCGCTTGTCGTCGGCCTCTGGGCTGGACCGAATCAATTCTCTTCCGCTCGCTTCTAACCATCTAGATACCTTCGGATCCATTGCTTCCATTGCGTGGAGCAAATGAACAGGCCCCTAGCTTCGCCGTTAGGACCGCTTGTCGTCGGCCTCTGGGCTGGACCGAATCAATCCTCTTCCGCTCGCCTCTAATCAGCTAGAATTACCCCTTCAATACTCAGAATAATGCCGAAACCATCAGTTGGACTCCGAGAACTGCAATCCCTCGATTTAAACTCCGTCCTGGACCACACCATTCGCAGGACACAGCGCGCTAGCAAGGCCAAAACACCGGCCAAGGACGCTAAGCCAACCTCACGCCAAAAGGGACGCAAGCGACAACGCCAACGAACAGATTCTCCCGACTCGAACGAGACACCAACTCCTATCCTCGAGACTGAGGGCCATACCTTGGGACACCCCATACCAATCTCTTCGGACCGGTCATCCTCGGTATCGCTCACTCCATCAGTCACGGCTCCGTCCTTTCCGCCGGATTCACCCAAGCAACCGTTGGAACAGCAGGAGCCACAATCCGCTCCTTCGCAGACCGCGGGTAGGACCCCAACGCATCCCATAGCGATCTCTTCAGACCGATTGTCCTCGGTGTCATCCTTGTCGTCCACCGCAACAGCGCTCCTTCTACCAAAATCTCCCTCACAACCGTTGGAGCAGCAGGAAGAAGGACACATACCCTCGTTACAGGAGAAAGAAGCACCTTTGGCTTTGCCAGCAACTCACAAGATCGAGCTGCCGGCGATCACTGAGCAGACTCAAGGCGAGACTGCGACTACCGCCATAAGAGAAGCTACTTCTACAACAAGGAACACCATTCGAGAACGTCTTGATAAGAAACAAAAAGCTCGAGCAAGCCGAGTTGAACAAGCACAACAATCTCGGACCAACACGAAGAAAGCTTCCAGAAAGCCAACTGAACCAGGAAAAGCTACTCAAATAGCGCAACAGTACGAGATGGCTACTGCAGGACCCTCCAATCGACCTCCGTCCGCTAGAGCAGAGACGACGCCACCCGAGTCATACTCGCATAACAAGTACCGTCGAGATGCAGCGATCATCGGGGTCCTTATCAGAGATCATCTCCACTCCATGCCTCCAGACTTGCAGGAGGTCCTCAACTTACGAGTAAGAGGAGCCGCTGAGGGCATCATCAAACTCCTAGGTTTCAGCTACAAGCAGGAGCTTCTACAACAAGCCGAAGAATATATCGGCAACGCCAATGCAGCGGATCCTCAGGGATTCCTCCATAGCGCCGATACTTTTCAGCGTTTCGTAAACCGTTTCATGGATGGACCCAGCGACGATAACGACGCCTTGTCCGAGAATGAAAGACAGGAACGTCGTCAGCAAAAGGCTCCAGCAAACGGTAATACAGAACCCCGCCGGCATCAAGAGGCGACTGCTCCTAGGGAACCACCTCAACAACAGGCCGGACGAGCTGACCGCTATCGGCGTCCCAGCACTCCAGTAGAAGAAATCCCGAGGGAATTTGCTCCGGAAGCAGAAAGTCGCGCCACCGCAAGTCGTAGAGGTCCGACGTCGCGCTACGTTCCGCCGCCTAGAGAATACTCGGCCAGGACTCTGCTCAGCCCGCGCCGTCGATATAGCCCTCCACATCGGACCAACTGGCCATATTATGGTGCTAGTCGTCCCGCCGGCTATTACCAAGCTGCCTATAGCCGCGATGGCGAGATCGGCAGGTATAGCCACCCTCCATCACCTCCTCGACCAGGACGTTTCCCACCAAGCCCTCCCAGAGCATCATTCCCTCGTGCAACAGGACCTGAGCCAGCTGCACAATACCAGTTTTACAGAACGACGGCGGAGGCCCGGATGGAGCCTCCTCGCTTCGAACCCATGGACCGCGCGGGGACAATACCGCGCTTCAACTCCGTTTACGCACCTCGCCGCCAGTTGTCTAACAGAGATATGGGCGAGTACAACGGAACTTCGAGCGTCGAACTCTACATTCGACGTATCGCCCAGCGAGTCAACGAATACGGCGTCGAAGAAGTCCTTAGCGTCCTTCCGACTTGTATGAAGGAGGACGCAGGAGAATGGTACGAAGCACTCATGCCGGAAACTCACGAATACATGATGCGCGACATCAATGAGTGGATCAGACAGCTTCGCCTCCGCTTTGCAAAAGACCCATTGCAAGCCGAGGAGGAAGCATCGCGTTGTCGTCACAGCTTCGCCAATGAGAAGGAACTGTCGCTACGCAAGTACATTACTCGCAAACAATCCTTACTCTATGAGGCCGATGAAGGACTCGACGACGGTAACCAATACCGTATGATCCGGAAGATCTGGCAGGATCTTGACCCTACTCTAATGAACGCAGTCTCAATCCATAGTACCATGACACTCGAAGAGTTCACCGCGGAATGCTATCATCAAGAATATGCGGCCCGCCGTCAGTGGAACGAATGGAACAATGCGGCGAAAAGGATAGAACGAACCGCCCGTGAAGGATACCCGGAGCGAAAGCCTTTCCGCAAGCCGCTTGGGTCTATGCCGTCACGTGGCAACCGTCTTCCCTATGACTCGCAACGTCCCAGATATTTCCCACAGGCTCCGGCACAGAAGGCTCTACCAGCGCCTGAAAAGCCTGGACGATTAGGACCGTTTCGACCATGCCGACACTGCGGCAAAGACCATTGGGACAAAGATTGCCCGACGCACACTGCCGACAAGGATCCGAACAAGAATACCCGAGAGAAGGACTCGAGGAGGTCTCGAGTCAGGTTCGCGGCCCAATTCGCCGAGGATTCTGATGCAGATCAGTCAGGAGCAGACGAGGACCCCCGGTCGGACGAAGAGATGTCCCAGGAGGAGGAGCAGCCACCAGGATCTGAGCATTCCATGCTCGGGAGCCAGACGGAAAACGACTAGAAGGGTCACAGAACGGTGGATGTGGCTCTGCACTCAGCAGACTCACCGCTAGCCTTAGCACCACATTTACCACCGAGGAAGCATTATTTCAGGACTTATTCCATGCTGGTCACATCACTACGGAACATCTGCAGGGCACCGACCCTATCGAAGTATCATCACACTTTTCACCGGCCAGAGCATACATGTACCCCACAGATAGCACTGTAGTTGAATTCTGCCCGGATACGGGCGCAGGTCTTTGCTTGCTCCGCGAGAGCGATTTCACTCGCGCGTTCCCGGATATTTCTAAACATTCTCTCAACCGTAAACTTCTGGTCCGAGGCGTCGGTGGCCGACCGCTGAAGGCACTACACTACGCCGAAATCCCAGTCCGATTACGGACGGTAGAGGACGAGCTGTTAGACTTCAGCGCTACCGTTTTCATCGTTCCGCATCTACCGATTTCATGTCTTATGGGTAATAGCTTCTTACAGCGCGAGGGCGTCAATATCTTATGGCGATCCCCTATGGGCTTCCCCACACTGGATATACATGGCAAACACGTACGATTGCGTCTCGCGGCGGCTAAAGGAACTCCGGCGCGCATTCGCATCAGGGCCCGGGAAAGTTTCATAATTCCATCCGGACACGGCATAAACGCCCCAGTGGATATGGGCGACCTGCCGGAACAACCTAACGGTTATGTTACTCAATCCACAGATAGATTCATCGACGCTTCCATCGGCCAGTACACCCGGTTAGCCAGCGGCATAATACAAGGCAACGAGAGCGTACTTCCTATGGCCAATCTCGGACGCGCCGACATCCGCGTAAGAAAGGGACAAGTTCTGGGGACCGCGGAGGTTAATGAATCAATGCGGCCAAACGATGCCGACGCCTATGTCCACCTCGCCATGGAGGATATCTTCCAAGGCCTCCCAGCACCGCCGGACCGAGACGATGATGACCCTCCCGCCGGTATGCCATTTGTGGTACAACCAGCGGAGGAGTCAACGATTGACATCGCCGAGGCACACGTTTCAGACTACTGGGGAGCAGACTTCAAGCAGAAAGTGTTAAAGGTACTCCAACGCCACTCGATCCTCTTCCGCAAGGAATTGGGACGATTCAAAGATAATATCAAGATGCCTATTCCGTTTCGAAATGATGCCAATCTCTCCAGACTCAAACAAGCACCCTACAACCTATCTGCCAGGGACAAAGAAGCCGTCAACAACGTGCTAGATCCTCTGGTAAAGCAAGGAAGGGTCAAGAAGGTCCCTTTAGGACAACCAAGTGCTGCGGCATCACCGGCCTTCGTAGTCTGGAAGAACGGTAAGGCGCGCGTCGTCGTCGACCTTAGACGCGTGAACATGGCTCTCTACCCGGACGCGTACCCGCTGCCTAAACAGGATACGATCCTTTCGGCAATGGGTGGAGCGACGATCTTCTCCTCACTTGATATGACGAAAGGTTTCTTCCAGCAGGACATTTGCGAGGACGATCAATGGAAAACCGCTTTCGTCACCCCTCACCGGGGTCAAGAGATGCTGACGGTATCCACCATGGGATTAGCGAACTCTCCAGGTTTCTTCCAGCATCGGATGGAGGATCTCTTCGCTCAGTACCTCTGGAACTTTGTCTTGGTATATATAGACGATATTATCGTCTTTAGCCGAGCCCTAGGAGAGCACTTAGAACAACTGAACACCGTGTTGGGACTTCTAGCCGACTCTGGTATCACCATCTCGCTCGCGAAATGCCATTTCGCCTTCCCGTCGCTACAAGCACTAGGCCATCACGTTTCTCGACTCGGACTGAGTACCGTAGCAGAGAAGACGGATGCCATTCAACAAATGGAGTTCCCTAGGACGCTCCGACAGTTGGAGCACATATTGGGATTCTTCGGTTACTACCGCAAATTCGTCCCATACTACGCCGCCGTTAGCGAGCCATTAGTGCGACTCAAAACCATCGGATTCAAGGATGGACCTAAGCAGAAGGGTGCAGAAAGGGAACGCCACGCTGAAAGGTGCAAGCTCGAAACACTGGCAAATGCTGACCAGTTACGCGAGGCTGAACGCGCCTTCATTCAACTTAAAGAAAAGTTGTGCAGCGCACCGACTCTAATGTTTCCCGATTTCAATAGAGAATTCATCCTATACGTCGACGGGAGTCGCGAAAAAGGTTTTGGAGCTGCACTCCACCAGATCGATATCACAGACCCAGACAGACCGATCGAGCGACCAGTGCTCTTCATATCAAAGTCTCTGACGGCAGCAGAGGAACGATATTGGCCAACGGAGTTAGAAACCGCAGCCTTGGTATGGACGCTACAAAAGTTACAACAGTACACAGACGGAACACGTTTGGTCATACATTGCGATCACCAAGCAATCGCACAAGCATTTCGCAGCGACGGCCCAATCAAAGGAAAGAGATCCGACAGGCTGATCAACTGGAGACTCTTTCTATCCCGATACATCGGGAAAGTAGAAATCAAACACCGGCCGGGCGCTGAACACCGGAATGCCGATGGCCTATCTCGAATTCATACCGTCTCATATGCGGCAAACCCGACCGGAACACCAGTAACGCGATACGGATTCCCTATAGAAGCGAATTTTCGTAGCGACCTACTCCAACTCACGGATCAGTACAAGCGCAAGATTCTCCGCTATCTTCCCAAGGACCCAGCACTCAGAAAGATCTACCGCGAACTGGATAAGATCTCACAGCCTACGGCAGATCCCGAACGTCCACCATGCACCACTAGAGAATCCTTCCGGATAGACACCACCTCTAGGCTCCTGTTCCAGATGGAAGCTGAGGGACATGAACGCCTATGTATCCCAAGGGAGTGCGTTCGTCCACTACTAGAATACGCGCACGACAGACAAGCACACGCCGGTAGACACCGAACTATAGCGCGCCTACGTGCGAATCTATTTATTCCAAACCTGCGACGGATCGTCATGGACTACGTGGCGGGCTGCCCAACCTGCCAGGTATCCAAGTCAAAAAGACATAAGCCATACGGTAAAATGCAAGCTATCAATTCACCCGCCGAACCGTTCGCTGTACAGTGCCTCGACTTTATCGTAGAATTACCGACATCACGAACGGGCTGCAATGCGCTCCTCGTCGTGACGGATAAATTCACGAAATTCGTACGCCTAATTCCAGGCAAAACGACCTTCGACGCAAGAGATTGGGCGGTTCGATATTTCGATTACTGCTTCTCCCAATACGGCCTACCGGTAGCCTTCATCTCTGATCGCGACCCAAAATTCAACAGCGACTTTTGGCGCGCCCTCTTCGAGCGTGCGGGAGTGAAATTGGCTATGACAACGGCCTATCATCCCCAAGCGGATGGGCAGAGCGAGAGGTCGATACAGACCATTGAGGTGGCGCTTCGATCGATGCTTGCGGGAGATCAGAAAGCTCTGTCGGAATGGGACGAATTGATTCCAGACACTGAATTCGCCATCAACACCGCTGAAAGCGCAACTACAGGTTACTCACCCTTCTTCCTATTGTACGGAACGCATCCGAGAGACGGCACTACGCTCACAGGAGAACCTACGGACCGAACGGCAGAACAATTCAGGGAAGATAGACGACTCAACAGAGCCCTCGCCTCTGACCATATTAGGTTGGCGCAAGCGAAGATGGCTCAATACTACGATGAACGACGTAGTATACCACCGAGATGGAAACCAGGAGACGAAGTATACATCAAACTAGTGAGAGGAACGCGAATAGGCTACAAGTTGCCAACGGCGACAGCACTGGACGTGATCAAGATGGGCCCGTTCCCGATCGAAGCAAGAATCAGTGACTTAGCATACCGAGTCAAGCTACCGCCCGACCTCAAGATCCACCCAACGATCTCAATCGCTCATCTCGAACCAAAGCACCCGGATCACTACCACCGCAAGAAACCCCCGCCTCCTGCTGCAGTCGTCAAGGATGGAGAGCAGGCCTGGGACGTCGATCGTATCCTGCGCAAGGAGCTCCGCCGACACCCAGGGGACTCGGGCCGCAAATGGTATTACAGAGTTCGGTGGAAAGGATTCTCTCCGCGAGATGACAGCTGGGAACCGGAGGATCGGCTGCGGCAGGATGTCCCGGACATAGTGGACCAATATGAACAAATCCAAGCTGAAAAGGCTACACGCGGCAAGCGGCAACTGATACCGGCGGAAAATCCAGACGGACAGCAACGCAGAGAAAACATCAACATACCGCGACTACCGGAACCGACCAAATCCTCCTCAACAAGCCAACCTACGCCCGAACCGTCGCCAGAAAACCCTACTCACGATCTGACCACAGCACAGGGCGTTCGAAGGACAACCAGGCGGCCAAAACCGTCCTGGAAAGTCCGAGGCACATGAGCGCTGGCATCGAACTGCTACAGGCACTCAGCTTCACCGCTGAGACCGCTTGGCCGGTATTTCCGCGAATCACTCAAAAAAGCCTCGTTTTCTGTTTCCGCGATAAGTTATACAAAAAAACACTATTCCACAATCCTCCGTCACTCAAGAACCTCTTTCGGACGTTCTCACCCCTTCTCACTTTGATCTCTCACTTTGATCTCTCACTTTGATCTCACTTTGATCTCTGAGGTGACTCATTCACGGAGTGTTGCACTTACCCTCCAGGGGTCACGTGCAACACTTTCCTACCACCTCCTTTCCCTCTCCAGAAAATCCGCTCAAAGCAGCCACCCCACAACATTTCTCGACTCCACCCTTTCCACTCACAATATCGAGCAAATAGTAGCGCTCAAAAGTTTCTACTCGACGGCACTCCTATCATCGATACTGTTTCTTCAAAAAAATCCTCACTCAACTCTACCTATTCCTCCACCTCCTACGGCAGCAGACGAGTATTAGTATTCAGAAGCTTCTACTCAACGGCACCCGTACTCTCACAACCTTATCTCATCAGAGCTTTCATCCACCTCTATCTAACTATTCCATTTTCCTCGATTCTCATTACGATCCACAATGGAGAGGGCACGCACCGTCTCCCTCGCGGTCAACAATGAGATCCCCTCGGAGTTCAGATCCCTGGCGGTCAAAGTTGCCGTCGCTTTCCATCTCCAGCCCAATCCTGGGGGACAGTCAGTTGTTTTCGGAGCCCCTGACTTCCCAGACCTCCAAGCTAGCGACGCCGACAAGGATGTCAAGTGCGACCATTGTGAAAAGACTGGCCACCTCCGGAGGGATTGTCCAGAGGCAGGTAAGAAGAAGTGCCTCAACTGTCAAGAGCTCGGGCATATAGTAGCCGAATGCCATCGACCCATCGTTTGCACCAACTGTCAGATGGCGAACCATGTCGCGCGCGAATGTCCCCAGGCGGCACGCCCCAAGGACGCTACGGAGACCCGGGCCCAAAAGCGCGAGAAGGGCCAGAACACGCCGAAGGATCCAGGTGTAGCCGCGCGCCTCATCCTTAACACTCAACTCCATCACATCACGCACGCGGAGCTAGAACTCCGAGTCACCTACCACCCGAAGGACAACGATCCGGAACTCACCACCCTGCGCTTGACCCTCCTCCTGTACAAGAACAACGTCTCCACCGTCGACTCACTCTCCATCGGACAAGGAGACCAAGGACATGTCAACCGCATCTCTGGGAATTTCCAGCAAGATCCTAACACCGTTACCGCTTGGCTCCAAAAGAGCGGCCTTCACGAGATCAACTTCCTCTATCGCCCGGAGACCGGAGAAAATTGCATCGGAACCAATTTCTTCGTCGACCACAATCTCGGCCGGTTCACTGATCAGCTTCGAACAGTCCGCGAAGCACTCAACGGGTTGCGTGGCAGTAACTCACTCGAGATCGCCATCCTCGCTCGTGAGACCGAAGACCTCCCGGGCAAACTCCTCGAGTTCAAGGACAGCCTTAACAAGCAAAGAGACAGCGACCCGTTGAGGGCGTGGTTTGACGGCAATATAAATTGCCAACCCGGTATGCAAAAGGAGCGAGACGAGCGCCCGCAATATATCATTCCGGCGAAGACGGCGTTCTTTCACCCAGACGATTATCTGACTACCATGTTCCATGGTGTCGTTTCTCAGTACGAACAACTCGAATCCCAAAACAAGTGGTTCAATTTCGAAGCCCGATTTGCGCAACTCCGCTTCAAGGACAATCGCAAGTATTACATGTTCTTGGAGATGCACCCGGAAGTGCGCCTTTCGCCAGGAGACGTCTTGAGTGTCTGCATCGACTTGCGTCGAGATTCTCGCAACAGGGATTGGACCGCCGTCGTCCAAGTCAGCCCTCCATTCGTAGTTACCTCCGACTACACCGCAATTCTCACGCGCCCCTTCATTCGCAATAGCAAAGAAGCAACAGATGAAGAGGACGCCGAAGATGACGGAGAAGGCTTCTTCGACCCTACAGAGATTCCAGCGGTTTCTCTGATCAAGCTATGCGACCAAAAGGAGACGGAGGACATGCGACGACTTATCACTGAGGCCACGCCGACTCTAGTCAAGATCCTCGTCCGCACTTCCAAGGAAGCTCACCGACGCCAGCTCAATGGCATTCGGGAGTTCGATCACGACCGGCGCACAGTCGAGCCAAAGCATAGTCTGAAGATGCAAACCCTGCTCGCTAACAACATCATGTCACTCCCGCGGGTCGACGCACTCGCCCCCATCCTGGCTCGACATACAGAGCAAGAGATTGAGCAGGCAATCAGGACTCAGTGCGCTCATTTCAACTCGGAGCAACACGCGGCACTCGGCGAGATCCGGGATCTACCAGGCGGTGTCATGATGTTGCAAGGTGCTGCTGGAACCGGAAAGACCAATTGGATGGTGAACGTAGCAGCTCTCGTCTACACCTTTTCGCGAACAGTGAATATGCAAATTACCATCCTGGCGGGCGGTAACAAAGCGATCGACGAATTCGCTCAAAAGGTCAACGATCGACTTCTACAGATCTACCAGCAGAACCCAGCTGAGTATCCATACCCGATCGTGGTAAGGGAACATGGCGCCGATACCGAGATCGATATCTACCGCCGGGAGGCAGAGAAAACCCGCCGAGACATTGTCAAGCCTAAAGTTCCGCCACCGGAGGAAGACCTTACCATCGACCTTTCTGCTCTCAACGTCGCGCGTATCCTGGCAGAGACATACCAGAACGCTAATGCTCGAAAATACGAACACGTAGCGGACAAGCGCGTTCAAAAGATCGACTTGGCTATGGGTACCTGGATGATGCGAGCCGCCGGTGTCCTTAGCGATCGTCACCCCATTGCACATGCAGACAACGCGCGATTCGCCGAGTTTCGCGGCTTGCTCGACCGTTACGCACACGGCGAGGAACTCGACAAAGCGACCAGGACCCATTTCACCGAACGCGCCTCCGACCTGCGAGATTACGTTCGGAGCAAAACCACGGTACAGCTAGCCACTCTCAATTCATATCACCAAGCCAAGGTGTATCTCGGCACAAACCCACAAATAGTATTCACCGATGAGGCTGGGAAGGCTTCCGAGGCGGATGCGATCTCAGCCTTCCTCTGGAACTCCGCGCCCGTACGTGTCTTTATGGGCGACATGTTCCAAATCAGCCCGACCAACAGTAGCTCCCGACCTGATGACCGGCCGAACGACTTCGAACCACAGATGACCCTTACATGGTTCAACCGGGCTTTGCTCGCCGGATACAAGAGCCGATGGTTCTTCAAGCAACATCGATACCCGAGGGACATCTGTGAATTGCTCAACGAGCTCGGAGATCGGAGACTCCTCATGGACCCAGCTATCGAAAATCGAGACGAGGTAAAAAGGGGTAAGGCCTTCGTGAAGAGCTTAGTCGGCCACAAGGCGTCCATCATCTGCTTCAACGTACCACACAGCAGGTCGAAGCGCACCGCCGCGAACCCATCTAGCCAAAACCCTACGACCCTTGAAGTTGTCTTCACTGTCTATGAGCAACTTCTTGCAGTTCACGGGTATGAGCCAAAGGATATCGGAATAGCCTCACCCTACTCTGCACAAGTACAGCAATACATTGGCACCCATCATAACATGGGTGAATACTTGTCGACGTTCACGAGCAAGGATGATGGCATCCAAGAGCGTATGAGGGGGATGGCTCATAAGATCAAGGAGACGGACATCTTCACGGTAGACTCCATCCAAGGGCTGGAGAGAGAAGTGATCATTCTCGACCTCACCACTACCGATCGCCTCGGCTTCCTCAAGAATGACTCGAGGATCATCGTCAGTGTCTCCCGACCAAAATCCCTTCTCATCATAGTAGCGAACATCGATGCGGTGGAGTCTTTCTATGCCGGTAACAAAGCGTACCTCAGAACTGGAGTCGCCACAGTGTTCGACTTCTGCAAAGGCAAAGGCGTAGTTAAGCATATCAGCGGCCAGGGAATCCAGCTCTTCCGTCCGGCATTCGCGACGACGGAGAATATGCAAGCTAAACGAGCTGCGTATATCCGAGATAACAACCTCGCTGCGGTCTACGCCGTCCAACCTGCTACCCCTCTCCCACTCGGCTTCTTCAACCTCGCCGACCCGGCAAACACTATCCAGCCGCAAGATGAGCTTCCAACGGTCACAAGAGTAGAAGAGGTCGAAGATCTTCAAATGGGAGAAGCTCCAACCCCCGAAGAAACGGAATATGGCTTCCAGACTGATACCGAACATGGCTTCCAAATCGATACCGAATATGGTTTCCAGACTGATACCGAATATGGTTTCCAGACTGATACCGGACATGGCTTCCAGACCGATACCGGACATGGCTTCCAGACTGATACCGAACATGGCGTCCAAACCAGTACAGGACATGAACCTCAGGTCGGTACAGAGCCCGAGCCTCAAGCCAATAGCGACGTCATGCAAGTTGATATACCATCTCCCTGGGGCCCACCGGAGACCACGGATATCCACGTCGACAGCGAAGATTCGGATCCGATCAAACAGGAAGATGCTTAGGAGGAACATCGGGAAAGTGACGGAATCGAAGGAGGGTCAAATTGATATCGAGGGAAAGGAAGGTCAGATTGATACCGGCGGAGGAAATGGTTACGGGATGATTTTGTTGTTCGGAGGGATGGCAAAACTTGCTTTACGGAGGACCAAGCTACAATGCTTTACGGAGTACCGAACTACAGAATGACTTTCACATTTAGACGGATTGCTCAGCTGGGACAGCTTCACACTAGAGGGCGGCAGATGTAATGGCAGGAACGGGCGGAACGGCTTAGTCAGCCCGTCTAGATTGCTGAGGACCAGCGGCCATGCAATTAGCTAGAAGAATCATCACATTTTGACACAATGAAAGATAACTCTCAACCAACTGTGCACCGGCTATGATAGTTGGCCTTCATCAGCGCAGATGGTGACGAAGTCATCAACGGAGGTTGGAGTCGAGGGTGCTGTAACGCAAAGTTAGTCACTTGCAACGCGCAAAAGGATGGACTTAAGTACGGTTGAAGCAGTTCAGGTCGGCAAGGTTGAGAACATTGGTCGCGCAGCATTGTGCAGTGCCGTATGTGCCGCTACATACAGGGGCTTGACGCTGCTCGATGGCAGGGTAGCCGAAGGCCAGAGTGAGAAGAGATGCCACAGCGATGAAGGTCTTCATTATGATGGCTGATGAGTAGTTATTGAGACGAAGAGACAAGAATGTAAGGCAACGAAGATTGGTGGACAAGTGTGCAGTCGATGGGAAAGGTATGATCGATGATAGGGAATTGTCAAGATACGGGATACTCCTCAACATAAATACACAAATGCCATCTTCTGTTCCGTCAACAGTAGCACTGATCGTCGCTGTATTTTTGCTCCCTGGAGTCGGTTCAGCTCCGCAAGGTTCACTAGCGTAGCGATGACGATGGCATAAGAGATTGGAATATGGTTCTAGTAGAGGAGTCGACGATGGGTCGTCTCACAGTTCAGGGAAAGTGGAGGAGTACAAGGAGTGCTAACATCTCGTTTGGGGCAAGATGTGCGCTCAAAGCGTCCAAGCAGAAGGCTTGTCGTAGGGTAGCGATGTTTTACGTCAGCCATCAACCTGTTTTTCAAATGTCAATGGGCTATATTGCGGTTGATTGCCTCAGTCCGCAATGTTCAATTGGATATTTTCAAACAATCATCCCGCGGTGGCGCTAGCGTGGGTTTCTTTCAACGTCAGCCTTGTCAACTGTAACGTCGATCTGCATCGCTGGTGGTGGCAGTGGTGGCGGCGATCGAAAACATGCAGGAAGAATTCCCCTTGCAGCGCAACGCGGATCAACATTGCGGGGATTTTCGAGCAACGGCGTCGCAATGCCAATAGTCTCGGTGATGTCTTCCCTGTCCCTTGATTTCTTACTTGGGGTTTCCAAACTCTCTGTAAATATGATGGTTCGGGCTTGCACGAGGCTAAATGCTTGGACTGATGGAGTGACGAAGTTATGGCCGGCTTATAGCGGAAATATTCACAAATAAGGATAATATAGACAGCGAAAAATATCATATGCGACAGGGGACGGCGGAAGAGCGGGAAAAGACGTTAGAATGAACCGCCGATCGCATGTCAGGCGAAATCCAATTACGCGCTTTCTCGAGTATAGTTCCCCCAGATGGGTCGCCCCTGCCGCGGCTAGGTTGCCGAAAAGACGTACAAAACTTGATGAGATTCTTGGATTCAGCCAAAGGCGAAATACCCTTCTGCCGTGTTGATTGGTCCCATGTATTTCCCCCTTGCGCCTTCCGCTGCGGCGAAGATGACGATGCAACGCCTTGCTTCTAGAAGAAGCGGAATCACAGGGTCATACTTGAAGTCGCATCCTCCTCCATACGGACATATCCGACCAGAAGTAAAACCTTCCACACGGGATGTAATCGCTGGACGTTCGGTCCCCACAAGTTTAGAAGCGCGACTCCGCTGAGTTCATTCCAATCGCCACTTCCGTGGCTTTTAGATTAAACCTGATTAAGAAGGTGCTGGAGTTATTCATCCTCTTTTATTCCCCTCAGGACACGTCAAATGGAGAGTCGATCAAAGATCATCGCCGTCAAATCGACAATCTTCTCGCCTGCAATGGTCAAGCAGCTAATTACCATTAGAATCATCGCTCCAAAAGGTCCGCAGCAGCCATTGGGCTCTCTGGACAGTACCCACTGCCACGAGGAGGGCCATGGCCCATGAGAGAGCTTCAATTCTTCTTGGCCATGCAAGCATGAGGGTGAAGATGACTCCGCTTTCCAAGCTCTCCACTAGTGCCGGTCTTGCTGCGACTTCAGTCGACTCCCTGGAAGGCACCTTGCCGCGGCGCTTCCGCTTCTCCATAACGGCCGCGCCATAGAAGAGAACAAAGTTGTTGATGTGGAACGTTGCTTCCAGAACGGCGATGGAGAGCCAGGGGCTGTTTGACGGTGCCATGTACGTGAATGGTTGTTTGAGATTGTCTAACGGTGAGACGGCCATGCCGCAGCTGATGGGAATGCTGGAATATACAAGGAAATCCCCCAACATGTCAAGAAACCCACCGAGCTCGGAAGTAATACCCCGACGGCGTGCAACAGCTCCATCAAGGCCATCCAGTAAGCGATTAAGGGCCCAGAATAAGAGTGCTCGAATGCTGTCCCTGTTGTAGACGTGCCCACAGGCGATCAAACCGCAAACAAAAGCAAGGATGGTCAAGTGCAAAGGGAGAACGAAAGGTGGAACAAGACGACAGAATGGATCGATGAACCGGTCGGTGAGAGATTGAGCCTGGTTATTGGCGCTATTCAATAGACGCACAGGAGGTACTTCCATGCTTGCACCAGAAAATCGTGGATTATAGGTAATCTGGCAGGACAATATGATTTGAGCTCTACCAGTAGAAAATGACCGTATTGGAGCATATAGTCTCCTTGTAACAGTACCTTATTCGCACGAGAAGAGAAATCACGCTGAGGAAAAACATGCGGCGAAACAGGAACGCTATTGGACGAATGATGATGTAGCGCGGCTGGCCAGAAGATTCATTCAGATGAAGTGGGAGAAAACATAGCCCACGTGACGTCACAGCGGCAAATTTCTTCCACGGACAATGCGATACGATATCGTATTGGTGGCGTCGCACTGATCAGCTTCGAGCACTGCCACTTGGGAATACACGATGATTCGACAGGGTGGAATATTGAAAATGATATCACACTGCCCTGAATGTCAAGCGCTTTGCGGCTTGAGAGGACGTAGATTAAGCACTATTCAGCCCATGTTCTCAACCTCCTCCGCGTTGGACCGGGAATCCCGACGCTCATGCTCTTTCTCTACTTGAAGTGACGACATTGTAGTTGGTCAAGGGCAACTAGAAGCTCAGAGAAGTTTCTACCATGGATTGAAGTTGATGTTACAGCAACGCATCACCGCATTCGCTATGGTAAACCCGGCGATATGTGGTCAGAGTTTTGAATAAACTTCAATTTCATGGCTCTTTCCTCGTTCACTGGTGGCTCTTGTCTGCAATCAGCGAAGTTCAAAGGCATTCAGGGGTATCAAGGCATATCCGCAGCAATTCCAGGTGGAAATATCGCCTTTGAACAAGTATTTTGGAAGTTTTCGGCGCCTTCCATCATTCTACCTCATGAACAGTTAAATGATTTTGAATCCGTAAGGACTTGAAAGCCAAAGAAAACCGTTTAGAGGCAATTACCGTGATCAAGAGAAGGATGAGAGAGACGGTATTTATCGTAACCACGTTGTTGACAGCTCCCTACGAACAATTCTCTGTTTCGGAGACGGATATTAATATGAGAGAACGAAAAGTCTTGACGGTTCTCCAATAAACCGAGTTCATAGTTGTGAACCACCGTCTATCATTTCATCTGCTATTAGCCAGGGGTTTCTCACAAACACAATTCTCATCATGCACTTACCAATGTCAATCAGAGTCCCATTCGCGTAGTCTGCTCGGACGGTATACAGATACGCCTCCGCGATATCCTCTGGCGTTCCAACGAACCCAACGCTCAGCTTCTTTGCTGCCTCCGCGAAAGTCTTCTCCTGCTGCTCCTTCGACTGACCCAGCTTATCCCACAGCTCTGTCTTTACCAGCCCAGGCACAACGGTGTTAACACGAATCCGTTTCTCTGCAAGAGCAGATGCAAGACCCTTTGTCATCGTCAACAGACCACCATTCAACGCACCGCCAATGACTGCGCCTTTGCCTGGCCTGTACGCCGCACCGCCAGAAGTCAACGTCAGTGAACCTCCAGGCTTGACTATGTCGTACTTCGCGAGAGCTGAGCTGTGAGTTTGGTATTGAAGTATTAGGCCGCGCAAGTAAACTCACCTTTTCCGACGACAATGCTGCCCCAGAACTTAACGCCGAACAAATGCTTAGCTTCGTCGAGATCTGCGTCCGCGAGACTGCCACGAATGATTTTGTCGACGCTTGAGAAAATAACATGGTCGACCGGCGCAAGAGACTTGAGTAACTCGGTGAAAGCCTTCTCGTCGCGAACGTCTCCAACTCTACCATCTACATTCTTACCACCGAATCGTTTGACGGCTTGCTCGACTCGATCTGCTGACGAGGAAATAATGGTTACATGGGCTCCAACGTCTAGGAGAATTTCTGCTGCTCCAAAGCCGATGCTGGAAGCTATTAGCAAGATAAGTTTGTCGTTGGCAAATTATGCTGTGTAGACTTGCCCTGACGATCCTCCAACAACTACTATCCTTTTGCCAACCAATTTGTCTGCGGTCTTACCCATAGTGCCTCTAGCTTGATGTAAATTTTAGATTTCTTGGTGTGACTTTACCTCAAACTCGATCCGATCCGGATTAAAGAAGTCGCACATGAAGGGCTTTCGAGAAATCAGTTTGGTTTTGATATTCTCATCTTGCGCCATATGGCGTCGATATGAAATCGGATTGCGGGGGTGCCTTTATCCCCGAATTGTCAGCAAGAGCACGGAACTGGAGCACCTTGACTTTACATCATCAATTGTTCTCTCTAAACCTAATCGTACACTTGGGAAGTATTTTGAACATGAGACGTCTATATCTCGGAAAGACACTATTCAAACATGGGTAGAAGAAATCCAAGTCGATGTGGCTTTCTAATGGCATGCGATTATCTTAGTGTAACGGGGAAGAGGAATAAGACCTAGTTGTAGGCTGCTATAAAGGTCTTTCACTTTTCTCCCATGAAGATCATCTGTTGACCAGTCTCGATGCTTAACATCGGGCTTCCAAAGCCGTATCGCAGACTACCTTCTGCATAATCCTCTCCGTCTTTTCTCATATGTGTTGCCGGCCAGAGTTTCTTCCTGTCCTCATAATAGGCTTTGCGTAGGTCTCCCTCGCAGACGCGGTTGTACGTTGCGTAAAGTGCCTTACGATCGACGTCGCTGCTATTCGCGGCGCTGCGATGGGCAAGATATGATCCGAATATCAACAATTGTCCTGTTAAATATATTGTTAAACAAAGTTGAAAACTAATAAGAGGTATCAGGCTACCAGCTTCCAGTTCAACTGGCGTCCACGTCTGCTTGTCTACCCAATCGTACTCCAAACAATGATCTGATTCCCTGATGGGAAGTTGCATCTCGTGGCTTCCACTGACGACTTCCAGGCATCCATTGGACATGTTGGAGTGATCAACCGCCAATAGAATCGTTAGATGCTTGATCATCTTGACGTGAGTATATGCGACGGCATCGATGTGAGGAGCGAAACCACCTGCACCATAGTCAATTCTCGGTTCAACCGAAGAATATTCGTCATGCATCTCGAGAGTGCGTGGTAAAGAAACGTACCACTTCCTGCGAGCTTGTAGTTGATCTTCTCTTTGAAGAGGAGCATTGGTTCCCCAGACAACTGCTCGAGAATGTGCAGCAGCCTGTCGCTTCGGAGAAGACCACCTAGGCCTTCATGGCAATCTGCATAATTTTCGGTTCGGCAAAGCACTCTCTTTCCGCTAGCATTGACTTCCTGTTCAGAATTGGAGTCAGCCATTAAGCCAGCACTGATTTGAATTTCGGGGGTTGAACCTCATATGGCATGAACGTTGAGTCTGGGGTCGGTCGCCAATCGTGGACTTCCTGTGCCCATCGTTGCAGGTCATCGGTCTCAGACTTGGTGAGAAGATTTCGAATGATCAAGAAGCCATATCTCTTGAAGAACTCAACGTCTTCGGCGTCGATGAAATGAGTATCTCGAGAGTTCTGAGGAAATGCTAGGTTCTTGTCGCCCGCACTACCGTTGGTAATTGCCATGATGAACGAGAATGAATAGATCAGTAGGTAGTAAATCAACCTCCCACTCTGTCTAATTTTACCTACTCAAATTGAACGATTGAAACCCATCCTGTTATTCGGCGTGGCTCGCCGACCGTCCCGGCAACTCGCCGTTCAAACGGTCTCTTCAAACGGAAAACATTTGATCTAGAACGGCAATCCTATCCGCGGCCGGGGTAAGGGCCGATTCATAGGCGAACTCAGCCGTTGGGTTCTTCCAGAAATCTAATTGCTGGTTTGAGAAAAGGAAAAAAAATTACTGTTCCGATGCTGGTCTGGGACGGTTGAAGACGAGAAATCAGGGAGTCTCGTTAACCCACGTGGGCCATCTTGCGTAAGATCAACACCAGCATTGGAACGGCAACGATCGGCCAACTTTGCAGATATTCAAGGCGAAAGTCCACGCCCAGATATGCAGCTGCAGGCCGTTGGCGACAAGTCTATGCAAATTTGTTTGAGGTTGCCCCCGACGCTCACTGCACGTTCGGAGTCCAACTGGCTCGAGTGGCTTCAGCCCCAAGATGGTGACATTAAGCTATTGGCCATCGCTCCACATGCTACGTAGGGCCGGTGTGGGATGGTCGATATATTCGGCATCGTGCCGCTGTGACCTTCAATTCGCCGGCATGAAGTGCGGCCCAGATTTACGGTCGTGAATGAGTGATAAGGGCGAGGATACCATGTCAATGGTGATCGACTGCATGCGGATAGCTCTCACACGACGACGAGACAAGGTTTAAAGCCTTCCTGCATCTTGGAAATTTCATTCTCCAACCACTAGGAGTTCTACCTCTGAACTCCATCCCGGGCACAATTGACCTTCGATCAAACGTTAAACCATCCCAAGTAAGAACACAATGGCCGAAAAGAAGGAAATGTTGGACGATACCAAGGTCATCGAGACGAGTGATGGCCAACGACAACGAACTTCGTCGATTGCCGAAGGTGTACAGAACCATATCACCCGCATCAGCTCCATCTTCATGGTTCTCATCTCTGGTTTGGCCTTGTTCTCCGACGGCTTCAACGCGCAGGTATGCAGACCATCTTAGGAACCCAAGTTGGAACCAGTTATGATAACATCGCTGGGTAGATCATCGGTTACATGAACCCACTGTTTAAGAAGCTGTACCCACAAGGCTTCTCATCGACCATAAAGACTAGGCTCAGCAACGCCTATCTGATTGGAGAGATCTTTGGAATGCTGACCTTCGGCTTTGTGATTGATCGTTTGGGCCGTCGTACCGGTATCTTCTTCGCCACTCTCTTTTTGGTCCTTGGTATCATCATTGCCACCGCTTCTCACGGCAAAACGGAGTTGGGCATGTTCTGGATGATGATCGTAGGCAGAGGTGTTGCTGGCTTTGGTGCCGGTGGTGAGTGCTTCGAGTATACCGCTACAGTTAGCAGTTGTTGACACCTATCAGGTGAATATCCCACTTGCGGCACGGGTTCTGCTGAGGCATCCGATGAGACGGCCTATGTCCGGAAGCAGCGTGGTATGCTTGTTGCTGTTGCTACGGATTTCGCCATTGATCTTGGATTTGTGGTGGCTGGTGTCGTTGCACTGTAATTTTCACTTGTTCATTGCTCTGCTGAGCTATGCTGACATGCTTGTAGTATCGTGCTTGCTGCATACCACGAGAAGATCAACGACGGTGTTTGGCGTGTTTCCTTCGGACTTGGATTCGTTCTTCCTGTGGTTTTGTTGTTCTTCCGACTCCGTCTCGTCAACAGCACTCAGTACCGCAAGCATGCCATGAAACAGGACATTCCTTACTTGTTGATCTTGAAGAAATACTGGGTTCCGATGCTGGGAACTGCGCTGGCCTGGTTCTGTTATGATTTTGTGACTTATCCTTTGTTAGTGAAGCCCAGAAACACTCTTTATGCTTCGTATAATCTTGCTAACATCCTTTCAGCGGCATCTTTAGCAGCACCATCATTGGCACCCTAAATCCCAACGATACCCTCGTCCAAAATATTGGCTATGGCACCGTCGTAAACTGCTTCTACCTCCCAGGCTGCATTGTCGGTGGCCTCCTCATGGACCGCATTGGACGTAAGCAGACCATGACCTTGGGCTTCTTCTGCTGGGCTATTATGGGATTTATCATCGGAGGTGCCTTGGGGTCAGTTACTCTTCTATTCCGCTTGCTTCATTCGAGTTGTCTTGACTAACTGTCATATTTCTAGTCCCATTCAGAGTGTCTTCCCGTTGTTTGTCGTCTTGTACGGTATCTTCAACTCTTTCGGTGAAATGGGTCCTGGTGTTGCAACCTTCCTTTGCGGTGCCGAGTCATTCCCTACACCTCTCCGCGGCCACTTCCTCGGCTTCGCGGCAGCGGTCGGTAAAGCAGGTGCTGCGATTGGAACCCAGGTCTTCACACCGATTCAAAACAGCTTCAGTAACAGCCAGAAGGGTATCCAGGCCGTTTTCCTGATTGGCTCGGCTTTTGCCGTCGTTGGCTGTACAATTGCTTGGTTTATGATTCCAGACAAGGAACGTGACCTCGAAGGCGAGGATGCCAGGTTCCGAGCGTATCTGGCCGAGAACGGCTACACTGGCACATTTGGAGAGCTGTTGGAGGACGAGTTGAAGACGACAAACTTCAAAGTTCAGGCTTGAAATGGGATGCCTTTGGTAGGTTTAGTTGGAGTTTGATTCTTTGATCCTTGGGTTTAATGATATCACGCGGACGATGCCGTCCCTTGTTATAGTCTGAAGATTGAAAGCCTCGAGAATTCCTGGAAATGTCAGTCGCTGATGCAACATAAGCCCATGATAAAAAGTCGCTACCTTCAAATTGAAGCACTCCATAATTCGTAAATATCTTCGCTTGTAAAAAGTGGTTGGCATGTTTGAAAGTTCTCAGAGAATTATTCAGTCGTCGTCCTCATCGTCACTGCCATAGCTCACAAGTGGACCAGCAGCCGCAGTAGGCTTATTCTTCGTTGTTAAGGAGACATCCTTCGCTTTGCTTTTTAGAGTTGCCAAGGTCCTCCCTGAAAATATGCCGCTGTTGTCTTCTTCGTCTTTCTCTACCGTTCCATCCTCAAGAAGCTGGTGTTCCTCAGGAGCTTCCAACAGCTCTTGCTCGTCTCTTCGCTGCGCAGCCCAATCAGCCCTTTCCTTCGCCAGCCACACGTTATCCGGCGCCTCATAGCCATCCAAGCCAAAGTTGCTCTCCAGTTTCCTTCTTTTCATAGCGTCTGGATCCCTTCCTTCAAGCATTGCCACATACTGCGGAGGTAAAGCGCGTTTTATTGCCTCGGCAGCTTGCTCCTCGATCATCCTAGCCTCTCTCTTCTGAGCCTGCGGGTTCGGGTCGACAGTCGCCCAGCGCACATTCAAGACTTCGCTGTGATCTAGACTCTGGTGTGCCATAGCTTCCTTCGCAAATTCCGAGTTGGCGACATTAGTGTAGGTGACAAAGGCGACACCGCGATTGTTAAGAACGCGAATGCGATCGACCTGACCCCATTCCTGGAAGTGGCGGGAGACGATCTCTTCAATGTCGTCGGTAACATGGATCCGCCCAACGTAAACGGTTCGATTTTGCCGCATGAATGAACCCACACCTCCCATGTCATCTCTGTAGTCGGAGAATTTGTCTCGACCAAAGCAGTCAACATGAGGTTGAAATTGATCGTATACAGTGGGTAACCGATGGAGATACTCGCAGTCTTGACCCTTGAAACAGATACCACGAGCGAAGAACAGGCAGAAGTATGAACCCGGAATGCTATCAGCTTTGGTGTATCCGCTGTCTTTTGCTATGTTGCATCGATTTGGAGCCGCATGCTGAGTGGTGACATCGCGGTCGCCGCCACTCCATTTGTTGTACCAAATATTGAAGGTCGTGCCTGTTTGTGGAGGAGGTTCGGACTTGAAGGTGGCAGGATCCATTTGCACACGTGCTGGACGGCGTTTCTTGACCTTCTTGACTTTCTTCATCTTCTTCTCCGGATTCGTGGTTACGAGAGTGGATTCGTCTGGGTTTGCGGTTGAGTTCTCCATATCTTCGGCGGAACGCTTGCGAGACAGAGTTTGGATGGTTGGTTCCACTTCAGTATCAGCCATGGGGATTCGCAATGGAGCTGATCTAGAGTGTTGGGAGAGACGGAAGAAGAGGAAGTGATTTAGTTGCTTCAAAGAAAAAGTCGAGGTCGAAATGCAGGCGGTTAAGGCATTAAAAAGGCCATCAAAGCAAAACTGTGGCGAAAGTGGCGCAAGTTCCTTGCCTTAATGCCTAAAGTTCGACCGGATCCGACGCCGCATCCGAAGCCGCATCAAAAGCAGGAGACTTTAATTACCACCACCTGCCATTTTTCGCAGTAGCTAAAAATATGGAATACACTAAGTCGTTGCTCGCTTTCATACGAAGTTTGCCGATCCTTCATACCTTACCTTATGCCCTCTACCTCTCGTGTAGCAACCAGCTTTTAACCGAACGGCGTAAGCACGATACTATCATCTACGCAATAAACACTTCAAGGTCCAATGGTAGCAGCCATCACATCATGACTGTGCGGGGTGATGACCGAACATTCTTTCAAAAGCGCAGCTATTGAAGTCAGGTTAAGGCATACTTCTGAAATGCGATGCAAAAGCACACCGTTGAAGTGAAATTTGGGCTTGCTGATCGACCACCTAGGCAAACAATACAAGCGAAAGCGTGGAATTTGTCTAGCGAATAGAGAGTCATGAGGATCAAATGCTAGTGCACAACGGTCGCAAAGGCCAAACTGCGCCGGATGCATCTCGTTCCAGATCCGAGATGCGACTCACCGGGGTCTGTGCAGCCATTTTGTTGATCGGCTCGGCTTCTAGAAAGAACTCCATGGCGTGCAAAGGTGGTCACATCACCTTTTCAACCTCAATTTATTCCTTGCAAACTTCAATGCTTGCCTCCGACTCTTCTATTTCATCATATTTTCTTCAGTTCTTTCCCCCATGACCTGTTTCCCTTCCACATTCCTCCCTCAGCTTCAACATCCCGCATACGATCCTTGCCTGCCTTCGTATACCCTCTCTCCACCTGCTTTCGATCAACTTTAATAATTCCAAGATCCCAAACTCGATAGCTGCCGATCGGGTGTCGCCGTCCCTATTCACTAATAGGCGACACATATACTATCTTCAGCGAGTGATCTAACGAAGTATCGCACATCACAACCAACATGAGCACGGACGAGAAACACCTTTCTGCGGACGAGAAGACGCCTGTCGAATCTCGAAATGGGGAAGGTTCCGAGCAGGCATCTTCAAACAAGGCCGAATCTGTGTCAGAGGCGGCTCCCATTGCTGACCCTGAAAAGTCAACGACCGCACAAGACCCAATTACCATAGAACCTCCCCAGACACAAGATGAAGAGAATCTCAGTCTTAAGAAACTTGATTCGAAGGTCGTAGACGTGAAGGACAATGATCCTTTCAGACACCTTCCTGAACACGAGAGGGCCATTCTTAAGCGTCAAGTCGACGTACCAGATGTCAAAGTTGGCTACTTCACCTTATATCGATATGCAACGAAGATGGATATTCTGATTCTGATAATTGCTGGCATATGTGCGATAGCAGGAGGCGCTGCAATGCCTTTGATGACTGTAAGTGGTCCTATTATATGTATGTACCAAACTCTGGACATAAAAGCTGATAGGCTAGGTCATTTTCGGGAACCTGACCGGCTTATTCTCCGACTATTTTAACGGCAAAGAGTCCTATTCGGGTTTCTCTCACCAACTCTCTCATTTCGTTTTATATTTTGTATACCTTGCGATTGGAGAATTCGTTACCATCTACGTTTGCACGATCGGATTCATCTATGTTGGAGAACATATCACGCAAAAGATACGAGAAGAGTATTTAGCTGCAATGCTGCGCCAGAACATTGCCTTCTTCGACTTGTTGGGGGCCGGCGAGATCACCACGAGAATCACTGCCGATACGAATCTCATCCAAGATGGTATCTCTGAGAAAACAGGCCTTACCCTGACTGCTATTGCAACTTTTATCGCTGCATTCGTCATTGCCTTCGTCAAATATTGGAAGCTTACTCTCATACTCACTTCCACAATCCTCGCCATTACTTTAGCCATGGGTGGTGGCTCAACTTTCATTGTTAGCTACACACAACGAACGCAGCAAGAATATGCAAAAGGCGGTAGTGTCGCCGAGGAAGTAATGAGTTCAATTCGCAACGCAACAGCTTTCAATACACAGGGCAAGCTGGCAAGACAATACGATGTCCATCTCGATGTTGCCGAGAAATGGGGACGAAAACTGCAGCTCGTACTCAGTATGATGATTGCAACCATGATGACCATCATATATCTCAACTATGGTCTGTCTTTCTGGCAAGGTTCTCGATTTCTTGTGGCCGGTGAAATGGGTGTGGGCCAAGTCCTTACCATCCTTTTTGCCGTCATGATCGGAGCATTTTCTCTAGGCAACGTTGCTCCCAACGCAAAGGCGTTTTCCTCTGCAGTTGCCTCTGGTCAAAAGATATTTGCGGCGATTGAGCGCATATCTCCCATGGATCCAAGCTCGAAGGAGGGCAAGAAGTTGGACACTGTCAAGGGTACCATTGAACTTCGAAACATCAAACACATCTATCCATCAAGACCTGAGGTTGTTGTCATGGATGGCGTAAATCTTGTCGTCCCTGCAGGCAAGCAAACAGCCTTGGTCGGAGCATCAGGTTCTGGAAAGAGCACGATTGTTGGTCTTGTGGAGAGGTTCTATGATCCGGTTGGAGGAGAGGTTCTTCTCGATGGTGTCAACATACAAGACCTTAATCTACACTGGCTTCGTCAACACATCTCTCTGGTACAGCAAGAACCTGTTCTGTTTGCAACTACCATTTATGAGAATATCCGCTATGGCTTGCTTGGCACCAAGCACGAAAATCTGTCTAAGGAAAAGATTACAGAAATGATTGAGAATGCTGCGCGAATGGCAAACGCACATGAGTTCATTTGCTCTTTGCCGGAAGGCTACGAAACAAATGTCGGCGAACGTGGATTCTTACTTTCTGGAGGTCAGAAGCAACGAGTTGCGATTGCCCGTGCGGTAGTCAGTGATCCAAGAATTCTACTTCTTGATGAAGCTACCTCGGCCCTTGACACAAAGAGTGAAGGAGTCGTACAGGCTGCTCTTGATAAGGCTGCACAAGGTCGAACCACCATTGTAATTGCACACAGACTTTCCACCATCAAGCACGCGGATAATATCGTTGTCATGCAAACCGGTCGAATCGTTGAACAAGGCAAGCATGATGAGCTCCTCGACAAGAAGGGTGCATACTATAATCTTGTCGAAGCACAACGTATCGCTGCAGAGCGCAAATCCACGGAGGAAGAAGAGGAAGAAATCGCGACCGAGGAAGGTTCACAATTTGAAAAGGCTACCGAGACTTTAGGCAAAGAGAAGACTACGGCAGCTTCTCTACACAACGAAGACCCGGACGATGCTCGTCTCGCGCTTAAACGGAGTCAGACTGGTGTTTCCGCTTCCGTATCTGTATTGAACAAGAAGCCAAAAGATGAGCCTGCCGAATACTCCTTATTCACTTTGATGAAAACGGTGTGGAGTTTCAACAAAGAAGAACGTTGGATCATGGTGCTCGGCTTTATATTCTCTGCCATTGCAGGTGGTGGTAACCCAACTCAAGCCGTCTTCTTTGCGAAGTCTATCAGCGCGCTGTCTTTACCACCAAGCAAATACGGAGAGCTCAGGAGCCAGATCAATTTCTGGTCGCTCATGTACCTCATGCTTGCGTTCACGCAGACCATCTCGCAATTCGGCTTTGGTGCTTGTTTCGGCTACTGCTCTGAACGCCTTGTCCGCCGTACTCGCGATATGGCGTTTCGAGCAATGCTGCGACAGAACATTGCTTTCTTCGACAAGGACGAAAATTCTGCCGGTGCTTTGACTTCTTTCCTCAGCACGCAAACCACGCATCTGGCAGGACTCTCTGGCCAAACACTCGGTACAATTCTCTTGGTATCGACCACTCTTGTCGCTTCAATGGTCCTCTCGTTATCAATTGGTTGGAAGCTTGGGCTCGTGTGTATCTCTACCATGCCGGTCCTCTTGGGCTGTGGCTTCCTTCGATTCTGGATGCTCGCCCGCTTTCAGCAGAGGTCAAAGAAAGCCTATGAGGACTCGGCTGGATTCGCCTGCGAAGCAACCTCCGCAATCCGCACCGTAGCGTCCCTCAGCCGTGAAGAAGATGTGTGGCAGCAGTACCACCTTCAACTCGACGATCAGAATAAGGAGTCCCTTAACAGCGTTCTGAAGTCGTCTTCCCTCTACGCATCATCGCAGTCGCTCACATTCTTCTGCATTGCACTTGGTTTCTGGTATGGTGGTACCCTCATTGCGAAGAGAGAATACACCATGTTCCAGTTCTTTGTTTGTTTCACCGCCGTCATCTTTGGCTCCCAATCTGCAGGAACTGTCTTCAGCTTTGCACCGGACATGGGCAAGGCAAAACTGGCTGCCGTCGAGTTGAAGAGGCTGTTCGACCGCGTACCGGAGATTGACTCATGGAGCCAAGAAGGTGAGAGCGTGAAGGACATGGAAGGCTATATTGAGTTCAGGGATGTACATTTCCGCTATCCGACGAGACCGGAACAGCCTGTCCTCCGAGGATTGAACTTGACGGTCAAACCGGGTCAGTATGTTGCTTTGGTTGGTGCGAGCGGATGCGGCAAGTCCACGACTATTGCGTTGATGGAACGATTCTATGATCCGTTAGTCGGAGGCATTTTTGTCGACGGCAAGGAAATCTCGACACTTCACATTACCGAATACCGGAATTATTTGGCTCTCGTCAGCCAGGAGCCGACACTATATCAAGGCACGATCAGAGACAATGTACTTCTGGGAGCAGATCGAGAGGATGTGCCTGAAGAGGAGATCATCAAAGCTTGCAAAGATGCAAACATCTACGACTTCATCATGTCCTTACCGTAAGTTTTCGCGTTTACCCATCAGTACTATAAACGATACTAACTTCAATCACAGGGAAGGCTTCAACACTGTAGTAGGCAGCAAAGGCACTCTTCTCTCAGGTGGTCAAAAACAACGCATTGCCATCGCTCGTGCTCTCCTTCGCGACCCTAAGATTCTGCTCCTCGACGAAGCCACTTCTGCACTCGATTCCGAATCCGAGAAGGTGGTGCAAGTTGCTCTCGATGCTGCTGCCAAAGGTCGTACAACAATCGCTGTTGCCCATCGATTGAGTACGATTCAAAAAGCCGACGTCATTTATGTGATTGATGGTGGAAAGGTGGTGGAGCAAGGTACTCACAGCGAGCTGTTGGCGAGGAAGGGAAGATATGCGGAGTTGGTTACCATGCAAAGCTTGGAGAAGGCTAGTTAGTAGCCGTACTTGAGGTCCTAATTTGCCTCTGTTAGATTTCTAGCCCGCGGAGAATGCATTGCAGAGCGTTATGGCGGGACATAAGGCAATAACCCTATTTGTTCCGTAGAACCAGACACGATTAGAGCAGGTATCTTCTGCCATGACCAACTCACCTCGAAAATAGTAGTTCATAATTCACTGATAGTCATCGCGCTCCTTGAGCCAACAATGTAACAAGATATGCTGAAAATTCTTTCATTCAAGTCAAGTCAACCTTGCCATCTCGACTTCTCCAACCGACGTATACCTCGTCAGTGCGAAATCTTTGGGTTGTAGTGCTCTCCTCGATAGATGCTCTAACTCCAGTCTCGAAGGCCAGCAGACCAGCATGGGCAATCATTATGCCGTTATCTATGCAGAAACGCTCATCAGTGGCATAAACGCTGCCTCCACGCTCCACGGCCATTAAACCCATCATCTCCTGCAGTCTCTCGTTGCAACCGACGCCGCCAACGATGAGCACTTGGTTCGCGCCGACGTGCGCCATAGCCCGCTCCGTGATCTCCACCAGCATCGCGTACACCGTCTCCTGCAGCGAAAAGCACAAATCCTCGCTGGTCACCACTTCGCCGTCCTCGGTGCGCAACCTATCAGGCCTCTCGTCGCCCGGGCCATCAGCCAGCAGCGCAGCTAGCGCATCGACGGTCGCGAGAATGCCACTGAAGCTGCAATCCATGCCCTTGACAGCGTACGGCAGATCCACAAGGTTGCGGCCGCGCTTGGCCAGCTGCTCGATGTTGTAGCCGGGCGCGGGGTCGTTGGAGATGCGCAGCGTGCGCGCGAACCGGTCCAGGCAGTTGCCCACCGCGATGTCTAGCGCTTCGCCGAAGATCCGGTAGCGGTGCGCGCTGTACGCGATCACCTGCGTGTTGCCGCCCGACACGTACAGCACCACTGGGTTCGACGCGCCCGTGATCGCCCGCCCCATCTCGATGTGGCCTACGCAGTGGTTCACCGGCAGCAGCGCCGACGAAAGACCCCAGAGCTGTGCCAGTGTGCGTGCTGCGATTGCTACGGCTTGGAGGCCTGCGCCCATGCCGGGACCTTTGGTGTAGCTGATGCAGTTGATGTCTTTTGGAGTGATACCAGCTTGCCGTAACGCTTGCTTCACCAGCCGCACTATCCATTGTCGGTGGTGCTTGGCTGTCTCTTTCGGTAGGAAACCTTCTCCTGGTGGGGAAATGTATGTGTGGCGGAGGTTAGCGAGGATTTGCGGCGGTTTATGAGGTGACGGATGGCATATTATGCCTATGCCTAGTTTGTTGGCGGAGCCTTCGAGGCCGAGAGAGATCATTCCTTGTGACATGGTGCTCGGGTGAAGTTGAATGATGGGCGAAAGTGAAGTTCGATGTGGGGATTTTGTGGTTATGGAGTTGCCTCCGAGATGACCAATTTTCGAATATCAAAGTCGCAGTAAGTTAACTTAACTACACATCAGCATTAATTAAAGCTATATGAGATTGTCAGTCAAGGTATACAAATCTCTAATTCTACTTCAGGATTTTACGTAGCCTTGTGGCCGCAGCGTATGTACGTATTAATACGATATCAAAAGCGAAACCTGGTTATATCAACCGCCCAAGATCAGAGCTATACTAAGACTCGTGGTCTCGTAAATCATTCCATCATGTCGACTCATGAAGATTCGCTCTCTAATTCGGCCATGTCATCCTTGGACGGAATGACACGCTCGCACCAAGCACACCAACTTCTATTCCTACCCTCAATCTCCCTCTCCAGCACACGAACCCTCCCTTCCGTCGACAAGCCATCTCTCTCATCCTCCCACTCCTCAACCCACCTGCCGACCCTCACCATCTTCTTAACCTTCATCTTGACGACACCACCCACCCCCTCCATCTCCTGGACCTCGAACCCACCCCCACTCCACGTGCGGCCGCCAACCGCCTCCTCTCGCGGGTCGGCCGGCGCGCGCCCGCCGCACTCAACCTCGCACTCGACCAGCTGCGCCGCGAAGCACGCGCCGCGCCGCCCGCACTGCACGCCCTCGTTGCCCTCGCCGATGCCCGTGCCCAGCCCGCCCAGGTACGCCGTGTACCGCGTGCGCCACGCCCACCCCCGCGCGTACGTCGTGTCCGCCGCGCGCTGCGCCGCTCCGCACGCCTGGCACAGCCACACTTCGTGTGGGCAGGCGCACGGCGTGCGGAGGAAGGCCGCTGCTGTAAAGGAGGGCGGGCTGGTGGATTGCGGTGTGGGGACGCGGTAGAGCCGCGAGGGTGATGGTGTTGGTGTTGAGCGGGTGGAGCGGGATTCTGAGGATGGTTTGAAGGGTGGGTGAGGGACGGTGTGTAGGGAGATCGGAATCGAGAGGCAGGTTCTGCATAGCCGGCGGTGGCGACCTGAGAGCGCTGGAATCGGAGGTGGTTTGGCCGTGCAGTTCTGCATGTATCTGTCAGGAGCGTAACCGTAGATGTCAAACGTCACTCATACTCTGCACACCACTGTTCCACATCTTCTGCACTCGCCAACCATATCTCTGGCACACTTTCCGACTTTTCCACTCGTGATTCTATGGCCTTGCCACTCGCGTGCCTCTGGTCCGCTCGTATGCCATATCATATGCGATTCTCTCAAACGGTCGGCTAGGGCAGCACCACGTTGCAAGTCTTCTTTGGAGCAGTGCAACGAGTTGTTGACGAGTTGGTCGCGAAACTGCAGCAAATTGACGCGGAACTGGCGACAAGTCCGGCTGAGGTTGTGTAGGGAGTTCAGATCAAGCAGACCTGCGAGCTGCGATACGATACTGCAAGACGATCAGCTTACATGACACCATCAACGACGCCCACGGAGACGAGCTGCCGGTACAGCAAATAGCTCGACGGCAAGCATGTGATCCGAAGCGCAGCGACCGCGAGGCTTACGGATAACAGCTCAGGGCAGCTGAAAATCCATTGACGTTAAGATTGGGACGGCCATCGTCGCGTGACATATCAGAGGACGGCAGGTGTATATCAGTGATGGAGGAATGGACTGGTTTCTGGAAATGACGAGTGAAGCGCGACTCTGCATCGACGAGCGAGTGTTGATCTGGGATGGACTCGGAGAAATCAATAAGAACGACCATGATTAAAGAGTAAGAGCATCATCGAAGCCGAAGACGCTCAACCGGTACTCAAAACACTCTTAACAAAGGATAAGAAGCGAGCATAAGTCCGTGGCCTCATATATTGGAAAAGTGTCTTGGAAAGGAAGACGGAAGTAAGCCGCAGAAACGGTACATGTACGTCAGGGACGTAGTAAGTAGCCGGGCTGCGTTCAGCTGATTCGTGATTTGTGATTCGCGATTCGTGATACGTGATACGTGGTGGACGGATGAGATGGCAGTGACGTTTGATAAGTTGGCCTCAGGAATAATTTAAGCCTAAGGCAATACATAGTCACTTAGTGGGTACGCCCTAAAATTAGGGAGATGCTTAGCGGGCGCAATTAGGGTTAGGGTTGATGCCTGGTTATAACTTTTGTGTTTCTGTGTTTTGGTGTTTTGACGCACATCACCGTATCAGCCTCACGTATGTCACTTGGCCTCAGGCTTTCAGCCTTGAGCTTGATGAAAATCACTTCGTAGTCCATCAGCAATTGCATTTGCTATAGACGGCGAATATCTTCGATTTGTCCTGGCTAATCATCATCACTGAGCTGGTACATATTACCGATTACCCAGCAAATCGATATAGGTGGACCAAAACCCGGAAAAACGCCCTGCTCATCTCTTTTCGCGATGAAAATGCTTCAGTGTCCATCTACTGTACACCTTCGCATACTCCAATTGGAGCCATATACTCCAGACAACTAGATCTGGAACTCAAACGCGAGACGTCGTTCTCCTATCATACATCTCCGTAGATCATCCTCAGATTTCGTGTTTCATGCCAGACCACGCCACGCCATGCATTGACGAACTTGCGCTCAATAACCACCTTGCTCTTGTGCCTGCCCACTGCCAGCAGCAGCAGCCGCGCCTCCACTATTGCCACTTGCGCCGCCGCCTCTGCCTCTCCATCCTCGGCCTCGGCCTCGGCCTCTGTACGCTCCTCTTCCCCTAGGAGGCCCGGCACGTGGTTTCCTACCCACGCTGAACGGGATCTTAACGAGCGGCCTCTCGGCCCAATCCACGCCTCTGAGGCCGAGCCGCTCTTTCTCCTTGTCGGGCAGCCTCCAGGCCTGGAAGACGCCCATGAGGGCCTCCTCGTCGGGCTTTCCGTCGTCGCCATCCATCACGACGACACCCTTCAACTCCGGCACCCAGGTCTTGACGTAGGCGCCGCGGGGGTCGTAGTCGAGGGCCTGCTTGACGGGGTTGAAGATGCGGCCGGTGCGGGGGTCGTTGCCGACACCAGCGACGTACTGCCAGTTGCCCCAGTTGCTGGCGGCGTCGTAGTCCACCAGCATGCACTCGTACCACTCGGCGCCCAGCCGCCAGTCGATGTTCAGGTGCTTCGCCAGAAACGACGCCGCGTTCTGGCGCGCCCGGTTGCTCGTATACCCCGTCAGGAACAGCTCACGCTGTGACGCGTCGATCAGCCCCGTGCCGGTGCGCCCGGCGCGGAACCGGTCCAGCACGTCCCGCGTTGCGCCCGCTTCGGCGGCGGGGCCCGGCTCGGGCCCGTCGACCCGCCGCCAGGCTTTGGTCGGTGCGGTCGGGTCGGTGTCGGTCGCGGGCCCGCGCAGCCCGTCCAGCGAGAACAGCCGCCACCCGTATTTGCGTGCCACCAGCCGCATGTAGTCGCGCCAGAGCAGCTCGAAGCGCACTCCGGACGTGCCTTCGTTCTCGCCTTGTCCAAAGCCTTCTGCGCTGCTCCACCGTTCCAGTCGACTCGTCATGTCGTCGAGTTCGGCCTCAGAGACCGCATTTGCGTTTCCGTTTTCGAAGCATGCCATCCAGGCGTGCACCTGCCTCGCCGTAATGCAGCCTAGCGAGAGGAATCCTGAGAGTTTCGTGCTGAAGTCGACTCCTAGAAGGCCGTTGCGCGTGTCTTTGTAATTTGTTATCGAGCCGCTGCTCAGGAGGTGATCGAGACGTTGTTGCCCTTTTGACTCTCCACCCTCGAACGGGTGTGCCGAGATAGCTGTTCGGTCCGCATTTGCAGGCCATCGAGGTGGATTACTGACTTCCAAGTCCGGATCTATCGGTTTGAGCAGGCGGCTGAGAAGTTCATCGCGTGTTCTTGGAAGAACAAAGGAATCGGCCTGTGGAGGAATGAAACTAGTCGGAGGTAGCGGTGGAAGCGTCGAAGGTTTAGCCAGTGGTTTTCGTGGTCGAGAGCGTAATGGCTCAACCGATTTACGAAAAGTTGTGTAAACATCCGGTAGGTCTTTAATATCATCGAAAGGAAGATCTCGGCTGGAATGCGTCAGTTTCAAATTGGAAGCACGACGGCTGCCGGTTAGGTAGGTCAAGGGTTAAACCACTCTGGACCACCACACAGCCACCGCAGAATAGATCGTCATACTCATCAACAAAGAACTTCTCATCGGTGAACAAACGGAATTCCTTTCCATGCTCTTCGACAAGGCGCTGCACGTTGCGCTCTTCTTGCAGTTCCTCGAAAGCCACCTCCCCTGTCATCCACACACCATATACTTCAGCGAAACGGCACTTGTCTTCAGCCTCAAAAAAGGCAAACGCATCCCTGACGACATCCTCGAGCAAGCCCGCTCGGATCTCCAGGCCGCTGCCGACGCGTTCCAGCGAATCCTTCAAATCCCAGACGCTCTCGGCCAGGAACTTCGCGCGGTGCGGCCCGCAGCGCCAGAACCCGGCAACCTGGCTCCTGGCCTCGGGATACGGCGACTTGGGGTACTTGGCCGAATCTGACGCCTTCAGGAAGCCTGACACCTCCACCTGCTGCGCCTGGAACACGTACACCGGCAGCAGGTGCGTGAAGGCCGGGGCGTGGTGCGCGCCGTCGCCGGCTCCGCCGAAGCGCTGCGTAACCTCGTGCAGCACCGGGTTGTCGGAGATGCGAAGGTCCCGTCGGAGCAGGTAGATGAGGATCCTTGGCACGGGTACAGCCGCAGCCATGGCATCGGATATTCCACGGCAGTCTGGCCGGCCTAGGGCGTCTCGATCGGATGCGGGAGAGTTGTGAACGGGTTCGAACCACGCGTGCGGCAGCGGATGATGACTGGCGGCCGACTGGGAGGATTGCAGACGGTGGAGCGAAGGGAGACGCAGGTACGGAATTGAAGAGTGATGGGTTGCAACGACGCAGGCTTGACCATATTACTTATGGGAAAGCCATCGAGCCGAAGGGGGAAAGGAAGATCCTCGCGTAAGATGGGCCTCGAGCGCGCAAGCTTTGATGTGTTGGATTTGTGTGCAACTCGACATTCGACTCGACTCGCTGGCATCGAACAAGCGCCTAGTTAAGGCATGTCGCAAAAAGCCAAAAGACCAACCGACAACGGACAAGTCGAGCGAGGGATGAAAATTTCGAAAGAAGCAGGTACAGCACAAGGGCACGCAGGGCACATGGAGGTGCTAAAATGCAGCTATCGTCTGCAACCACGATTCGTACCGAAGCCCTGGTGTGATGGCCAGCCTGCAGTCGGATGGTCGGCTAATTTGGATCGGGTTCAAAAATAAGTGTCACAGTACCTTTGGATTGTGTCGAGATACGCGGCCGGGGGCGGGCGGTCGGAGCGTACCGTTGGACCAAAGGAGAATGGATGTGTTTTTGTTTAGCCGGAGTCCATACGATAGCCTGCATGGCATTGCCGACGGAGTCACCGCATCATGGTGCTTGTTCGAGCTTGTTCGGGCCAAGGTGGGCAGAGGGGTGCAGCGGTGGGTACGACTACCGATTGGTATCATTACTTTAGTGAAGACAAAGTTTGCTGGTAGATCGCGAGCAAGCGCCACACCTCGACCGTTCCTTTGCTGTGGTGGCGCCTGCAGCCCAGATCTTGATCCCATCGAACCGGCCTAGGTAAAAGCTGGAAGTCGCACACGTCAAAGATGCGAAACGGGCGCGATCGACGAGAGCGAAGATGCTCAATGGCTGTTGGTGCTGACAGCTCTTCGCCTCCAAAGTACTACTCACCTCACCTCAATCAAAATGGAAGGCTTCGCTCTCGTTGTAGCCTGGCTCGTCTTTCTCGTTTTCCCATCTCGGACGTTGGCGCCAGCATCTGGAAAAAGCTTTTCCTTTGCCAAAATGCGGAAAACACTCCACCCCTGCGCCTCCGAGGTTTCTAGACTCCAAGGACTTCGCACCTCCTTGCTCGTCCGTCTGCAAGTCCCGACCAGGCACTCAGAAAATCGGAAGGCTACCCAGCAACGAGGCTTTTGGTAACTCCAAGGCCTCGGGTGATTGCAGGTGTGATTGCCAAACCACTAATTAATGTCTCGGAGCATGCCAGGTTTGGTTGCGCCTCATTCTCCGCTCAATAGTGCTCTTGCCACGAAGCCGAGCGGAAAGTCGCCGACGAGATTGGCGAAAGGACAACGACCCGGTCGTCGGATGCTGGGCTGTCGTGGCCGTCATGCTTTGGTCCGGGAAGGCGCAGTGCCATATCAGCAAGGAAATGCCCAGAACTTTGTGAATTCTTTCAGGCTCCCCTGCTAGGGCTCGTACTTGTTCCTCCATGGTGTTGACCGCCTTGCTGCCACGATGAACAACACCCGTGGAAAAAGTCATTCGACGACAACGTCATTGGTGGGAGCTGCACCCGCCAGCCATCGCAAGCCTGGGCTCGACCTGGATTTTTCTCGTCCGCTCGCTCAATGTTTCCTGCTGAGCCAGAGCCAGATGGATTCACGGCAGTCAAAGACGAGACTCGGCGTGCGCCACGGCGTAAAAAGCTGCGTCATACGCATGGAGCTCCACTTCTTTCAAAAGTAACAAATCCCTGAGGGAGAGCGCGATTAGCACTAATTACCGAGTCTTCAGAAAGCAACTTGGAAAAAGAGCAAGCAAAAAAAAAAAAGGAAAAAAGGAAGTTCTGGTCCGTGCCGGGCGATCTTGATGGAAGCTACCCGTCCGCGCCCCGTCCCCGTTCACTGGGTAAACCGTCCACGGATCAAGCTGCAATGCATGAAGTCCCTGGAAAACACGGCGAGGCGACGAATCGCTCGAAGCGTCTCCAGTCCCGACCTTGCGGAATCTACGTCGAAGGAGTCGGGAAGCGGAATCGAACCGGCCCTGTCTGCGGCCATTGACCCGTCCCTGGCCTCGGAGTTCCCACTGCGGCTGCTATAAAGGGCAAGGATATGACGATCCAAGGTTCATCGCTCACGTAACCACCTTCGTGTGCCGTGAAGAAGTCGCAGTTGGCCCGGCGCTCTTCTTTACCCGGGGAGGCATCTTTTTGCTTGTGTCAAAAATGCTCATCACATCCCTCGCAGATTGCTGCAAGTATCTGGCCGCGCGCTTTTGCATGTGCCGTGGTGGGCGGTGAATGTTCCACTACATGAGTACGGCAAACCACGCGACCCGGCCCGTCCAAAGATAACACGGCAGGCAAATTTCTCCACAAGGTGGGTCGTGGGCCAGCCTCGCTAGCTGAAGGCTTTCGCCGGTAGGCCGAAGCAAAACAAGGCACAAACGTAATATATGGATCGCACCACTCCCGTCTCGGTGGCAGGAGCGAAAACGAAAACCTGTCTTTTCTTGTTGTACCGAGAACCTCGCAGAACGTGGCGCTTCATCCGCTGCTTCAACGTCGCTGCTGCGTCGTTGAAATCATCAGAAGCCGCCCGGTGGGTGCGCAAATGTTACAAGTCGATCGACGGTAACACACATATTGGAGGCTTCTCGATATGCAGATCTGCCTTTGCAATGGCCTTTCGTTGGAACTTTGGCATCCCTGTTCCCAGCCTCGTTCTTCAGCTTCACGGATTTACTGTCCCGAAGATCTTATGTGAATTGCGCGATTGAGAGTTTTTCTTATTCAAAAGGAAAAAAACCTTGACATTGGCGCCGTTTCCCCCATGGATATCTTCCTTGTTGCTTGATGTGTATGCTGTATTCCGTACTCCTCGCTGGCACTGCAAAAGCCGTGCAAAAGTGTTTCAAAGTTTCCAAGTTTCTCACCGCAGACGACGAAAAAAAAAACAATCTACGCCACCGACCAATCATCCCGGATCTCTTCTTCCAACATTCAACCACATCCACCCATCAGTTCCGAAGGTAGTAACCCGTCTCAGCAGGATACTCGACCACGAAGTCGACATCAGTCCCCCAGTCGCCAAAGGCCTTACGCAGGTCGGCCTCGACGCCGCCGGCGTCCGCACCGTCGTGCATATCGACGAGCACGACACGGCGCAGCTCGGGAAAGCGCTCGTTGCAGACCTCAGCCAGCGCAGCGATGTGCTCGTAGACGCGCGGCGCGACCTGGTTGACGCGCAGCTCGCGGATGCGCGGCGGCAGGACGTCGCGCAAGGCTGAGCCGGCGCCGTGCGCGACGCCCGCCTCGTCCCAGCCGATCAGCGCCGACGCCGGCACGTCGAGCGCCTCCAGCAGCACGAAGTCGCCCAGGTCGCCCAGCGCCGGGATCAGGCCGTCGTCGTGCTCGGGCCAGCTGTCGAAGTGCGCGCGCGTGTCGAGCGTCAGCGTGCGCAGGGTCGCGCGGTGCTCGCGCAGCGCGGCGCGCAGCAGCGGGAAGTTGAGCTCGACCCAGCCGACAGCCGTGCCGGCCCAGTCGCAGGCGAAGTGGTCGAGGCGGGCGCAGGCGCCGATCATGAGCTGGAGGGCGAGCGGGCACACGGCGCTGTGGTGGAGCGAGAGCGTCGTCACTGCCGAGCTGCGCGCCGGGCAGTCGAAGCCCGCGAACAGCCCGTCCTCCGGCTCGTGGCACACGTTGCCGCTGAACTTGCGCAGCCCCGGCAACCGGAAGAACGGCGCGATCGCAGACAGCCGGAACCCCCCTTGCCCGCCTTCCAGCCGCGAGGACGTCGCTGCCAGGTGTTGCAGGTTCTGCAGTATCTTGTTCTCGCGTATCTGAGGGTGCAGCGTCTCCATCAGCAGGTGGTCGGTCTGAAAACGCCGCGCCTCGATGGTAGTGTTGGGGTTTTCAATGTGAAGGTATGTTAAATTTTGCGCCAGGCAGATGAGCAGGGCCGCTTGAGCCTCCTCGCTGTGGATCAGATGCCCTATTTCATCTTGAGCGTTGTTGTGGAGAGGCGTGCCAGCCGTCAGAATGGCCATGTGGTCGGACGCTTGGAGGATAGGGAGATAGCGCTCTTCGGCCCAGCCACGCCAGCTGTCCAGGTCCCAGTAGTCGACACTCGTCTCCGGATCTAGGATCTCGATATGTTCACACGCCAACACAAGTTCGGGTCGAACGAGGACAGATCGCAAGAAAGTGTGTAGTCTCTGAGGACGTTCAAACATGCGGTGGGTGAAACGTCGATAGAGATACGGAAGGGTGATGCCGTGGATTCGCTTGGACACGAAGCAGAGGCTGTAGAGGGTCTGCTTATCATCGTTGCGTGAGATGATGTTCTGAATGAGTTCATCAGGGAAATGGTCGATGGATCGCGGCATGATGATTGCGGTAGGCCTAATAGCCAGCGACAAAGACTGCCGGGTTTCCCGTAGATGTCCTTCAAGGCATGAATGAGCATTTGCGACGCAACCACTTGTTTCCAACTCTTCCTCACCTTGTCGCCGTGGGAGATATCGGAGAGTTTGTAGGATTTGCTGATACCAGAAGGCTTCGAGTACAAGTTTCTTGCACAATGAATGGTCATCGGGTGATGGAAGTGGGATCTGGAACGCGATGGAACGACGCTAGCTGGGCATTTGGAAATACGGTGTGCGCGAGTGTATGCTAATGTAGTGCAAAGGAGCGAAAGGTGCCAATCTGCCGAGCGAACCTTCGCTAATTTATAACTTGCCGAATTGTCTGAAGTTGGTCGAGGCTGCAGCTTAGTTCAGAGACGGAGAACTGGCGATTGAGGGCCGACTGTCAACTCAAGACGAATTGAATGGTGTTTCGGAGCAGTGTCCGCTATGCGTTCGAGGGGCGATTGCGTTCAACCATGACAGCATGGCTGAACGTGGCAAAGTTCTCTGCTTGGATATTTTGGGATATAGCGTTTCGGGATTCGGTGGCGGACTGTTGGGTTTTGGCAGTGATCCGCAAAAAAGATTGCCATCCTTCAAATCATGGCTGAATTAGATGGCAATTTGGAAAGCTTGGTTCGGGCGCTTGCTGCCTCGGAGTCACTTCCGCATCTTTTTCGGCAGTCGCACAAACACTCGAGACCCGCTGATGCACTGACGCACTTCGTAGCTCATTGAAACAAATGCCAATCTTCAGCATAACGGGATAACAACGACGTGGCATTCATCTTTGCATTACCGTTGAACGTACAGGGGCTGTTGCCTTGCTTTCATCATCCAAGAGGGGGTTGTCAGTACCATTCCGCACACCCTTTTACCAAGAAACGCCGAAGCCGTAGTCGTAGGCATAGTCAGTCTGTACTGCCACTGTTACAATCACAATCTCCCGTGATTCGTCAATCATTTTGATGCTCGTCAAAACTCCAGTTTGACACCGACCCATGCCATGCCAAATCCAATCTCCAACCGCAAACCCGCGAGCACTCAAAGATCCTTCCACTCCTCAACCGGCAAGATACCAAACTCCCTCTCCTCCTCGCCCTCACCCTCATCCTCAAGCAGCGGCTCCAATCTACTCTTAAAATCCTCCAGCTCCATCTCCGCGCCGTCCCAGAACTCCAGCTCCTCCTCGCCGTGCTTGCCGGGACCCTTCGGCCGCCGCGGCGGCACGAGCACGAAGTTTGGCACGTGGATGACGCCGTCGCGGGCGACACCATCCGCAACCACGACGCGCACGAAGCCGTTCACGCGCAGCGACACGAACGGGCCCACGCGGCCCACGTCGACGGCCACGCTGTGGCCCGCCAGCAGCGTCGGCAGCTGGAAGTGCTGGTAGTGCGGCGCGTCGAGCGAGTCCGGCGGCGGCGTCGAGAGGTCCTGGCCCGTGCCGGCGCTGCCGTTGTAGAAGGCGGTCGAGTACAGCGTCGCGTTCGCCACGATGTGGTACTTGAGCAGCGCCGCCAGGAAGCGCTCGCCCGGCTGCGAGAACAGGAAGGCGTTGACGCGCGGGCCCAGCTTGCGGAAGGCGATGTTGGACGGCGCGAAGAACGTGCCGCCGACGCGCGGCGCCGCGGCCACGCTCTCGAGGAGCCCGGTCTTCGACAGGCCGAGCAGCAGCGTCGAGAACTCGCTCGGCAGCAGCGACAGGATCTTGAAGGTCTTCGGCGGCGGGATCAGGATCGCGTCCAGCCCGTGGATGAGCCCGTTCGACGCCCCGATGTTGACCGCCACCACCCGTGCGTAGAAGTTCAGCGTCAGGCCTTTGAGCGAGATGCGTGCTGCGACGCGCTGCGGTTCGTCGCCCAACAACGACTCGTTCAGGAGAGTTGGTACGGTCTTGGAGAAGAGCAGGCGGCCGGCAGGAAACGAGCCCGGTACGACATGGTAGCGCAGCACCTTTTTGATGATTTCTTCCGACGGCTTTTTGTGGCCTTTGGGGATCTTCTTGAAAGCATTATCGGTTGGTGCGAAGATGGTGTGATTGGCCTTTGTGCTATTGAGCAATGACACGAGCTCGCTGTCTCCTTCGATGAGCTTAGCGAGTTTCGTCGTGTACTTGGATTCGGAGATGAGTTGGTAGATGGTCTTGTTGCTCTTCTTATGATGCGGCGGATGATGTGGATGACGTGGGTGGTGTGGTCGCTTTCCAGGCGGATGGTGAGGAGGAGGTGGATGATGAGGCGGAGGAGGACCAGGATGAGGGCCATCATGCGGTGGTGGATATGGTGGATCGTCGAAGGGCTCGTAGCTTTCGTAGTCGGTCTCAATACCAGGCTCAAGCCAACCATTGATGGGATAGCCGGAATCTTCGAGATCGTCAGTAACTACGCCGGTTACGTCGTCGATGAAGGCCAAGGCCTGGTCGAATTCATTGATGACAACATTTTTGACTTTTTGGAATGGCTTCTTGATGATATCGACAATTTCACTCTGGCAAGGCAGCCGGTCTAACCATGACCTGATCTCACTCTTGGTCTCAACGGTGACTTTGCCGAGCACCTCTTCGTCAGGTACCACGAAGGCAGCTGACAGAGCGGCCAACGGCAGCAATTGCAACAACTTCATGATGAGTCGATGAGAAGCTACCTCAGAATGGGCACAACAATTAAGAATGAAAGCGGAAGAGTGAGGGGATGAAGAGTGAAGAAGCAGCAGCAGAGGCCGGGGTGACGCTAAAGCCGAGGACGATTACGCGTAGGCAGACTTGGATGACGAGGAGCTAGAGCTGTAGAGCAGCAAAGTGGATACACTAGAAATTTGGGACCGTCTGATCGCTTTATTTTGCTGCCTAAATGCCATCATTGCCCAAACGGATTCCACACGGATGAATGTCTCATCAATTAAGAGTTCCGAACGGAAGTATCATCAATGGCATTGACCGTTTTGGTTCGCAGCCGTTGATCCAAGCTGTCTGTGCTCCACGGTACGAGGTGGGGGCTTGATGTGCATTGCCATGACTTTGATTGTCAAAACAGAAGCCTCTTAAGAGACAGTCTGGTCATTAGTGAGTTGAATAGAGCAATTTGCAAACCGAGCCTTGCTCAATGGCGTCTCGGAAATACTTGTGCTGACTCGTGATAGAGTACGATACCCGTCTGCCTTGCCTCAGCATCCTCTATCCCAACCCCTCACTCGGATCATTTTCGTACCGATCAGAGTGTTTTTGGGGCTTGAGTGGTGTCCGCATCTTGCATTTGCCCCCCTACGCACTGTACCTTACTTTTTTGAGTGGGTTGAAGCTGGTTGTGGTGTGGCCATGGCCGAATTGCGCATGGCTCCTTGGCTTGTCGATGATGGCGGGGGTCATTAACAAAAGTCCCACCTTAGGAACGAGCACGTTTCCATGCATCTCCTCCACCAAGATTTTCCTTTTGACGCTGCTCCTGCTCCTACCATTGAGCAATTGAAGATCGTGCACTATTCTCCATCACTCAATGGCCGCCATGGTGCATCCTTTGGCCTCTCCACGCCCCAATCCCATGGCTCTGGCTGGCTGAGGTCAGATCTCGATTTGCAGGTTTTTGCTCCCCCACATCTGTACGATGCTGCATGGCTCCAGCTTCGGTTCCTCGCACAAGGAGCTTTAGCTGATGGAAACTGAATTTGCTGCATGCTGATCGGAGTCAATGACGGTGTTTGGACTTCAAATTCAAGCTTTTCCAAGCTTTGCGTAGCTGCGGCGTCCGTCTCCTTCCTGCATCGGGTAGCACCTTTGCCCCCCGTCGACGTCAATTACCGCTTTCATTACCCTGACAAAGCTGCCAGCTCATGGAGAGCTTCATATAGATTCCGGTTTTCCCGTTTTCTTCTTTTCGTTCCTGAATCTCTTTCATTCTCAATCTGCTTTCACCTTTCAAGCTCTTTTCTACTTGACCGTGTCAAATTCCGGCTACTTCCACTTCGGCTTCTAAGCTTTGAAATTTCACAAATCACTAAGACAGCTACTCCAAAATGGTTCTCCATCGCCACGTAAGCTCCCACTTGTGTATTCAAGCGGTGACTTAAACTCAATTTGAATAGATCAATCCGGATGAGCTTGTCGAAAAGTTGCGAGATGCGCCCCATACCCATCGCAGCAAGCACACCCATGTTGGGTTGGCACACGACATCACACCGTATTCGAGCCGCTACAATTCCAAGACGGCACTCACCAAACACAAGATCCCAAAGGATGGTGCACCTGCCGATGCCGTTTACCAGATGCTCAAGGACGAGCTGGACCTGGATGGCCGACCCAATCTCAATTTGGCCAGCTTTGTCGGCACCTATATGGAACGTCAGGCCGAGCAGCTGATGATTGAGAACTTGTCCAAGAACATGAGTGACGTTGATGAGTACCCAGCCATGATGGACATGCACGCCCGCTGCGTGTCCATCATCGCCGACCTTTGGGGTGCCGGTAAGCACGGCGAAAGAGCCATCGGTACCGCTACCACCGGCAGCAGCGAGGCCATTCAGCTTGGTGGCTTGGCAATGAAGCGACGATGGCAGGAGAAGCGAATGAAAGAAGGCAAGGATTACTCGAAGCCCAACATCATCATGGGTGCTAATGCACAGGTTGCCCTTGAGAAGTTTGCCCGCTACTTCGAAGTCGAGGGGCGCATCTTGCCCGTCAGTACAGGAAGCAGTTATCGCCTCGACCCAAAGCTAGTTAAGGAGAACCTCGATGAGAACACCATTGGTGTCTTCGTCATCCTTGGCAGCACTTACACCGGCCACTACGAGCCGGTCGAGGAAATATCCAACCTCCTAGACGAGTTCGAGAAGGAGACAGGCCACGATGTTCCAATTCATGTGGATGGAGCCAGCGGCGGCTTCATCGCACCATTCGCTTATGCAGGTGCGGGTTTCAAGTGGGACTTTACGCTACCACGCGTGAAGTCGATCAACGTCTCCGGACATAAATTCGGCTTGGTGTACGCAGGCGTTGGCTGGATCATCTGGCGCGACGAGTCGATGCTTCCCAAGCACCTAGTCTTCGAGCTTCACTACCTGGGCGGCACCGAGGAGTCCTACACGCTCAACTTTAGCAGGCCCGGTGCCCAGATCATCGCACAGTACTTCCTGCTCGAGCACCTTGGCTTCAACGGCTACCGCAGCATCATGGAAGGGGCTCTGGCCAACGCGCGGCTGCTGTCTCGCGCCCTCGAAGCCACGGGATGGTACCGCTGCGTGTCGGACATCCACCGCCGCAAGGGCATCTACCACTACGAGCCCAACGTGGAAGCGTGGTGCGACTCGGAGCGCAGCGACGCCTACAACGCAGGCCTGCCAGTGGTGGCATTCACGTTCTCGGATGAATTCAAAAAGGAGCACCCAGACATCAAACAGGTGTCGGTGTCGAACCTGCTGCGGGCGAAGCAGTACATCGTCCCGAACTACCCACTGCCGCCGGACGAGGAGGGCACGGAGATCCTGCGCGTGGTCGTGCGCGAGAGCCACACGCTCGACCTCATCGACCGCCTCATCGCCGACATCTGCGTCGTCACCCAGGCCCTCATCGACAACCAGGTCTCCAACATCAACGCCTGGCAGCCCCTCAATGCCGCCGGCAACTCCATCGAGAAGATCCACTCCAGCCTCGGCGTCCAGGACACCTCTGAGGCGCACAGGCCCATGGATCAGGGCGTGCATCGCGCCGTGTGCTGAGCATGTTGCTGTCGTGCGTGTACGGCGATGGTAAAAATGGGAGAATGGCAAATTCGGAGCGAAGCTATGCCTGGCCGGTGAGAGAGCCACAAAATAGGAAACATTCCATATCATTTACAATATTATTTCACATCATTTCGCGACCGTGTATCATCCTTTCTCGTTGTCTCGCCCGTCTGTCTCGTAATTTGATCATAGGTAGTCGCCGCTCCAGTGAAATTAACACGTCCCGACTTGTAGCTGCTGACGTACCGGCGATAGTTTTGTGCCATTTTGAGAACTTTGCCGTGAATTGTGAAAGCACGGCAAGGAACACATACACCGTCACCGTGTAAGCGAAACAAAGCACTAATTGTTCACAGAGACACCAAGTAGACTCATGGAAGTTACGTAGGGGGAAATGGAGCGCCAGCGAAGGCAAGTCCAGATGCTCATTGTCCATACTAGCACTAGAGGGTATAGAAGCCATTTGGTCGAGTCAACACGCGCAATCCACCCGCAGCAAAGCAAGTCCACCCATCCCTGAACACATTCAATCACGCTCCCACCCGCCGCTCATAGTGAGTACCACCGGTGGTTGGTCATGTCGAAGCCGAAGACCGAGAAAAGGGAGATGTTGGCGAAGCGCCGACGCCATCTATTTCTTGCCGGAGAGGCTGTCCTGGACGGACTGCGCGGCGCCGGAGATGGCCTCCTGGGCCTGGCCGAGGAGCTTGGAGCCCTATGAAGAAGTCAGCCAAAGTGTTTAACAAGCCGGAGGCCGGAGTGACGCACCTGCTCGGTGGCCTGGTCGAAGGTATCCTTGGCGCTGTCGGCGATGGATTGCGTGGTGGACTTGTCGCCCTCGGGCTGGACGGAGCCGGCAGCGTTGTCGGTCTTGCCAGTGATGGTTTCGGAGGCCTTGTCCAGAGTGCTCTTCTGAGAGTCAGGAGTGACGGTCTCCTTGGCCTAGATCGTGATCCAGTCAGTTCGGTTCCGACTATACCGTCTTCGCCATAGAATATAGCTGCACGATGTTGAGGTATTATTTGTCTTACCTGCTGAGAGATATCCTTACGGAAAGTGTCAGACATTTTGTTTGGATCGGTACTGTTTGAGTTGAGGTTGATTTGAATTGGTAGTAACTGGTTGAGATTGGAATTCGAAGCTGAGAGTTGAAGAGTTTGCTGCAGAAAGAAAAGAAGAAAATTTTTAAACCAGATGACGAAGACAATTTATCTTCTGACGAGATTACCGCTAACTTGGGGAAAGAGCTACGGGACGGATATGCTATTGCCCTCTTGGTTACTGCGAATATTGCATCTGGCTCACTGAGTTCGACCATAGTCAGTGACGTCACACAGCCACACGCCACATACATCTGCAGTATCACGCAATGCCTTCTCTCTTGCATGGAACGTAATGATGCTATGCCTGGTGCGGGCCTGCCAGGTGGGGAATTTCGACCCTTCAGCATCGAAAAGTCCAATGGGCTATCTCGATCGTGGCCGCAAAGTTGCCCGATGTCAATTGCTAGCAGTTTCTTCTTCATCCTGGGTGGAAGACTTACGTCAGTACAACTTCACTGCGGCGCTTTTCTTCCACTCAATGGAGCATACTACCATACCGTTTATCGTTCACATGCTCAAAGTTGAGGTGCATTAAATGTACACGGACGTCATTGCGCTTTGGATTTCCATGACTCGCTGAAACGAAGGCTGCGAACTTATCTGTTTGTGTGGGCATTTGTGGATGGCATTCAGTCTTGAGACCATCTCCTTGTGGCTGCTCTTCGAGTTTAGAACTGCATACTGAAAAGTAAATAGTTATTAATTGTAATTTTCAGGACACGTGGCATATGCGATACATTGAACGCGAGATGAAAGGATCGTATTCTGACCATTCAAGTAGATGCTGTTTGGTGAGGTCAATCAGAAAACAAGCTCGCTTCAATGCGCCAAGAGTGGTCTCAGCTGTAAAACCTTGCTACGGCGTCAATTTGTTTGCTCGCCAATTGTTAACCGAGTTTCTCCCTGGATTTTGACCCCAACTTGGACCGACTGTCGAGATAAGCTAACACCGAGTAACTACGGCAAATTTCCGATCTTTCGGTAACATAAATGCGAGAACGGCGAGCAAGTCGCCCTGCGTTTTGCCTGTTCGAGATCAAGTAGTTACTAAAATACCTACATTGGCGGTAGCTAGAAGGTTCAGCTGTGACTTTGATGGCGCATTCAGCTACAAATAGTAACCAAGTGCATGGATAGCCAGTCACTATTACGGCTCCGCGTGCGGCTGTACTCAGCATCGAGTCAAGTTCCAGCGCGAGGCTGAATGCACATCACGAGGATGATTGAATATGCCGCGCAGCACACTATGTCAACAAAGGATACTGCAACCGTTACAAGGCTGATTCGACATAATGTGCGCACTGTAGGGCTGAAGGAAAGTTGAGCTGTCATAACTCTGATAATATAATATCAGCCCGCTAAGCGGCTGAAGCTCACTGTGAAACCGCTGCATATACACCGATATATAGAAGCTACAGTGTTAGCCTGGTTATCTTAGAAGCTTTTAGCTTAGTGAAAGCTAGAGTTTCAATCCGTCGGAATTTCCAACGACCAGTTCCTACAGTGTCAACCCTGGTTGACATGAACAGGGATCTGACTCCTGCTCTTGCTGGATCCACCGACGATTATGAATCCTTGAACGAATCTTATGAATGTCGACGGATGCTAAGAACAGAATTGACCGACATTTCAGAATACTGCCCGACTGTTGATCCAATTGGATGCATCTAGTCTCTGTAATCCTGCGCCGGGCAAGCGAATGTTTGAGGTCAGCTCACTGATACGAGCAAAGCCATGGGCTGCGGCGAAAATCCCGGAGGAATCAGCTCGGGCCAAATCGCGTAGAGCAAGACAATTGCTCGACCACTTGTCTAAAAACGTAACCTCTCAAGAAATAACTGAAATCATCGAAGAACAACTTCAAGGTTCAGCTTTGGCTGTATTCGATATGCGGATGGTGGGAATTGCTGGGTACGGCTGAACGGGTAGAACACGAAGAATGGGGCGTGGAACAAGGCTAACAGAAGATCCGAGATCGAGGCCGCGTGCCATATGCAAGATCGCGCTCGCGGTGGCTGCTGTGGTGGTTTGGGATGGGTCAAGGCTGCACATCCAAACTGCAGTGTAGTCGGCCTGATCTCGACCATCCTAAAGTCGCATCGCAGATCGAAGGATTTGTGAACAGATTCCAGAAATCCAAAAGGTAAACTCCACACGTGGCATTTCTTGCCGATGGCCGCGTGGGCTCCTCGTGGAACGATTAAGAACGCTGTGGTTAGCAAAAGTTAGTGTGCTTGCCTTTTGCTCCACTTGGCTGCACCGTTCGCGCGGTTCTCAATCTAGATGGTGCAGTAGCCGGCATTCGGCACCATCCTGCAACATGGCGACTCCGGGTCTAGGTCTAGGTCTTCGAATACGGCTGTTGCACACGTCGGCATTTCATAGCCGCGGATCCAAGAATCTCGTATCTTACTCCGAGGGGCAAGAGAGGCTGCCTTTGCCTTGGTAAAGTGGCAGGAGGTCGCGAAAGAAGAATTTTCAAACAAAAGGGGGGATAATTAAACGCCATGGCGTGTAGATAAACTAAGCAGGCGGCTTGCATCAAATCTGCGAGGTGGTGAGGACGAGCAGAAGCTTTTCGGTCTGGTCTCGCGCCTCGTCCACGGTCTTAGAAGCGAATTCATAACTGCTGACGCGAGAGGAGAAGGAACGGCTATCGCAGGAGCCGAGCGATCGTCTGCAAGTGAGATTAATCAAACTTTTGTTATACCTACGGAGTAACTAATGTGCACCTTTGTTTCACATTTTACGTCCGATTGGGCCAGTCATTGAAAGTTCAACCCTCGACCTGGTCACGCTTCCTGGTCAAAGTCCGGAAATCACCGAGTTGAAATTTGGTCAAGAATCGAATACAAGCTCACCGATTACACGTCTCGAAGAGTCAACAATCCATTGCTTTGGGATATTCGCATGCGACGGGCGCTCCAGAAGACGCTTTCGGTGGGCTAGGGACGCCTCTTTCTGCGGCTTCCCCCGCCGTCCTACAGGAAGTCAGTATTCATCAGACCTTAGGAAGCATTCTGGTGCGGCATGCTGCGCTATTTGATACGAGCTAAGCATCCAATTGCGACGTGTGAATTCGGTCACTTCGACTTTGGCTCTGCTGTTCTTTCTACGGGGCGTTAGTGGAGGACCCGACAGGGCGGGATATCACGAACGGAGAAGGGCAAAATCGAAAAGAGCATCATTACGTCAAAGTGAAAATCTCGCGCACGAAGCCGGATCTCCTTCCGGTCTCCCCAGCAAATTTGCGAATTCATCTGGGCATTCGGAACGGGAACGAAGCTCGAGTTGGGTGCGAGAAAGCGTAGGGTTGATGGACGGCTCAAGCCAAAAGCTTGAAGCGCAACGGCTCAGACGCTTCGAACTCCGTTAAATTCGTGGCTTCTACCGGACGCGCTGAAAAAGCCGCCGGTTGCGACTGGACCGACGTGGGTTGACGGCGGATTCCAGAGCTGTCGATAAGCACCGACACCCACACTTTAGCAGCACCAGCAGAAAAGCAGGGCCCCGGCTTCGGGTTTGGCTGCTGGCTATGGATGATCTGCAAGGCACCGTGATCATTCTCTGAATGACAGGCCTCAACAACCTTGCACCCCGGCCAGCGATCTTTTACGACCAGCAACCAAGCAACCAGCGCTTGCCATTGCGCAAAGGCTGGTCGGCCCCTAACGCCGGTTGAGGTCCAGACATGGCACACTTTCTTCGGAATAGGGAACAAGGCCGAGCATGACTGGAGATGAGATTCATTAGCCAAGCCAGTCGTCAGCGGCTGTGGGTTCGCTTCAGCTACAGCCCACATCTGCTCGATCAATGAAAAGCTGAATACGGGCTCTATAGTAGGCCGTGTACACGTCGAAACGGTCTGTTTTTAACCGCCCGAGTTTGATGAGAGACTGATCAGGAGGGGCTGGAGAGGGCTGAATGCGTCGATGCTGTTCGTCGCCACCAAAACATCAAAGATGCGGATTTGACGTGGTGACAGGGGTTGGCGCATGTCGAACAAAGGGAAAAGAAAGGGCAAGTAGAAGGTGTAGGGTGGAAACTGGAGGCGGACCGCCGCCATCTACCGACCTGACCTTACGCCACGGCTACTCCTCTTAGCCGGGCCAGCCCATCCGACTGTCTGTGAATGAGAGAGCAACCGCAGCGGTGGAGTAAGGAGAAAGAGTGGAGGAGCTGTAGCGTTGTCAGTGCAAACCCTGCGCTGTGACGGGAGAAATGATTGTGCGCACGATGCCCTTCGCCCGTTCCCTTCCTTGTCGCTCGATGCAATGGCCTTTTGCCCGCAGACCAAATGTTTTGAATGTCCATGTTGTTTTTCAATCATGCGAGCCTCTGCCATCCATAGGGAAGCCGCAGCAGCGAACCATGCTGGTTAAATTCCCGCTTTAGCGCCACTCACTCTCACGAGAAGCTGCTCCAAGCTCCCGTTCATCGTGGCCTTTTCCCAATCAGCGGCCCAAGCAGCATTTCCCAACCCATCGGCTGCGTGGACCGGCGGTCCAATCGACGCCCTACCAAAACGCCTCTTCGTCCCAGACAAACTGATGCATATCACTTTCGTTCTCCATAGGAAAAATAATGGCAGCCGCCTTCGGGCTACACAACTCAGGCTTGGCACCAGGTCTGAGGCGGCATCCGGCCTTTGCCATTTGCCACGGATTGGATGCGCGTGGGAGTGAATGCGTGAGTGTGTGCGTGTGCTTGCCATGCTTCTTTCCCCTCGGAGGCGTTTTGGTTTTGCCAGTGGTGAGACGACATCAACGATTGTCTGGGATGACATGGCTGTTCGGGTTTTACGAATTTTACTCATCCTCACCCATCAGCAGCACATCCATGCGGACGCGGGTTTGCGCTGAAAGAGGCACATGTCCAGCAGGCTGAACGGTCTTCAGCCATCAGCCTCTTTCGATCAGATTCTATGTTTCCCGTGCCAGTTGTCACGGCTAATGATAGCAAAATAATTCAGGGACGGCGCCGTCGGTTCGTGCCTTTTCACGGACGACGCATGGCACCGGCACCAGCCAGCACCACACTGACTGGCCCAAGCTCACCCATAAGGTCCATAAACTTAAGCGGGATTTCCAGCTGCCACTTCCGTCCAAGATCTGCGGCTGTGTTGGTGTTGGACAAGGGTTGAGGACAGCCAATTGCTCGGTGGGGGATTATGTTGGAGTGAAATGCCCTTCAAGTTCGCATTCGCCACACCCATTCTTTCTGATCTCTCTTCAATCCAAGCATATTACGTCCCCGTGGGCTTCTTTCTTTATTTTTTTTTTCTTTCTTCCTCTTTATCCGTTTGCTGGCCTGCGGCCCTGTGGACCTTTGCCTTCTGTTTATCTGCTTAATCCGAGGCATCGTCCTCCAACGTGCAGATGACGCCGATCGACTGCTCACTAGACGTTGATGTAAGTTAGACATAATCTTTCTCATCTCCCTCAACTGGTTTGAATAGTTGTTCGGTCCCCGCTCCAAGCCGCATTCTGCATCTTGACATGTCTGAAATCCACCACTGCGCGCTGTACTCGTCACCCCTTTACCGATCCATCAGGGACCAGAACCTTTCATTCCAACCCCTCGGGACAAACTTCTCACTTTTGTTTTCTTCCGTAAAGCGACTTTGAGCCTCCTGCCCGCACTCTTCTCTCGCCTGGCCACCCCTCATACGCACCTGGTTAACTTTAATAGCATGTCTTAGAAGCTGCTTGTGGAGGAGACGGCCTGATATTGTTCCCATCCATCCAAAACAAGTACGATTTAGTCTATGGCTGTTGCGATCGCGCGACGCGTTGATGTAGAGCAAGCGGGAACGCATCAACTGCCACTCGACTCTCTGGCCCAACCCGCTTTCACCAATCGCAAAAATATGTCTCAACGGTTTCCACATGTGCCTGCAATTCCGAGTGATCTAGGCGCAACTGTATCCCCAAATTTTTCCATTCAATCCGACCAGACGCCAGGACCGCCGGGCTCGGAGACGACAGTAAAGAAGCGAAAGGCTTCAAAGGTAAAGCCACATCCAGACCTCAAACGCTCACAATCAACTCCTCATATTCGTGGTCTCGCAATGGCCGAAACTCCAGCAACCTCGCCGACCATTGACAAACGGCGCAACAAACTTGGCTATCATCGCACAAGTGTCGCATGCGGTAAGTCGGATTGGCATGTTGGTCGCATAAGACTAATGTCATACAGGCCATTGCCGGAAGCGAAAAATTCGATGTCTGCTACCAAATCCTGAAGATCCCCAAGGACGATGCTCCAATTGTATTCGCTTGAAGAAGGAATGCAACTTTTACCCTGTCACGGAGTCAAGCCAACACGAAGTACGCGCATCGAGTACTTCGCGGAAAAGCACTCAGACGGGACCTCCATCAACCTCCACACCAGCGTCGCCTCGAACGACGGGTACTTCGAATCAAGGATCCGTCGATGAACTCGGCTTTCCGTCCACAAACCAAGATTATCTTCCCTCATCGCAAGGAGAAGGCTTCGGGCCTACCCAACCAAATGATAGTAAGTGCACAAGCAGCATTTCTCGATACTCATCTAACTTCAAAGCAGCGCAATTCGCGCAACAGGGTTACGGCTACTCATCATTTCAGCCTCAAGATCAATGGAGTACCCAAGGATTTCTGCAGAGTCAAAATCAAGTTTCAACCTCACAGTCTGAAAGTGCAGGTACGGGCGCTTTCTGGTCGCCTGCACATCAAATGGACTCGGGTTCATACCAGACTAGTCCATCGACGGCCAGTGGACAGGTGCCACAGACTCCATTTGAGAGTCCCGGCTTCCAATACAATCAAAATCAAAACGCACATACCTGGAGTCAACCACGATCTCTTTCGTACGGACAAATCGAGGGAGTGCCTCATCACTACGGCTACCATCCGCTCTCTACACAGCAGTCTCCCCAAGTTCAGTCTCCCGCATTCCCCTCGTATCATCAATTGCCGTCAAATCACGCTACGGCTCCTTGTACAGAAGCTGGCGCGAGTGCTATCCAGATGCCTGCAACCACCCAGCACATGCAATCGTATCCGTCATATCAACCTGGCTGGACCACCTATCCGCCAAATCAACTAACCGGTACTCATGAACCAAATGCAAATATCTTCCAAAATCCTCAGTGGCTTCCCGAGCCGTCATCACATACGAGGCAAGTGGAGCAGATTCCAGGGAATACGCAGCAGTATACTCATGCACCAGCGTATTATTCGAATGTTTCGCACACTTGAAAAGTCTTTATGTAGGCTCACAAACTGAAGACGCGTAGCACGTCACCTCATGTTGCACATCCGACACGAAATCCTCCTGTAACGGCCTCACTCGTTCGGTTACTCTCTTTCGAATCCAAAACTGCATTACCTACGTAACGCTTTCGGGAGTACGCATGGTAGATATGGGTTGTTCGGTTGGCCTTTGTTTATAAATGGGTGGGATCATATGAGACGAACGGCGCGATACCCAGCTCGTCGGTTTTAAAACTCTTTGGTTTTTCGATTTAATCACGCATGCAGGTATTCCAAACGCGTTACGGTCACACTTGAACATTAAATGCTTGATCGCTGAGAGGGGAGACGTTGGCAGGAATGAGTTCTTATATTGATATTGGACCCAGTCGATGTATGACAGAATTGCTGGTCTGGTGAATGAGATGGAATTGTATTGGAAGAGTAAAGAAAGAGCCGTGTTTGTTGTGCTAGAAGGCGCACCCCTCGTTATGGTTGCGCTGTAATTGTCATTGCTATGTGGAACTGCCGCTGTTCTTGCCGAACTTGCCAAAGATGGAGTATGATCAACGCAGTGGTGACATTTGCTTCGGATGAGCAAAGAATGTGCTGAAGCAAGCAAATGTACGCAGTATAACCCAGTGGAGAGGGCTTGTCGTGCCCTAACAGAGGCAATCGGAACAGCCTACAGGAAGAGAGTCATCCGAGATCATAGACCCAAAAAGAGTTGAGTCTGAATCTGGGCCGGTCTACCGGCCGTAGATTTTGTTTCGTTTTGGCTATTGCGTCGCCCCCTTCCGTAGTGCTTGGACGCGTAGGCGTTGGCCCCTCGTGTTCTCCGAGGATGTTTTCGTTCAACAAAAACGTCTTTTGGTAAATGAGTTTCACATCGATTACACAGGACCATCGACACATCACAGACCACATAAGCTAGCCTGGCGACATCGCCCGTATGTGCCCGTAGCTCCACTGTCGCCATAGCTTCACCCGGCTAGTCGGCCGTGCCCGTCACCATGGCTTGAAGTCAAGAGTAAGGACCGCCGTGGCGCTCTAGTAGAGTTTCAGCTGGAAAGCCACAAGTCTTGACCGCAAAAAGCCGGGGCATCAAAGCGTGGGGACCATTTCGTTTTGGCTGCGGCTCTCCCTGGATACGATGCCTAGACGCATACTCTACCAAGGCCGAAGGCGTGATCAGTCTGAAAATGTCCCACCGCTTAATCCTGACATGCAGTGAAATGCTTCAATCCTTGAAATTGCCACACCACAGGCCAGAGTGGGAAACCTCGCTCGGTTTTCACATCTGCCGGATGGAAGAACGTGTAAGTGGAGGAAAATTTTCGCCTTCTGACACAGCAAAAGCCTGGCGATCTCGATGAGAGAATCCACAACGTCTCTCGACCTTCCTAATCTTAACCCAGGAGTGGCGTTCTGTTTGCCTTCGGCCTTGTAGCCTGACCATCTGGAACTGTGGAATTTCCGAATATCTGAAAATGTCGTAGAGATCGACAGCACATCCATGGAAATGAAAAGTTGTTCTGCAGGTCGCCGAATACTACTATCTTCCCTGGACTTGCTTGTACAGAAATCCGGATTTGCTTACCGAGCCGATCACCACCTCTTTACCCGGTCTGTTCATGCAAGCCCTCCATGATCAACAATCAGGATGCAACCTTCCACGTAAGACTACTCCAAAAGCATCGGATTATCCGGCTTGGTTTGGAGCAATTGATCTTGGACTGGAGACATGCAACTCACATTGATCGACCGGGATGGACCGGTCGATCATAATACATCTGTTCGAACAAGAAGAGCAAAAAGAGCCTTCCAGTTGCCCTGCATCCTTAGTCGGGAAGAAAATCGACCAAAGCTGTCATGCTGTCACACGTACTTCGAACTTGAATGGCATTGCTTTTGCAAATCACTCCACTATCGTCTGTTACTGAAGACAATTGATCCTATTACGGTTACAAGTGACATCAAGCCGCATCAACCAGGTCACGTCCTCCAAGGGAAGTTCCGACGCCAAACGCCAACCACATAAAAGCAACTACCTTTTATGCTCATACTGCGCGACCATCAAACGCAGCCACCTGACAAGGAAGAACCGCCGGCTATTCTTCTTCCTCTCCGGCCCGAAATTGTAAGCGAATTCTTCTCGCAACTTTGACGCTCAACAGGATAGTCCGTCGACGCCACAGTCCCCACCCACAATCGTACGATGTCGAAACACAACGTAATCCTCTGCAGCCGCGCTTGACGGGTCGCAACGGCGAAAGTCAACGTCGAAGCCAACGGTGCAGCCAACCGGGACCGGCATAGGCTAAATCCGTTAGAAAATCGTTCCAAAGGTTCCATCCGGCTCCGTGACAGTTTGCTTTTTCGGACTCGAAGTAGGCTTGCCATTGTCGTCGAGCAGCGGCTTGCGATGTCTGGGAAAAACGTTAGCATCAAACGCACGCGGAAGCATTTCGGTATCGTAAAGAACACGGCTCACGAAGCCGATCACAAACGCACCTGAAAGTGAAGCCCACGAACAGGCCCTTGCCCATCTTCTCGTCGCGGTCGGCCATGCTCTCCAGCGCGTTCTGCTTCTCGTGCACCTCCTTGTACTTCGCCATGTCGGCCTCGTTGCTGAAGTCATCAAAGTAGCCGGCGTCGGTCTCGGAGTCCAGCTCCGGCACGAAGGGCGCCCGCTGTTCCCTCAATTTGGCCCAATCCACCTCCGCAAAGTACTGATGGGCGCGGATGTCGGCCATGCCGTGGAAGCGCGCGGCCTTGCCCGCCACCAGCCGCGTGATGAGGTCCCAGGTGCGCTTCGACAGGTAATAGTTTGGGTCCTCGTAGACGGGCTTCTTGAGGACTTGCTTCCAGCGCTTGAGGTTCTGCCAGGTCTCGTCGACGGTGGCGCCGGCGAAGGGCGGGTAGCCGGCCAGCGCCTCGAACAGCATGCACCCCAGCGACCAGTAGTCCACCGTGAAGTCGTACTCATCCCCCTTCAGCACTTCCGGCGCCATGTAGTCCGGGCTGCCCACGATCGACTTCGCGTAGTTCGGCATCCGCTCTCGCAGGCTGCGGTAGCCGTCGCGCCGCTCCGCTGCCGTCCGCTCTTCCATCGGCCGTCCGAATGGTGATACTACGTTGCCGACCGATTCGAGCTTCACCCGCATGCTCTCGATCTTGGCTGGCGCAAGGAAACCCGCCGCGAGTCCAAAATCGGTAAGTTTGACGTGTCCGGTGCCATCGATGAGGAAGTTCTCTGGCTTGAGGTCGCGATGAATGTATCCGAGCTGGTGCAGAGTATCGACGCAGGTGAACATCTCGGAAATGTAAAAGCGCGCGTGGCGGTTGTGAAGTACACCTGTGTTGTTGAGCAGCGTCCTGAAATCACCACCCGGCACGTACTCCATAGCAAGATAGATGCTCTGATCGTCCTGAAACGCGTAGAAAAGCCTGACGAGCCATTCGCTATTTGCAGTTGTGAGAATGTCGCGTTCGGTGAGAACATGCCGGATTTCATCGAGCTTGAAGAGAAGTTTCTTGCTCATGACTTTGAGAGCACAAACTTCACGCGTATCTTTCTTCTGTGCAAGGTACACCTGTCCATAGCCGCCTTGTCCAACTTGAGTGAGAATCTGGAAATCACCGTGCCTCAAACGCGTACGCCGCTTTCGAAGGTTGGCTCGTTCGCGTCCGAGATATTGCTTGAGAGCAGCATTGTATTCTTCTTCACCAGCGCTTAGAGTCTGTAGGTTCTGTGTTTTGAATTGGGTCATACGCGTTTGACGCCCGTGGACATAGCTAAGCAGATCATAGTAGTAATCGAGGAAGTCTGAAGATCTGTAAGCGCATGCTTCGTTGACAGTAAAAGGTCTAACTTACAAAGTTGCGTCACATTTGAGAGTCGCTTGATGGATGGCTTCTGAAGCTTCTCGATATCCTCAGCGGACAAGCCTCGCTGGACGTATTGTGTTTTTGACTCAGTTGCTTCCTTTGTTTTGTAAATCTCCTGACGAGACTGCGCTGCATGATTGAGGAAGCTGGGTTCCTTCTTTAGAGCTGGTCTCATTCCTGGAGGAGTGTTCTCTTTGCCTGATTTGCGAGTCGGGCTACCTGGCATTGCAGCTTGGGCAAAGTCTGGATAGTTGCTGCCAAATCGATCCTCAGCGATCAACACTGAACCTCTCTGAGGTGAGGTTTCTGCAAGCTGCTGTCGGCCATTCTTTGTTGGTGTGCCAAGCGTAGGCTGTAGGTTCATGGCGTTATCAAAAACATTGGGCAATTCGTAAGCGCCTGGAGGAACAACATTCTTGCTGGGGCTGCCCTGAGGGGTCTGCTGCTGAATGGCGAAGCCGTTGTGAGTGGGAGTCATGGGTCTCTCGTAGTAATCGTTGGAGGAGCGTGTAAGCAGTGGAGGAGGTGGAATTGGAAGTCTCGTCTCTCCGTTCTCGCGTGGTGAAAGAGGTTGCACGTTTGCAGCCATTGTTTACCACTGCCCGCGACGGCGGAAAAGCGTTTTTCAGATTCGCTCGCCCGCGTTGCGGTTCGGTACGGATTGGAGGATGTGACGAGAGAGATGGAGAAGAATGAAGTAAGTGGAACTGCGAGTGATAATGGCACGCAGAAACGGTATTTGTGAGTGGTGGGAGAGTGATGATGCGGAGGAAGGATCTCAACTTGCCGTCTCACAGCAACCGTAGCGCAGCCTTGCCAATGTTGTGCACGGGCCACATCTTAACATCAGAAGAGATGCAAATCTACTGATTCAAACATTTCATTAAGGAACAATTTAATCACTTTGCGAATTCTATCATGATACTCGAAATGAAGTTGTCCTCAAGATATTAGAACTTCTTTGTTTTGAGTGTTCCATCTCTGCGTCTCTACCTGCCAGATGTAACAGTGAGTCGCCATATAAAGCGGCCCTGCAAAACACAGCAAAGCATGCATTATCCCGGCTGTGCTATTTTGGACTTGGCGAATCAACAGCCTATTGTCCACCATTGACCCGGTGCAGTGCTCCGTACGACCGACTTTCTATCTGTTGTCATCTACGAGCACGGAGCTCATTAAAGTGCGTAGGTGCTGAGCCGAAGCGAGTTAATTGGCACGCACACACGTATGCCATCTTTTTAAAGTTTGATTCCATAATGTATTGGTACATCATCAAAGCTTCCACAAATCTCTTCGGTAAAATGATATCGGAGCAAAACAGATCGCAAGAGCAAATCTGCAAACCTCGAAGAAGCTTGAACAACCTCCGGGGCAGGATCGACAATTTGACAACAAGTGTATAGCCTGCTAATAGCAGCAGACAACATCGGAATTAGATATTCACGGCACTTGACAATATAGATTCATAGATTCTATTGTTTGAATACAGTGTTTTTAGCAACGAATGCGTACTACGTGCTATAGACGCTGAATGCTGGCGTGTCGTGGCCCAAATAAAGCGCTGGTGGCCCAACTTGCTCCACTCATGTCGTGGAACGTCACTTGCTGAAAAGACCTTCACAATCAAACCCGTACCACGCTTTGCGCACAATATCGACAACCCAACAAGATTGTACTACTCTAGGAAACACTTATAGTTGTACGTGCAAAGCCTTTTTGCCGTTTCCGTACATCTACAAGTACGCCGACGTAAGCGCTTGATGTCTCTAAGCAACTTCCCATGCTCAATTTTGCTGACAGATTCCGCCGTTTCCACTTCGCTAAACTTGCAAATATAAATAAATTCAGTCGGATTACCTCGTAGCAACCATCCGTCTCCACAATGTGCCGCTGGTTCGCGTACATATCGCCAGAAGAGCCTTGTCTCTTGTCAGACGTTCTTATCACGCCTGCGAACTCCATTTCAAAGCAATGCTCCGAGCACTATCTTCCAAAGCTACTACCTCACAAGATCGAAACAGATTTACACGATACACCCGATGCTTTGCTGAAAATGCGCAATTCTCTCCTAAATATGGACGGACTTGGAGTCGCTTGGTACACCAATGCAACCTCCGACTACGTGAAGGAGATTGAGGGCCCTAGGCCGGCTCTTTACAAGTCACAATCGCCGCCCATAAATGATTTCAACTTCCGCAACCTTTGTGAGAACACAGAAAGTTATTGTGTCATGGCTCACATCCGTGCGAGTAGCGGTAGTGTCGTCAGTCCAGTCAACTCCCATCCGTTTGTCTTTGGCCGACATGTTTTCATGCACAATGGCGTCGTATCGAATTTCACCGACATTAGGCGCTCCATGTTACATAGCATGAGCTACGATGCATTCTCAAATGTGCTTGGCAGTACAGACTCTGAACATGCAGCTGCTTTGTACATGACCAATCTCACTGAAGGCGGCACCAAAGATACGTGGGAGATGGAGTATTCGTTGGATCAAATGCACGATGCCATGGTTCAAACGGTCATACAGATAATGCAACTACAATTTGAGGCACTAGGCGACAAGAAGGCACCGAACAGTTTGAATTTCTGTGCGACCGATGGATCGAAAATGGTTGCTATCCGGTTCCGCAACCATGCTACACAGCAACCACCGAGTCTGTACTGGTCTGAGTTCGCTGGCCGCAACTTGAATCAGAAATATCCCGGTCATCCTGACAGCGCCGATCTTGTCAACGAGAACGCAACCAAAGCTGAAGACGACAAAATTGGTAGGCACACCATCATTGCTAGCGAACCAACGACGTATGACGAGAATGAGTGGAATCTCATTAACAAGAATTGCGCACTCACGGTTGATCAATATGGAACTGAGACAGAAATTCCTGTCAAGTACGACGCCAAGTTCAATGCGAAGGACCCAGTGTACGGTTAAGGAATAAATGATTCTACGATATGAGTATATCAGCGCTGGAGGCGTTAGGCGCAAAACAAGAATGATTCCATCATGATTTAGAGAATGTAAACCGGGATATCTCTATCAATCTGTATGGACTGCTCAGCAGTTCTCCAAAAGTCTTGCAGTCGTACCGCATCATAACAATACAAAATACGGAAGACATCATAGCGCATGCAAATACCGGTCTATGCAACAGTACCTCTTCTAGTGAAGACCCTACTAAGGCCCTTACTCATCCTCCTCAAGCCTCTCGGAGACGCACCGCTACCACCAGTGGCTGACGGAATGGTAGCATCGACATCATCCACCGCGTGCGCCCTCTCCTCCTCCGCCTCAGTGACATCCTCGAGGGTCGCGCCCATCGCCTCTTTCCTCCTACGCTCCTTCTCCCTCTTGCGCTCCGCCTTGTTCTTCGCGAAGGGGCCGACCCCGCCGCGCTTGACGTAGTCGTCGAGCGTCTCCTTGCCGTAGAACCCCGTCAGCTGCTGGTCTGACTCGAAGTACTGCTTCTCGCGCAGGAACGCCGCGAACGCCGCGATGTACTCGTCCTCCGACGCGTAGCCGCGGTACGCCCGCGCTACGTTGGGCTCCGACAGCGACCGCGGCGGGGGCGCACCCCGCGGCGGCGCCGGCCTGATCGAGATGTCGTCGTCGCCGCGCGAGGTCGATGCGCCGAAGGAGCGGATCGATTCCGCGCGCGAGGGCGCCGCCGACGGCGAAAGTAGGTGCCGGTGGTCGGAGTCTTGCTTTGAGGTTGTGGATGCTGGGCGCTGCTGCGTTTTGCGGCCTGCGTTGGCGGACGTGGGCTGGAAGAAAGACATTGTTGGTGATGTGAGTGCCGCGCAATGCCAACGACGGCTTTAAAAGGATGTTGTGACGGGTCAATTACTCTTAGAAATGCTCAGCAGATCTCAAGTTCGCGGCAATATCTCAAACCAGAAATGTGGATTAGAATCTGCATGATCGACGGAAGGTGCATGGCGCTTATGGGCATGCTGATTTGCTGGATCCGATCATCCGACGGTAACATGATTTCAAAGTAGAGCTGCATTGATCGGTCATTGAATCCCCATATCATTGGCGATGTTTTCAAGGTCGATCTCAAATGCTTCCAAATATTGTTTGCAGGAAGCCTCGATATAACGGTGAGTTATATACCAGTTAGTATGGCTCCACTCATCAGGACGGCGGCTGACAATGAGAAAAGCGAACACTTTGGAAGCTATAATCTCAGTCTCCCAGCCTTCTCCGCCGGGTTTGGCGGCCCTTATTAGCGCCTTAGGAATAGTGCATCCTCCGTCCGGAGTACGAAGGTGCGCGCCAAAAGTCCTGCCGCACTTCAAAGTGTTTTATGCCTGAGGTTATTTTTGAGGCTTCATTTATGCCTAAGGCACTAAATTTCGACCGCCCTAATTTTAGCCGGTACCTGCTAAAATTAGGGTCTATGGCGCCAAGTTTGGCGCAATAGCCCGCTAAAGTAATAGAAGGGTCGAATATTGTGAGCCTAAGGCGTAATTTTAGAGCCTCAAAAGTTAGGCATCAATGCCTTAACCCTGCGACAGGACTTTTGGCGCGCACCTCCGTATTTTGATACAACTCAACTCGGTTACTTCTTGCAATCCTCGTAGCTAGATTCTCGTACATATCTTAGTTATTGCAACCGAGTTGTGCTTAGATCACCTCTCCTTGCTGCTCCTTAACAGAAGGCGATCAGGCGGAGGCTCTTACTAAGCACCCCCGCTACGCCGTCAACTTTAGAGCAGCCTTGTTATTCTACCGTTAGCTACGTTACCGCGTCGCTATTATCTTCTTTCATCAAGCTTGTATTTCCCTAAGCTAGGTAAGATTCCTTAAGACCTTACGTAAACGTTGCCTGCGTCACGTGGTCTTGGAGCGTCGCCAGCTACATTTTGGCTCACACTTCGATCACTTCTTGCGACCACTACGATATCTGATACATTTCTGCTTTGGCGTTCCCAAAACATCAGAATCAAAGATACAAAAATTACAGAAGAAAAAGTCCCTCAGTTTCAACAAGACCTTATCGATGTCAAAAATGCCCGCTGAAAATGAGTCCAGCCGCCATATAGTTATAAGGTCAAATTCGGGATTTGAACAGCAAGGTCAAATCGACTGGACGCTCCTGGCCAAGAATTCTGTCGACTTCTCGGTTGATGCGTTGTCTCGTCTTTCTAGTGCCGGTGTCGACGCCTTGACAATCTATGCAGCAAGAGCAATGTTTCGCCAGGTCAGACTAGATTGGATTGGCGAGCAACGCGTAATTGATGCCCTTAAAGCCTGCCGAGCCTTCTCGTCTTATAACAACACGCTATGGTTCGGATTTGGCGTTAAGCATCTTGTGCGAAATCTAGCCGAGTCTCAACAAGGCATTGCTTGTATCGGTTTCTGTTCTTGTTTGACTGAAGAGTTCAGTGCGTCAACGGCTTCGAAAATTCTACGGGAGGTTTTCATGCTTTATAAACCTCCGGTAGAACTCAGTCCGTCTTTATCGCAATGGCATACCCTTGTCAAAGCCTGTGAGGGTATATTCGCGAGCACCAATTTCGGCATCATCTTGTCTCAGCTCTCACGGATTTGTCTCACCAGTACTCGTCGGCATTTACGCACCAACTCATCCCCGGAAGATGTCGCAAATGTGCTGAAAGGCCTCTTTGATATCTCTACTGGAGTCATCGGAATGATACATATCTCAGGGGGCGCTGATTGTGCGTGGCTTGCAACAGTTGCCCATTGGTTACTCGGGTTGCGAGTTGCCGTTCAAGATGCGACCGGCAACGTTGTATATCGTCCGGGAAATCTCAATACGGACTCGACTGATGACGATCAAGTGATTATTTGGTACAGCGCAGCAGACTCTCGGACAACTTCCGTCCTCGCCAGCAAATGTTACTTCGTCCCCAGCGGTCGCTTTTTGGTTCAAGGGCGGGAAAAAGAAAGTGAAGTGCTCTCCCATGGACGCCTTGATTGGTCTACATGTCTATGCGATGCCTTCGGAAGGAACATGGAGCTACTTTTGACCTCGCATGCCTTGCAGACCGGAACTGCTCTAGGTTCTGCGGCTCGCATTTACGAACACATCGCTTGCGATTCAGAAGGAGCTTTTCTCTCGCCATCATATCACATGATGGCGCGCGCATCACTATCCGGTCCGAAAAGCTTTGGACGAGCTTTCATTCTACAAGCACGGGATAGATTTCCTGAACTTCAGAAATCCACTGTCTTGTTCCATATGATGGAAAAAGCTCAAAGAAGCTCAATCGAAGATGCTCTCAGGGAATTCTCTCAGTCTATAAACTCCCTCGTTTCACTCTGTAACTGCGGAGTCTGCACTCTGAAACATGGCCCTGGGGACGTCGAAAACAGCGATGAGCCTTTCTGTATGGTTGCTTTGATTTACACCATTTGCGAGTTCATCCGCTTGACATCTCGAATTATTTTTCAAGATGGCCTATCCATTAATCCAACCCTCGTTGGAGTGGACAGACTCTACTCTGAGCAAACGTTACAAGGAAACAGAGAACTACCTTTCGATCCCGTTATTTCGCTTTCAACTAGGCGCGACCTTCAATTCTACGACACCATAGACCAAGCTCAGATACTTTTCACTGGACGATCGGATAAAGATGGCATTCACGACACCAAGTACTCTGCAATTGCCAGCGATGGGCTATGCATCTATTCCAAAAATCTCTGTGAGATTCCAAGCGAATGTGATTCTGCTTATTTGGCATATGTAGTTCCGGGACGGATTGAATGGAATGGTACTCTCCATGACCAAGTTCAGGAGGCGGTTCGTTCGGGCCGGAGGTATCCATCTCAAGTCGCTACAGTGTTAGGGCAGGAGCGGTGGTGACGGTTATATCTTACCCTTCCACACACTTGTACTTAGGAAGAACATCGAACTCAATGCAATAATCAATCACCATGATCACGGCTCTGCTGCCCATAACACCAACAAGCCATGTGCTGCGCTTTGCCTATCCTGGGCCAAGCTCTTCTCTGCGAGTCTCCAATCGGCGAGTAGTGAAGGAATTTCTGTGCTCTCTAAATCGATGTCGGATGTACGATGGACGCATACACGGTCGGAGGTGGGCGGCCTCGGTGTTAATCGAATTGCCTTCTGTACATTACTATGCTGATTTGAGTCGGCGCGCGTGCATATTCGAGCATAGGCCTGGTGCCAGACTAGTCTCTCATTACTGTCTGAAGGTACGATCAAAGGAATTTCAATTTTCTCGTGCTGAGTCTTCCGACGATGCGTAATCATGTCAATGCCGCATTGAATCGTGACCTATCACTAAAGCCGCGTCGCCAGCGGATCCATGATCAAGAGGTCTTCCCCTTTCAACCTTGTCTCCAAGAACGTCTTCGCCTTTTCCCATACTTCCGGGGCTTTTTTCTACGGCTCCACTTCCGCCTCCACTAGGCACTTGTTCGCTCATCGAGTCGACCTCTCCTCTGTGTCAAATATCGCACTTAGTCAAACCTTAAACAATCTACTAACTCCCACTACGAAGGGTATGAGTTGACCGACCGAGTTAATGCTATTGATCCCGATGATGTAGGTCCAGTGTTATGGATAGTACCGAGGTCTCGATTATGATCAAACTGATATGTGACTTAGATGTAGTTGTATACTCAAGCAAGCATGCTCGTGGGTTGAAGTCCACCACGAGCTGACTAATCTACTCCGATGCCATTAACTAGTTACTCCGTACATTCCTTCAGGAACGTCAGATTGCTTGACAGAAGTGCGACAGGAGTCCTATCCGTAATACTACAACATCTAGGTTACTGACGATCACAAGAAGCACTGGGGAATGTCTTTACAGGTATCATCTCAAGGGCCTAATTTGCTTACTCGTCAAGAGACCATTGTATTGAACAGACTCGGCGGTATATCATGTACAGTGGAGATATGACAACGATTCCAACTCGCTACTATCCCTCAATTCGTAGGAATTATGTAGACTCTGATTTCCCTAATACGTGTAGGAATTTCGGGATGCTGCGGGATTGGGTGTTGGAAAGATACAATGGGAACCTTAGCGTGCCTAGAGTACTTGCAGATCAATTCTGATGAGTGATTCATCTGATTCAGTCCGAATCACTTTCATCTTTCTTGCTCTTCGACTTCCCTTTTTTCTTCTCATCATCCTTTTTGTCCTTGGTCTTCTTCTTCACCGGCTCTTCGTCTGAGCTATCATTTTCATCCGAGTCTGCCTCCTTCTTTTTGCTCTTCTTCTTCGGCTCTGTATCACTGTCCGAATCGCTACCAGATTCGCTTGAGGAGTCAGCCTTCTTCTTCGAGTCCTTGCCACTCTTAGGCCTGAAATCCAGCCTTTGTCCACTGCTAGCAGCAATTGCACTTTCATCTTTTCCACCAAACAGATCCGTGATATACTGATCAAAGCCTTCTGAAACGCTGGCAACTTGTTTAAACTGCCTCTTGCTGAGTACCAATTCTCTCGGCTTTGCGTCTACGGGCTTTTCTTTGTCACCGCTACGAGACTCCCACTCTGCGAGCGCGACCGCAGTCTGGAACGCATTGTGAATTTGCCTGGGGTTAAGTTAGTGCGATATCCTCCTGCAGAAATAACATTAAGACGGCTTACCTTCCATTCCATTGCCTGTTCTTTTTCTTACTTTCCTTGAAGTGCTTGTCTGCCCAGGTAAGGATTTCGTCTTCTTGGATGCTGAACCCTCTTCCGAATCTCTTCTTTCTATCTTCAAGCGCCTCCTTGATGCGCTTCAGGTGCAGCTTGTAGATCTTCTTTGTCCTCTTGCGATCTAATGGGGAGTACTCTAGTGTGACATGAATTCGAGACTTGAACGCAGGATCCATATCTCCAACTCTGTTCGTAGTAAGAAATAGAATTCCTTTGTAATACTCAAGCTGGCGAAGGAACACCGAAACAATTGCGTTGATATCCAGCGCGTTAAGGCGGCGACGTTGTAGAAATACATCCTTCAATCGCAGTTAGCAATGGACGCCCAGAGAACCGTACTCTAGATGGTGATGCAAGTGACGAGTGGAAGAAAATAGAGAGTGTCTTACCGCTTCATCGAGCAGGAGAATGCATCCCCAGCGTTCTGCAAGTGTAAAGTGAGACTGCAGGTTGTCTTCCACATCATCTGGCCTAACACCAAGGTTACCTGACGTCAGGTTGTACAAAGGCTTCGAACAATGAGCTGCAATTGTTTCTGCCGTCGAAGTCTTTCCAACACCCGGTGGACCATGCAGCAGAAATACGAGGCCTCTACCCTTGCCAACAAGGAAATCACCCAGCTGAAAGGGTGCATCGATCTCGTTGTTGGAATTAATCGGTCTTTGCAAATGCTGGGTCACCAACGCTTCGACAATGTCTTTGGTCGGTTGATCCAATACCAAGTCGTTCCAAGGATCGCTGGTTGCTTGGATCTCTTGTAAGCAATCCCTTGATGTACTCAGTTTCGCCCAAGTCTTCTGGTTAAGCACGTAGCCAAAGACCTCATGTGGCATCAGAATCAACTCAGAGTCGTCCACATTCTCCTTAGGCTCAAGCATCAATTTGTTGTCCTTGACGAAGGCCTCAAAGATATCTTGATCCAGCGCAAAATCCGGACCGATGCAGTCTCTAATACACCACCCCTTTGCTTTACAGTGCGCGTGATCAGGAAACTGCAGGTTTGTTAGCTACACTTCAGAATAGTTAGTGCCGGAATTGATATTTCTAACCTCTTCCCACAACTCGCGAGTATCATGCTATGAGAGCGTTAGTTCAGCATCTCTGTAAAGGACTCCTCTACCTACATCAATCTGATCATTATCGGCAAGTAGATTATCTGGAAGCCAATTTCTATTCTGATTCGTAGCCTCTTTGAAATCGATGATGACTTCAGAGTCAACTAAAAGTAGAGGTAAGAGTGTTAGTCAAGACTCTTCGAGGAAGCGGCGAAGACGCAAGTAACTGAAACTTACTGTGCTCTCCTCGTGCGTCCTTATCATAATTCTTGCCATAGTACCGCCTGTGAGAGCTTTTCGTAGATGCAAAGTGCTTGAATATTCGTCCTTGTTGAAATAGTTCGTCCTTTAAGCCTGGTCGAGGGTCGAACTTCATGGGATAGACCGGTAGAGATACGATCTCCTTCTCACCATCATATCTCCTGATACCGCGGACTTCTTCGTGCGGCCAGTACAAGTCACTGTCGAAATGAAGCGACCAGCATTGCACTGCGAACGCTCCATCCCACATTCCAGGCCCAAGAGCGTCAGAGATGGGCCTAATTAGAGGTGGATCAAGCTGCGTGTTCACTCTGATGTTTCGGCCACCGGTAAACTTTAGGACCTTGTGAGCGGTAGTTTTGTCTGGCTGCTCTTTATCTCTTATCAAGACTTCCTGGCCGTAGTCGAACAGGTGCCAGAGATCATCAAAGCAAATCTTTTCAAGTGTACCGTCACGGATTGCGCGACGGAGCTCAGATAGGTGTTTTAAATCCTCATCCATAAACTGAATCAGAAGACGAAAGTGCTCGAGCGCCGTGCGAGAGTTCTTTTCTTCGTCCTCCTTGGAAGGTTTCTTCTCTGATGGAGGTGACAGGATTCGGGCCTTTTTCTTCCGACGTGGAGTTGCACGGCCTGGAGTTGCTCTGCCTAATGTAGGATCTGGAGTTCGAGCCCCTGGCTCTTCAGTCTCTCTCGTGTCCAGCCTCTCTATCGTAGGACGTTCAGAAATTTCTTCCAAGGCTGGTTCAGGAGTCGGCTCGGGAGTGTGATCCGGAGTTGGTAGCGGCTGCACTTCATCTTTAGTGTCAGGAGTCGGCTCAGGAATGTGATCCGGAGTTGGTAGCGGCTGCACTTCATCTTTAGCGTCAGGAGCCGGCTCAGGAGTGTGTTCCGGAGTTGGTAGCTGCTGCACTTCATCTTTAGTGTCAGGTTTAAGCTCTGAACTTTCGGCAAGAGAAGTAGTGCTTTCATCTGGCAATGATGTCGTGGATTCGCTAGGATCCGCAGTTTGTGTGCTTTCATCTGGAACGCTTGCCCATTTCTTCTCCAGAACCTGATATCTGTCACGTATTTCTTTCTCATACAAAAAAAGCATTTTGAAAGGTCGAATTATCATGAGTCTGCCGGCTTTCAAAGGTCCGTCCCAATTGAACTTTGGAACGATATCTTTGAAATTGTATATCAGGGGTTTCGAGGCAATTCTTAGTTGTGATGGCGATTTGCTCCATGACTTTGGTACAGATCCTGTCACACTCCTGGCCGCGATGGATGCTCTCTTCGCGTCATCCGTGTCTCTCGATTCGGTATCTGATTCTTTCCATGATGACGGTCCGCGACGAATCTTAATTGGCTCTTCTGTCAATACCTCAAAGACGTATTCCTGTCTTTCTTCCTCCGTTCCATGTTCTGAAACTTTAGGGTCTGTAGGTAGAATTCCCCATTCGGCAAGTGTCATGTGTTTGAGCTCTGGCAAAGGAGGAGGCGGCTCCTTCGTGTCCTTTTCCCGAGCATTTTTCTCCAGCTTCTTGAACACTTCCGAAAGGTTGGCTGGCAAGTCCAAGGCGTCCTTGATCTCCGGCCAAGCCTCCTCTAAAGTCACCCAAGTACCTCGTGTGGTCGGCTTGGGGGCTAGTGGAATTTCTTCATCGCTAGAAGAGTCTGAATAGGTGTCGGCACTCATTGTGCGAACGCGCCGACGTTGACCTGGGCTCGGTGAACGATAGCCTGGATAACGATCGCCTGGATAACGATCGTCTGGATAACGATCGCCTTCACCATTTGGCAGACAGCCATTGGGAGGCCCTCCGTTTCGCAAACTCCTTGCAATATCCGCGCCTGCTTCATTCTCTGGGTATGATTCCAGTGCTGGGTCTGTCGGACTTGGTTCAATCGGAGTGGGTGCTTCCACCCCAAGAGTTGGCGTCGGCTGTACTCCAGACGAATTCACGGTCTCTTGCACGACGTCTTGAGTCGCTGGCGCTGGTTCTTCCATGTCGGCCAAAATGAATAGCGGCTGGGTTGAATCAAAGCCGATTAGGGACGCGGACGGTGGAAATCAAGGATGGAAAGCAGTTCTCGCTGAAAGCTTGCAATACAGTATAACGAAGCTGAGCATCAATTCCAATGAGGTGAAGAGTCTGATTGATACATAGACTGAAATCGTATACCACCGCGATCAAATCTCGAAATGCAGATGGAGAGATGTTCTGCAAAGCGCTGAAAGAGATGGAAAGAGGTATGAGACTAGAAGAAGTGCGATTCGAGCTGAAGGAGCGATAGCTGGCTGCTAAAGGAGCCAACCCCCCAAATTTAGCGCCTAGAATTCGCAAGGCTCATTGATGGAGTGCTTCGCTAATATTTGGTGGCGCTGCCGAGATGTCAGAGTTGGCAATGGCCTGCATGGCGTTTTCGGGGCCTCGGAGATCGTCTCCTTTTGGTGCTGTCCTATCGTTTTCAGCATCCTGCCGTTGGTGCTTTTCATGGGGATGTGCCCGGGAGGACCTGTCATTCGTCTAAGTATCATGTTCAATCCGTAAATGGGTGCATGAAGCACGCCTAAATAATAGCTGGATAGCGTGGTAAGGAGCCTAGAAAGTAGGCCGGCTGCCCCGGCTGTCTCCACTCTCGTCCTACGCTTCTGCGGCTCTGCGGATTTCCTTCACGCTTTGGCCGTTTGCATGCGCTTCGTTTCCATCGTTGCTTCCCAATATACCGCAGTGTTTGCGCCGACAGTTCGAAGGGATAGCGATGCTGGATGTCTACCAACTCTTGATTCCAAGGCGCAGAATTCTTGCAGAAGGGCTTACAGCCATAAGGCGTAGATTAGAAAACCCAAGCGATGAATCTGTGCAGATGACCTTAGTCGCAAGTCAGAATAGGAATTCCTTTTTTGAGAGTTCGGTATCTTCGCTACAGAGCCCATTGGGGTTTGCAGCTTGCGGACCTTCCAACCTCCACGCGGACGTCTCCGTCTTACGCATGGCTTCTAGCCCTTCTACTCGCATTAGTGGCCCCCTTGCGATGGAGGCCTTATCCGTTGGCGTTTCAAGCGTCTCGGCGTCCTGCAGCTAACTTCAGCTGAGTGGAACTTGTTTAGAGTGGGTTAATCGCTTCCCTGCAATCTCTTGTGGCAACTGCGTCGAAACAGTGACATCTCAATTCCATATTCTTTTGTGCTTCTAACGAAACTGAGTAGTAACTTCGAGAGTCACGACGACCAAGCTAGAAATGAGCCTGCGGGTTTTGGTGGATAAATCTCCGTCTGTCCTTGCCGAGCTTCGATGAGAAGTGTGAGAGACCTTCGGGATCTGTCAGTGGAATATGGCTTCATCAGCGGCTGGAACATCTGAAGATGACCCCCGAGAGCGCGGAATGGTGAGAAGAACAACGGCAGAGTTCCTGAGAAGTCATGTCGCTCAGCCGAATGGATTATCCCAAGCGATATTCCGCGAAGAAGTTGGCTTCGTAACTGAAGACCAGAATCGAGAGCTGGAGCTTGAACGTCGTGAGATATGGTCGGAAGCTCTCAAGGAAGCTCAACAGCTCGCAATTGTGATCGCAGACACTCAAAAGAAACTTTGCAAGCATGACCCAAGTTTTCGCCCTCTTAATCCTCAGGAATTCACCTTGCCTCAGCTCATGAAAGCACTAGAAAGCAATCAACACAGATACGAGACCGAAGACTTAAAAGGATCCAAGGGATTCCTCAGGAGGGGTTTCAGAAAAATAGGTGAAAATGCTGAGAGCTTCAAATTGTGGCTTGAGCTGGTACCTAGGGAGAGTCTCTACACATCTCCGATCGTTGGAGGATTCATTGTACGTATAATCCGGGTACAAATCCTAAACTCAAAGAAGCGAGTTTGATCTCTAGAGCTTTCTGTCTCAAATAACGGATGAGATCGGTTACCAACCACCTGGAGTCCAGGAGGATGCTTCGACTCAGAAGCTACCTTACAGAGAGCAGACGCAAGGGCATAAGCTTTAGGATCTCCTCGTACCAGTCCTTGGGAACGCTTTGACTGACGCTAGGCCTTTTAGATATTCTTCAGCCTTGCTGAAAAGATGCACAAAGTGCGCGAAGACGTGTTCCAAATGATGACCGCTGTTCCGGAAGACTTCAACAACTTGAAAGACTATCTTGCAGTTTACGAGGAAGTCAACGATCGAAAATTGCAAATTTGTGCTGCCAATGTGACCACCTCGATATTCAAGACTTTGCAGCAAGCGATGCGATTCATGGGCGAGAATCCCTTCAAAAAGACCTTGAAAGTAGTATTGAAGGCAGATCGATATGAAGAAGTTATCGACCAAAATCTCACAAGGCTCAAAGAAAGCAAACTAGATTTCCGAAACCAAATTGATAAGTGCTTGCACACGCGAGTGGGAAGCCTATTCCGGCTGGCAAAGTCATCCAGCATGCTGCAGCAGATGATGATATACGAGTTTCTCCAATTCAAAGACGATGCTATCAATGCCATCAACTCGGGCAGCCAGGACTTAAAGTACGAGCTTCAGGACCTCCGCAATGTGATCATGAACGCAATGTACAACAAACTCCTCACAGATCAGGACGATCGCAACTATCTTGCAGAATCCGCGGCACGAAAGATGCTCGAAATGGAAAAGAAGGAGCAGAAGCGGATACGGAACTCGATGGGCGTCTCTGAACTGGCGAGTTTGCTGGAGTATGATAGCAAGGACCCGCAAATGGACGTCTTACAAGCTTTACGTGACGGCGTCGAGCTGAGCGAGGATGACATCTGCCGTCTGAACTGGATCAAGAAGTCATCACGCCTGCGCTCTTGGCTTATCGATGACGTGTCCGATTCTCTAATGATTGAAGCAAACATCGATACTTCACCGGCAGCTTACACTTCCGCCTTGTCCTTCCTCTGCGCGGAGATGGCACATCTCTTTGAAGCCATTCAAAAGACTATCGTAGTCTCGCACTTCTGTGGCCTTGCGGCTCTACCTAGCTCCAAACGCGACGCCGGTCCAGAAGCGATGATGGTTAGCTTTATCGGACAGCTGTTGGAAATGCTGAGCGATGATGCGAGTCCCGACGTTCGGGTTGAGAAAGAGACATGTCAAGGAGTCGGAATAGGGCAACTCGACTCTCTCTGCGATGCATTTGAGAAGTTGGTCCTTCAGCTACCGAAGCCTTGGACCGTAATCTGCATCATCGATACGATCAATTTCTATGAGATTCCGGCGCGGTTGAATGGCACTCTTGATGCAATAAAACACTTGCGGAAACTGGCTCACAAATGTAAGAAGCACGATGTAGTTTTTAAACTACTTGTCACAGAGCCCAAACGAAGTCTCTATGTTGCGAGAGAATTTACAGATCAGCATCGGTTGATCGCTCCCGAAGATCCCTTGGAGAGTGGGATCGTGGAGCCGCACTTGGAGGACATTGTCAGTAGTGATTATTAGACGGCAGTAAAGAAAGGAGATAGCATTTGGCATGATATCCCTCAATTTTGAGTGACTGCGATTAAAGTATTGCTTGATTTAGATATTGAAAGACCTTCAACGCGAGGGAACCGCTACGCTTTCAGTACAGTGAAAGCCTAACTGCGAATTTGCCTGTAGCGGGCTGAATTCCTTTAAGGCGTCAATAGCGGTCAGTGCGTCGCAAAGAGGACGACGTATCACGCACGATGAGGTGAGATTGTGGATGAGTGAATTCCAGTTCTCAATCCGTACTCTCCACAACAATCTCGAAGTGGTGGGAATTGTCACAACCAACATCACGTGGACGTGTGATTGGTAATGCTGTCAGTAAAGAAAGCAGGAGACAACATTGAAAGTTATCTCGCTCGACCTCAAGGTTTCAGAATCGAATCTCATAACTTCCAGCCCTTGTCATGTACCGCACCCATTTGACGCTCTGGTAACTATTCTTCTCAAATACTTTCAGGTACCTCACTAAGAGGCCAGAGCTTGTGAACATGAGCAAGCTGAAGCTCAGGCTAAGCGGAGGTCTACTCCACACTTTCTGGTTCGTCATCGCTGTCAGAGTCGCCTCCGCGTTCAGAACGTATTCGCTCTGACCCGTGAATCGCTGAATCTTCCATACAATGTTGTTTTGCTCAGGTTCGTACTTCGCCTTCCCTTGGCTTACTCGCTCGCTGATCCGCGCCGTGTTGAGCGGCGTGGGAATGCGCACTACGACATTAGTTGCAAACAACTTGGAACCGTAGTTTGCTCGGATGGCGATGCTGTACTCGACTTTGGTCTTGTTGACTTCGTTTACGATGGCATGGACTTTGAAGGGAAGATTGATGTTTTCGGTCGCGCGGTAGCGCATCAGTTCGAATTCACCGTCAGGAGGAACGAACGTTATTACTCGGTCAGCGTCGAAGCGACCAAGCTTTACGCACTGATGAAACTGGCAGTCTTCGAGTGTGACCGAGCCTGACGTTGCTCTTGAGGCTTTCGTGCCACCCTTTCCTTTTGATGAATCGTACTCCGGGTCTTCTAATCTGAGTCGGTCGTTTAGCCCGAATCTGCACTCCGGAGTGCCTGACAGGTATGCTCGCATTACAATCTGTCCTGTCACATCCGCACGAAGAACTGTTCCCTGCGCAGACATGAGGAGGTTCACGTCTTCTATCACGTCCACAAAAGCTTCGTTCTTGCGATACTTGATATCTCCTCTTCGCCACGACTGTGCCCCGGTAGCCTGCATTGTAATTTTCGATGTATCTTCCTGTAGAGATATTAGCTTTTCCGTACCAAAGCTGATCTTGCCCAAGAAGCGCTTTACCAAACTGCGTTCTGACTTGACGCCTTCCGTGGTAATGTACATCTTCAGTGTCTCTGTCTCAGTGTTCTGTGGGTACCCAAAATCCACAATTTCATCCAGTAACTCATACACGAGCACAAAGTTGTTCTTAACAGCTTCCTCGTCGAACTTGCCGAAATAGCTCTTGCCCAGCGCCCTCAACCGTTCCAGAAACTCAAACACCAGAGCTGCATTTGCATTGCTCTTCGTCACCGCGACTATGTATATATTCTCATGTCGGATGTGAGAGAAGGTCGTGCTTCCGAGTGTAAGGATAGGTGACCGAACGTTCACGTTGGAGACAACTTGGATGCGAAAGATGTCTGCAAGCCGTGGGCGGCAGTCGCTACGGAAGGATCGGAAAATGAGGTTCTCGCCTTTCTGATTGAAGATTAAAATACCGGAAATCATGTTGAATCGGCTTGAAGAGTCGTGAAGAGATGATTGGAAAGAGTTTGATTATTCGGAGCTTTGGAGTGCGGTTCGCACAGGTACAGGGATGGAGCTACGGCAGATGGCTTTGCTAACATGAAGTGGTCCGCGAACAACGGCACATATTACCAGTTTCGGGAGTTCGATATACCTTACATTCGAAGATGATAAACTAGTAGACATATATCACAGAAGAGAAGAACATATGCATGATTGCTCGCTGCGGGCAATTGCAGTCTTGTCAGAAAATACACATGCGCTTATCCATCCAGAATCGCGACAATGGCAACCCGGTCCACTTTTCACCCTGAATTCCTGTCTATATCATATCCCGCTTGACGAACTCTGCGTGCAATGTCTTGCCTAGGGAGGCTGGACTGCGTTCAACCGTCACACCTGCCGCCGACAAAGCTTCAATCTTCGATTCGGCACCGCCTTTTCCACCACTGATGATTGCGCCCGCATGACCCATTCTTCTACCCGGAGGCGCAGAAATTCCAGCGATGAAGCTGACAACAGGTTTGTTCTCAGTGTTGTTGGCCTTCAAGAATTCTGCCGCATCCTCTTCAGCGCTTCCACCAATCTCGCCAATCATGATGATACCGTCCGTCTCCGGGTCCTTCAAGAAAACATCCAAGCAGTCAATAAAGTTTGTACCCGAAAACGGATCACCTCCAATTCCAACCACAAGCGATTGACCAAGGCCTGCTTGTGTGGTTTGGTTTACGGCTTCGTAGGTGAGGGTGCCGGAGCGAGACACAATGCCGATGCGGCCACGCTTGTGGATGAAGCCGGGCATAATACCAATCTTGCATTGACCTGGTGCAATGATGCCTGGACAGTTGGGACCAACCATCCGAGTCTTGTTCTGGGTTTTCAGCATGTCGGTGATGCGGACCATATCGTGTTGTGGAATGCCTTCAGTGATGCAGACGACGAGAGGGATCTCAGCCTCGATGGCTTCTTGGATAGAGTTTGCTGCCAATGGCGGCCTAGCTTCCGTTAAGACCTTCTTTGTTAAGTGTTGTGATGATGTTTGGGAAGCTTACGGGACGAAGATCGCTGATGCATCGGCACCAACCTGTTCGACTGCTTCCCGGACCGTAGCAAAGACTGGCTTGCCCAGATGCTCGGTACCTGCTTTCTTGGGGTTCGTACCACCTACAATTTTCGTGCCTAGAGTCTGTCAGTCCGATTGAACACGTTATCATAAGTATGGAAGCTGATGTTCCACTGACCGTACTCAATTGCCTGCTGTGCGTGAAAGCTTTCCATAAGTTAGCTTGAAACCATCACAAGAGCTCCTATGGAGTACTCACGTTCCCTGCTTGCCAGTGAAACCTTGATAGATGACCTTTGTGTCGGCATTGATACGCAAGTTGACGTTGGTCTGGCCGTACCGGCTTGAAGCAGTAGCGTAGGCTCTGGAACTTGCCGTATGCCGGAGCCCAGAGGCGACACTCCTCTGCAGAGCCTGCATGATTGCAAACTCTCCAGTAGCAGAGGTTATCAGGGCAATTGGGAGGATGAAAGGGGATGCTGAAGATAGTTGATCTGCGGAAGGGTTTCGACTAGCTGGGCTGTCTGCCAGATGACGAGTGACGAATTGCGGCGCTCAAAAAGGACTTGGCATTGGACTCGACTTCGACTCAACACAAAATAATTTCAACGCTGCTTCATATCAGTCAGCCGAGCATTCTCTGTCCTGTAGCTGCTCAAGATGGCCACAGCTACGGCGACAGAGACTGTTCGCAAGCGCGGCCTGCCAAAAAATTTGAAACTGGCTCCGGAAAATGAGCGATACATGCGATGTTGCGCAGACGTGGCAAGCGCATTAATCCAAGACTATGAAGCAAAGGCAGGCGGTACTGGTCCAAAGAAGGATTTGAATTTGAATTCTCTCCGCGGCCAGATGGCAAAGAAGCATCATCTGAACAGACAACCTCCTCTGACTGACATCATTGCCGCCGTACCAGAACACTACAAGAAGTACATCTTGCCTAAACTAATAGCAAAGCCCATAAGTAAGGCATACGCTACAAGTCGTAAGCAACCAGATCGCTGATATTTGTCCAGGAACATCATCTGGCATAGCGGTAGTAGCAGTCATGTGCAAACCGCACCGATGTCCGCATATATCATTCACCGGTAACATTTGTGTATACTGTCCTGGAGGTCCAGATTCGGATTTCGAGTACTCCACTCAGTCATACACCGGCTATGAACCCACATCGATGCGTGCAATCAGAGCCCGATACGACCCGTACGAACAGGCACGAGGACGAGTTGACCAGATCAAAGCCCTGGGGCACAGCGTCGACAAAGTCGAGTATATCATTATGGGCGGTACATTCATGTCTCTGCCTGAAAGCTACCGGGAAGAATTCATCTCGCAGCTACATAACGCACTTAGCGGCTACAGTACGAAAAATGTCGATGAAGCAGTATCAGCAGGCGAAATGTCCACTATCAAATGCGTTGGCATTACCATCGAGACACGGCCAGACTATTGTCTCGACACTCACCTTTCAGCTATGCTCCGCTACGGTTGTACACGCCTAGAGATTGGCGTTCAGTCACTGTACGAAGATGTTGCACGCGACACCAATCGCGGCCACACCGTAGCTGCCGTCGCAGAAACCTTTAAGCTTGCCAAAGACGCCGGATTCAAAGTGGTCAGCCACATGATGCCCGATCTACCCAACGTAGGGATGGAACGGGATATTGAACAATTCCGAGAGTACTTCGAAAACCCAGCCTTCCGAACGGATGGCCTGAAGATCTACCCAACGCTGGTGATCCGTGGCACCGGACTGTATGAGCTCTGGCGAACGGGCCGCTACAAGAACTATACGCCAAACGCGCTGATAGACCTTGTCGCACGCATACTAGCTCTAGTGCCACCCTGGACCCGCATCTACCGGGTGCAGCGCGACATCCCGATGCCGCTGGTGACGGCGGGCGTGGAGAACGGCAACCTGCGGGAGCTGGCGCTGGCGCGGATGAAGGACTTCGGGACGGCGTGCCGGGACGTGCGCACGCGCGAGGTGGGCGTCAACGAAGTCAAGAACAAGATCCGGCCCAACCAGGTGGAGCTGGTGCGGCGCGACTACGCCGCCAACGGCGGCTGGGAGACCTTCCTCGCCTACGAGGATCCCCGCCAGGACATCTTGATTGCTCTGCTGCGGCTGCGCAAGTGCAGCGCCACCCACACCTTTCGGCCTGAGCTTACGGGTCAGCCGACGAGCTTGGTGCGCGAATTGCATGTTTATGGTCTTGCGGTACCGTTGCACTCAAGAGATCCGAAAAAATTTCAGCACCAGGGATATGGAACGCTGTTGATGGAGGAAGCGGAACGAATTGCAAGGGTTGAGCATGGAAGCACCAAGATTGCAGTTATTAGCGGAGTTGGTGTTCGCAGCTACTATGCGAGGCTGGGCTACGAATTAGATGGTCCGTACATGAGCAAAATCTTGACTACTCCGGAAAAAGAGGACGTTGACAACGACGACGATTGAACGAAAAGACTGGGCTATGTGGTGCATTAACTCTGGCGCATCAGCTCAAACATGGACACATGACGGAAAAGTTTGCATGGATCGGAGTCTAGAATCTAGGCGGTACTCAAATGGCGAGGAATACTGCTGGCTACAGAGGCAACGTTTAGATCTGATGATCATCGGCTTGCTGAGTGCGCTGTAACAAGATTAGGAACCATGTATTTCGTGTCATCTACTGTAATCACAGGAGACCAGTATTGAAGCAATCACTACCTTATGGACTAACTTCTCTCCATGTGTGGAGAGACGCACCCCGTAGCGAGACAAATCATAGGTACTTTGAATTCAAGCGACTCTGACTTTGTGAATGCATAGAAATCTCCCGTTTTTTTATGTCAGTCCCGTGTTGTGGCCGCTGCTGAAGACTTCTAACATCGGCTACCTGGAAAATTACATTCGCATCGTCGCCGCTCCACTGATTTGCGGAGAGCCTCTTTTCATGGCGAAACGGCAACGCTCCGTCACAGCACCACTATCGAGCTCGTTTCGTCTTTCAAACTTATAGAACGGTCTGGTCTGGGTTTCCGAGCCATTCCCCCGCGCTATGCAGTTATTGTCAGCCCTGTGGCCTTGATCGATAGTGAGAGAACGCGCGATCAGCGCCGACGGGTTCGGATAACGCTTGTAACAGCAATTGGACGAGATATCTGGTATCGTTCGATCCTTTGAATGCAATGTCTGCCAACTAAGAGTTGCGAAGAAGCGTTAAGCGAATCTCACAGCACAGCGATGACGGCCATCACCACCAATCGTCCAATCCTTCCTGTTCTCACACCACATGGAGTCACGTGGTTCCATCACGCAAACTCAACCTTCCGTTTTATGATGACCAAGCTCTGGAACTTTCTAGAGAACGCTGGACGCTTGGCGGGGTGCTCTCGAGTAAACTATAAATTCATGTTCGACCCCCGTACCCCCTCTATGAAATAGAGATAATAGAGAAATAATAAAGAAGATATGAAGATACGCCCAAGCAGTCTTAGCCAATCTCCATAAACATAACTCGGCCGTCGCTATGCCCTGACACAAGAATGTTACCTCTGCAAGCAAAGCAGCTTCCCCGATAATCAGCAGGAAGCCAGAGAAGCCTTTCCGAGTTTCGTAGGACCCAATTCCCGTTAAGAAATATACGAGGCTGAGGCGGCGCAGAGACCCCGAGCGAATAGTGGCTTTGCAGGCCTTCGAGCTGCAGAAGCCCGCGATTCGTCTCTATTCCATCCGAAGTGAAGGATATGATGACGGCGTAGGAGGCAAGCGCTATTGTCTTGACTGCTGCGCCCGTGGCCGCGTCCCAGACCCGGACCGTGTTGTCCCACGAAGCCGACGCCAGCAGCGCGCCGTCGGGCGAGAACGCGACCGACATGACCTCCTGCGTATGACCCTCGAGCGTCTTGACTGCTGCGCCCGTGGCCGCGTCCCAGACCCGGACCGTGTTGTCCGCCGAAGCCGACGCCAGCAGCGCGCCGTCGGGCGAGAACGCGACCGACCTGACCCCCTGCGTATGACCCTCGAGCGTCTTGACTGCTGCGCCCGT
>Ga0335072_10000473_pt1 | contig 79066 bp, 52 predicted proteins | sample Lox_Sample_21_FD_206725 | JGI IMG/M metagenome (GOLD analysis project Ga0335072, IMG submission 206725) | Soil microbial communities from Loxahatchee National Wildlife Refuge, Florida, United States - Lox_Sample_2.1 | ecosystem: Environmental > Terrestrial > Soil > Wetlands | place: USA... | reverse complement strand
GCGCGGACGGAAGCACGGGCTCGATGAAGATTTCGAGGGTGCCACCGCAGACGAGGCCGGTGTCGTACTTCGGATCCTGGTTGAGATCGAAGGTGAGGGTTGTGGGTTTCTCGCTGGCGATGACGCCACGTGCGGCCTGCCAGACCTCGGCCTCGACGCAGCCGCCGCCGATGGTACCGGCGATGGAGCCGTCGTCGCGGACGAGCATCTTGGCGCTCTTGAAGGAAGGGATGGAGCCGCGGACGTTGACGATGGTGGCGACGGCGCCGCGGCGGCCCTCGCGCTGAAGCTTGACGATCTCTTCGTAGATCTCCATCTATTAGGATTATTGGATTTCGACGGGACTAAGTCAAACTAAAAGGCCTGGAGCGGTTGAATAAGCCGGCTGCGCGCGTTGGAGATGCAAACTGCGCGTATTTCAATGCGTGCTTGACAGCGGCGCGGGGCGCGATTTTAGATGGGGGCGCGTTTGTAAGTCCCTTGACGGAAATCCAGAGGCGACCCGGAGGTTCGAGCCGGGTTTGCCGGGGAAGCCTGATGAAATCGACGAAGCTTGTTTTGTTGCTTGCCGCGGCAGCGCTCGCCGCGATGGTAGGTGGCTTGATGGAGACACCGAAGGTTGCGGCGGACGGCGCTGGCGATGTTTTAGCTTCGATGCCGCTCAAGGTGGATCGCGCCGACCCGGCGATTGACGGGATTATTCCGCGCGGGGCGATGCTCGAGAAGATCTCGACGGGCTACAAGTGGATCGAAGGACCGGTGTGGGCGCATGGAAGCCTGTACTTTGCGGAGATCGCGAGCAACAGCATCCGCAAGTGGACGCCGGGCGCGGGCGCGAGCATCTTTTTGCAGCCGAGCGGTTACCTGGGGAAGGCGCCGTATGGAGGGCCGGAGCCGGGATCGAACGGGATGACGCTGGACGCGCGGGGGAGGCTGACGGTGGCGGGGCACGCGCAGCGCGATGTTTTCCGGCTGGAGTCCTTTGCGCCGGATGCACAGATTACGATTCTTGCGGATTCATATCACGGCAAGCGGCTGAACAGCCCGAACGACCTGGTGTACCGGTCGGATGGGTCGGTGTATTTTACGGACCCGCCGTATGGATTGCCGACGCAGGGAGACAACGATCCGGAGAAACAGCTCAAGGTGAACGGGGTTTACCGGATTCCTCATGCTCTGGAGCAGAGGCCGGGGACGCAGCCGAGGCGGGATGAGTTAGAGCTAGTTATCAGTGATCTTACACGGCCGAATGGAATTGCTTTCTCGCCGGACGAGAAGTATCTCTACGTGGATAACTCTGAGCCGAAGCGGTTATGGATGCGCTACCGCGTGCTGCCGGATGGGACGCTGACGGACGCAAAGGTGCTTTATGACGCAACGAACGATCCGCGGCCCGGAAATCCTGACGGGATGAAGGTGGATGTGGAGGGGAATATTTATAGCGCGGGGCCGGGCGGAGTGTGGATCATCTCGCAGGAGGGGAAGCCGCTGGGAGTGATCCGGATGCCGGAGCGGACGGCTAACCTGACATGGGCTGGGCCGGATCGCCGCACGCTCTATATTGTCGCGTCGACAAGTATCTATCGCGTGCGGCTGAAGATTCCGGGAGCGCCGTTAATTCGGGCTAAGTGAAGTTAAACCGAGTTATGAAGGCTTCTTGACTTCGACGTGGGAGGGAACCTCGACGAACGTTGCGATGGCGGAGTGATCGAACTCGCCTTTGCCGTCGCCCATGAGGGAGAGAAGCATCTGCTGGACGATGCTGGTGAGGGGGAGGAACATCTTGTTGGCCTCGGCGGTTTGCAGGGCGTTGCGCAGGTCCTTCTGGTGAAGCTGAATCTTGAAGCCGGGCTTGAAGTTGCGGGCGATGAGCATGGGGCCCTTGGCGTTGAGCACGGCGCTGCCGGCGAGACCGCCCTTGACGGCGTTGAAGACAACTTCGGGGTCGAGGCCGCAGCGGGTGGCGAGGGCGAGGGCTTCGCCCATGGCGGCGATGTTGCAGGCAACCATGATCTGATTGGCGAGCTTGGTGGTGTTGCCGGCGCCGATGGGGCCGGTGAGGGTGACGGTGGAGCCCATGCACTTGAGGAGGGGCTCGGCTCTGGCGAAGACCTCAGGGCTGGCGCCGACCATGATGGCGAGGGTGCCTTCGATGGCCTTGGGCTCGCCGCCGCTGACGGGGGCATCCGCGAAATCGACGCCTTTGGCTGAGCAGGCCGCGCCGATCTTTTGCGAGACGAGGGGATTGATGGAACTCATGTCGACGATGAGGGCGCCGGGCTTGCAGCCTTCGAGGATGCCGCCGGGGCCGAGAACGACGGCTTCGACTTCGGGGCCGTCGGGGAGCATGGTGAAGATGACGGAGGCGCGCTGGCCAACTTCGTGATTGGATGCGGCGCGGTCGGCACCGGCGGCGACACTGGCGTCGAGGGTTTTTGAGTTACGCGTATAGGCAACGACTTTGTGGCCGGCCTTGAGCAGGTTATTCATCATGGGGCGGCCCATGATGCCGAGGCCTACGAAACCTAGAGTTTCCATGATCCTTCTCCTTTGCGCTTTGGCGCTAAGTTAGCGAAGTCAAGACTTGCGGAAGCGGGCGGCGATGCTTTCGGCGCCGCGGGCGAGAATGCCGACGTCGCTGCCGGCCGCGGTGAAGTTGAATCCCATCGCGAAGAGAGGCTCCACGTCGTCGAGATTACCGGAGAGAGTTCCGGCGGATTTGCCGGCGGCGCGGATGCGCTGAGCGGCGTCTTTGAGAGCGGCCTGCACGTCGGGATGTTTGGTGTTGGCGAGATGTCCAGAGTCGGCGGCGAGGTCGCTGGGGCCGATGAAGAGGCCGTCGATGCCGTCGACGGCGGCGATGGCTTCGATCTCCTTGAGGGCGGCACGGGTTTCAATCTGGACGAGGATGCAGGTGGTGAGATGGGCGGCGCGATGGTAGCCCTGGATGCGGCCGAAGTCGTTGGCGCGGGGGACGACGGCGACGCCGCGGATGCCGAGGGGTGGATAGCGGCAGGCGGCGACGGCGCGGCGGGCTTCATCGGCGTTCTGGACGAAGGGGATGAGGAGGGTGCGCGCACCGGTGTCGAGAGCGCGCTTGATGACGACGGGATCGTTCCAGGGGACGCGGAAGACGGGCTCAGTGGGGGAGCCGCGCATGGCCTGGAGCTGGGGGACGAGCGAGGGAATGTCGTTGGGGGCGTGCTCGCCGTCGATGACGATCCAGTCGAAGCCGGCTCCGGCGAGGATCTCGGCGGCGAGAGGACTGCACAGGCCGCACCAGAGGCCGAGCTGGCGCTCGTGGCGGGCGAGTGCGTCCTTGAATAGATTGCGAGGCATGTTGGGAGGTAAGTCGGACATGGTTTTGTCTCCTATGCGTGACGGCGACGAAAGAGATTGGGCTGACTTCCTGGATTATTCCTGATTTTCACGGCTGACGGTCTCTAGTGAAGGTCGATGTTGCGTAAAAACATCCCCCGGCGGCTAAAGCCGCATTGCTTGTAGGAGAATGTTACGGCACGACTGAAGTCGTGCCCTTTCAAAACAGGATTGATGCGTCGAATTTTCGGCAAGCTTGAAGGTCGTGCCCTTTCAAAACAGGTTTAAAGCATCGAATCTTCGGCAAGGTCCAGGCCACTTCTCCTGTTGGTGTAGGGGCGGAAGCTTTACCTCAGGGGCTAAAGCCCGGAGCTTACTTTGAGGCGTTTGCGGCACGACTGAAGTCGTGCCCTGATACAAGGCTCGCCGTACAACAATTGGTGAACCGCAATCAAATCGTGTCCTTTCAAAAACCAGACTCCCGCCACGAGTTACTAAGTTGCGGGATTCAGCTCGATGCGTTTGATTTCGCCGACGATGGGGCCATAACTCACGATGGCGCAGAAGGCGATGCAACTTACATAGACCAGGGCCAGGTTGAAGGAATGAGTTTCTTGGACGATGACGCCGATGATGAGCGGAGTGGTGATGCCGGCCATGTTTCCGATGAAGTTGAAGAGGGCTCCGTTCATGCCGACCAGGCCCCGGGGCGAGGTGTCGGAGACGACGGTCCAGCCGAGGGCACCGATGCCTTTGCCGAAGAACGAGATGGACATGAAGAGAAGCATGAGGGTCTGAGAGGAGGCGTAGTTGCAGGCGATCATGGTCATGGCGAGGGCCATGCCGGCCATGATGGGGGCCTTGCGGGCGAAGCTGAGCGAGCGGCCGCTGCGCAGGATCTTGTCGGAGATGAGGCCGCCGAGGATGCCGCCGAAGCCACCGCAGAGACCAGGAATGGCGGCGGCAAAGCCGGCCTTGAGGATGGACATGTGGCGGGCCTGCTGGAGATAGACCGGGAACCAGGTGAGAAAGAACCAGGTGAGGGTAGTGATGCAGTACTGGCCGATGTAGACGCCGACTAACATGCGGTAACTCAGGAGCATTTTGACGGTGGCCCAGGTGAGCGGGTTGGCGCGGGCCTTGGATCGGTTCTCGTCGGTGTTGACGAGGCCGCCGCCGCGCTCGATGAAGTCGATTTCGGATGAGGAGATGCGCGGGTGCTGCTTGACGCTGAAGATGTTGGTAAACCAGACGAGCGTAAGTACCGCTCCGAGCGCGCCCATGAACCAGAAGCAGCTTCGCCAGCCCATGGAGTGGATGAGCCAGCCGAAGACGGGGGCGAAGATGGGCAGGGCGAAATATTGAGAGGCATTGAAGATGGCCGAGGCGGTTCCGCGCTCGGCGGTGGGGAACCAGGCGGCGACGATGCGTCCGTTGCCGGGGAAGACGGGCGACTGGGCGAAGCCGGAGAGCAGGCGGAGGATGAAGATGGCGGTGAAGGCGAGGCTGGGGACGAGATAGCCGGCGAAGGCGGTGAGGAAGGCGAAGAAGGACCAGAGGATGATGCTGATGCCGTAGACGCGCTTGGAGCCGAAGCGGTCAAGGAGGCCACCGGAGGGGAGCTGGCCGAGGACGTAGGCCCAACTGAAGCCGGAGAAGAGCTCGCCGAGGCGGATGGGCGTGAGGTGAATCGCCTTGGACATGGAGTTGCCGGCGAGCGAGAGGGCGACGCGGTCGCCGTAGCTGAAGCAGCTCACCGCGAAGAGGATGGCGATGACGAGATAGCGAACGTGGGTTTGCCGGTCTTCGGGCACGGTGGAGGTTTCCATTCTGCTCTTGAGTCGTTGTCTGAATTTCCAACCCAGGTCTCAAAAGCGAGACCTGGGGCACCCTCTTATTGAAGCCTGGGCGGGAGTTGTCTTTGCGCCGTCCCTACAGGACTCCGTTGTGTGTTCATTCGATCCCCATTCCCCACGCTAAAGCGCGGGGCTAACAAACTCTGCGCCTACGGCGCGCTTGACGGGTCATTGCTTATGCAGTGCTCTTATGCGGTGGAGTTGACGAACTGGATGAGGCCGCGGATGTAGCCGTAGCAGAAGGCAAAGGACTGGAGCGAGTCTTTGTCGGCCAGGGCCAGGGGGACGTGATCGGGCATGAGCATGTACTCATAGCCGATCTCCTTGTAGACCCGGATGGCTTTGACGAAGTCGATGTCGCCCTCGTCGGGGAAGACCTCGACGAAGTTGTTGCGGTGGCCGCGAATGTTGCGGAAGTGGACGTTGAAGATCTTTTTGCGGGTTCCGAAGTAGCGGATGACGTCGTAGATCTCAACGCTGGGGTTTTCAAGGTTTTCAGAGACGGTGCCCTGGCAGAAGTTGAGGCCGTGGTAGGGGCTCTCCTGGATGGTGATGAATTTTTTGAGGCCGTCGACGGTGCCGAGGACGCGGTTGACGCCCATGTAGCCGGAGGGCGGGACGCCGGGGTCCTGGGGATGGCAGGCCATGCGGATCTTGTACTCGTTGGCGACGGGGATGACGCGGTCGAGGAAGTAGGTGATGCGCTCCCAGAATTGGTCTGCGTCAACGACGCCGGCCTTGGTGAGGGGCTCGGGCGGCGTGGTTTTGGCCAGGTCCCAGTAGTGGTCGAGGGAGTCGCCGCGGCCTTTGATGCGGCCGGTGCGGAGGACGCCGAGGATGCTCATGTTGTATTTGATGGAGGGGATGCCGGCGAGCGCGCAGTTGCGGATGTAGGTCTGAAGCTGCTCGATGTCGCGGTCTCGCTCGGGGCTCTCGGCGAGCATGATGGCGGGGTGCTTTTCAGTGTCGATGAAGCTGGAGGCGAGAAACGGAGGGGCGATGCAGTCGACGCTGATGTTGTATTTGGCGGCGGTGTCCATCATGCGCTTGAGCTCGTCAACGGTGGCGTAGAGGCGGTCGCCCTGGATGTCGGGATAGCCGCAGATATGGCGGACGCCGTAGCGTGCGAGGTACTGGAGGTGGACGTCGTTGGTGGGGCGGGTCTGGTCGCCGAGCTTCATGCGGGCCGGAGTAGGGAGGGTCTGGGTGTCTGTGGCGGATGCCGGAGGGGTGGTGGCGGCGAGGACTCCGGCGGCGCCGCCGGCGGCGAGGAATTGTCTGCGGTTCATGCGAGACCTTTCGGTGGAACGGCGGACCGGGTTGCGGAGCTGCGTACAAGGAGGCGGCCGGGCCGGCTCAAGAATGCCGTAAGAGATCATACATGCGGGGGTGTAAGGTGCGCCAGAGACAAAAATCCCCAAGAAACCGGGAGATTGCGGGCCGGTGCGGATGGCTGCGAGTGATATGATGTCTGACAAGTTCGATCGATGACCTGGAGAGCGTGGGATGGAGTTGGAGGGCAGGAGACAGCCGGCGAGCCTGACGGAGCAGGTGGTGGTGCGGCTGAGGGCGGCGATCGAGCGGGGCGCGCTGCTGCCGGGGGCGAAGCTGCCGACGGAGGCCGAGATCGTGCGGCGGGAGGGCGTGAGCCGGACGGTGGTGCGGGAGGCGATCTCGCGGCTGCAGGCCTCGGGGCTGGTGGAGACGCGGCACGGGGTGGGATCGTTTGTGCGGGAGCGGGCGCGCGGCGAGGGGCTGACGCTGAAGCGGCGCGCGGTGAATACGGCGGCCGATATTCTGGCGGTGCTGGAGATCAGGATTGCGGTGGAGCCGGAGGCGGCGGCGCTGGCGGCGGCGCGGCGGTCGGAGCGGAACCTGCGGGCGCTGGCGGCGGCGATGGCGGCTTACATGAAAGAGATCCGGGTGGGGCGCGGCGGGGTGGACCCGGACTTTGAGTTTCACCTGGAGATCGCGCGGGCGGCGCGGAATGCATATTTCACGGACATTTTTATGGCGCTGGGGCCGAAGGCGATTCCGCGGTCGCGGTTCCAGATTGACGAGCGCGAGGCGCAGCGGCAGGAGTATCTGAAGCGGATCAACAACGAGCACGAGGATATTTACAGCGCGATTGTGCGCGGGGACGCGGAGGCGGCGCGGGCGGCGGTGCGCAACCACCTGGGAAACAGCCGCGAAAGGATGAAGCGGGTGCAGGAGCTGGCGCAAAACCCGGGACAGGGAGCGGGGACACGGTGAGCGGCGAAGGGTTGAAGGTGCGAGGGCGGGCGCCGCGGGTGACGGCGATGCGGGCGCTGCCGGTGGCGGGGCAGGACTCGATGCTGCTGAATTTGAGCGGGGCGCATGGGCCGTACTTCACGAGGAACGTTGCGATCCTGACGGATGAGGATGGCCGCACCGGCGTGGGTGAGGCGCCGGGCGGGGAAAAGATTCTGGCGGTACTGGAGGCGGCCCGGGAACTGGTGGTGGGGCGGCCGGTGTCATCATACAACTCGATCTTGAACGAGGTGCGGGAACGGTTTGCCGACCGGGATGCGGGAGGACGCGGGCTGCAGACGTTCGATCTGCGGGTGATGATTCATGCGGTGACGGCGATCGAGTCGGCGCTGCTGGATCTGCTGGGGCAATTTCTTGAAATGCCGGTGGCGGCGCTGCTGGGCGAGGGGCAGCAGCGGAAGAGCGTGCCGGTGCTGGGATATTTGTTTTTTGTGGGCGACAGCCGGAAGACGGGGATGGAGTACCGGCACGCGGGCGATGCGAGGGGATGGTTGCGGGTGCGGGATGAGGAGGCGCTGACGCCGGAGACGATTGTGCGGCAGGCGGAGGCGGCCGAGGAGCGGTATGGGTTTGCGGACTTCAAGCTGAAGGGCGGAGTGCTGAGCGGCGCGGAAGAGATGCGGGCCGTGGAGGCGCTGGCGCGGCGGTTCCCGGAGGCGCGGATTACGCTCGATCCGAATGGGGCGTGGAGTTTGCGCGAGGCGATTGGGCTGTGCAGGGGCAGGCAGGATGTGTTGGCGTATGCCGAGGACCCGTGCGGGGCGGAGGAGGGTTTTTCGGGGCGGGAGATTCTGGCGGAGTTCCGGCAGGCAACAAATTTGCCGGTGGCCACGAATATGGTTGCGACGGACTGGCGGCAGCTGCGGCACGCGATCCGGTTGAACGCGGTGGATATTCCGCTGGCCGATCCGCACTTCTGGACGATGCAGGGGGCGGTGCGGGTGGCGCAGACGTGCCGGGACAACGGGCTGACATGGGGGGCGCACTCGAATAACCACTTCGATATTTCGCTGGCGATGGTGACCCATGCGGCGGCAGCGGCGCCGGGGAAGATTACGGCCGTGGACACGCACTGGATCTGGCAGGATGGGCAGCGGCTGACCAAGGAGCCGCTGGAGATTCGGGATGGGAAGATCGAGGTTCCGGAGCGGCCGGGGCTGGGCGTGGAGATCGATATGGAGGCGGTGGAGCGGGCGAATGAGTTGTATCGCGAGAAGACGCTGGGAGCGCGGGACGATGCGGCGGCGATGCAGTTTCTGATTCCGGGATGGAAGTTCGATGCGAAGCGGCCGTGCCTGGTGCGGTGAAGATTGAGCGAGTGCGGACGGGTGGTTGATGCGGACGTCGGCGAACCCAGGTCTCAAAATCGAGAGCTGGGGCACCCATGTTGGAATGGGAGCAGGAGGCGGCGATGAATCCAGTGGCTCAGGTTGAAAGACGGGATTTGGCGCGGGCGATTCGCGTGGTTTGTGTGGACCCGCGGGATAATGTGGCCGTCGTGGTGGCCGAGGGCGGGCTGGCGGCTGGGAGCGAAGTTGCGGGCGGCGTGGTGCTGCGGGAGGATGTGCCGGAGGCGCATAAGGTGGCACTGGCCGATGTGGCGGCGGGTGGGGCGATTGTGCGGTATGGAGTGACGATTGGGTACGCGCGGGAGGCGATTGCGCGGGGGAGGTGGGTGCATGAGGGGTTGATGGATGCGCCGAAGGCTCCGGCGCTGGGGGATTGCCCGCTGGCGACGGCTACGCCCAAGGCGCCGGCGCCGCTTGAGGGGTTTACGTTCGAAGGGTTTCGGAATGCGGACGGGACGGCGGGGACGAAGAACATTCTGGGGATTACGACGACGGTGCAGTGCACGGCGCCGACGGTGGAGTATGCGGTAAGGCGGATCAAGGCGGAGATATTGCCGCGGTATGCGAACGTGGACGACGTGGTGGCGGTTGCGCACCACTACGGGTGCGGCGTGGCGATGGATGCGCCGGGGGCGGATGTACCGGTGCGGACGCTCCGGAATTTGAGCCTGAACCCGAACTTTGGCGGGGAGCTGCTGCTGGTGAGTTTGGGGTGCGAAAAGCTGCAGCCGGCGCGGCTGATGGGCGGGCTGAAGGTGATCGAGGACGAGAAGCAGGTGGCCGTTCTGCAGGAGGAGCAGGGGTTTGACGCGATGGTGGCGCGGATCATGGAGCTGGCGGAGCGAAGGCTGGAGCGGCTCGACCGGCGGAGGAGGGTGACGTGCCCGGCGGCCGACCTTGTGGTGGGGTTGCAGTGCGGTGGGTCGGATGCGCTGTCGGGGGTGACGGCGAACCCGGCGGTGGGGTTCGCGGCGGATCTGCTGGTGCGGGCCGGGGCGACGGTGATGTTCTCGGAAGTGACGGAGGTTCGGGACGCGGCGCACCTGCTGACGGCGAGGGCGGCGACGCCGGAGGTGGCGCGGGCGTTTGTGGAGCAGATGGCGTGGTACGACTCGTACTTGATGGCGGGCGGGGCGGACCGGGAGGCGAATCCGACGCCGGGGAACAAGAAGGGCGGGCTGGCGAACATCGTGGAGAAGGCGATGGGATCGGTGGCCAAGGCGGGATCGACGGCGCTGATGGGGGTGACGGGGCCGGGCGAGCGGGTGACGCAGAAGGGGCTGGTTTTTGCAGCGACGCCGGCGAGCGATTTTATCTGCGGGACGCTGCAACTGGCGGCGGGGATGAATGTGCACGTGTTTACGACGGGGCGGGGAACGCCGTACGGGCTGGCGATGGCGCCGGTGATCAAAGTGTCGACCAACAGCGGACTGGCGCGGCGGTGGCGGGACCTGATCGACGTGGACGCGGGGCGGATTGCGACGGGCGAGGCGACGGTGGAAGAGGTGGGGTGGGAGATCTTCCGGCTGATTCTGGATGTGGCGAGCGGGCGCAAGAAGACGTGGGCGGACCACTGGGGGCTGCACAACGAGTTTGTGCTGTTCAATCCGGGGCCGGTGACGTAGAGGCGGCTCTCGCCTAACTCGTTATCCCGCTGAAGCGGGATAACGAGTTAGCGAGTTAGTCTCTTACTAGTACATCGTCCAGATAATGCTTTGTATTATTGCGATTCTCGCCTATGGAAGCTGGGGAAAATGGCGAATCGATGATGACTTCGATCTTGAAGCTTCCCGCAGGGGCTAAAGCCCTTGTTTATTTTGTGGCGTTTGCGGCACGACTTAAGTCGTGCCCTGTTACAAAACATAAGGAACTAACGGGACGATGTACTAGAGCTGCAGCGCCGCGCAGGGATGAAACTCCCTTTCCCGATCATTTCGCAGGCTGGCGTCCGCTTCGCGGACTTGGCAAGTTCGCGGGTTCGCGGCTCGTTTCTTAATCAGCATCTTGATCGTCTTGCCGGTTTTTCCGATCGAGGGATCCATTCACAGCCTCATTTCGACGCGGAGGCGATGGGGAGCTTCCAGTCGGCGTAATCGGTGTTGGAGAGGGTGCCGAGGTAGTGCGCCAAGTACTGGAGGCGCTCGGTGGCCGGGGTGCGGGTCTGATAGCGGTCGGCGAGGAAGTAGGGGGGCATGGTCTGCGCGTACAGGTGCACTTCCGCATGGACATTTTCAGCGTTTGCGCCGGCGGGCAAGGGGATCTCATAGCGGACGATGGACTGGCCTTTGCCGGCGAGATAGACGGGGTCGTGGAGGGCGCGGCCAATGGGATAGGTGGCGTAGAGGTACTCCTCGGGGATTTTGAGGCCGGGAGGTCCGGTGGGCGACCAGCCGATGGGGAGCAGGCGGTTGTCTTTGATTTCGTAGTCGCGGCGGGTGAAGCCGGTGGTGAAGTGGTGGTCGTAGTCCTGGACCAGTTCTTCGTAGATCTGGACCTGATCGCTTGAGGTGATGGGGTGGGACTGGTCGTAGTGGAGCTGGTACTGGCCGTCTTTGAAGAATTCAGTGGGCAGGACCTGGCCTGAGGAGTTGACGATCTCGCCCATCGGGTTGGTGGCGCCGGAGGTGAAGAAGGGCTTGCCGTCCATGGTGGCCTGGAGCTCGAGGAAGGCGCGGCGGAAGCCGACGCCGCTGGGGAAGCGATGGCCGGCGAGGTTGGTGACGGTGACTTCGACGATGAGCTTGTTGCCGGCGATCTCCCACTTGCTGATTTGTACGGAGGCGGTGATGGACTGGGCCTGCTGCACGATGTTGTCGGCGGCGGCCTGGAGATCGGTGGCGAGGCCGGTCATGTAGTCGGAGAGGCGCGTACCGAGGACCTGGTTGTTGCCGTTTTCATTGACCGGCTTGAGGAACATCTGGAGGAGGAAGCCGTTGAGGCCCAGGAACTCGTGGCGGGTGTAGCCGGTTTCGCGGTAGCGGACGTCGAGATCGGAGGGCTGGGCGAGATGGTCGGTGACGGGATAGGTGAGGTCTTCGACGATGGCGATCTTGTCCTGAATCTGGGCGACGCTGGTGTTGTTTTGGGCGTTGACGTAGCCGGAGGGCATGTGGCAGTCCTGGCAGGTTTTGGGAGCGGCGCCTACGGAGCCGTATTCGTCACGGTACTGGCTGTTGAGCCACTCGACATAGGTGTTCTGTTCGACGGAGGTCTTGTGGGGATCGGGGTTGTCGAGGACGGGCAGGACGATGGTGTGGCAGGTGCCGCACATCTCGGAGGTCTGGATGTAGGGGCTGTAGACGGGTTTGACGTTGAGGCCGGTGAGCATGGGGTAAGTGGTGATGTCGTTGTCTTTGAAGGGGCCGTGGAGCTCGCCGGGCGGGGTGAGAGCGAAGTTGCCGTTGATGTGGGTGGCGAGGAAGTAGGCGAGGCCGGGTTTATCGGGCGGCTTCATGCGATGGCAGGTATCGCAACTGATGCCGTCGCGGGCGAGGGCGCCGTATTTGAAGCCTTCAGAGGCGGGATCGGTGTCGTAGACGAAGTCGACTTTGAAGTCCTGGTCGGGATGCTCGGCGGCGAAGGATTTCTTGCCCATGGCGCCGTGGCAGTTGAGGCAGGTGTCAATGACGAGCTGTTTTTTGGAATGGTCAGGGAGGGGGGCGAGCTCGCTGTCGAGCTGGGAGTAGAAGACGGGGTCGCGGCCGGCGAGGCCCATGGGGGACCAGCGCCACTCGCCGTAGGGTGAGATGTTGATGGTGGTGGATTTGCCGGAGGTGAGGACCATGGTGGGGCCGACGGCGGTGCCGGTGAGGCCGCTGTGGCAGCCGAGGCACTGGGAGGACGTCACGAACGCTGGGGAGTTGCCGAGGGGCTTGTCCTTGGGCGGGGCCAGGACGTCGTCGTAGGTCTCGGGAGGCATCTTCTGGATGGTGGGCGGGGTGGCGATGGCGAGCAGAGGCAGATGCAGGGCGCGGAGGTCTTCCTGGAGGGCGGCGTTCTTCTCGTGGGAGGGGAAGTCGGCTGGGGCGATGGCTTCTTCGAGGGGGCGCAGTGCGGCGGCGGCTTTGAGGTGGCTGGTGATCTCGATGTAGTCGATGAGGCCCTTGGCGCCGTAGCCGCATTTGGCTGGCGGCATGGGAGCTGGCGTGGAGCGCCAACTGTTATCGACGCGGTACTGGAGGGGCCAGCCGGGTGCGCCGGCCATGTTGTTGAGGGACGAGAAGGTGAGATCGCTGGCGGCGGAGGCGTGGCAGCGCAGGCAGTAGAGGCCGTAGCCGGCGTTGGGATATTGAAACTCATTGGTGAAGTTCATGGAGCTGGAGGGGGTGCTGCCGTTCCAGACCTCGGCCCAGAACCAGCCGTCGAGGGAGGCCCTGGAGTTTTTGATCATGATGGTCCAGTCGTTGGAGCAGCCGAGGTCTTTGAGGGGGATGTCGCGGTAGCGGGCGGCGGGGACGGGAGCGAACTGCTCCTTGATGATGACGGCGCCGTCGGGGATCTGGCCGTGGCGGCCGTGGAGGAGCCAGTTGGAGACCTCGGGCGAGTAGTAGATGTGGACGGGGGGATGGACGATGGAGGCGGTGGGGCCGATGAGGGGGCCGGTGTCGCGCACCCACTTGTCGTGGCACCAGCCGAGGTTGCGGTAGTCGAGGGTGTTGAGGTAGTTCAGGATGCGCTGCTCGAGGGCGAAGGGCTCGCCGGCGGGCAGGGTGGCGGGCAGGCGGAGGGCAGGCGGGACGGGCTTGGCGCCGGGGCAGGGGTTGGGGATGGTCTGGGCGTGGGCGGCAGCGGCGGCGGAGAGCAGGAGGGCAGCGAGAAGGGTGCGCATGGAAGGGACCTCGGCCGAAATAGGGCTGGTGGGGATTGATTCCAAGAGCCAACGCGATGGTTCGCGGCAAATTTGCGCAGGAGCGGGGAAGGGAAAGGTTGTTCCGGGGGCCTGGTTTGTGGGTATGGACCGGCGCAGCAAGTCTGCTTGAGGAGGGGAGGGGTGGTCAAGAAAAAAGTACGGATGATGGGGCGGGTTGCTCAGCTCAGGAAGTCGGCGATGGCGGCGACGACGGTCTGCTGCTCGTCTTCGCGGAGCTCGGGGAAGATGGGCAGGGCGAGGACTTCGCGGGCGGCGCGCTCGGCCTGGGGGAAGTCGCCTTCCTTGTAGCCGAGAGGGCGGAGCGCGGCCTGGAGATGGAGGGGGACGGGGTAGTAGATCTCCGAGCCGATGCGGCGGGCGGCGAGGAAGTCGCGGAGAGCGTCGCGGCGCGGGGTGCGGATGACGTACTGGTGCCAGACGTGATGAGCGCCCGGGACTTCGGCGGGCAGGACGATGCCGCGAACGGGGCAGGGGCCCGATTCGGCGAGGGCGGCGGCGCGGAAGAGGGCGTGGTAACGGGCGGCGAGGGTGCGGCGGGCGTCGTTCCAGGCGGCGATGTACTTGAGCTTGACGGAGAGGATGGCGCCCTGGAAGCCGTCCATGCGGGCGTTCCAGCCTACTTCGTCGTGGTGGTAACGGCGGCGCATACCGTGCTGGCGTAACATGCGGGCGCGCTCGGCGAGGGCATCGCTGTTGGTGGAGACCATGCCGGCGTCGCCGGCGGCGCTGAGGTTCTTGGTGGGGTAGAAGCTGAAGGCGGCGACGTCGCCAAGTGATCCGGCCTTCCACCCCACGGACGAAGACCTGTCCGCGGGGGCCCCGGCCTTCCACCCCACGGACGAAGACCTGTCCGTGGGGGCCCCGGCGCTTATCCCGTTCCATTGAGCGCCCCAGGCCTGGGCGGCGTCTTCGATGAGCATCCAGCCGCGGTCGCGGGCGAGGCGGAGGAAGCGGCCGGCGTCGACACACTGGCCGTAGAGATGGACGGGGAGGACGGCGCAGACGGAGGCGCCGCGCTCGGTTTCGCGAACGGACTCGACGGCGGCGGGGTCGAGATTGAAGGTGACGGGGTCGATGTCGGCGAGGACGGGCGTGGCGCCGGCGCGGAGGATGGCGCTGACGGTGGCGAAGAAGCTGAAGGGGGTGGTGACGACAGCGGCGCCTGGGCCGATGCCGGCGGCGGCGAGGGCGAGCCAGAGGGCGTCTGTGCCCGAGGAGCAGCCGATGGCGTGGGCGACGCCGAGGTGGGCGGCGGCGGCGCGCTCGAAATGGGCTACCGGCTCGCCGAGGATGAACTGCCGGGTCTCAAGCACATGATCGAGGGCCTGGAGGAGCTCGCTGTGCAGGGGCTGGTACTGGCGGGCGAGGTCGAGCATGGGGACGGGAGTGATGGCTGGAGCGGGGTGAACGGCCGGGACGGAGGGGTCTTGCACGGGGACATTTTAGCAGCCGGGTTCGGGCGGATTCGGTGACGGGCGGTGGGGCGGTTTGAAGACACCCGCCGTTCGGGGCTAAACAGGCTGCGGAAAAACGGCGAACAGGGAGCAAATCGGGGCCGGTGCTTGCCTCGGGGGCTGAAACCCTCGTCGATTCTGCGTGGTTTGAGTACGGGCTAGAGCCCGTACCCTTCAAATTCCGGCCAGACTGACCCGCTGAGCGGCGATGGCGGGAGTTGTTTTGGGACTGGCAGTTGCGGGCCGGAGGGCGCAACGGGAGGGGCCGGAGTTGAAAACGCGCTGAAAGCTTTGTATTGTTAACGTATTGCGGGACCAAGGGGATGGGAATTCCGGTTCCCCGCCCGCTGATTTGTACTCAGGCAATGGCAAGGACAACCAGAAACAACACAAAGAGAACAGGAGATCGGCAATGGAAAACAAGCCGGCACAAAACATCCAAGACACATTTCTGAATACTGTTCGGAAGGACAAGACCCCGATTACGATCTACCTGGTCAGCGGGGTGAAGCTGACGGGTAAGATTCGGTCCTTCGACAAATATTCCGTGCTGCTCGAGAACAACAGCCAGGAGCAGTTGATTTTCAAACACGCCATATCCACGGTGGTCAGCAACCGGAGCGTGCTGCATTCCGAGCACCGGCCGAGTGCTGTACAAACGGGATTAGGCCCCTCCCCCGTGCCGATGCCATCCGCAACTGCGGTAAACGCGGAGCGATAAGGAGCAAGGGAGCGGTATTGGTCAATTGAGGCTTGTGGAGCGCGAGGCCGGCAGAGCGCGTGCGGCGGGAGATCGCCGTTCGAACCGGGAGCCGGAGCGCGCGGTCCTGGTGGGGATGGATTTTGCCGTCCGCCCGCCGAACAACCGTGCAGCCGCAACGGATGCGCGGAAAGGTGAAGTGTGCGCCGATGGCGGCGCGAACGGCGAGGCGGCGACGACCGCGCTTTCTCCTCGGAGAAGATCCCCTTCCAATACAGCCGCACTGGCACATGCGTCGGTTTCTCCGGGGCTGGACGCGGAGGAGTCGCTGGCCGAGTTTCGCGAGCTGGTGACGAGCGCGGGCGGAGTGGTGGTGGCCGAGGTGCTGCAGCGGCGGCCGCGGCCCGATCCGGCAACGCTGATCGGATCGGGGAAGGTGGACGAGATCGCGGGGATTGCCGCTTCAACGGAAGCGGAGCTGGTGCTCTTCGATCACGATCTTTCGCCGACGCAGCTCAGGAACCTGGAGGCGGCGCTGCCGTGCCGGGTGCTGGACCGGACGCAGTTGATCCTGGACATCTTTGCGCGTCATGCGCGGACGCGGGAAGGCCAGTTGCAGGTGGAGCTGGCGCAGCTCGAGTACCTGCTGCCGCGGCTGGCGGGGCGGGGCAAGTCGATGTCGCAACTGGGCGGCGGGATTGGGACGCGGGGGCCGGGCGAGACGCAACTGGAGACGGACCGGCGGCGGATTCAGCGGCGGATCGATCACCTGAAGGAACAACTGGAGGCCGTGCGGCGGGTGCGGGGCGAGCAGCGGCGGCGGCGCGAGGGTGTGCCGGTGGCGACGGTGGCGCTGGTGGGCTATACGAACGCGGGCAAGAGCACGCTGTTCAACGCGATGACGGGGGCCGGGGTGCTGGAGTCGTCGCGGATGTTTGCGACGCTGGACCCGAAGCTGCGGGGGATTGACCTGCCCAGCAAGCGGAGGGTGCTGCTTTCGGATACGGTGGGATTTATCCGCAACCTGCCGCACACGCTGGTGACGAGCTTCAGGGCGACGCTCGAGGAGGTGGTGCGGGCGGAGGTGCTGCTGCACGTGCGGGATGCTTCGTCGAGCTACGGCGAGGAGCAGAAGGGGCAGGTGGAGCGGGTCCTGGGCGAGCTGGAGGCGCTGGGCAAGCCGAGGATTGAAGTGCTGAACAAGATGGACCTGCTCGGCGATGCGGAGCGGCGCGAGATTGAGGATCGGGCGGAGGCGCGGGGCGAGGTGGCGGTGTCGGCGTTGACGGGGCAGGGGATCGAGCGGCTGCTGGAGGCCATCGACGGAGCGCTGCATACGGATCCGGTGGTGGAGGCGGAGCTGGTGGTGCCGCAGCGGGAAGGGACGGTGCTGGCGGCGATCGATGCGGGGGCGGTGGTTCGCCGCCGGGAGTATGAAGGCAACCTGGTGCGGCTGGCGATCAGCGGACCGGCGTCGCTGGTGGGACGGCTGGGGAAGTACCGCAGGCGGGATGGGTGAGGGAGATTTCTCGCCGAATTTAATTTGCGGGCATATCATCGGAAGGGTAGAAGCTTGCCGTATGGCGACGATTCACAGGACTCCGTCGAATGACACCGTGAAACGAACGATGCTTTCCAGCGAAGGAACCGATGTGCAGGCAGGCGAGGATCGCGCCGCATCGTCGATTGTGACTCTCGGAAGCCGGGAGGTGTACCGCAACCACTGGATGCGGCTGCGGGAGGACGAGATTCTGCGTTCGAATGGGCAGAAGGGGATCTACGGGGTGGTCGAGAAAGACGACTCGGCGATCATTCTGCCGCTCGACGAGGGGCGGGTGTGGCTGGTGGAGCAGTTCCGGTACACGATCCAGGAGCGGGCGCTGGAACTGCCGCAGGGCGGCTGGGAGATGGAGATCGACAACCCGGAGGAGCTGGCGCGGGGGGAACTGAAGGAAGAGCTGGGGCTGGATGCGGCCGGGATGACCTACCTGGGCATGCTTTGGATCGCGTACGGATTTACCCGGCAGAAGCAGCATGTGTTTTTGGCGACGGGGCTGACGCAGACGGCCACGGAGCGGGACGAAGAGGAGCACGACCTGGTGGTGCGGTCGGTGACGGTGGAAGAGTTCGAGCAGATGATGCTGGACGGGACGATCCGGGACAACTGCACGGTGTCGGCGTGGGGGCTGTACCAGATGTGGAAGGCGCGGCAGGGGTGAGACACCCCCGCAGATGCGTCAGGGCCGGTCGGCGATGGGGACGTAGGGGCAGGGGTAGGCGGGACCGATGTATTCGGCGCGGGGGCGGATGAGGCGGTTGTCGTCGAGCTGCTCGATGACGTGGGCGGCCCAGCCGGCGATGCGGCTGACGGCGAAGATGGGGGTGTAGAGGTCGATGTCGATGCCGAGGGTGGCGTAGGTGGAGGCGGAGTAGAAGTCGACGTTGGCGTTGAGGCGCTTTTCCTTATTGATGTAGAGCTCGATGGCGCGGGACATCTCGAACCACTTGGGGTGGCCGGAGTCTTTGCCGAGCTGCTCGCTCATGCGGCGGAGGTGGGTGGCGCGGGGGTCTTCGGTTTTGTAGACGCGGTGGCCGAAGCCGGAGATCTTCTGGCGGGCGGCGAGCATTCCTTTGACATACTCGACGGGATCGGCGCCTTGCTTGTCGATGGTGAGCAGGAGGCGCATGACGCCTTCGTTGGCGCCGCCGTGAAGGGGGCCCTTGAGGGCGCCGATGGCGCCGGTGATGGCGGAGTGGATGTCAGAGAGCGTGGCGGCGATGACGCGGGCGGCGAAGGTGGAGGCGTTGAGCTCGTGATCGGCGTGGAGGACGAGGGCGATGTCGAGGGTGCGGGTGGCGGTTTCGGAGGGCTTCTCGCCGTTGAGCATCCAGAGGAAGTTGGCGGCGTGGGAGAGGGAGCGGTCGGGGGGGACGATTTCTTTGCCCTTGCGGAGCCGGTCGTAGACGGCGACGATCATGGCGATCTGGGCGGTGAGGTTATAGGCCTTGCGAACGTTGGCGTCATGGGAGTTGTCCTTCTCGTCGGCGTCGTAGAAGCTGAGGGCGGAGACGGTAGTGCGGAGGACTTCCATGGGGGTGGCGGTCGAAGGGAACCCGCGCAGGAGGGCGATGACGTGCTGGTCGAGCTCGCGGGCGAGGGCGAGCTGGGAGCGGAACTCGCGGAGCTCGAGCTGGTTGGGGAGGATGCCGTTCCAGAGCAGGTAGGTGGTTTCCTCGAAGGTGGAGTTTTCGGCGAGGTCGTGGATGTCGATACCGCGGTAGGAGAGCACGCCGGCATCTCCATCGATCCAGCAGATGCCCGAGTTGGCGGCGACGATTCCTTCGAGACCTTTTCCTGCAACAGCGGTGGCCATGATGGTGAGAACTCCCTCTCAAGGATGGTTTGGTATGAGCGATAATAAAGCGCTTTGGGCGGCGCGGGACGCGGAAGCGCCGGGCGGACGCCGAAAAATGTCTAAAAATCCTTTATAGACCAGCGGTTCGCCGGTTGTCACATCTGGCGGGACGGGGATTGGGGGTTGGGGGCGGATTTCGATATTCTGTATCTTCCCTGGAGGCGATTGGAGTAAAATCTCGCAACCGGGCGCTTAGACCGTGGGGCGCCGGAGGGGAGCAGCCGCAGCGGGTAGGCGAGGGGGCTCCGAAACGCCGTCTAACGGCACAGAACGGCGCCCGAGCGGCCGATGCGCAGCGCAGGAGCGGGCGCCGGAGAGAGACGAAAGGCAAGGTATGAGCGAACTTGAGGAGAATGCCCCGAGGAGCTACTCGGGAGCGTTTATTGGAGTGGTGGCGGCGGCGCTGGTGCTGGCCATCGCAGGGCTGATCTGGAGTTTTGTTTTGAGCGGGCGGATGGCGCGGCAGGAAGCGGCGCTGGCCGAAGCGAACCAGCAGAGCACGAAGCTGGCGGCGGACCTGCGGGAGACCGATGCGCGGCTGCGGGTGGCGACCGACGAGCTGAGCCGGAGCCTGGGCCTGACGCAGAAGCAGCTCGACGAGCGGGCGCAGGCGATCGTGCAGCGGGAGAACGCGGAGGAAGCCAACAGCCGGCGGCTGGCGGCGGCGCAGCAGCAGACGGCGCAGCAGGTGAACGCGGTTTCAAGCGACTTGTCGAACGTGAAGACCGACGTGGGCGGCGTGAAGACGGACGTGGCCAAGACCCAGAGCGACCTGGCGAACACGGAGAACCAGTTGCAGTCGATGCGCGGCGACTTGACGGGCGCGAACACGCTGATTGCGCGGAACCACGACGAGCTGGTGGAGCTGGAACATCGCGGCGACCGGAGCTACTACGAGTTCACGCTGGACAAGGGGCGGAAGAAGCCGGTGGGGACGGTGAGCCTGGAGCTGCGCAAGGCGGACCCGAAGCGCAGCCGGTTCACGCTGTATATCTACGCGGACGATAAGCGGTACGAGAAGAAGGACCGGAACACGAACGAGCCTTTGCAGTTCTACAGCGGGCGGACGCCGATGCTGTTCGAGATCGTGGTGAACAACATCAACTCGAAGAACCAGGTATCGGGGTATTTGTCGACGCCGAAGAACGCGCCGGCACCGGCGCCGGCGCCGACGGGGCAATAGCTTGGGAGCGAGTCAGCAAGTCAGCACGATTTCTGGTTGGCAGGGTATCGTTGGAGCGGTGCCCGCCATGCGAAAGATGATCTGGCGAACAGGCGCGCCCCTTCGGGGGCGCGTTGGTTTTGGTGCGAACGGGCTGGGGGATTGGCGCGTTGGGGAGGAGGCGCTTTGCTTCAGCGGTCGGTGATGGACTGCGGGGTCAGGTGCAGCGGGGGCTGGTAGCGGAAGGTGAAGGCGAGGTCGATGGCCTTGCGGGCGTCCCATTGCTGCTTGTCGACGCGGAAGGCCGCGACCATGGTTCCTTCGAGGGTCTGGCCGGGGTTGATGAAGGCTTGAAGAGGGAGCGCGGGTCCGTGGGGCACGGGCACGTTGCCATAGACCGAAAAGATGCGGTCGTACTCGGAGGGGCTGGCCGCGTAAGCGGTGTGGACGCTTCCGTCGGGTAGAGTGAGATTGATCATGGAGCTGGTGAGGAAGAGCGGGCCCTTGGTCTGGTTGTGAATGCGGACGTCGGCGAAGACGAGCATCTGGTCGAAGGATTCGCTGGGGACGCGGGCGCCGCTGGCGTCGAAGCCGGAGGTTTCTGCGTGGTGGGGCCAGGCCCAGACGCCGACGACCTCTCCGGTGGCGGGGGCGGGCTTGCGGCCGGCGATCACATAGGCGGCGATGGCCGCGGTGACAAGGATGGTGGCGGCGATGGCGGCTACGAGGATATGGCTGGTCCCGCGGGTGAAGGACTCGCCGCGGGCGGCGTCATCGGTTTGCTCGTAGTCCTGCTGCAAAAGGCTCATGAAGACCTCCAGCCGGTTGCGGTTATCTTAGCGCCGATGGGATGGCGGGGGCCAGCGAAAGTGTCAGATGCGGCCGGCGGCGCGGAGGGCGCCGATTTCTTCGTCGTTGAAGACGCGGGAGCGGATGAGGAAGCGGAGGCCTTCGGGGCTGTCGAGGGAGAACTGGCCGCCGCGGCCGGGGACGACGTCGAGGGTGAGCTGGGTGTGCTTCCAGTACTCGAACTGGCTTTTGCTCATGTAGAAGGGCTCGCCGTCGACCTCGCCGAGCTGGACGTCGGCGTCGCCGATGAGGAACTCGCCGCGGGGAAAGCACATGGGGGAGCTGCCGTCGCAGCAGCCGCCGGACTGATGGAACATGAGCGGGCCGTGCTTCTGGCGCAGGACACGGATGAGATGGACGGCGAGGTCGGTGGCGAGGACCTGCTGCGGCACAGTGGGCGGCGGGATGGTTTGCGGGTCGGTCATGGGGCGCCGGAAAGCGGAGTTAGCGGGGTTAGCGGTGTTAGCGGAGCCAGGTCACTGACCGCATGATTTTGTGCAGTCCCACCCATTCCGCGGTGAAGCTGCGGAATGGATGGGGCACTCATATTGGTACAACTTCGAGCGGTCAAAGGCCTCGTTAGCAAGTTAGCGAGTCACATTTGAGTAATCCCGGGTCTCAGAATCGAGACCCGGGGCACCCAGAGTTTTGTTGGCCCCGGCGGCCACTTAGAAGAAGCCGAGGGCTTTGGGGCTGTAGCTGACCAGCAGGTTCTTGGTCTGCTGGTAGTGGTCGAGCATCATGGAGTGGGTTTCGCGGCCGATGCCGGACTGCTTGTATCCGCCGAAGGCTGCGTGGGCGGGATAGGCGTGGTAGCAGTTGATCCACACGCGGCCGGCCTGGATGCCGCGGCCGAGACGATGGCAGCGGTTCACGTCGCGGGTCCAGAGACCGGCACCGAGGCCGTAGAGGGTGTCGTTGGCGATCTTGAGGGCGTCCTCTTCGGTCTTGAAGGTGGTGACGGAGACGACGGGGCCGAAGATCTCTTCCTGGAAGATTCTCATGCGGTTGTGGCCGCGGAAGACGGTGGGCTCGACATAGTAGCCCTCTTCGAGCTCTCCACCCAAGTGCGCGCGTTTGCCGCCGATCAGCAGTTCCGCGCCTTCCTTGTGGCCGATGTCGATGTAGCTGAGGATCTTCTCCAACTGTTCGGTAGAGACCTGGGCGCCGATCATGGTGTCGGCGTCGAGGGGGTTGGCCTGCTTGATGGCGGCGACGCGCTTGAGGGCGCGCTCCATGAAGCGGTCGTAGATGCTCTCCTGGATAAGGGCGCGGCTGGGGCAGGTGCAGACCTCGCCCTGGTTGAGGGCGAACATGGCGAAGCCTTCGAGGGCCTTGTCGAAGAAGTCGTCGTCTTCCTGGAGGACATCCTCGAAGAAGATGTTGGGGGATTTTCCGCCGAGCTCGAGGGTGACGGGGATGAGGTTCTGGCTGGCGTACTGCATGATGAGGCGGCCGGTGGTGGTTTCGCCGGTAAAGGCAATCTTGGCCACGCGGGAGCTGGAGGCGAGGGGCTTGCCGGCTTCGAGTCCGAAGCCGTTGACGATGTTGAGGACGCCTGGAGGGAGCAGGTCGCCGACGAGCTCGGCCCAGACGAGGATGCTGGCGGGGGTTTGCTCGGCGGGCTTGAGGACGACACAGTTGCCGGCGGCGAGCGCGGGGGCGAGCTTCCAGGCGGCCATCAGGATGGGGAAGTTCCAGGGGATGATCTGGCCGACGACGCCGAGGGGCTCATGGAAGTGATAGGCGACGGTGTCGCGGTCGATTTCGGAGACGGTGCCTTCCTGGGCGCGGATGCAGCCGGCGAAGTAGCGGTAGTGATCGACGGCCAGGGGGATGTCGGCGGCCATGGTTTCGCGGATGGGCTTGCCGTTGTCCCAGGTTTCGGCGTGGGCGAGGATGTCGAGGTTGTCCTCCATGCGCTGGGCGATCTGGTTGAGGATGAGGGCGCGGTGGGTGGGACTGGTGTGGCCCCAGGACTCGCGCGCGGCATGGGCGGCGTCGAGGGCGCGGTCGATGTCCTGCGCGTTGGAGCGGGGGACTTCACAGAAGACTTTGCCGGTGATGGGGGTGACGTTGTCGAAGTACTGCCCGGAGGCGGGTTCGACCCACTTGCCGCCGATGTAGTTGCCGTAGCGGCGGTGGAAGCTGACGCGATCGCTGAGTTTGCCGGGGTGAATCGCGGTGGTTGCAGCCATAGAGGTGTCCTCCTTGGGGACGATGGGCCGCTCGGGTTCGAGGCGCGGCGATCCGGCAGGGCGGCTTTGGCGGGAGAAGACCGCAGAGGAGCGCCCGCGTGGAGCGCAGAGTGCGGAGCCGTTCATCCGGAGGGCCGCGCAAGGGAACGCGGCGGATGAATCATACACCTCGGCGGGTGTGCATGGGCAAGGGGCGGATTTGGCGGGATCGAAAGGGACGGATGGGGAACGGGAAAGCGCACGGAGATGGAGATTGAGGGCGGGGGACAGGCGCGCCGTGCGGGCGAGGAGTAAGGGCAGATATAATCCGAGGCAGCCGCCAGGGGACGATGCGGCGACTGCTCAAGACGGTCCGCACACGAGAGGCCGCAGACAAAACAAGTGCGGGCGGAATCCACCCGATACCAGCGAAAGCCAATGCGGATACGCGCGGGGCGCCAGTGCCGGACTTGCCGAGATGAGGCAGGCCGGGACTGAGCTTCATGGGCCTGGCGCGGCAGCCGCATGGGAGAGCGGGAGTGCGTTGTTTTTTGGTTTTTTTGTTGATGGCGGCGCCGGTTGCGGCGCAGCAGGGGAAAGCGCCGGCGACACTGCTGATCGATGGAGGGAGCCTGGCCCAGATTAGAGCGAAGGCTCCGGCGGCAATTGTGGACGCGGTGCGGAGTGAGGCGGACAGGGCGTTGAGCGCGGGGCCGTTCAGCGTGATGGACAAGAAGGCGACGCCGCCGAGCGGCGACAAACACGATTACATGAGCTACGGGCCCTACTGGTGGCCGAACCCGGCGACCAAGAACGGGCTGCCGTATATCCGCAGAGACGGCGAAGTAAACCCGGACCGGTACGCGGTTTCGGACGACCGCGAGTTCAACGAATTGGCGGGGGCGGTTCACGCGCTGGGGCTGGGGTACTACTTTAGCGGCGATGAGGGGTACGCGAAGCGGGGCGCGATGCTGGTGCGGACGTGGTTTCTGGATGCGGCGACACGGATGAACCCGAATTTAGATTACGCGCAGGGAATTCCGGGGATCGTGACGGGACGAGGCACGGGCATTATCGACTTGCACGAGATGCCGGAGCTGCTGGACGGGATTACGCTGATGGCGAGCTCGGGTGCGCTGACGGCACAGGAGCAGGCGGGATTGAAGGCGTGGTTTACGGAGTATCTGCACTGGCTGGAGACGAGCAAGAACGGAGGCGACGAGCGGGACGCCAGGAACAACCACGGGAACTGGTACGATGTGCAGGCGGTGGGCGTGGCGCTGTTCCTGGGAGACGAGACGCTGGCGCGCGAGACGGCGGAGACGGCCGAGACGAAGCGGATTGCGTCGGAGATCGAGGCGGACGGGAGCGAACCGCGGGAGCTGGTGCGGACCAAGTCGTTCTCCTACTCGGCCTTTGCGCTGGATGCGACGATGCGGCTGGCGGAAGAGGCGGAGCATGTGGGAGTGGACTTGTGGAGTTATCAGGCGCCGGACGGGGCTTCGCTGCGTACGGCGCTCGAGTACCTGCTGCCGTACGCCGCGGGCACGAAGAAGTGGACACACAAAGCGATTAACGGCGAGGACCCGAATGAGCTGACGGAGCCGCTGGCGTATGCGGCGATTCACTATCGCGATGCGGCGTACCTGGCGGATGCGGAGAGGTTCGGAAAGCGGCGGCAGGTGGATACGCTGCTACTGGAGGAAGAGGCAAGGCTGGAACTGGCCGGGCATTGAGCCAGGCGCCGGCGGCGAGCCAGAAAAGGATGAGGGCGATGAAGTCGGCGTGGCGGCGTTGGGCTCTGCTGGCTGCTGTACTGGCGGCGGCGCGTGGATGGGGGCTTCGACTGGGGCGGCGGGCGCGAAGGAGCCGGTGTTCAACGTGGCCGATTACGGAGGGCACGCGGACGGCGGAAGAAGTGACCGAGGGCGGACGATAGCGGGGAGCGGCGACCGCTTACCGGGGAGCTGCGGCGGAAAAGGAGAGATCGAATATGCGCGCAGGGATGGTTCTGCTTGCGGGGATGCTGGTCACGGCGTGCGCGGCCAGAGCGCAGGAGACGCAGTGGACGGTTGTGAATGCGTCGCCCAATCCGAAGGACGATACGAAGGCGAACAGCGCGGCGGTTCCCGACGTGTACGCGCTGACCGGACATTTCGACAGGATCGTCGTGCTGCGATTCAAGTACAAGACCGACCTGCTGGCGGGGCTCGAGAAGATGGTGAAGCAGGAAAACATTCGCAACGGAGTGATCCTGGCGGGGATCGGGTCGGTGCGGGGGTACGAGGTGCACCAGGTAAGCAATCGCGTGTTTCCTTCGCACGATACGTTTGAGAGGAATCCGACGCAGCCGGCCGATCTGGTGAGCATGAACGGCTACATCATCGACGGGAGAATTCACGCGCACATGACGCTGGCGACGCCGGACAAAGTGGTCGCGGGGCACCTGGAGCCGGGGACGCAGGTGTTTACCTTTGCGGATGTGACGATTGGGGTGATGAACGGGACCGACTTATCGAGGATTGACGATAAGACGTATCGATGAGCTCGCCAGGACTCTGACCGCATGATTTTGTACATTCCCACCCATTCCGCGGTGAAGCTGCGGAATGGATGGGGCACCCAGTGAGGTAGAAATACAAGCGGCCAAAGACCTAGCGAGTTAGCGAGTTGGCGAGTTGGCAAGTTAGCGAGTTAGTAAGTTAGCGGGGCTGCCGCAGCAGTGTTTGAACTTTTTGCCGCTGCCGCACGGGCAGGGGCCGTTGCGGCCGGTTTTCAGAGCCGCTGCGCTTGCGTCCTGCGCGGCGGCCCACTGCATGACGTTGGCCGGGGCGCGCTGGGCCGCCAGCTCGGCGGCCATGAAGCGCATGTAGGGATCGACGTGATGGAAGAACATCTTGTAGCCGGCGCAGAGGTAGTTGAGGCCCGGGTCGCCGTCGGGCGTGACGGCGAAGCGGTGCTTGGGGCACTCGCCGTTGCAGGCGAAGCGGACGTCGCACTCGCGACAGTAGCGGGGAAGGCTGGACTGCTTGGCTTCACCAAAGCGCTGCTGCTGAGAGGATGAGACGAGCGAGGCGAGGGGCGCGTCCATGATGTTGCCCAGGCGGTTCCCGGGATAGACGAAGTGGTCGCAGGAGTAGAGGTCGCCCGAGTGCTCGATGGCGAGGGCGGCGCCGCAGGTGGGGCGGAAGACGCAGAGGCTGGCTTCAAGGCCGGACCACATCTCGAGGCTGACGTCGAAGAGCTGGACGAAGACGCGGCCGACGTCGCGACGGACCCACTCGTCGAAGATGGCGCAGAGAAAGCGGCCGAACTGGCGGGGCTGGACGGACCAGGGGGCGACCTGCGCGGCGCCGGAGAAGTCAGGCGAGATGAGGCGCAGGCCGTCGCTGGCGGCGGCGTGCGCGATGCGTTCGACGACGGGAATGAACTGCATGTAACCGCTGCCCGCGTCACGCAGGAAGCGATAAACCTCGAGAGGCGCGTCGGCGTTGGCGCGATGGACGGTGGTGAGGGTGTTGAAGTCGACGCCGTTGCGCTTCAGAGTCTCAATCCCGCGCAGGACGCGGTCGAAGGTGGGCTGGCCGCCCTTGTCGACGCGGTATGCGTCGTGGAGGGCGCGGGGGCCGTCGATGGAGATGCCGACGAGGAAGCGGTTCTCGCGAAGGAACGCGGCCCAGGCATCGTTGAGAAGAACGCCGTTGGTCTGGAGAGCGTTGGAGATGCGTTTGCCGTTGGCGTACTTGTGCTCGAGCTCGACGACGCGGCGGAAGTAATCGACGCCGAGGAGCGTGGGCTCGCCGCCCTGCCAGGCGAAGCTGATCTCGGGCGAGTCGTGGGATTCGATGTACTGGCGGATGTAGGACTCGAGGACCTCGTCGCGCATGGCCCACCGGGAGACCTGCGGGTAGAGAGTCTCTTTTTCGAGATAGAAGCAGTATTTGCAATCGAGATTGCAGATGGGGCCGATGGGCTTGGCGAGGACGTGGAAGTCGGGAAGGCTCATGGTGTCGAGGCCGCGGGAGCGGGCCGGGAGGCGCTGCCGATGTGGCCCTCCTTTACGTCGGGAAGCAGGCGGGGCAGGGCTTGAAGGTGCAACCTGCGGCTGAAAAGAACGGCGCGCTGACCCCGATCGGGCGGGTGCTCTGCAACACCCTCATTGGACCACATGGACGAGTGTCTGGCAAACAGGGTGCGGGTTTTCTGCGGGTGCTTTCTATTGTGCAGATCCGATTTTTGGCAGCGATGAGCGCGGGCGACGATTCACTGCAAGGAGGCTCTAAAATTTACAAACTCCCGCCTGAATGCTGGTATGATCGTTGGCAATCAGGTTTGAAGTTACGGCTCGCAATTGTAGAGCGAGGCTCCCCCTCAATGGATACATTGTCTGGTCTGGTCGCGGTGGTAACCGGGGCAGGAAGCGGCATCGGCGCGGCGCTGGCGGCTGAGTTCGCCCGGCAGGGCTGCAGGGTTGCGCTTGCGGATATCTCCAGCGCGAGTCTCGAAGCTCAGTGCGAGCGGCTGCGCGGGCAGGGCGGAGATGTGATCGGGATCGAAGCCGATGTGGCGGATCAGGGGAGCGTTGAGTCGCTGGCCGAGGCCGTTCAGAGTCAATTGGGGGCGGTGCACATCGTCTGCAACAACGCCGGGGTTCTGGCCACAGGCCCGCTGCTGAGCACGGCGGACGAGGTCTGGCGCAAGGTAATGGACGTCAATTTCTGGGGCGTGGTGAACGGCATCCGGGCGTTCGTTCCGCGGCTCATCCGCCAGGGGCAGGGCGGCTATATTCTGAATACCGCTTCGCTCGCGGGCCTGCAGGGAGTGGGCGGGCTGGGCGTGTATTGCGCCTCGAAGTTTGCCGTGGTGGGGCTTTCGGAGTCTCTGCGCAAGGAGTTGAAGCCGTTCGGCATTGGCGTGGGCGTGCTTTGCCCCATGGTGGTCGATACGCGCATTGCCGATCGTGCGGGAGAGGCCAGCGGAGAGCAGAGCGGGAAGGTGCTCGACCACGTGCCGCAGCTGAAGCTCGGCACAGTGAAGACTCCGGAGTATGTAGCGGCACAGGCGGCGAAGGCGATTCTGGCCGGGCAGTTTTATATCTTTACGCACGACGAAGAGCGCGGCATTTTGCGGGAACGCGCGGAGAGATTCGAAAGCGCATGCGACTGGCTGGATGCAACCAACTCCAACGCCCCAAACGAATCGGTAGTCGAGGTGTAATGCGATGAGCACAGCAGCGATCCAAACGCAATCGTTCAAGGTTTCCAGGATCAGGCCGGAGTTCGGCTCCCTGGTTGAAGCCAATCCGGGCTCCGGGCTGCCGGATGCGGCTGCCGTTATGCACCTGTTCGCCGGGGAGGGCGCGCTGCTTCTGCGCGGATTTCCCTTCGACCTGGATGCTTTTGTGGCGTTCACCGACCGGTGCTGCAAGAGCTTTTCGACTTATGTCGGAGGGGGAATTCGATTTCGCGCGTTGAACCGGGAGTCGCTGGGGGCCGGGGGCACGGTGATGACGACGACCGGCAGCACGCAGGCGTTTCCCATTCCGCTGCACGGCGAGATGTATTACCAGAAGCTGCGGCCCGACATGCTGCTGTTCTATTGCCAGCAGGCGCCGGCGGAGCACGGCCAGACCGTGCTGGCGGACGGCAGAGCGATCTTCGAGCAGCTTTCGAAGGAGACGCAGTCGTTGCTGCGCGGGCGGCGGTTGCGCTACATCCGGGAGCTGGCGGCCGCGGACTGGGCTACCTCGTTCATGACGGAAGATCCGGCGGAGCTGAAGCGGATTTGCGAGGACAACGAGTTGACCCTGGAGCTGAGGGAGGATGGTTCGGCGCGCATCGAGTATGTGGCGCCAGCGGTGTTTGCGACGGACGATGGGCGTGAGGCGTTCATCAACTCTTCGATTCTGCTGTGGCATTTTGAGCGGGCGGTGTTTTCAGGCGCGGCCGCGGCTACGCTGGGAAGCGCTGCACCGGACCGGCCGCCCCTGGTGGTTCGATTCGAGGATGGATCGGAGATCCCGGAATCCATGATGCGGGAGATCGATGAGGCCGCCGATCCGCTGACCTTCAAGGTCAAGTGGCAGGTTGGCGATGTGGTGATGGTTGACAATCGCAAGATCATGCACGGCAGGCGCAAGACCGTGGGCGCCGACCGGCAGATCCTGGTGCGCCTGGGGAATCTGGCGTAGTTCCGGCGCCGGCCTGGCTGCGATGTTCGACGGGAGATGATGCCGCGGGATTATTCCTTGGTGGATTTCGGCGTCTTTCGTTGAGCGAGAGCGCGATTGGGAGCCTTGCGGGTTCTGGCTGCGGGCGGCGCTGCAGTGGCGGGCGAGGCGCTCGTTGCAGGCGGAACGATCGAAGTGGCGGGGGCCTTCGAAGCGGGCGGGACTGCGGCTGCGGATCTCGTCTTGGGAGCAGGTTGGGATTTTGCCGGGGCCTTTGCCGGTTGATGTTCAGCGGCGGGCTGGACTTTTGCGGCGGGCAGGGGTTTTCCCGGCGACGGAGTCTTTGCCCGAGATTGAATCCTGGGTTTGGGATGAACTGCCGGCTGGATGACCGGTGCGGCAATTGATTGCGCAACGACCGGAGGCTGCTCCGGTTCAGGCGGTAGTGGTGCGGGTTGTTCGGGCTGGGATTGCTCCGGTTCCGGTTCGGGTTCCTGCGGCCGAGCTAACCCGGGCTTAGTTTCTATTGATTCGGATTCAGTTTCTCCTGCTTCTGGCTCAGCGGGTGGAATGTGTACTAACTCCGACGCTGACGGAGTTGGCGCCGGCGCGGGTTCCTCCGGCTCAGGTTCCGCTGGCTCAGGTTCCACTGGAGCGGCCGCCGTGGACGCAGCCGGTTCGGATTCCTGTCCGGATTCCTTCGAAGTCTCTCCGGTCTGAATGCGCCAGAGGGTGGCGTACAGGCCGTTCGCCTGGATCAGCTCGTCGTGGCGTCCCTGCTCGATGACGCGGCCGTCGTCCATGACATAGATTACGTCGGCATTGCGCACGGTGGAGAGGCGATGGGCGATGAGAACGATGGTGCGGCCGTGCGCCGCTTCCTTCAGGGAGGACTGGATCGAGGCTTCGGTTTCGAAGTCGACCGCCGAGGTGGCTTCGTCGAAGAGCAGGATGGACCGGTCGGATAACACGGCGCGCGCGATCGCGATCCTTTGCTGCTGGCCGCCGGAGAGCTGGACCCCGCGCTCGCTGAGCACAGTGTCGTAGCCGTTGGGGAGCTGCTCGATGAAGGTGTCGGCGCGCGCGACCCGCGCGGCTTCGCGAACCTCCTCGGCGGAGGCATCGGGTTTGGCGTAGGCGATGTTCTCGCGGACGGTTCCCCCGAAGAGGAAGGTACTTTGGGGCACGAGCGCGAGATGGCTGCGCAGGGAGTCGAGCTGCAGGTCGCGGGTAGCGATGCCGCCGATGCGAATGGAACCGCCGGTTGGATCGTAGAAGCGCAGCAGCAGTTTGAGGGCCGTGGTTTTGCCGGCGCCGGTGGGGCCGACCAGCGCAGAGGTCTTTCCGCCCGGAAAGGTCATGCTGACGCCGCAAAGCACGGGCGTGCCGGCGACGTATTCGTAATGGACGTTGTCGAAGACGATGTCGCTCTTGGCGGCTTGCTGGGAGAGGGTTCCGGAGCCGCTCGCGACGAGGGGCTTGCGCTCCAGGATGCTGATGACGCGCTTCATGGAGACGCTGGCGCGCTGATACTGCTCGATGGACATTCCCAGGCGTCCGAGCGCGGCCAGAAGGCGCAGCGATGCGAGGCCCATCGAGTTATAGGCGCCCGTCTCGACTTCTCCGCGGGAGACGAGGATGCCGCCCCAGGTGAGTGTGCTGAGGAAGCCGGCGCCGACGGCCAACTGGATGGCGGGAGTATAGAAGGCACTTACATTGGCGGTGCTGCGGGTGCTTTCCGCCCATTTATCGCCGGCCAGCGCCACGCGCGCGGCTTCGTTCTCCTGCTGCGTGAAGCTGGCGATGGTGGCCATCCCGGTCATGTTGCCGTGGAGGATTTCCATCAGCCGCGACTCATCCTTTCCCATGCGCTCGTAGCGCTTGAGGATGGCCTTGAGCAGTCCGCGCGAGACGAGATAGATGAGCGGCCCGACCGCGATGTGCACGAGCGCCAGGGCCGGCGAGGAGACGAACAGCGTGGAAAGGACGATGACGCAATTGGCGGCGATGGTGACGATGGGATCGACGCCCTGGGCGATGAATTTGCCGATGCGCGAGAGATCGCCTTCGAGCAGGGACATCCAGGCCGAGACCGGCCGCTCCTCGATGATGGCGAGATCGAGGATCTGCAGATGACGGTAAATCTGATTGCGGAGATCGTTCTGGACGGCGATTGCCAGGCGCTCGGAGGACAAGGTGTGGAGATAGCCGAGGAAGGAATCGAGAATCCAAACGGCAGAGGCGGCGAGGCCGAGAAACGATAACTGGGAGGGCACGGTTGGGAAGCCAAGCTTCCCGATGACCGAGTTCGAGCCGCGGGTGAGGACATCGACGCCTGCTCCGATCATGGCCGGAGGCGCGGCTTCGAACATGCGGTCGGCGAATGCAGTGCCGAGGGCGCCGGCGATGAGACCCGAGTGCTGCGGGCTGTGGTTGAGAAAGCTGATGAAGGGGTTTTCGCCCGGGGCGGGCGACCATGGCCGATAGGTGAGATCCGCCTCGCCGCGATGCTCGACGGCATCCTCGAGGTGCGTGTTCACCATCTGAATGACTTCAGATGAATCGAGAGATGGGGCGTAGGTAACGAGGATGCCGCCCGTCACCGGATTGGCGGCGCAGGAGTAGATTCCGGATGCGGCCTGGAGCCTGGTCTGAAGGACGGACCCGAGGTGGGCATCGCCGACGAGGGAAGGGGCTTCAAGACGAAGCCGTCCCGGTATGGACGAACGTATGCGGAGAAACACCAATCCTGCTCTCTCAGGAAGAGGATTGCGCACTACCCGGTGGTGCGCCCGGAACAGCGGAGTGAGAGCGGCCGCGCTTCAAGCAATTACGCCGAAACCGCATTCGAGTGGCTTTTGACTTGAGGGGAAAAGCCACTCGACCGTGCTGGTTCGGTGAAGAACAGAAGCGATACCGCTATAGCCGGAGACGGCTCAGGCGATGCCGACCTTTGCCTTGACGGCGGCGAGATCGTCGCGCAGCGCCCTCAGCTCGCTGAGAAACGCATCGCTGGACGGGGACGAACCAGCCGACTTGGGCGCCGCCGCCGCATTGCGGGCACGGGCCAACTCGGTCGATGCACGGCCCCAGGCATCCTGCGCAACCGAGGCCGCGCCCTGGCTCAGTTTGAAGGTGGAAACGAGCATGGGATGAACGAGCGAAGGACCGACAACCGAAGCGGCAGCACCGACAGCGAAGCTTGTCCAACTCATCCTGCGCAAGAGGAACTTGAGGAGAAGCATAGGCTCACCTATCCTTTCCGAATTGGAATGATCTTTTGGAATGACCGATCAAGAAGTTAGTTGATGGTCAGGTGGTGGTCGGGCGAGGGCTGTTGACCGCCATCGCGAAGTCGTTCTGCGTCTCTTAGACTCGACGCTTCGGCGAAGATGTCCTGTACATCTTCGAGCGTCCTGGCGCAACCACGCAGCGCAAGCTTGCTTGCAGTCTCAAGCCTGGCTTCTGACTGGACGACGATCCACGCAGCGGTACGGCACAGCAGATTACGGTTGCTCAGAACGAACAACCCCGCCGCCGAACCCAGGAGAAAACTGAACATTCTCTTATCGACCCTAGAAGCCGAGTCTAGCAGTTGCCTAATTCGTGGTCAACAGAATACTAGCACCCGGTTGATGAATTTCTGAAACTCGAATAACTCGAATTGCGACGCGCCGCTAATCGGCGGATGGCTTACGAATCTCCACGGCATAACCCAACGCCATCAGTCCGCGTTCGGGCCGGTAAATCTGAGAGTAATCGAGAAGACCGGCCTCGCGGAGAAACTCCGTGACCTCGGGTACGGTGAACTTTTCCTTGGTTACCGACTCACCCAGGCCGGGATCTTCCCGGGCGCCGAGGCGTTTGAGTTCGGCATTGGCTTCGGCGCGGCGGCGGTTGAACTCCTCGAGCGCTTCGGGAGCGGGATCGCGCCGGACGTCGTGAATCATGGCGATCCCTCCGGGTTTGAGGACCCGGAAGATCTCGCGGAAGGCCTTGGGCCGATCCTGCCAGTGGTGAATGGTGGAGCGGCTTACGAGGACGTCGGCAAATTCGGAGGGCAGTTTCATGCAGTGCACGTCGTCGACCATCAGGTCGACTCGATCGGCAAAGCCCTCGGCCGCCACCGTGAGGCGAGCCCGTTCGATCATCGACGCGTCGACGTCGGTTCCGACCAGCTTGAGGCCTTCGAGGGCTTTTATGCGGGCGAGATAGACGAGGAAGCGCGCAGTTCCGGTGCCGACGTCGAGCATGGTGGCTCCGGGCATGCGGGGCATGGCCTCCTCGATGACGCGCATGCCGAGAATATTGTCGAAGGGGCCTACGTAGTGCGCGGTGTAGTGGTCGTAGACGTCGGGGCTGTAACGGACGTGCGCCTGGTTCAGGACCACCGAATTATCTGCTGAGTTGATTTCCATTGCCGCCTCCTGCTACTTTGCTTTGACCGCTGCCACGGCGCTTGCGAGCAGCGCTTCTTCATTTTGCCATTCGCTCTTGCTCGCGGCTTTGGCGAATTCCACGACGCGCTCGATCTCTTCGCGCTCGAGGCGGATGCCCATGGCGCCCAGCTTCTCAGAGAACGCCGCGCGCCCGCTATGCTTGCCCAGCACCAGCCTGATCCCCGGCGCGCCGACCTGTTCGGGCCGGAAGGGCAGATAAGTATCGGGGTGCTTGAGCAGACCGTCCTGATGAATTCCGGCCTCGGTTTCGAAGACGTTGCGGCCGACGACGGCCTTGTTGGCGGCGATGGGAATGCCGCATAGCCGGGAGACGGTTTGGCCGAGGCGCCAAAGATTCTCGGTGACGATGTTGGTGCGGATGCCGAGCTCGGGCCCGTGGAGAGCGATGGCCATGGCAACTTCTTCGAGGGGCGTGTTGCCGGCGCGCTCGCCGATGCCATTCACGGTGCACTGGGCGATGGGGATTCCGAGGCGCAGGGCGGCGAGCGTATTTGCGGTCGCCAGTCCCAGGTCGTTGTGAAAGTGCACGGCGACGGCGGCCTTGCCGATGTTGGGAACCTGGTCCTGAATCCTGCGCAGCTGGTCTTTCACGCCCTCGGGGGTCAGGACGCCGACGGTATCGGGAAAGCCGATGACGCAGGCGCCGGCGTCGATGGCCTCGCGATAGATGGCGCAGAGGACTTCCGGCTCGGTGCGGCTCGCGTCCTCGGGACTGAAGGCGACGATGTCGAAGTTCGTGCGGGCGTATTCAATGGAATCCCGGACGATAGAGAGGATCTGCGCCACCGACATGCGCAGTTTGTACTCGCGATGCAGGGGGCTGGTCGCGATGAACAGGCTTACCGAGCGCTTGTTGCGCGGGCATTCGGAAAGGCTCTCCCAGGCGCGGTCGATGTCGGAGTGCACGGTCCGGCAGAGGGCGGAGATGCCGGGGGCAAGATTGGCCGCGACGATCTTGCGAATGGACTCGACCTCGGACGCTCCGCAGGCGGGGAAGCCCGCATCGATGGAGCTCACGCCGGCTTCGCCGAGGAGGCGGGCGATGGCAAGCTTGGAGTCAGGATCGAGCGCGGCGCCCGGCATCTGTTCGCCGTCGCGCAGGGTGGTATCGCTCAAGTGAACAAGGCGGAGCTTGGGGGGTGTCTCCGGCATTGCTTCATCCCCTTGGAATGCGTGAAGTTTCGATCGGCTTGAGAGGGCGAGTTTGCCCGAAACAGAATGATGATAGCATCAGACTGCAATCGCGTGGCAATCCATGACCGAGTAATTCAACCAGCAGCAGTACGGATGAAGAAAGGGACAGATATGCGCGCCTTCCTGATGTGGCGGCTGAGTGCGGGGACCGCGGAGCGGCGGCCGCCGGAGAGGATTCTGCGCAAGAGCAAGAGTTTTCTGGGGCCGATGTTCGGGGCCGGGTTAACAATCAGGGACGAGTCGAATGAGGCAGTGAATCTCATCGTCGCCGACCAGCCGGTTCTGAGTTGCCATCTCGAGTTTGCCCAGGAAGACGAACTGACGCAGGCGCTGGCGATCGATTATCCGCTGAATGCACGCGTGGCGATGGCGTCTCGCGCGCCTCTTCACCCGGCGTCGCTGCTGCCGAGGCTGTGCCGCGAGCTGGAACGCTCGCCCGAATCGCTTTTGCGGGAGCTGGCCCCGCCGTTTTCGCTGATCTGGTTCAGCAAGCGGAATGAGCGGGCGAAGTTGCAGGTGGATGGGCTGGGGCAGTCGCCCCTGTTCGAATACGATGACGGGCGGCTGTGGGCAGTGACCAACCACCTGATGTGGCTGCAGACTCTCGGGGTCGATCTTGAGCCGGTGGCGGAGGAGTGGGCAACCTGGTCGGCGGCCGGGGGATGGTTTCCCATGAGCCTGACGGGGTTTCGCAACGTGACCAGAGTGGGGCCGGGAACCCGATTTGAGATCGATGGCGCGGGCGTGCGGCGGGTTGCGTTCGACGTTCTCGAAGACTGGATTCACCCGGCGAGCAGGCCGCTCGAGGCGTGGCTGGAGTCAGGCCGGCAGTCGGTGCTGGAGATTCTGAAAGAGGTCGTGAGCGTTGCCGGAGATTTTCACGTGGGGCTGAGCGGGGGATGGGACTCGCGGGCGGTGGTGTCTTCTCTCTCGGCGGTGAAGGCGAAGTTCCGGCCGAAGGTCAAGGGCAGCCCCGGATCGAGCGACGTGGTGTGCGCGTCCGAACTGGCGCGGCGTGCCGGCCTGGATCTGATCGTGAGCCATCACTCCGAGCCGGCCGGGAACGATTGGCAGGACTCGGCGCACAGCGTTGCGCTGGCATTGCAATGGCAGGCCGGCGAGATGGACGTGGACAAGCACAAGACGCTGTTCGCGCGGGGGCGGCGGTTTTTGCCGGTGAGCATCAATATCATGGGCCAGCACGGGGAGCTGGTGCGCGGCCGGTTCTACGACAAGCCCTTGCGGGAGAATCGCATTCCTGAAGATATTCCCGACAGCGAGATCGAGGAGGCGACCGTCCGGGGTTATCTCAACCGGCTACCGCCGTTTGTGCGGCCGGGGCTGGCGGAGCGGGTCCGCGACATGTTGTTCGCAACCCTGCGCCAGGCCGACGGTTATCAGTTGCACGGGCTGGCGCGGCTGGACTTTCATTATCTGCACGAGTACACGCGGCGCAGAAACAGCGGGTCGCTGGCGGCGCAGAACGATCTTGTGGTGGCCCCGTTTTTGAATCCGGAGATCATCCGGTGCTGCTTCGCATCTTCGCCGGAAGACAAGGCGCATCTCAAGTTCCACCGCTATATGATCGAGCGGAATGAGCCGGGATGGATCGATGCGCCCTTCGCGCAGATGACGGCTCCGTTTGAGTTTGCGGAGGAGGCGAGGGAAGACGATCCGGTGCGGGCCGCGGAGGCGTTCTTTGTACGAACGGTGCGCGACAGCCGGTACTTCGATGCCGTGAACTGGTGGAAGACGGAGGGCGCGCCGCTGCTGGAGGACGCGATGGGGGCGGAGGGATTTCTGGCCGAGGTCTTTGAGCCGCCGGCGATGCGGCGCATGGGAACGGCGGCTCCCGATGAGATTGTGGTACTGGCCGCGCTGACCAAGATGATCGGGGTTGAGCAACCCGCAGCCGTGTAACGTCCTCAGGTCTTTTCCACGACGAAGTCGGGCCCCAGCCAGGTAACTCCATGGCGGGAGAGCCATGCGTCCACATTTCTCTCAATCAGCCATTCCGGCATGAGCCGGGGTTTTTTTAACAGAACGATAACTAACTCCCGTTTGTCGGGGTCGTACTGGATACCGGCTTGAAAGCCGTGGGACTCGACGGTTCCTTCGTTCCCGTCAAAATCACTGCCGAGCCGCTGCTTGAGCGCTGACTTAAGCGACTCGAAACGGGTTTGCGAGATGTTGGCAAGTTTGCGCCGCAAGTTTTCGATCCTCTACTCACAAATTATTAGAGCAGTTTTGGGGCCATTGCGGCGACGGCGATGAAGTTGAGAGGCTTTCCCGGCTGCGGCCTGTGCCGCGAGCAGATGAAAGTGTTGGTGCGGACGATTTATTTTCGAGCGGGAGGGCGAGTGAAGTTCGAATTTCAGCATTATGAATGAATTTTCTTCGATGCGTGACCGCCAACGAGTTACTAAAGCGCAGAATTTCATTGAAGCCCTTCGCGATGCCCGGTATACTGAGACTCTCCCGGGTAGCCAGGGCTGCCCGATTCCCCTGCCGCGTTTGTTTCAGAGATCAGTGTTCGGATTTTAGAACTGGGTTCGGACCACGGCCGCGAGCGATCCTCTTCGCGATAACCAGCTTGCAGACTTTGCAAACATCAACGCGATTCCCCGGTAACCGTCGTCATCTTTGAGTTATTCGACGAGCGAATCACACACGCGAGGGAGCGTGCGTCTGGGTTCACGCTGTAACTCTGCGCCTTATGGTGCACACCTGCAGGGTGAGATTTATGGCATTGCACGATTACGACCTGTCCATCGCAATCGCGGGCATCGCGATGTGCGGGCCGGGCTTCGACAGGGCCGCAGGCTACTGGGATCAGACATTGAATCCAGAGGCGGCGGGCGCGGAAACCGCTTACACAACTCCGCATCGCGATGCGATTGCGGGCAGGCTGATTGCGGAGGCGGCGACCGATGCAAGGTGGACGGCCGACGCGGGGCTACATGCTTTCATTGCCTGCGGCGGGGCGGTTCTCGAAGGGACGGCGGGGGATTTCGGCGAACTGACGGTCAGGGCGGAGGACGGGCGGATCGCGGCCTTCGAGGGACTGGGCGCGGCGGTGTTCTCGTTGCAGACGGGGCGCACGCGCGCGGTGGTGGCCGGATGCGTGGACCCGGCGACGGGTTCAGGGGTGGCGCTTGCGCTGAAGCGGCAAAGCGATGCCGAGCGCGACGGGGATTCGATTTATGCAACGCTTGTGAGCGAGGAAGACCATTCGCCGTGCGCGGTGGCCGAGGTCTGCCTCATGCCGAATGGCGAGATGGATGAAGACGCGTGGGAGGTTTTGCGAGCCAAGCTGACCGACCCGGAACGCATCGTTCCGCACACGCGGCTGGCCATCGAAAGCTGCGATTCCGATGGCCAGGCGATGAAGAGCCTGGTCAAGATCGCGCTGGCACTGCACACCAAGATCATCCCGCCCGGAAGCGGCGGCGGGGAGCGTCTTGCGAAGGGATTTTATGGCACCGCTGAGCCCCTTCCGTGGGTTCATGGAGACCGGCGGCAGGCGCGCACGGGGGCCGTGGTGGAGTGCGGACGCGGGGAGGTGCGCATCGCCGCGGCGCTGCGCGAGTACAAGGGAGACAATCCCTGGGCTCACGGTGGGTTCGATGTCCGGAAGGGATATGAGTTATTGCTGACGGCCGCGCCGGACCGGGAAGAATTACTGAAGAAGATTGGCCGCCTGCTTGCGGAGATAGAGGCGGCTGCGGACGAGCCTGTCGAGGCGCTGTGCCGCCGCGAACGGGAGGGCGGTCTCTCCGGTGATTTCCGGCTGGCGGTGGTGGCGCGGGACGGCCGCGACCTGGCGGCGAAGCTGCGTGCGGCGCTCGAGAAGATTGCGGAGAGCAGGCGGCGGCCGCAGATTGCCGATGATGTGTTTTATTGCGAGCCGGGGGATGCGGGCGGGCCGGGCGGCAAGATGGCTTTCCTGTTTCCGGGCTTCAACTCGGAGTACCCGAGGATGTTTCAGGACCTGTGCCTTCATTATCCGGAGGTGCGGGAGTGGTTCGACTGCATGGACCTGTTTGCGGGCGTGCGGCACGGGCTGCGCCCCAGCGACCTGGTGTTTCCTCCGCCCTCGGGAATGGAACCGGGACTGCGCGAGGAGCTGGAAAAGGAGCTGAAGCTGGGAGGGCCTTCGAGCCTGGTGGCGTGCCTGGCGATGTGCGAACTGCTGCGGCGTTCCGGGGTGGAACCGGACGTGCTGGCGGGGCACAGCAACGGGGAGAACGCGGCGCTGGTTTCAGCGCGGGTGCTGGACTGCCCGACCAAGGAAGCCGTCTTCCGGATGATCAACGAGGTGACCGTTCATCTCCGCCAGGCGGGCAGCGGGCCGGAGATGGAGGGACGTTTCCTGGCCGTGAGCGGCGTGGGCGCAGAGCAGGTGAAGAGCATTGTGGAAGCCAGCGCGGGGCGGGCGTTTCTGGCGATGGACAATTGCGCGAGCCAGGTGGTTCTTTATGCGGCCACGGACGAGGCGGAGGTGGTGCGGCGCCGGGTGCTGGAGGCGGGCGGCCTTTGCTTTGTGCTGGTGGCCGAGCGGCCCTATCATACACCTCTCTTCGCGGAGCAGACGGAGGGACTGCGGCGCATTTATTCGGGCATTCCGGTGGGCAGGGAGGAGATTCCGGTTTACAGTACTGCCTCGACGGAGCGCCTGCCGGTGGAGGCGGAGCAGATTCGGTCCGTGGCGCTGTCGCAGTGGACGCAGCCGGTGCTTTTCCAGGATACGATTCGCCGTTTGTATGAAGACGGTGTGCGGATCTTCGTTGAGGTTGGCCCGGATGCGACGCTGACCGGTTTTGTAACGGAGATTCTGCGCAGGCGGAAGCATCTGGCGGTGGCGTCGAACAGCCGCAACCGGGCGGGGCTGCAGCAGTTTCAGCGCCTGCGGGGACTGCTGTTTGTGCTGGGACGGGTGCAGGCCGGCGCGAAGGCGGAGGCACAGGAGAAGCCAGCCGCGATGGCGGAGGCGCAAGTGCCCGCAGCAGCGGCGCTACCGATGCGCGCGGCGGCGCGCGGAGATGCGGCGATTCGCAGCCGGGCCCTTCAACTTCATTTTGAGCTGATGAATGAGTTCCTGGAGAGCCATGAGCGTGTATTTGCGGTGGTGGCGGCGAGGCTTGGGAACGCGGGAACTGCGAATGCAGGGTCTGTGCAGATGGGAGCGGAGCGAGCCGCGGGGGCCGTCGGGCGCGAGGCGCAGCGGGTTCTGCCGATGCTGGGCGAAGTTGTGGAGCGCGACGGGCGGCGGCTCTATGCGGAACGGTTGGTGACAATCGAGCGCGATACTTTCCTGCTGAATCACATGCTGGGCCGCTCGATCTCCAGGCGGCAGCCGGAGCTGCACGGACTGCCGATTGTGCCGTTCACGATGACGATGGAGATTATCGCCGAGGCCGCGCTGAGCTTGTGCGGTGGTCTGCGGGTGCTGTCGCTCACCGACATGCGCGGCTACCGGTGGCTGGCAGCGGATCGCGGAGCGCTGCGCATCGGGATTGACGCGGAACTGATCTCGTCGGGTATGGATGGTTCGAGCGTGCGGGTGCGGGTCTACGAGCTGGACGAAGCGCGGGAGCGGTCGCTGGCGTTTGAAGGCGTGGTGCATCTGGCGGCGGAGTATGCGGCGGCGCCTGCTCCTCTGGATATGCGTCTCCAAGACGGCAGGGCGCCGGTGATCACGCCCGAGTACTTCTTTGAAGAAGGCACGTATAACGGACGCGTGTTTCGAGGGATTGAACGGGTGCACGAGGTGGACGGGGCGAGCATCGTCGCGGAACTCGCCGTTCCGCCGGTGGACGGGTTTCTGCGCGATGTGCCAGCGCCGGGGTTCGAGGTTGCGGGGCCGCTGCTGGATTCGACCGGCCAGCTTGCGGGGTATTGGCTGGCGGAGATGCTGCGCCGGGATTTTGGAATCTTTCCATTTCAGGTGCAGGGCTACAGCCAATATGGACCTGCGCCGGGGCCCGGGGCCCGGCTGACGTGCCGCGCGACGATGGGCTTCAACGGCGTGGTGGTGAACTGCACGTTCGACTTTGTCGACGCGTCGGGCGCGGTGTGGGCGCGGATGACGGGGATGCAGCTGCGGGTCTTCAACACGGGATGGGTGAAGCGGTTTTTCACGGCCCACCGCGAGGGCGAGTATTTTTCGGAGGCGTGGGAGATGGCCGGCGCGGAGGGCCATGTGGTGCGGCGTATCGATACGCTGGAGCGGGATTTTCTGGAGCAGAGCTGGGGCATCTGGAGCCGGGCGCTGGCGCACCTGATTCTGAACCGCAACGAGCTCGATTACTGGTATAGCCTGCCGGCGAAGACACATCGGCGAACCGACTGGCTGCTGGGCAGGCTGACGGCAAAGGATGCGGTGCGGATATGGGCGCGCGAGCGGTTCGACATGGATCTGGATCCGCCGGACATCGAGGTCCTGCCTGATGAAAACGGGGCGCCGGTGGTGCGGTGCGCACCTTTGTCGATGCGGGGGATGGTTCCTTCGGTTTCAATCACGCACAGTGAGGGGGCGGCGGCCGCGGCGGTGCTGGAATCGGGGGCCGAGGTGGGAATCGATTTTGAAGCGGGGAGAAGCGGCCAGCGGCTGGCGTGGCTGGAGACCGCATTCGCTGCTTCGGAGCGGCGTTTCCTGAACGGGGACAATGCCGAGCTGCTGGCGCTGTGGTGCGCCAAGGAAGCGGCGGCCAAGGCCTGCGGGAAGGGGCTGGGCGGCCGGCCGGACCGGTGGGTGATCGAAGAGATGGCGGAGGACCGGCGATGGTGCCGGGTGCGGCATGAGGACGATTCATTCGATGTGTGTCTGCACCGGGGCGCGGGGGAATCGGCGGCGATCTGCTGCCGGTGGCGGTGCGGCGACGAGGGTGGGGATTTAGAGGAGGAAGAGCTTCATGCGGCCTACGAGAACGCAGATTGAAGACGTGGTGATCGGCATACTGACGAGCGAAGACGAGCGATGGAGCCTCGACCCGTCGAAGATCAGGCCGGAGGCGCGGCTGGTGCAGGATATCGGACTGGATTCGATCGATATTCTGCACGTGATTGCGTCGATTCAGCAGGACCTGAAACTCCGGCAGGGAGGGCCATTTCAGGATCTGCTGGTGAAGAACGAGACGCCCGTGGATGTGACGGTCAACGAGGTGATCGATTTTGTCTATGAGAATTTCGATCGCTTTACGCGGGCGCCGGATGTGCTGGTGTGAGGTCGGGTTTGCGTGCCGCGATGAAGATGCTGCTCATCAATGCCGATGATTTTGGGATGACGGAGTCTGTGACCAGCGGGATCAGCGAGTCGATGTTGCGAGGCGCGGTGACGACGACGTCGGCGATGGCGTGCGTTCCGGGATCGCTGGAGCGCGTGGCGGCGCACGCCGCCGGGCTGCAGGGAAGGATCGGGCTGCATCTTCAGCTCACGGACGGCGTTCCCTGCCGCGGGGATGTTCCTTCGCTGGTGGACGAGGAAGGGCAGTTTCCGCGGGCGTGGTGGAGCATCCGGAACCCGGCGGCGGAGGAGATTCGGCGGGAATGGCATGCGCAGATGGAGAGGATGCTTTCCTTCGGGGTGCAGCCCAGCCATATCGACACGCATCACAGCGTGCATCGCATCCCGGAGGTCTTCGAGGTCTATGCGGAGATGGCCGCGGAGTACGGACTGCCGGCGCGGACGCTGACGGCCGCGCATACGATCGAGCTGCGGCGCCGGGGAGTGCCCTGCACCGATGCGCTGGAATCGGGATGGTATGGCGAGGGCATTACTCCGGAGGGGCTGGTGGCGCGGGTGGAGCGGGCGTTTGCGGTAAGCGGACGCGGCAGCGTTGAGTTAATGTGCCATCCGGGTTATTCCGATGAGGAGCTGGGGCGCAGCTCGACCTACGTGGAAGAGAGGCAGCGCGAGCTGGGGGTTCTTTGCGATCCAGAGTTGCCGAAGCTGCTTGAACGCGCGGGAATCCTGGTGGCGCAGGCGCGCGGCGACAGGGAGTGCGAGCGATGATCAGGAATATCACCTTTGCAACCACGCCGCTGGTGGCCCATGGCCACGGCCCGCACAACTTCAAGCCGTTCTGGGGACCGGTATGCGAGCGTTTCTTCTCGAGCCCGCAGAGGCGCATTGGAGCCGTGCCGGGGCTCACGATCATGACCTGGAACAACGGGGCCGCGGGGATGGGACTGCTGGAGCGGAGCCTCGATCACCTTGGCGTTCCGTGCCGGGTTACGGGAGCGGGCATCGAGAACTGGGTGAACAGCAGGCACAAACCGCAGTTGACGGCGGAGGCGGTCGCGTCGATCGAGACGGAGTACGTGATGGGCATCGATTCGCGGGATGCGATCCTGCTGGGCGATCCTGCCGCGATTGTGCGCGAGTTCGAATCGAGGTTCGACGCGGACCTGGTGTTTTCCGCCGACCTGCTGAACTGGCCGAATCTCAAGCGCTTCAGGGCCTTTGAAAACGGGCTTGCGGGCGCGCAGGAGAGCGACTTTCGGTTCCTCAACAGCGGCGTCTGGATCGGCCGGACGGAGTTTTGCCGGAGGTTTTTCGCCGATGCTGCTGCTACGCCGCCCGCCGAGGAAGCGCCTGCGGTGGATCAGGGCATCTTCAAGACCGTGTTCCAGAGTTATTACCCGAGGGTGCAACTGGACTACCGTTGCACGATGTTTCAGAATCTCGGCTTTGTGGTGAAGCCGATTATCGAGATCTGCTGAAATGGAGATTCGAATATGCAGCCCTTCGTGTGCATCGCCATCTCTCCCATTGGTTCCGGGGATGCATCGCTGGCTCTTGCCGCCGCCGTTGCGGATGGGATCGGAGTTCTGGATTTTGAGTTCTGCCGGCCCGAAGCGCGGTCTTCGGCGATTCGCAATCTGCGGCGGCTGGTAGAGAGCGCGCCGCTGGCGTGCGGGAGCATCGGCCTGCGCATCTCCATGGCGCAGGCCGACGAGGCGGCGGATTGGCTGGAGGTGCTGCGGCAGCGGGATCACGTGGTGATTGTCTCGGCGGATTCGGCGGAGGAGTTTGAAGCCGCGCAGGAGCTGCAGGCGGCGAACCGGCGCCTGATGGCGGAATTGACTGCGGCGGACACGCTGCCGAAGATGCGCGGGCAATCGTGGTGGGACGGATTCATCGCGAAGGGGTGCGAGAGCGGCGGCTGGGTGGGAGAGGATTCGGCATTTGTGCTGGCGCAGAAGTTCGCGAGCGGCTGCACAGCGCCTTTCTATGTTCAGGGCGGCATCGGGTGCGCGAGCGCGGCGGCGTGCCGCGCCGCGGGAGCGGCCGGAGTGGTGCTGGACGACCAACTGCTGCTGATGCCGGAGTCGCCGCTGCCTGCGGCATGGCGCGCGATTCTGGAAAAGACGACGGGGCAGGATTGCACCATCGCGGGCGACAGGGTGGGCAAGCCCTGCCGGATCCTGAACAGGCCCGCGCTGAAGGGCGCCGCGAAGCTGCGGGCGCTGGCTGCAGAGACGGAGATCTCGGGCGAGACCGCGGGTTGGCCGGCCGCGGCCGCTGCGCTGATGAGCTGGGGCGATCCCGAGGAGTTTGCGTGGCCGTTGGGGCAGGCGGTTGGAGCGGCGGCGGACTTTCGCGAGCGATTTGGAACCGCCGTGCAGCTTTTCCGCGGAGTCGCGGAGGCGGCGGAACGGGGCGTGGCGACGGCGCGCTCGACTCATCCGCTGGCGCCCGGCTCGCCGCTGGCGGAGTCGCACGGGACGCGTTATCCGATTGCGCAGGGGCCGATGACGCGCGTGAGCGATACGGCCGAGTTCGCGTATGCAGTGGCGCGGGGCGGGGCACTGCCGTTCCTGGCGCTGGCGCTGATGCGCAAGGCACAGGTGGCGGCGCTGTTGAGCGAGACGAAGGCGCTCCTGGGCGGTCTCCCCTGGGGCGTGGGGATCCTGGGTTTTGCGGAGACCGATCTCCGGGCGGAGCAAATTGCGGCGGTGCGCGAGGCAAGGCCTCCGTTTGCGTTGATTGCCGGCGGACGGCCGGACCAGGCGGCGGAGCTGGAGAGCGAGGGAATCGCAACCTACATTCATGCTCCGACGCCGCAGCTGCTCAAGATGTTCATGGAGCAGGGAGCGCGGCGCTTTGTCTTCGAGGGCGCCGAATGCGGCGGGCACATTGGTCCGTTCACGAGCTTTCCTCTTTGGGATGCAGTGGTGCGCGTGGTGCTGGCCGCTCCCGCGGAGAGGCGGGAGGGAGTTCATCTGCTGTTTGCCGGCGGCATTCACGACGCGCGATCGGCGGCCATGGCGGCGGCCCTGGCGGCGCCGCTGACGCAGATGGGCGTGCGCGTGGGCGTGCTGATGGGCACGGCGTATCTCTTTACCGAGGAGATCGTGGCCAGCGGCGCGATTGTGCCGGGATTTCAGCGGTGCGCGCTCGAATGCAAGACGACGGTGGCGCTGAACGTGGGCCCAGGGCACTCGATTCGCTGCGTCGATTCGCCGTTTGCGGAGTACTTTCACGCGGAGCGGCGCAGGATGCTGGTCGAGGGAATGTCGCCGGCCCTGATCTCAGAGGAGCTGAACCGGCTTGGCCTGGGGCGCCTGCGGCTGGCTTCCAAGGGAATCGAGCGCAGCGGCGACCGGCTGCTGCCGAGCGAGGAAGAGAGACAGCAGAGCCAGGGCATGTACATGATCGGCCAGGCAGCGACGATGCACCGGAACACGTACTCGATCACCGCTCTGCACGAAGAGGTCTCGGCGGGTGGGCAGAAGCTGATCGAGGCGGAGATCTCCGTTGCGAGCCAAGAGCCGGAGATACGGCCACGGCGGCGGCCGGTGGCCATTGTGGGCATGGCGGTGCTGGCGCCGGGCGCGCAGAGTCCGCGCCGGTTCTGGCGGAACCTGCTCGATAAGGCCGATGCCATCACCGAGGTTCCTGCGGACTACTGGGACTGGCGGCTGTTCTACGACACGGACACGAAGGCGCCGGACAAGGCTTACTCGCGCTGGGGCGGATTTATGGAAGAAGTAGTGTTCGACCCGGTGCGCTTTGGGATTCCGCCCAAGTCGTTGAGGTCGATCAGTCCCGGACAACTGCTGGTTCTGGAGGCGGTGCGGCAGGCGCTGACCGATGCGGGGCTGGCGTCGGGGAATTTCGACCGGGAGAACACCTCGGTAATTCTGGGCAGCGACGGCAGCAGCATGTACCACAATCAATGCTTCGCGCGCTCGATGGTGCCGCTGTTCCTGGAGACGCCGGAGCAGGCATTCCAGCGGCTCCCGGAGTGGACCGAGGAGTCGTTTCCGGGAATTCTGAACAATGTGAGCGCGGGGCGCGTGGCCAACCGGTTCAACTTTGGAGGAACCAACTTCCTGGTGGATGCGGCGTGCGCTTCGTCGCTGAAGGCGGTGGAGCTGGCCTTCCAGGAGCTCGACGGGGGCCGCAGCAACATGGTGGTGGCCGGCGGGGTGGACGTGGCGCAGACGCCGGCTTCGTATATCGCCTTCAGCAAGACGCAGGCGCTCTCTGCACGCGGCCGGGCGCAGACATTCGACAAGGCCGCGGATGGCATTGTGACGAGCGAAGCCGTGGCTATCGTGATTCTGAAGCGGCTCGAGGACGCGAAGAGGGACGGCGATCGCATTTATGCGGTGATCGAAGGGGTATCGAGCTCAAGCGACGGCAAGGCGATGGGCCTGACCGCGCCGCGGCCGCTGGGGCAGCAACTGGCGTGCCGGCGGGCCTACCAGGCTGCGGGCATTGCTCCGCGCTCGATCGGACTCTATGAGGCGCATGGGACCGGAACGCCGGTGGGCGATGCTGCCGAACTGGAGACCATCTCCACGCTGCTGCGCGCGGACGGCGCCGCTGCGAAGAGCTGCGCGATCGGATCGCTCAAATCGCTGATCGGGCATACCAAGACGGCGGCCGGAGTGCTGGGACTGATCAAAGCGGCGCTGGCTTTGCACCACAAGACCTTGCCGCCCCATGCAGGCGTGGAGAACCCGCTCGATCCGATTCAGCAGCCGGATTCCCCGGTGTACCTGCTGAAAGATCCGCGGCCGTGGCTTGCGGAGGCCGGCCGCCCGCGGCGGGCGGCGGTGAGCGCATTTGGTTTTGGAGGCACCAATACCCACGCGGTGCTGAGGGAAGACGAAGCGACGGGCGGAAGCGCGGCCGGCGCGATGGACAGGCCCTGCGAGCTGTTTGCTTTTCGCGGCGCGGGAGCCGGGGAGCTCGAAACCGAGGTGCGGTATTTTCTGAGCGCATTGCAGTCGGGCGCGTTTCCTCACCTGACCGAGTTTGCCTATAGCTGCGCGGAGCGCGCGTGGCGGCGAAGGGACGATCCGTGGGTGGTGTGCATTGTGGCCGGCGAACGCGGGGAATTGATTGCCGCTCTGCAGACGGCGCTTGATGCGATCGGGGGCGGGCGGCGCGAGGCGCTGCCGGCGCACATCCGGATGGGACGGGAAGCGAAGAAGGCCAAGCTGGCATTTCTCTTTCCGGGCCAGGGTTCCCAGTATCCGAACATGGCGCGCGAGGTGGCTGTTTACGCGGGCGCGATGCGGTCGGTGCTGGAGAGCGCGGATCGAGGGTTTGCGGACGCGTTGCCGCGGCCGCTCAGTGAGTTCATCTACCCTCCGGGCGCATTTACGGAGAACGATGAGAGGCGGCAGCGCTCGGAGCTGGCGGCGACGGAGGTGGCCCAGCCGGGAATCGGGGCGGTGTCTTTAGGATTTTTCGAATTGCTGCGGAGGCTGGGCGTTGAGGCGGACATGGTGTGCGGGCACAGCTTCGGGGAGCTCACCGCTTTGTGCGCGGCGGGCGCTCTGGGCCGCGAGGACTTCTGGCGGCTGGCGGCGGCGCGGGGGCGGGCGATGGCCTCTGCCGGCGGCGACGGCGGGGCGATGGCGGTGATATCGGCGGAGCGCGCGCGGGTTTCCGCATGGCTGCAGGAGTGGGACGGGCTGGTGCTGGCGAATCATAATGCGCCGCTGCAGTGCGTGATTTCAGGAGAAGCGCGGCGGGTTGAAGGCGCGGTCAAGGCGCTCTCGGCACGAGGCGTTGCCTGTGTGCGGCTGAACGTGAGCGGGGCGTTTCATTCGCCGATGATGGCCAGGGCGCAGGAGCCGCTGCTGCGGGCCGTTCAGGCCTGCACGTGGGATGCGCCGCGGATTCCGGTGTATTCGACGATCTCCGGCGGTGCGCACCGACCGGATGGGACGCACATTCGCGCCCAACTCTATTCGCATCTCCTGAGCCCTGTGGAGTTCGTGGCGGCGGTGGAGGCGATGTACGGGGACGGAGCCCGGATCTTTGTCGAGTGCGGTCCGAAGAATGTGCTGACGCAACTGGTGGGGCAGATTCTGGGGCCGCGCGATCATGCCGTGATCCAGCTCGACAGATCGGGCGGATGGAAGGAGTTCCTGCAGGCGATTGCGGGGTTGATGGCGGCGGGCGTGCAGTGCGACACGGCAGCGCTGTTTGCGGGATCGCAACTGCGACTGCTCGATCTGGACGACATTGCGGCCTGCAAGCCTCCGGAGATACCGGCGACGGCATGGATCGTGAATGGCCTGATGGCGCGGCCCCGCGACGAAAAGACGCCGCAGTGGGGAGTGGAGCCGCACCTGACGGCAAAGAGCGCGGCGGAGCTACGCGGCCGCAGGGTGTCGAGGCCGGCGTCCGCGGCGGGATCGGCTGTGGCGCCTGCCGCGCGCGCGCAGGCGGCTCCCGGGCAGGAGCAGATTCTCACGGCCCTGGATGCTCACCAGGAGACGATGCGGAGGTTTCTGGCGCTGCAGGAACGGGTGCTGATGCAATTCCTGGACGCACCGGCGGCCGGCGGCGCGGCCTCACTGAACGGCAGCGAAGGAATCGAGCTGCCATTGAATGTGCGCGGGCTTGAACACAAGAACGGACACGCTCGCGGCGCCGGCGAAGGGATACGCGCGCCGGAGGTGGTTGAGCCCAGGCAAACCGCGTCCCTGGAGGTTGCGGCTGCGAAGAATGGCTTCCCTGTGCAGGGGAGGGCGCAGCTTGCGGAAGCTCTGCTTCAACTGGTCAGCGAGAGTACCGGGTATCCCAAGGATGTGGTGGGACTGGACATGGACCTGGAGGCGGAGATCGGAATCGACTCGATCAAGCGTATGGAGGTGCTGGACGCGTTTCGAAAGATCGCGCCGCCGGAGATTGCCGCAGCCATCCAGGCGAAGACGGAGACGCTGACGCGGGCCAAGACTCTGAATGCGATCGTCGACCACATCCACAAGTTCACGGAAGGGGCAGGCGCCGAGCCGGCCTTGCAAGCTTCGTCTGCGCCTGCGCCGCCGGAGATGGAGGGCGCGTCAGCCGATGATTTCAGCCAGGCTCCGCAAGCCGAAGAGGTGGAGTGGGAGTGCCCGCGCTTTATCAAGGGGGCGCGACTGGAGAGGATCGATTCGGGCGTCGAGGTCAAGCCGCGCGGGCTGTTTCTGATCACAGGACTTTCGTCCGGCATCGTCGATGGAGTGGCGGACAAGCTGGCGCGGCGGGGCGCGGTTCCGGTGCGGATCGATCTTTCGAGCCTCGAGTCGGCGGAGCAGCTGGCGGAGGCCGTGAAGAAGGCTCGGCGCGCGCATGGACCTGTACGAGGGATCGTTCACCTGGCTGGGCTGGAGGCGCAGAGCTGGCCGGAAACGCTTGGAGACTGGCGCAGGCAGACGCAGATCCAGGTCAAGAGCCTTTTCCAATTGCTGCGGACCTGCGCCGGCGATTTAGAGAGTGCGGATCGTCCGATCATCGCCGCGGCTGCGCGGGACGACAGCCGGACCGATCGGGAGTTGCGGGGACAGGGAAGCCCGATTGACGGGGCCTGCGCCGGACTGCTGCGAACGCTGGCGAAGGAATGGCCTCACGCGGTTGTAAAGAGGCTGGAATTCGACGCGGAGATGCAGACGGAGCAGATTGAAACGGCGATTGTTCGAGAGCTCCTGGCGCAGGAGGGTTCGGTTGAGGCGAGTTATGGTCCGCGCGGGCGGATGATCTTCGATGTCCATGCGGCTCCGTTGGCCGAGCGCACCCGGCTGGCCGGGGGGCCCGATTCCGATTGGGTGTGGCTGGTGACGGGAGGCGCGCGAGGAATCACGGCGGAGGTTGCGTCATCCGTGGCACGGAACGGCGGGAGGCTTCTTCTGGTGGGGAAGACGGCTTTGCCGGAGGCTGGCGCCGATGAATTTGCGGGTCTCTCCGGGCCGGCTTTGCGAGAGGCGCTTATCGCGAGAGAACGCGCCAGTGGGAAGGATGTGGTTCCGGCGGCGATCGAGGCGCGAATGCGCGGGATGCTTGCGGGGCGCGAGATTCAGCATAATCTGAGCCGTCTTCGCGATGCCGGGGCGGCAGCCGTCGAATACCATGCGGCGGACCTGCGGGACGAGCCCGCGGTGCGCGAGCTGCTTTCCTCGATCTACAGCCGTTACGGTCGCATCGATGCGGTGGTGCATGGCGCCGGAGTTATCGAAGACAAGCGAGTTGCGGACAAGGATCCCGCATCCTTTGCGCGGGTGTTCGACACCAAGGCCGACAGCGCTTATCTGCTGGCGCAACATCTGCGGCTGGACGCGCTGAAGCTGATGGTCTTCTTTGGCTCGATCGCCGGGGCGTTCGGCAATGCGGGCCAGTGCGACTACGCCGCAGCGAACGAACTGCTGAACCGGCTGGGCAGGCGGATACAGAGATGGTGCCGCGAGGCGCGGGTGGTCACCATTCACTGGGGCCCATGGGAGGGCGGCGGAATGGCGACGGAGGCGGTGCGGCGGGAGCTTCGCGCTCAGGGCATTCTTCCCATCGAGCGCGGGGCGGGAGTGCGGTTTTTCGAGAAAGAGATTGCACTGGGAGGGCCCGATGAGGTTGAGGTGATCGCGGGGCACGGCCCGTGGAGCGAAGCGCAGAGCAGGCCGGTGGAGTTCGCGCTCGATGAACTGGATGAGGATCTACCCGGTCTTGCGGAAGCCGCGCCGGTGATGTGAGGTGACAGATTGGACACGCTGCTTTTGTATACGCATCACTCGGTGGGGATCGGCCATCTCATGCGGTCGTTATCCATCGCACGCGCGCTGGCGCGGCATTTCCGCATTGTTGTGGTGTGCGGCGGCAGGATTCCGGATTTCGATTGCCAGCCGCCCGGCGTGGAGATGGTTTCGCTGCCGTACCTGATCATTTCGCAGCAGGGGAGCTGGATTGCGCCGGATGGCGACACGGCGCAGCGCATGCTCGCCGAACGCCAGCGAATCTTGCTGGAGACCTTCGAGCGCGTCCGTCCGGCGGTGGTTGTGATCGAGTTTTTCCCGTTCGGGCGGATGCAGTACGCGAGTGAACTATTGGCGCTGCTCGAGAAGGCGCGCTGGAGCGCAGATCGTCCCCTGATTATTTCGAGCATCCGCGATCTGCTGGAGCGCCGGCGCGAGCACCAGCTGATCTATGACGATCTGGCCTCAGTCTTGTGCAATCATCTGTACGATGCCGTGCTGGTGCACTCCGATCCGAAGTTTATCCGCTTCGAGGAGTCGTTTCTGCCGAGCGTCCCGATGCGCGCGCCGCTCCACTACACCGGGTACGTGCAGCCGTACTCGGCGACCTTGCCGGCAGATCCGGAAGTGAATGTGGAGAACGGCATGGTGGTGAGCTGCGGGGGCGGGCATGGGCATGCGCGTGAGCTTTTACAGACCGCCCTTCAGGCGTATCTGGACCACCTGCAGCATCATCAGCTTCCCCTGCTCCTTCTGGGCGGACAGTTTATACCGAAGCCGGAGTGGGACTCGCTTCAAGATGCCGTGGCCGCGGTGCCGGGGGTGCAGCTGAGGCGCTGGGTCTCGAATCTATCGAGCGTGCTGAGACAGGCGGCGGTGTCGGTGAGCCAGTTTGGCTACAACACGTTTCTCGACATCGTTGCGTCCGGGGTGCCCGCGGTGGTGGTCCCGTACGAGAGCCCGCTCGATGAGGAGCAGGTGCAGAGAGCCACGCGCATGGAGAGGCTGAAGGCCATCCGGCTGGTGCCTTTCAAGGAGCTGAGCCCGGAGCGGCTTGCCAATGAGATCGAAGCCGCGCTGCATTCTTCCGCGCGCCAGTTCAGCATTGACGTGAACGGAGCAACGCGGACGGCCGAGATCATTTATGGTCTTTATGCCGAACGAAAGCAGAAGCAGCTCTGCGGCCAGGCGGTGCCAGCGCTTGAGATTGCATGATCGCCCACGGATTTGCCTGACAACGTTCCGTTACGCTCCGATGAAGGGAGGGGTCGCGGGTTCTACCGCGCGCATCGCGCAGTTTTTGAGCGAAGGCGGATACGACGTGCACGTGTGCGTGTTTCCGGATTCGAGCGAAACGGTTCCGGAGGGCCGGAAGATGGAGGGCAATATCCCCATTTACTGGCGGCGGATCAAGTCCGCGGGCGGGAAGCTGACGGATTACATGGACCGCACGCGCCGGATGGCGGACGCGATCCTCGAACTCGATGCAGAGATCGAGTTCGACCTGTTCCACGGAGTCTTTCTTCCCGCGGCGTTTCCCTGCCTGCAGGTGGCGCGGCGCAGGCGGAGGCCGGTGATCGCAAGCGCGCGGGGCAGCGATGCTACGTTGTGGCTGAAGAATCCGGTCTCGCATTCGATCGTCGTCTCGGTACTGCGCCGCGCGGACCGCATTACGGCGCCGAGCAGCGACTCGCTGCGGCGACTGGAGGCGGTGGCGGATATTGGAGCCAGGTCGGATGTGGTGCTGAACTCGGTTGCGGAAGCGCCCGTGCCCTGGAGCCGGGAGTCGAGTACCGGCGGAGTGGTGGGCACCGTGTCGCAGTTCTATCCGGTCAAGCGGATTCCACTGCTGATCGAGGCGTATGCACGGGTGCCGCGCGCGCTGCGGAGCCGGTTATTGCTGGTGGGCGACTTTCCCGAGGAAGCGGAGCGCCAGCGGGCATTCCAGGCGATGCGCAGATGCGGCGTAGCGGATGAGGTGCAGGTGACCGGCTACGTGGACGTGCAGGAGGTGCGGCGCTATCTTCACTCGATGCGCGTGTTCGTGCAGTGCTCCGCGTCGGAAGGGTTTTCGGGGGCCCTGCTGGAGGCTGCATCGGCAGGAGTTCCGATCGTGAGCACGGCCGTGGGCGGGGTTGCCGAACTGCTGGCGGCGGCGCCGGAGGCGCCGAGCCTTCTCGAGACCGAAGAGGCAAACCTGGCGGAGGCGATTGAGCGAGTGCTTGGCGATGACGACCTGGCGGCGTCCATGTCCACAGCCGCGCGGCGGGCGGTGCGCAGTTTTTCGGCGGAGCGGGAGAAGAATTGCTGGCTTGAGGTGCACCGAAAGGCGCTCGAGGGGAGCGTGCAGGTCGAGGCGCTCCACGGAGCCGGAGGCAGTTCTTTACGGGGGTGAGTTGGGGCCGGCAAAGGTCATGTTGTAGACCAGGCGTGCGAATTCCAATCGATGGAGCAGAAAGCGGTCGGTGCTGTTGTCGTTCAGGCCCGGAACCATGGTGAGGGCGCAGGAGTAGCCGGCGTTGCGCACCGCGGCGGGAGCGGCTTCGCCGATGTGAGGCATTTCGCCGTAGGGATAGGCAAAGGTCGGAGCGGCGAGGCCGAGATGGGCACGAAGATCGTCGGCCGAACCGTTGACTTCCTCTTCGAGCAGGGGCGATTCGGTTTGGCCCAGGGCCTTGTGGGTGCGGGTGTGGGAGCCCACCTCCCATCCTTCCGAATGTAGGTCGCGCAATTCGCTCCAGCCCATCTGGCGGAAGGCCGGACGGGTGCGCGCATATTGCTGGCATTGCTCCGGGGTGACGGCGAGGCGCTCAAAGAGCGACGCACGGGCGGCGGCGAGGTGTTGTGCCGGCGTCACCTTCAATTCTCTCTTCGCGGCCTTTAAAGCGCCGATGCGGGCGACGTCGGAGTCCAGCGAGTAGGCGCTGAGGCCCAAAAAATCAAGGTCGATGCGCGCAGCCGGCGCGATCCGGAATGCGATCTCGGTCTCGTCGTGCTCGAAGGCCGTGGTTCCACCGCGATCCACATAGGCCGTGACCGCGAATACGGCGGCCGGCAGGCCGAGCCCGCGCAGAATGGGGCGAGCGTGCTGATAGACGCCGTAGTACGCGTCGTCGAAGGTGACGACCGCGACCTGCGCGGTCGGCTCACCGCTGCTCCACAGGCGGAGGGCCTCGGGCAGCGGCAACACTTTGAAGTATTGGGCGAGATACTCCATCTGACGCGTGAAGGAGGCGATCGTGAGGCGCGGGGCGGCGCGATCGAATGGATCGAGAGGCTCGTCGAGGACGTTGTGATAGCAGACTATATGCAAACGCCGGCCTCCCGGTAGGCTTGGAGCCAGGACTGCCGGGCGCGTTCATAAGTGAACTGGGACAACGCCCGTTCGCGAGCGCGCTGCGCCATGGCGAGGGATGCCTGGGGGTCTTGGAGCACGCGCTCGATGGCCTTGTGGAGATTGCCGTCGCGGGGATCGACGAGCACGCCTTCAACGCCGTCGTCGATCAGTTCGGGAATACCGCCGGCCCGGCTGGCGATGAGCGGGCGCGCGGACAGCATGGCTTCCAGAACCTTGTTGGGGCATCCGTCGGTCAACGAGGGGAAGACCAGGAGGTCGCAGTGGCGCATATAGCAGAGCACTTCGCGATGGCGGACGAGGCCGATGCGGAAGATGCGGCCGGAGCAGCTCATGGTGTCGATTTTGCGGCTGTAGTGATGCGCCTCATCGGAGCGGAATTCGCCGATGAGGAGGAGCGAACCCGCATGGGACGAGGCCCACTCCGCAAAGGCGTCGAGCAGGAAGTCCAGTCCGGTGATGCGGCGAAACTCGGCGGCGATTCCGATGATGGGGCGCGGCAGTTCGGGCAGAGAGCCGCATGGCTCGTCGAATTCCTCGGGAACGAGATGATTATGGATGACGTGCACGGGGCAAGGCGGCTGAAAGAGCTTTTCGACAATTCGCACGGCGCCCTGGTTAACGCAGACGCAGACGCTGGCGACGCCGACCGCGGCCTGCAGTCCGCTAAGGCCGTTGCCGAAGATGCGCAGGTCGATGTCGGCTCCGCGAAACGACAGGATGAGGGGAATGCCGCATTCTATCGATGCCATGGCTGCGAGCAGGGGGCGATTGCGAAAGGCGCCGAAGACGTGCAGGGCGTCGAGTTTCTCGGCCCTGGCGACGCGCACAAGACAATCCAGCGCCGATCGCTGACTGACGTCCATATTGCCGGCGCCGAAGGAAGCCAGTACGCGATCGATCTGAAAGTCGGAGGTCCAGATCTCGTAGGCCGGAGCGCCGGCAGAGCCGCCGGCGGGATCGATGCGCTTTACGCGGCCGATCCAGTCGGATTCGCGCGGCGACAACGGGAAGGCAATGGGGACAACCGAGGCGGAGCCTTTCAGCACGTCGCTGTGGCGAGCCGCGCTGAAGTCCAACCCGCCGGTGCCTGTCAACTGATCGACGATCAGGCCGATCTTGGGTGAGCCTTGGGAAGCGTCCATAGGTGGCGACGAAAGCAGCGAAATGGGTGAGTTCAGCCAATAGACATGCGCCCTCCGGGACGAGGGAGGGCCGTGCAGCGTGGTTTTTACGCTTAGGCCGGCTGGCGCTCTTCGACCTTGGAACGAACGGCGGCTACTTCTTCACGAAGGCGGCGGAGTTCCTCGAGAAGAGCATCGGTGGTGGCTGCGGACGGGCTCACCTGAGCTGCTTCCGCGCGAATCTTGGCAACTTCAGTGGAGGCCTGCTTCCAGGTATCGACGGCCATCGAGGAAAGGTCCATGCCGGCCTTTACCGCCTGCACCAGTAATGGCCTTGCAACGGACCCGCCGACCACGGCCACGGTAGCGCCAAAGGCAAAGCTCTTCCAGTTGAATCTCTTAAGGATCAAGTCCAGCATTGCTCCTCCTGGTTGGGGCGATTCTTCGCCAACGAGTTTCTGCTTGCCCTACAATCAATCCGCAAATTTGGCCCGGACAGACCCGGGCCTGGGCAGACTTACTCGTACGATTCTGTCAGCAGTCCGCACACTTGTTGAGGTAAGCAGCCGCAAATGGCTGAAAAGATCTGGGAAATTCACTGAGAGCCGGACGAGTGCCCAAGGGCCCCAGGTTGGATGGTATCGCCCTACGGGGGCTGGGGTCAACCCCGTAGCTGAGGGCAATCGCGTGAACGGGCAGTCCTAACCGCCTTCGCCTATCTGCACCGCCCCGATGGGGCCCCGGGGTGGTTTTGGGCCGCGTTCCCAGCGTTGAGACGCTGGGCTAACCAACACTGCACCTACGGCGCGAGCGATTGGGAACCACTGGAGTCAACGAATTTCCTTGACGCGATGGCCCCGCCCCGTACCGGCACGGCAAATGAATATTGCGCGCGGAGGATTCAGGCGGGCGCAGCCGCGGAATATGGCGTCCGGTTTGAGCCGAGTGTGAACCATCAGGCCGCGCGACAGTTGCGGGTCTTGGCAGCGCAAGAATGACGGGATTCGAGACGGCAAACGCGAAGGGAAGCTGAGCGCGGCGGCTGCTGTTTCGGCTTCGGCGGTCCGTTACGGATTCTTTCACCAGCTTCTCTTGATCAGCGCATCGACTCCAAAGCCGCCATTCTCGTTGCGCGTGGCGCTGATGGCAAAGTGCGGCGAGACCTGGTATTGGCCCTGAATCACCTGGTTCTGCGTGGTGGCGGCGTTGGTGGAAAAGGTGATGAAGAGATTGCCGCTGACGCGCTGGCGGATGGTGATGACGGCGCCCGCGGGCCCCTGTGCGCCTCCGCCCTGCAAGACCGGACTGATGGATAGCTGGGAGATGCCGGCCACTTTGGAGATGCGGCTGGTGAGCTGGCTCGACATCTGCGAGGCAATCAGGGATTCCGCTGCCTGATTGGCCGGAGTGGGATTACTGGCCGCGGCTTCCGTGGTGGAACCAAATGCCAGCAGGTGGATGATGTCGGCCTGGGGCAGAGACGGATTGGAAGAGTACTCCGTCCGCATCTGGCTCGCCGGCCCCTGGAGGCGCATGTCGATCTGGTACTGCTGGACATTGGTAGAGATGCTGAGGTTGAGCACGGGCTCGGTCTGACTGGGATTGATGAACTGGATGGTGCCGCCGGTGAGCACAAAGCGGTTGCCGTTGAAGATCATGTCTCCGCCGGTGAGATTGATGCGCCCCAGGATGACGGGCTGCGCCGCGGTGCCGCGCACCTGGAGGTTCGCCGCGCCGTCGATACTGAGTTCGCGGCTGGTCAGGTTCAAGGTGTTTCCGGAGTGCACAGCGAGGTTGAGGGCCAGGTTCTGCGCGAAGCCCTGTGGCGGCGGGCCCTCGATGCCGCCCGAGAGCTGGCCGGCGACGTCGCTCAGGTCGAAGGCCGGCGTAAAGGAGACGTCGGCCAGATCCACTCTGCCGCTGAGGAGGGAGCGATGGGGAGAGCCGTCGAGGTGAATGTTTGCGTCGATGTTCTCGCGCACGCCCTGGGGATACAACATGCGCACTCCCTGAGCGGCCGCGGCGAGAGCGATCTGCAGATGGGGCCGGTACTGCACGCCGCCGATCAAGCGCACCTCTCCGCCGCCAACGGTAGCTTCAAAATTGCGGACGTTGATATGATCCGTGGTCATCTGCAGCACGCCATTGCCGTTTTCGATGCCAATGGGCGCGGAAGGATCAGAGAAGCTGGCGTTCACGATATCGATTTCGCCCAGATTCGCGCCTTCCGCCAACGCACCACGGGATTCGATATCGAGTTTGAGCTGGCCGGAGCTGCGAATGCCGGGGCTGAGAAGCTGGGCTATTTGAAGATTGACCGCGCCGTGGAGCTGGATCGACATCGGCTGGCCGCCGGCCATGGGGATGCGGCCCTGGAATGCGAGGTCGGTGTCGGTGCCGCGGATGGCGCCGGGCGGCACATCGATGACGCCATCACGATAGTTGATCTGAAGGGGCGCGGCTTCAGCCAGTTGCACGGTATTTTGATAGGCCACCTTCAATACCGGGATGGTGACCTGCGCTTCGAGCTGCTTCATGTCTTTGAGGGGCCCGTGCAGGAGGGCGTGAATCTGGGTCTGGCCGGAGATGTCGCCGGCCTCATCGGGGGCATAGAGCGCGAGGATGGGCTGCAGCGAGAAGACCGGCGTGTTGAGAGTGGCGTCGGCGAGGTAGTCGCCGGTGAGGCGGATGGCGGCCTGGGCATCGATGGGCGCATTTTGCGCAGTGGAGGACAGAGCTAGGTTGGCCACGTGATTGGCCGCGTTCAACTGCAGTTTGAGCGCGGAGATGGTCTGGCCCGCAACGGTGAGGGAGGGGGACTGAAGGGTAGCGGCGAGCTCCGGATTGTCGAAGCTGCCCTGGCCGCTGGCGTTAAGGGTGAGCACGCCGGAAGCCTGGATGTGGCGCGCCTGGAGAGCAGCGAGCCGATCGAGGTGGATGCCCGGCGAGGTGAGCTGCGCGGAGTAGGTTCGCTGCCGTGGCTGCACGGTCACTTTGGCCTGCACGCCGCCAGCGGGCAAGTCGACGGCGAGATTGGCCCGGGCTTCATTCTCATTGCCGGAGAAGCTGACGTGGATGGCCTTGACCGGCTGCCCGTATGCGGTCACGGCGGTGAGATTGATATTGCCGGTTCCTTCGGGGTTCATCAGGTTTCCGCGGACGCTGACGTTCGTGCTCAGCGATCCGGTGACCGGCAACGGTGTGCCAGTCAACGCGATGAGATCGGCGATGGCGACGCGCGAGGCGTGGACATCGACCTGGATGGGGCTTTGGCTGGTGAAACGCCATTGACGGAGGCCGGCCGAGGCCGTCAGCGCGATGTTTCCCGCCGGCTCCGGCTCAAGCTGCGCGTCCTGGAGGGCGGCATGATCGGGGCTGGCGAGGATGTTCGCGCGCACCAGCTTCCATGAGGAGCCGTTGACGTGCAGGCCTTGGGCCGTAAGCAGGCCGCTGAGACGCGGCGACGCGATGGAGCCCTGCACGCCGCCGTTGAACGAGGCTGTCCCCGAGAGCTGGAGCGGTGTTTGCCCGGAGGCAGGCGGACGGAAGGCATTGATCACGGCGCTCAATTCGCGCAGATCGCCGGCCTGCAGCTTGAAGGCAAGGCTGGAGCTTTTGCCGATGGTGCCGTTGAAAGCGAGCTGAGTTTGCGCGGCGTGGAGGTAACCCGAGGTCAGGGTCAGACTGCCGTTGCTCCGGGCGTAGGCGGCGTGCATCTCACCGTCAACGGGAGTGGCTGCCGGCGGCGGAGCGCTGGATGCGTTCAAACTGTTCTGGCGGGGATTGGCTGCGGCGCTCGCGATCTGTCCACGAATGCTGGCATCGGCCCGAGCCGTCAGGTCGGCGAGGGTCCTGCCCCACGCGGCGGATGCCTTGGCGTTCAGCACGCCGGCAAGCGCTATGCCGCGCATGGGCGCGGAGTGCCCTGCCAGCCGCTTCAATTGAGCAAGCGAGATATTGTGGAGAGCCGCGCTGACGCTCGAATGCGAGAAGCCGCCGAGGCCGGTCATCGTGCCCTGCGCGGTCAGTTCGCCTCCGAGCACGCCGGCGCGCACGCTGCGCAGGGTGGCGTTGCCATGGTCGAGGGAATAATGCGCTGCCAGGCTGGTGATCTCCGCGTGGGCCCCGGCGGCAGTCAGTTCGAGACGGCTGCTGGCCAGGTCGCCCTCCAGCACCAGAGACTGCAGCGGCGGGCGGTTGGCCTGCTCCTGAAACCGAAGAGAGCCCTTCGTATGAAGAAAGCCCGTGGGAATGGAGGGATCGTGGAGGAGCCGGCGGAACTGCGCTCCGTCGACGGTGATGGAGTACTCTGCCTGCAGGGCGGGATGGGTGTCGTAACGATCGATGGCCGCGGTGAGCAGCGCCTGCGAATCGCCGCTTGAAAGCGTGGCTTTGTTTATTTGGAGATTTGTGGGGGTAAGAGCGAAGGAGACGTCGAGGTTGTGCTGCAGGGGCTGGTAAGGGCCGTACTTTAAGACGCCGTCGGCGTAAGCGAGGCGGCCGGCGTAGGTTTTGTGCGCAGGATTGTAGGCGGCGCGCAGCTCCAGGTTGCGAAGGCTGGCGGCAAAGGCCTGGGGCCGATTGTTGTAATACGCTTCGCCGTCGTCGAGCACCGCGTGGCGGATGCCGAGGTTGAAGATCTCGTTGTTATTGCCGCTCGAACCGCTGCTCTTGAATACGGGAAGATTGGAGACGCCGTTCTTGTCGACATAAATCCAGACCACGGGACGGTCGATGCGCAGGCTGGAAAGATACCATTTATCCGCAAAGAGGGAGACGATGCGCACGCCCAGCTGGGCGTGATTGACTGTGAGCAGCGGCGGGGCGGGATGCGGGCCGGCCCCGTCTACGGCGACGCCATACACATCCACACTCAGCGTAGCCAGGTGGATGGCAATGTTCTGGATGCGCACGCGTACGCCGAGGGCATTGCTCGCTTGCTTTTGCGCAAAACGGATGAGGGCGCGATGCTCGCCGTCAGAATTAATGAGCGCACCGAGAATGAGTGCGGCGGCGATGAGGAAGCAGACGAAGCCGAGAAGGGACAAGGCGAAGATTCGCCAGCCGCGATGATTGCGCCGCGGCTGGGGCGGATCGGGTTCCGGTTCGAGGGTAGATGGCGGAAGGGGGCGTTCATGATTCATAGGGCCTTCCTAAAAAGCCTGTCCGATACCGATGAAATATTGCCAGGAGTAATTCTGCGGCGGGCTGGTGTTGGGAATCGCATTCAGATCCTTGCCGACGTCGAAGCGAATGGGGCCCACCGGCGTGTTGTAGCGCAGGCCGATGCCCACGTTGTTGGAGTAGTCCGATGTGAAGTCGTGAAAGCCGGGGTTGGGGAAGATGCCGCCGCCGTCGTAGAAGAGCACGAAGCCCAGGCTTTTATCGATCGAGGAGAGCGGAATGCGCGCCTCAGAGTTGAGGATGAGCATCTGATTGCCGCCGGTAGGGAAGGGGATGGTGGTGCCGCACGCCGTGGTGCCGTCCGGGCAGACGTAGACGGCGCGCTGCGGTCCGGCGCTGTCCAGAGGGATGCCGCGCAGCGAATTGCCGCCGCCGGTGAAGAATGACTCGCTCAAGGGGACGAAGCTGTCGTTGAAGGGTTCGGCAAGGCCGATGCGAGCGCTGCCGGCCCAGACGATATGGTGAAATGCCTGCTTGTAAACCGCTGCCTGACCGGTGAGCTTCGCGAAGTCGACGTTCGAACCAAGCTTGCTGGTGTTGAAGTCGAGTTCCAGTGAGTCGAAGACGCCGCGATGCGCATCGATGGGGTTGTCGCGGGTATCGCGCGTGAAACTGCCGGAGATGGTGGAAAGCTTGATGTGCTGATCCTGAGCGGGAACGAGCTGCGCCAGCAAAACGTGGGTCAGGTCGGTCTTGCTGTAGCTGTAGCGCAGGTACGCGATGTCTTTGCCGGTGCGATCGACGGGACGCTGGAACTGCAGACTGCCGGTTTCAACCTGCGACGAAAAGATGGGGTTCTCTTCGTCGCGCTCTATGGATGCTTCGGTGGTGGCCTTCCAGGGCGACCAGCGGAAGTTGGGATCGATGTAATAGAAGGCGCCGCGCTGGTCGAGCCGGCCGGCAAACGCAGTGAGGGAGAACGAATCGCCCTTGCCGCGCAGGTTGTTGCGGGTGTATTGCGCGGTGCCGCGCGGGCCGTAAAAGGTCTGCTCCGTGGTGGCAAAGTTGGCCGGCAATCCGACGGGCGGCAGGTTGGGCAGCGCGACGGTGCCGCCGGGGACATTGCCGCCACGCTCGATGACTTCAAATCCAAAACCGTACTCGAAGTCGTTGCGCTTGGCCTCATGCACCTTCACAAGGACGTCTTCGCCGGTTTGCGTGGTGATGGTGCGCCTGGGATCGACCTCGGCCCAATCGAACACCCCGGTGTGGTCGTAGAGTTTGCTGCCGGAAGCGAGCAGATCCGTCTCGGTGAGCGGCTTGCCAGGCTTGATGCCGGAGACGTCGCTGTCGATGAGGCGCTGCGCAGTGTGCACGCGGCCCAGCGTGATCACGCTGCCGGTGATCACCCGCGGACCCTCCGTGATGTGATAGACGACGTTGATGCGATGGGGTTGGCTCTTTGAAACCTTCGCGGCGGTCTCGCGAAAACCGGCATCCAGATAGCCGGCGCGAAGATAGTTGGCGAGGATGGTGCTGCGGTCCTGTTCAACGTGCGCCTGCGAATAGGGCTGGTCTGCGCGAACCTTCAGGCCGTGAGGCGCAAACTCCGATTCAGGAAAAGTTCGGTTGCCTACGATCTGCACGCTGTTGACGACGTTGCGCGGTCCCTCATCGACACGAAACGTCACCTGGATATTGCCGGCCTGCTTTTGGATCGATGACGCGACCTTGACATCGGCGAAGCCTTCGGACTGGTAAACGCCGGTCAGGTTCCTGATGCTGGCATTGACCAGGTCGTTGCTGAAGCTGCCGGGCGAAAAGAGATGTTTCTTTTGGACGGCGATGGCGGACAGGAGCCTGGAGTCGGGCAGCTTTCGGTTGCCGGCGAGGCGCACCGCCGTAACCCTGTGCCTCTTTTCTTTATCGATCCGGTAAAACACCGTGTCGCCGGCGGAGCCCGTCTTGAATTGCGAGTCGACCTTTACATCGAAATAGCCCTTCTTTTGAAAGTAGGAGACCAGAGCGTCCTGGCCCTCCTGCACTGTCTCCTGGTCTACGCCCTCCCCCTGGTAGACGGGAAGGAGACGCTTGCGGGTCCAGCCCCACAGACGAGCGCCGGAGATCGTGACTGCGGTCTTCACGCCGGGAGCGATCTGGAAATGAATATCCGCCCGGTTGGTGCCGGGATGGTATTCGGCGCCAATGAGCTTTACATTGGCGCTGAGATAGCCCTGGCGCTCCAGCCTGGATTGAAGGTAGTGGGCGGCATGGTTGAGTGTGGAACGGTGAAATGACTTGCCCGGCCGGATCGCGGCGCCGTGCAACCGCGCCCAAAGCGTCTTGTCGTCGTGTTTGAGATTTGCCGCCTGCGCGACGCTGCATCCTTGCATCATCAGGGCTCCGAACCTGGCGCGTTTTTGAAGCGTGACATGAAAATCGACATTGGCGATCTCATGCGGCAGCACGTGTATCTGCGTCCGCACTTGTGCCTGGAAAAAACCCTCCTGCTCGAGGAACCGCTGCAGGCGCTGGCCGTCGTGCTCAACCTCGGCGGCGTTAAACGGCTCCTGAACGGGATAGTCGGAAGCCTGGATCAACTGGGAGTATGCGAAGCGCTGAGCGCCGGGAAAGCGATAGATGCCAAACCAGACGGCAGGCTCGAGAACATAGATCACGCGCACGCCGGTGGCCTCGGGCTCGACCTCGGTTCGCACCTGTTTGAATCTTCCCGTGGCATTGAGCGCAGCCGCGGTTTGCTCCACGGCGGCGGCAGAGAATGGCTGACCGGGCTTCTGCGCCATCATCGAAGTGAATTGGCTTGGATCGAGGTCCGGACGGCCGGCGATCTCAACCGAGGAGACCGTTTCGCCCGCGTAGGAGGCGAACATCTGCCCGGCGGCGGACGTGGTGGCAGGCATGGCCTGCGCTGCGGATGCATGGGGAGTCGCGGCCGGTGCGCCGGGCGAAGCATTTTGCGCGGCGAGCGGCAGTGCGCACAGCACCGCCGTGGACACCACCGCCAGCCGTTTGCCGAGCTGCCGCGCCGGTCTTGCTGACGAATTGAAAACAGGCAGACGAAGACCGCATGTCACTCTGAGTTACGATGCGCCCCCCATGGAGATGGTTTTTCGACGCAGAGGCGGTCCATCCCGCCCTGACCCTTATATTTGCAGTCATTTATTATTGCCCAGGGCGGCTTTCTCTTGAAGGAAAAAGCTACTCGGCAGGGGTGCTTCTGTCAACGCGTTAAGTGAAATGCGGCGGCAGGCCTGAGTCCGGTCTCAGAGCGCTCGCTGACCTGCGAGGAGTGACCGCATCGGCCTCTTCGAGGCCAATTCAATGTCCGCGAGCGATATCTACCGAGGCCGGCAGGACGTTCCAGCCTCTCACTTTCAGCCGCAGTGTTTGCTCAGCGTACTTGGGGGGGATATCGATGTTGATCTTCCGAGCCTCTCCGGGCATGAGTGAAACGTAATTGTCGCTATAGAAGGCCGGGAGAACCTCACTGCCGTCGGCTCTTACCGTGACCAGCTTGGTGTTCAGAGCCGCGACGCTGCCCGTATTCTTGAGCTCGACCTCGACCCTGGGTTCCTGCGCGCTGCCGCTTTCCCGCGCCGTCAGACGGACCTGCGCAGCCGCCATGGTATCGAGGGCGCGATAGCCCGCATCCGATGCGGCGCGCCAGTAGAGGTTCTCGGAGAGCAGTTCGCCATTCTGCGCATGGAGCGCGAGGTGGACCAGCACGGTGGTGCTGCCAAGCAGAGGCGCCAGGTCGAGGCGCATCACGCGGGTTACGTCGTCGCTGGCAGCGTCGGCCGTGGTCTCGCGATGCAGCAGCAGTTTTCCATCGAGCGCTTCCACATCGACATCGACCTTGACGGCCGCGAGCGCGTGCAGCGTAGTGTCCACGAGCTCCACATCGCTGGTGGCGAGATCCAACTGGATATGAACCGGCTCGCACGCCTTCCTGGTGCCGTAGTAAGAGGCCTGGGTATCGTAGTCGGAGCTGAGGATGCCCCACAACATGCTGGGCCACGAGGGCTGGGTCATCCACAGCAGACGTCCGGTATTCGGCGACCAGAGATGGGCGTTGAAGCCTTCGAAGATGGCGCGATAGTCCACGTAGTTCATCATCTGCGCCTGCTTCTCGTACTGCTCCAGACTGGTGGCCATGCCGAACTGGGCCTGCATGTGCGCGTTGAACTGATCTTTCGGATGCCAGTTGTGGTAGGCCCAGTCATCGCTGATGGGCCAGCGATCGACGGCAGGGAGCCAGCGGCTGAACCATTCGAGCGTGGGAAGCGATGAGGTGCCGATCTCGACCGCGAATCCAGGATCGATCTTCGAGTAATAGTCGGCGGGATCCTCATAAGAGTAGGGTCCGCTGGGCAGCAGGTTTATCTGGTTCGAGGAGGGCGAGTAATAGCGCGTGCCATCGAGCGAATGGGTCAGGGCGATCAGGCCCTGGTTGATGATGGGCTGCGGAACACCTTCGTTGCGGCCGCACCACATGACGATGGAGGGATGATTGCGGTAGTGAAGGATCGTGTCGCGGGCATTGGCGAGAAACAGTTGCGGATCCTCGGCTTCCAGGTTTGAGTCAGCGGTGACTTCCCAGAAGTCATTCCAGACCAGCATGCCGTACTCATCGGCGAGATCGTAGAAGACCTCTTCGGTGTTCTGTCCCTGCCAGTTGCGAATGATGTCGAGGTTGGCGTCGCGGTCGTAACGGAAGAAGGGCTCGAGGTGTTCCCGCGAAACACGCTTCCGCGAATCGTCCATGCCCCAGCTTCCGCCGCGGATGGCAATGCGAACGCCATTGACTTTGATGGTCAGATAAGGAGTGGCGCGGGTATCGGAGACGGGATGAAAGGCAGGCGATGCATCGTCCCCCGGCGTAATCGACGCGGCCCATCCGTCGGGTATCTCCCGCATCCCCTCGTGGGTTACGTCCACCTGCGGCAGCGGATCGTTTCTGCCCACGGTGGGGTCATAGTCCACCCGGCGCAGGGCTCCCTGGTTATCGAGAAGGCTGATTTCGTAGGAGATCTCACGGACACCGAAGCGCAGGGTTTTGACCGACGCTGCCGCGCCCTCTGTCGTAAACGTCGTGGTCAGATGATAGAGCGCAGGACTGCCGTAGCCGTTCGGCCACCAGAGCCGCGGGTGCTCAAGATGGAGCTGGGGAAATTGGTCCGGCGAGAACTCGACAGTCGTCCCACCGGGCGGAACCGTAACCGCCTCGTGCACCTCGACGCCCTCGAAGGCTGCCGTCAGCGTGCCATGAACGGCGTCCGCCGTGGCATTGTCGAGCGGAACGCGAAGGGTTACGTAGGCCTGTGTCGTGTCCGGCAGGGGCAGATGGGTGATGACCTGCTCGTCGCCGATCGACACCGGCCCGGAGGCCAGGAGATGAACGTCCTGCCACAGTCCTGTGTCGCGGTCGTGCATGGGCGGGTTCCAGTCCCACCCTTCCGAGGCAACAAACGTGGGGCCGTCGAGCTCCATGGCGCCGCCGTTGAGTCCTGCGCCCAGCGCGATGGACTGGACGTTGGGAATTCCCGGATGCGGCACCGGCGAGATGCGGATCGCCAGCGCATTTTCCCCACGCGGATGAAGCAGGCTGGTTACGTCAAAGCGGCCGCGCAGGAAGGCACCTTTCATCTGGCCGAGATGATGGCCATTGAACCAGATTTCGGCCGTATAGTTGATCCCATTGAGCAGGAGAGAGACATGGCCTCGTCCTTCGAGATCCGGCGCTGCGAACTCACAGCGGTACCAGTAATCCTGGCGGTTGAGCTTTTCAGGGATGTCGAGATTATTGAGCCCATAGTCGGGGTCGGGATAGAGGCCGCGGTCAATCATCGTCGTCAGGACGGTACCCGGCACCGTAGCGGCCATCCACGCGGTCGTATCGAAACCCGGCGTCGAGATTGCTTCCGGGGCGGCCGATACGAGCGGAGCCTCGGCAAGCTTCCAGCCGCCGCGCAGGGTCCAGTCGCCGGGCGAGCCGGGAACGAGAGCCGTCTGGGCGGGCGGTAAAGGCGCGGCTGCAGGCTTGCTGAACGGCGCCTTCCGCTGGGGCATCGTCCACGGTGGCTGCGGAGCCTGGTTGCCGATATATTGCACCTGCTGCAGAGCCCAGGGCTTCGAGCCTTCCTCAAACTCGATGAGGTCGGGATCGGGCGGGTCTTTGGCGAGAGCGGCAATCTCTTCGGGCGTGGCAGCGCCGCGCGCCAGCGTGAACCCGGCGATGCGTCCACCGAAGTGCGGGCAGGGGAGCGTTGCGCAGCTCTCGACGGGCGCCATCACCAGTTGGGGTGCGATCGCGCCAATGCGCAGATCGCCATGGGCCTGCTCTACGCCGTCAACATAGAAGCGCGCGGTGGCGCCGTCGAATGTTGCTGCGAACAGATGCCATCCCTTCCGGACGATGGCCGTCGTCGAACTCAGTTGCTGCTCAGAACTGATGCGCAGAGCGGGCTTGCCATCGACGAGTGCAAAGAAGCGGGAGTCCGGCGCGGCGGGGTCGCCGGCGCCGGCGATCAGGATGGACGAAGGAGAGATGGGCGCGAATTCAACCCACGCGGACAGAGTCCATGCGGCATCTGCCTCGAGGAGAGGGTCCCGCGCCGGCAGCGGCTTCGTAAGTCCACGGCCCCCGACAAGGATGTGGGCGTTGTACGGCCCGTAGCGCGCCAGGGGCAGGAAAGGCTTTTGCAGGTGCAGCGTGGGAACGGTCAGGTCCTGGGATGTCTGCGCCGCTGCGCACTCCTGCAAAGTCAGCACACCCGCAAGCACCACAATCAGGGAAGATAGAGCGCGCAACAGACGGTTCCGGTAGATTCTCACAGCTCTCCAGAATTGCGCCGGCCATTGCTTAGGGACGGCGCGAAGGTTCAGTATAGCGACGACGACCACACCACGGACGCTATCGCTGACAGAGCGTCCCGGGCTCTAAGTTTCACGACCTCTTGCCTGGAGGGGCGGCCGTCCCGCCAAGGTGTGCGCGTCCTCCGATCTTCAGCCAGGGCACGTCAAATTGTGTGAATCCGTCCTGATGGCTTGCCGCGAGGGCCTCGCAGCAACCGCGCTCCGGGGTTTCATATCGAACCACTGCGTAAGAGCCCTTGACGCGTACCTGTACCGGCATCGGATCCGCAGAGTAATTCACCAGATCCACGGTAGCGTCGGAAGCGCCGGGCAGCCTGTAAGGGATGGCGATGGTGGTGGACGCATTCCAGAGAGAGATGGGCAGATTCTCTTTGCCCAGGAGACGGCGAACGTCCCTGGCAAACGCTGCGGGATCGGCAACGCCTTCGGCGAGTTCGATGACTTTACCCTTGCCCAGCGTATAAATCACCGAATCGCTGCCCGCCTGGCGGCCTCCCCTCGATTGCCCGGGAAAAGGATTGCGTAGACTCACCAGAATCGCCACTCCGCCGCCATTCACGAAATCTGCCAACTGCCGGATTGCAGCCGCATCGGGCTGAGTGAATACGACGATGAGGTCCAGGCCCCGGAGATGCTGGGGTGACACGCGGCTCGGGGGGAGCACGCGGAAGGGAATGTTATGCCGCGCCATCAGGTTTGCGGTCTCATAAGAGACGTCATAGTTATCAGTCATAACGCCAACGCTGGCTTGCAGAGCGACAGGCCGTTCGCCCTCCCTGAGGTAGAACTCTATATACCTCGCTACGCGCCTCCAGACGGACCAGGCTTCTTCACTGCCGCTCACAAGAGCTTTTTCGAGGCCTGGGTGCAGATTCAGAATCAAGTCAGAGTGAAGAGCGCCGGCTTCGGCCACGGCGAGCAAATAGTCCTCGGTGCTGGGGCCCAGCCGCTGCTGCAGCGCATCGGGGAGCTGCCACTGGAAATCGATCAGGGGAGTCTGGCCAGGGCGAAAGGCGCGGTCAAACGCCACCATCGCAAAGTTGGAATCGATCCAGGGTTCCTCCGTGGGGCTCGATACCTGGAGGATGCCGCGCCGTGTGACTACCGTGCCTCCCATCATCGCCGGCTGCTTGGCGGCGGGACCGGGAGACAGCACGGTGAGGTCGGGGTGTGCCAGTCGAAGCTCTCTGGCGGCCTTCTCGGCTTTTTCCTGCTCCGCGTCATCCGCTTCCAGGATGAGCCCTGAAATCGCCGTAACCCGGCTGCTGTTCACCGCCGCCGATGCCTGCACGGGTGTTACCGCGGCGTAAACGCGATAACCTTGCTTCCGGGCGCTTTCCATCAGGGCCGGGGCAGCATCCCAGGGAATCACCAGTCCATGCGCGCGCAGAGTCGCCGCCGGCAGCGCCGGCTCTGTCCAGCGAATCCACACCCTGCCCCAGGCGGTCTGGGAAGCTGCCGGTGATTCCGGCTCCGTTAAATCGTCCTGGCCCTCCGAGGCGACGGAACCAAGCAACAATCCCGCAGCTCCCCAACTCGCGCCTTTAACGAATCGACGTCGATCCATCTGTTCACTCCAGGCTGGAAATCGTCAAATAAATTGAAAAGCTACGGCAATGCAGCGGATGAGACCCGCCAACGAAGCGGGGCTCATGGGCTTACTCGCAGGCGCAGCCCTGTCGCTGCGAACAGTTCTGATCCGGATTCCGGGCCACGGCTGTTTGAGGGCTCATCCGCACTGCGCCGGTCATCAAAATCTCCGGGCCACTGGTTGTGATTTGCGGCAACCCTTCCGGAGAAATCCAGGCGGCGGCTACATTCGTCAATCTTTTCACCAGATCTCGACCTTTCGCGGGTCCCATGAGCAGGAGGGCGGTGGAAAGAGCGTCGGAGGCCGTTGCGGATTCTGCCACGACGCTCACGGCGGTGGCCGATTTCACCGGCTCACCGGCGACGGTGTCGATGATGTGTCCGAATGAGGGCATCCCGAGCGAACCGGGCAGCGTCTGCTGCGATGTGGAAACGCTGTTTTCCCTCAGCAGAACGTGAGGATCAGGGCGCGCCGAGGGGTTGCACAGGTGCACCGGCCAGCCGCACAGGCCGGGCGGGCAGCCCATTGCGTAAAACGTACTTGCTCCCGAGTTGATCAGTGCACATTCGATGCCGCAGGAGCGCAGCACGGCAGCAGCCCGATCCACGGCGTACCCTTTGCCGATCGCGCCCAGATCCACCGTCACCTGCGAAGAGTGGAAGCGAATTCGAGCGGGAGGAATCAATTCAATCTGGCGATAACCCACACCGCGTCGCAGTCTTTTTGCCTCCGCCGGACTGGGAGGCTGTTCGCCGCGGCCCACGGCTTTCCAGCGTTCGGCCAGCGGCCCGGCCGTGACGTCGAATGCGCCCTCAGAGAGCTGGGAATAGTAGAGCGATTCCTGGATCACCCGGTACAGATCCGTGGAAACCGGTTGCGCGTGGAGGTGCGCTGTACGGTTCAGGCGGCTCAGTTCGCTCGCAGGTTTGTAGATGCTCATCACCTGTTCCAGACGATCGACCTCCTGGAAGGCTTGATCGACAGCTTGGGACGCGTGAGCGAGATTGATTGGGTAAGCGATGATTTCAAAAACCGCGCCCATGGCGTAGTGTTTCTTGAAGACCGTCGGAAGCGCGTGGTCTGAAAGCGGGTCTGGCGAAAGAACTGGTGCGGCCGGAAGAGGGGCCGGAGGGGGTCCGTCAAGGACGCGGCTATTCCAGCGCATAGACGATACCGTTCTGGCCGGCGTTGTAGATGCGGCCACCGGCCAGGACCGGCGCGGACTGAAGGCCGCTGCCCAATCCCGCAGTCCACAGCACATGGCCGGAAGCGGCATCAAGGCATTGGATGGGCCCGCCAGCACTCACCGCGACCACGGGCCCGCTGATCACGGGGGGCGATGTGACTGCGGCTGCGGCGAAGGCTTTCCATCGCAGCTTGCCGGTTTGAACGTCCAACGCGTAAACATTCTGGTCTTTGCTGCCAAAGACGACGATCTCTCCGGAAGCGGCGGGAGACGAGGAGATTCCGAGTCCGGTTTCGAATCTCCAGCGCAGGGCTCCCGTGCCTGCGTCGAGCGCATAGAGGAAGTTGTCCTCCGACCCGATCAGAACCATGTCGCTTACGACCGCAGGCGTGGAATCGATGCCATCTCCCGTTGGCGTGCTCCACTGAATCCTTCCGGAGGAAGCATCCAGAGCATAGATTTTTCCGTCGCCACAACCGAGATACACATGCTTCTCGGCAGCATAGGCAGATGCGCAGATCCGCCCGCCGAGAGCTCGTGTCCAGCGCGGCTCTCCGGAGTTGAGCTCGACCGCGTAGAAACGGCCGTCGGCGCTACCGAAGAAGACGGTCTGATCGCGGACAACCGGTGAACTCCACACTTCTCCCCGCGTGGTGGTCTCCCAGATCGTTTTGCCGGTGTCGCGGTCTAAGCTATGGACCTTCCCGCCGTCGCAGCCAATGAGGAGCATGTTTCCGGAGATCGAGGGGGTTGAGTGTATCCAGTCAGGGAACTGACGGGTCCAAGCGGGGCGCCCGCTGTCGGCGTCGAGCGCATAGACGGCGCCGTGAATCTCCGTCACGTACAAAAGGTTGTCGCGCAGCACAGGCGCCGAACGGATAGCCCTGCCGGCGCGAAACTGCCATCGCACGCCCTGGGGAACTCGCCACGACGTCTCGCGCGATCCACCCGTGCGCGAGTTTTCACTGAGCAAAGTTACCCAGTCGCGGTCCGAGCTTGCAGGATGGCCCATCTTCGTTTTCAGGTAAGTCGAAGGCGGCGGTGATCGATCTGTTTGAGATCGAAGACGCCCAATCCCAGTTTGCCGGCCGAAGCGATGTGTCCCGGCTGGCGAAAGTAGAGGTTCTTGTGAGAATCCCGGTGGAACTCGTCGATGTTTGTCGTCAAAGTGCGGGGATCGCTATCCCAGAGCGAAATCGCACCTTGCTCGCGCCTCTTGGTTTCGACGGCCTCGAGCTCGACGGCGTCGACCGCCACCGGGTCGGTGCCAAGGAAAAGGGTCTTCGCTTCGCAGACAAACTCCCAATTGGAGGTGATGGGGCCCCCGTGCCAAACTTCGCGCATCCCATCCATGATGTGCAGCACCGATTTCGATCGCAAGGGCTCGGTGGAGCAGAGATAACCGATGAAGGGATCGGTATAGGTGAAAGGCTGCTGGTGGGTGCGCGCCACATTGTTGAAACACCCGTAGCCGATGTTCTTCAGGCAGCCCGTCACTCCCGATGCCGAGTGATCCTTCATGGTCGGGATATTAATAATCTTGGTAACTTCCTGAGTTACAACCTTTGCGAGAAAGGACCGCGTCTCCGACTCTCCGAAGAAATTCGCATCGCAGTACACATCAAAATCGTAGCGCGCGGCATCGAAGGCGCCGTATTCGATGCCCACCAACCGAGGTCCTACGGGCACCAGAGCCTCGTATGCCCCCAGTTCGATCTCGTAGGAGTAGCGGTCAAACACCACGATATTTTCGGCAGGAACGCCGATCGAGCGCAGGGCGGCGATGATCTCGCGCACAATCTCGGGGGAGGAACAGCACACCGGAGCTCCTGAGGAGTTGATCTTGATTCCCACCACGTCGTGGGGTTCAATGAACCGTCGCCAGGCCGCCGCCGGCGTGCGTTCGCCGGTGAGCTCCTTCATGCCCTCACGGAGCATGCGGCCAACGATGGGCTGGGAAACCCGGTTGTCCGAGATGGAATTCCCTTGGAAGACCTCTACCACCCGCCCGGGGAACAGGCCCGGGATTCCCAGGACCGACGGCTTACGGGGAGAAATCCCGTGTACCTCGATCGGAGGCGGCGCCGGCCGGCCCGGATTGTCCTGGCCTCCGGCAACACCTGAGTTATAGAGCAGCGCCGCGGTTCCCCAACCTGCGGTCTTGATAAAGTCCCGTCGATCCATCGGCAAGCTTCCAATGGGACACCCGGCCGCATCGGTACGATTGTCCCCTCAAACAACGACCAAAGAGTATCACAACATGTCCGCACTATCCGGCTTAGCCCGGCTGCGCAGGGGGGCGTTGCCATCTTTCTCAGATCTTCCGGGTCTATTCACACCACGTCGATGCCCGCCGCCGGCGGGCTTTTTCGGAGTGCTCTTTTCAAAAGGCCCTCTCAGAGCTGCCGGCGCAACCTGAGTGACCCAGATGTCGCTTATCGACATGGAGTTTTGATGCCACAGGGATCTCATCCGAAGTCGAGGCCTTCTGTGAGCGCTGGTAGTCCCATCGGGAGGCCGGCGCGGAATGCAAGAACGGTTGAGCGCCGCGTTAAGACCCGAGCCGATTCAAGCGGGGACGACGCTGGTCGCAATCGAGCCTGCTGGTGGCGGGCTCCTGCTGAACTGGGGGCAAGACAGCCTCTAAAGGGACGCTGTTGAGGACTGACGATCATATCTCCCCGTAAACTGGAAGCATGCCGCCGATCCTGATCGCGCAAAAGATCTCCAAACGCTTCGGCGCCGATCCTCTGTTCGACAGTCTCTCCTTCGCGGTCCACGACGGGGACCGCATCGGCCTCATTGGTCCCAACGGTGCGGGCAAATCCACACTCCTTGCGATTCTTGGCGGGGAGCAGCAACAGGATTCCGGCGAGGTCTCCTTCCGCAGGGAGGTCCGCATCGGCTATGTCCATCAGATCTCGGGCTTCGCTGCGGGGATCACCGTCCGCCAGGTCATCGAAGCCGCACTGGAGCGCGCCGCTATTGCGGCGGGTGACCGCGAGCAGCGGCTGCGCGAGACGCTGGGCCGCGCCGGCTTCATAGAAACGGATGCCCCAGGCAATCCCGGGATGGACCGTGCCGCCGCGAGCCTTAGCGGCGGCTGGCGCAAGCGACTCGCGATCGCGGAAGCCCTCGCGACCGGACCCGACGTTCTTCTCCTCGACGAGCCCACCAACCACCTGGACGTGAGAGGCATTGAGTGGCTGGAGGGTCTGCTCCGATCCGCGAGTTTTGCCTTTCTCGTCGTTACCCATGATCGCCGTTTCCTTGAGAATGTCGCCTTGGAGGTCGTCGAGCTCAACCGTATTTACTCCGCCGGCCTGCTGCGGGTGAAAGGCGGCTACAGCAAATTCCTCGAAGATCGCGAAGCCTACGTCGAGTGGCAGCAGCGCGCGCAGGAAGGCCTGCGCAACCGCGTCCGCGCCGAGATGGAATGGCTGCGCCGCGGCCCCAAGGCCCGCACGACCAAAGCCAAGGCCCGCGTTGACAGCGCAAACGCCCTTGTCTCGGAGCTGCGCGATTCAGAGTCCCGCACGCGCATCGCCACGGCGGGGATCGTCTTCGACGCCACAGGACGCCAGACGAAGCGCCTCATCGAGGTCGAAAGCCTCACGGTGACTTTGGGGCATCGCGAGATCCTCCGTGGCGTCAGCTTTACGCTGACCAGCGGGCTGAAGCTCGGTCTTGCCGGCGCAAACGGCTCCGGAAAGACCACTCTGCTGCGCGCCATAACCGGCGAAATCACGCCGAACGCGGGTGAAATCCGCCGCGCATCGGGCTTGCGCATTGTCTATTTTTCGCAGTTGCGTGAGCTGGACACATCGCTGACGCTTCGCCGCACCCTCGCCCCCGACTCCGACTCTGTCGTCTATCAGGACCGCGTCATGCACGTCGCCGGCTATGCCTCGCGCTTTCTATTCACCGGCGAACAACTCAACCAGCCCGTGGAGCGCCTCAGCGGTGGTGAGCGCGCCCGGGTCCTCATCGCCCGCCTCATGCTTCAGCCCGCCGACGTCCTCATCCTCGACGAGCCCACCAACGACCTCGATATCCCTACGCTTGAGATTCTCGAGGAATCTCTGCTCGAATTCCCCGGAGCGCTGGTCCTCGTGACGCACGACCGGTTTCTCCTCGATCGCGTCACCAACGCCGTTCTCGGTCTCGATGGCCTCGGAAACGCTGCTCTCTTCGCCGATTATCTGCAGTGGGAGGCGTGGCTCGAAGAGCAGGCGCGAGCCGGAACGGGGGCCGCGGCGGGAAAAGCTACGCAGCCGGCTCCGGCGGCATCTCAAGCATCTCCAGCCCGGAGGAAGCTCTCGTACCTGGAGCAGCGCGAGTACGACACTCTGGAAGCGCGCATCGACGAAGCCGACGCACGCCTCCGTGCCGCCGAGCAGCGCATCCAGGCGCACGAAGTCGTCATCGATCCTGAAGCCATCACCGCCGCCCTCGCCGAACTCGAATTGGCGAAAGCCGATCACCATGCCGCTTACGAACGCTGGATCGAGCTAGCCGAGAAGATCGGCGGCTGAAGCTATCGATGGCGGTATTTGCCTCCTCATCCCGCGGGGCTGATCTATCCGGCCTGACGCGGACTCTCGAGTTGACGTGATTGAGCTCAGGCGCATCCAAGATATTTGGGGTAATTCATTTCATGAAAATCAGATTTTTGCTGTTGGCCCCGGCCGTCTCGGCCGGCATGGTCACGGGCTGTTTTGCGGCGAAGACTTCCAGGCGGGAGATTCCTCCGCTGCCCTCGGAGGCGGGCGAGCATCCGGGAATCCAGGTGCAGCTCAATGTGCCGGTGCCGATGCGCGATGGCGTCAAATTGCGCGCCGATGTCTTCACCCCCGACGGCCCGGGGCCCTTCCCTGTGCTGCTGAGCCGTACGCCTTACAACAAGGAAGATCCGGGGACCATCGAGAACGGCATGGAGGGCGCCGAACAGGGTTTCATCATGGTTACCGAGGACGTGCGCGGCCGCTATCATTCCCCCGGCTTCTGGGAACCGTTCAAGTACGAGATCAACGACGGCTACGACTCGGTTGAGTGGGCCGCCCGGCTGCCCAAATCGGACGGCAAGGTCGGCATGTGGGGCGGCTCCTACGTCGGCGCCACGCAATGGCTTGCGGCCATCTCCGATCCGCCCCATCTTGCCGGTCTGTGCCCCGAAGTCACCGCGCAGGACTATTACAAAGACTGGGCCTATCAGGACGGCGCGTTCCAGCAATGGTTTGCCCAGTCCTGGGCGTCCCATACCGCAGGCGACGCGCTCTGGCAACAAACCTATTTCGATTTCAGCGCCCTCGGCTACGTCCCATCCGCGCGCTCGCCCGAGACTGGCCTCCTGGCGCGGCCGGGGGAAAAATCCATGACGGACCCCTTGAACTACGTTAAGGAGCTGCCCCTCAGCGACTACACAACTCTGGTCACGCCTTCGACCGCCGGCAACGCGGGCCTCAAGGCGCTCGAGCCCTGGTATCTGGACTGGCTCGCTCATCCCAGCGACGACGCTTATTGGCAGAAGTGGTCGATTTCCAAAGATTACTCCCGCATCCATGTGCCGGCCCTGATCATCGACGGCTGGTACGATCTGTTTCTCGGCGGCGCGCTTGACAACTACCATGGCGTGAAAGCCCACGGGGGCACGGCCGACGCCCGCAACGAGGTTCGTCTGATGATCGTTCCCGGCGGCCACTCCGGATTTGGCACCAGGGTGGGCGCTTACGACTTCGGCCCCAGCGCGCGAGCGGACACCTTTCAAATCATGCTCGACTGGTACAAACACCTTTTCCTGGGCCAAAGCAATGAGGTCAGCCGCTGGCAGCCCGTGCGCTACTACCAGATGGGCGCCGACGTCTGGAAGCAGGCCAGCGCCTGGCCGCCGCCCCAGGCCGGCACCGTGGCCTACTATCTGCATTCCAATGGCAGCGCCAACAGCGCCGCCGGCAACGGCAGCCTGAGCAGGCAGGCCGCGGACGCGGCCGCCAATGCCCCCTCCGACCGCTACGTATACGATCCCGGCAACCCCGTGCCCACCATCGGCGGCAGCATGTGCTGCGACGGCAAGGATGTGCCCAACGGCATCCAGGATCAGCGCCCCGATGAAAGACGCTCCGATGTTCTGGTCTTCTCAACGCCGGTATTAAGAAAGGACCTGAACGTCACCGGGCCGGTTTCGATGACGCTTTATGTCTCCTCCACCGCCCCCGATACCGATTTCACCGCGGTGCTGGTGGATGTGGCTCCCGACGGTGTGGCGCATAACATCGCCGAAGGCATCGTGCGCATGCGCTATCGCGATTCCTTTACCAAAGCCTCTTTTATGACGCCCGGTCAGATCTACAAGGTCAACCTCGACATGTGGGCGACGAGCAATGTGTTCCTCGCCGGTCACCGCCTGCGCGTTGACGTCAGTAGCAGCAACTTCCCGCGCTGGGACCGCAACCTGAACACGACCCAGAGTCCGGAAGCGGGCACACACTGGGTCAAAGCCACCAATGTCATCTATCACGATGGCGCGCATCCTTCGGCGCTGAATCTATCGGTGGCGCCCTAGAGGAGCGATCATTGAACTCCGCTTGCGTCTTCGTCAGGGCATCTCACATGCAGGCCCCGGAGATGCGGACTGGCGAAATTTCGGCCGCCGGCTGCGCGATGCCGCGCCTCGCGGTCTTCTTTGTCTGCCGCGAGAGAGGGGATCCGGACCGGCATCTCGGCTTTGCACCCGGTCAGAAGATATGCATCACAGCCAAAGTCGTGTCGTCTCTCTGGATGCCTCCCGAGAAATCGTCCATGGCGCCCAGAATTGAGCAAACCGAAGCGTTCGCGGATTCGGTCGCTCGGCACTGAGCGGCCCGAAGCAGGCCGGCCGCCCCCCACTCATCGCCGGAGGGGCTGGAGGCCTCGGTCACACCGTCGGTGTAAGCAAAGACACAATCGCCGGGGTGCAGCCGGACGGATTTTTCCTGCCAGGAAGCGTTCGGAAACAGACCTATCGGGACCCCGGTCGGCTCAAGCCAGTCGATGGAGCCTTCAGAGTGAAAGACCAGGGGGGGATTGTGGCCGGCGTTCACATAGCGGAGGGTCCGGGTGTCTGGATCGAGCACTCCACAGACGAGGGTTGCATAGCGCCCGGCGAGCGATGAGAAGCAGACTTGCAGGTTCGCGGCCCGGAGCAAGGCGGGTAGGTCGTCTCGCGTGAAGAGAGAGGCGGTGCGCAGGGACGCCTGCACGCCGGCCATCATGAGGGCGGCCGCAGCGCCCTTGCCGGAGGCATCGCCGACCAGGAAAGCGAGGCAGCCGTCCGCCAGCCAGGTGAAGTCGTAGCAGTCGCCGCCGAGGGCGCGCAGCTGGCGACAGGCGACGCTCAAGTCCAGCCGCCGGTCTGCCCGGACAGGCGCCCGCATGAAGTGCTCCTGAACGGAACAGGCTTGAATCCAGTCCTGACTGACATCCACCATCGTATCCTCGGTTGTCATACGCCAACCTCCGCACGCAGGTCGGTTCAAGAGGCGGAAATTCGACATGGCCCTGGATATTCACAGCAATTCTTTTTTTCTTGCGTGGGCGTGTCGAGAATGCGGCTCTGGCTCCGACTACCAGGTGAAAGCGCGAACTGAGGCCCGAATGGCCCGCCTACTGCGGTAAACCTAAATCGAGCGCTCAGATTGCGGAATTCCCAATCAACCGAAAGGAGAACCCCAATGAAATACATTCTTCTGATGTCCAGCACCCAGACCGGCGTTTCCGGATATCACAAATGGTCCCAGAGCGACCGCGACATCCACATGCAGGCCCTAGGCGCCATCGTGAAGGGTCTGGTGGAGAGCGGCGAGTTCGTCGCCACCCAAGGCCTGGCGGAACCGAAGGAAGCCAAAGTCGTTCGCGGCGAGAGAAGCGGCCTACCGATCACGGACGGCGTCTTCCCCGAAGCGAAGGAGTTCCTGCTGGGCTACTGGATCGTCGATGTGGCCACGCCCGAACGCGCCTGTGCCATTGCGGGCAAGATCTCGGCGGCGCCCGGGCCGGGGGGGATTCCGACGAACATGGCCATTGAGGTCCGCCAGTTCGCGGCGCGCGGCGACACCAACTGAGTTGATGCCTTCACCAACGCAATCACCGCGGCTGTACGCCGCTCAGCGCAAATTCACCACGCAGGAGGACGCGACCATGAAATACATTTTGATGATGAACACAATGCGAGCCGGAGCGGGAGTTCCGGCATGGCCCAGGGCCGATCTGCAGGCGCACATCGCCTTCATGCACGGCGTGAACCGCGACCTGCGCGAGGCTGGGGAGTGGGTTGCGAGCGAGGGCCTGTCATTTCCGGATCAGGCCCGACTGGTGCGCGCCGGAAAAAACGGCGCGCCGGTCACCGACGGCGTCTTTCCGGAGTCGAAGGAGTTTCTGGCCGGTTTCTGGATTGTGGACGTGGATAGCCCGGAGCGGGCGTATGCGATTGCGGCTCGCGTCTCGGCGGCTCCCGGGCCTGGCGGAGAGCCCCTTAATATGCCCATCGAGGTGCGCCCCATCATGAGCGCGC
>Ga0335072_10000472_pt1 | contig 79089 bp, 75 predicted proteins | sample Lox_Sample_21_FD_206725 | JGI IMG/M metagenome (GOLD analysis project Ga0335072, IMG submission 206725) | Soil microbial communities from Loxahatchee National Wildlife Refuge, Florida, United States - Lox_Sample_2.1 | ecosystem: Environmental > Terrestrial > Soil > Wetlands | place: USA... | reverse complement strand
CAGCAGCTCCGTCCATTCAGTCGCCTTCTCACACGACTCGACGCGGCTCGCATCGGCATCGGGGGACGGCACAGTCAAGATCTGGGACGCCCGCAGCGGCGCGTGCCTGCAGACGTTCGAGGGCCACAGCAACATCGTCTATTCAGTCGCCTTCTCACACGACTCGACGCGGCTCGCATCGGTATCGTGGGACCGCACAGTCAAGATCTGGGACACCCGCAGCGGCGCGTGCCTGCAGACGCTCGATGTGGGCAGAGCGCTTTCCAACATATCATTTGATACTACTGGCTCGTGTTTTCACACTAATCATGGTTTAGTTGCACTTGATACCATATCAACTTCGGACATACCAGCGAACAGCATTAGACCTCAAAATTCGCAGTATCAAGGCATTGGTTTGAGTCCAAATGGAGATTGGATTACATATAATTCAGGGAACCTTATATGGCTACCATCTGAGTATCGGCCGTTGTGTTTGGCCATGTCGGGAAGGACCATCGGTATCGGTGTCGGATCTGGAAAGGTGTGGATATGTACTCTCCAAGTCAACGACCTTTGAAGATAGCTAGAAACCTCTGTGTGAAGCATCCGTATTCTAATTTATTATTCTTTTTCTAATATCTCTATTTCATAGAGGGGTACGGGGTGAGGCGTGAATATATAGCCAAGTGATCAGTTTGCCTGCTGCTTGCATCGAAGCTTCTGGAACCTCCACAGTGAAGTGAGAGACATTACTAGAATCTACTAGAGCAATAGATGTCATATCTCGTCCAATTGTTATTATAAGTATGATCCGAACATGTTAACGCTCGTCGTGCCTTCTCTCACCACCAAACAAGGCTTAGGTTCAGCCTAGCGTTCTTTGTTTCGTCACGGTGGGACGAACTGCGTCCGCAGAAAAAGGGCATTGCTTAGCCGCACCCCAAAAGACTTGTCACATTATGTAAGATATAATATGTACACCGTAATCACCATATGGGGCGCCCGGAATTTTGTCTCGTCTTGACCACGGAGCCTTGATCGCTTTGATCAAGGTACCAACCGATGTAGCGACGCCGAATGACCCAGCGCGCGGTGGCCGCCCTAGGGCTGATAATAACTGCTTTGTACGGGGGAACGACTCGAAAACCCATATTAAACCGTTCGATAAGTTTGAAAGGCGAAAAGAGCTTAACGGGGGTGCTGTAGTGAAGGGACGCTGTTTTATCATAACCGATGGCTCTCCGCAAATCAGGCTAGGAGGCAGGCATGCGAGCGTAATTTTCGAGTCGGGAGAGTCCTCGAGTGTTTAGGAGTGGCCAGAGCATGCAATTAACACAGAAATATGAGAATATGAATGTGTGCGCAGAGTCTGAATAGCTGCAAAGTCAAGTACCTGCGATTGTCCCGTCACGGCGGGTGTCCCGCCATGCAGGGATTGACATTAGCTTTGCCGCAGTGAACTGCGGATTAATAGATGTTTTACAGCCACCCGTACATGCCTAAGGCGGCGCAGTTTATTAATTTCAGACATCTCTGTATCTAAGAAGCTGAGCATTGCGACGTGCCAATGCTGCGGTCTTTGTTGTACGAACCCAACAAACGTTCGCGCTGGCAGTTCGAGGGTGGAGATGTCCTGACTGCTACTCTAGCTCAAGCGATCAAGCAAGCTGGACTCTTGTGCTCGGCCTCCGACGGTGGCTGTGAAGAGGCGCTTGCACTGTAGAAATCTCACTCCACATACACGAGGCAGATTCGAGGAGGATGAGCAGTTGCGGACGAGCTGAGAGGCAGAGACATGAAAGAAAACGCTTAGAAACTTTGGATATTTTGGAAAATCGGGACTCTAGTAATTGCGACTGTAGAATACAAGCAGCGGTATAGAAAAGATTAGGTAGAATCGAAGAAGTATCGGATCGCAACCTGATCGAAGTTGCGCATCTATGGCCTTTCGCCATCCATGCATGAAATCGGAGAGGCTGAACAGGGAGTCCCCATGCTTTCATTTGACAGCCCTGGAATACCAATAGAAAATGGACGACAAAGAGAAATCCCTGGAATAGATCAATAGCTCAAGGTAAGAGAAACAAGTGGAACCGTTGATATGCACTTTTAGACCAAGATTTTCGGCCTCAGCAACATTGCTTGACGGTCAGTCGAGGCAAGATGCAAGGTAATTTTCGACAGTGAGCACAGGTACTACCGGCCGGCTTATTCCATCTAAAAGCAGGTTCGCCGCATTCTGAAATAGCCTTCATAATTTCGCTTCCTACGGTGGTCGGGAGCTGAGCGGCTACTGTTGCACCTGTCGCTTGAGGGCTCTGTAAGCGCCAACGTTGGTAGGCGGTAGCGCTGAAGAATTATGGGTCGGGCCATGGGAAGGAATTAATTGCAAGAGGCCTAAGATCCCGTTCATTAGGTACGCTTCGTTCAACGGAACACTTGGGATGGAAATGGGAGCAACAGCTCGGGCTATATATCGGTGGTCACGAAGTGAACACGAACTCACGGGAAGAAGCGTACTCTGCATGTGTGAGTCACTCTCACACCCAACGATGGACCAACACAGCCAATGTCGGTTTGCGGAGGGCTGGTGGGTTTTGAAGCGACGCGACGAAACAGCTGCGGGGGGTCGATCGCGCATTGGACGACAGCGGGTTTCGGGCCAATCGGCTGCACCAAGAGCCTCAACGCGTAGCCGCCGCAAACGTTCGACGAACAGCTTGATCTTGACACTCTGGGCCGGCCGAAACTGCCGCCCAACCTCTCGAGAATCTGGTGAGTTTCATCTTGCTAACCGCTCTGGTGGGCGACGCGCCCGGTACTGGCTGGACCGTGCTGCGACCCGTCCAAAGTCCCACACGTCCTCACTCCAACCACTCACTGCTGCATCAGGGCCTCGACTTGCGGTCAACATCCGGCAGCGCCATCCAAATATAGAATGTACTTTCGATCAAACGTCTGCTTCAGGCTCTGGGCATTTTCGATGTACGTTTCAGTTGGCCTTTCGAGGCACGGTCAAATGTCCCGAACGCTTCGACCTACGCCGTAGAACCGTTGTGAGGCTCTTCTACGGACAGCTGCCGCATTGTTTCATGAGATTAACGCGCTAACATCTTGTCCATCTCCTGCATGCCGTCTCTTTCTTTGGCTCTCGTGTTTTCGTCTTCCCTGTGAATAAGTAGCGCCGGTGTGCCTCGTCTTGCATTTCGAATGTCCATCACCCACATCCATCTATGTAACTTTTGGTCACATTTTTCTCCGAGCTCGTGTGTTTCTCTCTTATCAATCTCTTTACCAACGGAGCTGGTCTCCGAGCAAGAACAATCTTTTGTTTTGATTGGCCGTGATTGTAGCATTGCGTGAGTAACTGGATTTTCTTTCCCATCCTCGATCCAACACTAATAGCAGAGAAATGGTAGTCAACAGCAAGGGTATCTCAAAGACATGTACCATAATATCAGGCATTCGACGCCACCGTCAGTTAATGCCGTTAATTTCTATCCCGACAGCGCTGAAAGTCACTTCACCAATCCCAATTTCTTTCCCTCTTCCGACAATTCCCCCGACTCCGTAATCACCGACATCACTTCTCCTCCAAAATCTCCAGGCTCCTCTGCTAAAGTCCATGGACCTCCTTTACTACCGAAGATCAGGTGCCAAGATCAAACCACGGAGCCAACTGCAGGTCCAGTGCGTCCGGTGGGTAGGGCTGTCTCAACGGGACCTCACGCTCCTCCTTCGCTCTTGACCTACGCCTTGCAGCGACCGATGTATCAACGCAGGGCTACGAGTCCACCAGAGGCACAAGAACCTATTTCGACTTACTCAACCTCACCTGAGTCTGCCTCTACTCTTTCGACATCGCTTTCCTCAGTCACATCGCTGACGACGGCTACCACGTTCGGCTCCATGATGGGTCATTCAGGCATCTCACCTTCTCCCCGTGGCTCGAACTATGGTTCGACATTGAACTCTCCAATTGACATGCCTGCTGCTCCTGGCTCTCGAAGGTCTTCACTTGCGCATGTGCGGACGGCTTCCGCTCCAATGGTGCCTGGTCGTGGCCACTCGCGGTCTGCATCCAACGCTAGTAGTGTGGATGAGGCTACCCTTTGGCGACATGGGTATCCGACTCAATATCGTCAAGTCCCTCAATACGTTACTGCAGCATCTCTCGCACAAGGCACACCCGCGTTAGCTGCGCCCATGATGCAGCAGTCATACTCCTCGGAGTCAACATTCGTGCTGCCTGGAGAGTCTAGTGGGATGCTCTTGAACGACTTCAGTTACAATGGCATGCCTCCGCCAGAACGGGAGACCACGAGTATTCTCAGTTATTTGAGCACTCCTAATCCCACTCCGACTCTAGTTCGCCGCATCGTTATGGATCAGAGAAAGAATCGAGATTGGTTCTGGTGGGATGTTCGCAATCTACGCAGCTGGTCTGACTTTAGTATCGAGTCCATGATGGCACTTCCCGACTTCGCTCGCTTGTTGTCGTTTCCATTGTTCACGGACCAACTGGCTCATCCGTCTCGTACAAGCCCTGCCCCGGAAACCGAGCATATCCTGCGCAAGACGTACGAAGACTTCTTTGCCGTCAAAATCAATGCCGCACTTGCACAGACTCAGGGTGAGCGTCATCTCATAATGCAGGCCGTGAACTCGGCTACGACCGCACCGCCACCAAAGCCAGACTTTATATCCAACTATTCGGATGATGTTGCCTTCAACACGTTGAATGGAGATCGTCGTGGCCGCCTGGTTGGTATTGTCAAGGCATACGAGCAGTGGAATACAGGCATGCGTTCGCAAGGAGCACCTGAGCAAGTCCACTACCTTCGCGGACTTGCACATCTCCATCGTGTCATGCGCGAACACGGTTGTCGCTACGGTTTCATCATCACGGAGATTGAGCTGCTGTGCGTACGAGCGGGCGCCGAGGATGATGCCTACAACGCTAAGGACAAGCCCAACGATGCCATGTCGCACAACTCCCTTGACGATGGTCCCGTGCCTGTCTTCGGCTGGCTTGAGACTGCAGCTCCCATCCGGCTTTCTCTTGCGGGGCAAGACCCAGAGACGAACGCGCCGCGCCTCACTGCCGCTCTTGCGCTCTGGTACCTGCACATGCTCGCAAAGGAGCATCCGCTGGAAGGCAATCCCGTGTGGAAGATGGCCGTCAGTGGAGTGGCGGCTCACACCAGGAAGAACTGTCGAGACCGTGATCCCTGGATGCCACGACTGGGCCAAAGCGAGACGAGAGACGCGAAGAGGCTACGCGGTTGGGTCCAACCGCAGGATCCCATCAACCGCAAAGAATATCCCAACAAGAAAAGACGTGGTCCTGGAGCCTAGTCTCCAGACTTTTTGGCTGGTGTTTTAATGAGATGAATGGACTGCATGAATGGTAACGCATCGACTTCGGCGTGGCTGATTTGGTCATTTTGGGTATATCTGAGACTGGCTGCTGGGCTGGCCAACGCATTGTTCTAGCGCTCTGCTTTCTGATTTGATGCATAGCCATGGTGTTTTGATTACCTGCGTACGGTCTCACGACCTGTAATTAAAGTCGATTTGATCTTTTAAAGGGTTTGTAGTTCTGCATTCAGATTTCATTCACTTCTTAATATTCGGCTTGAGGTTCTCCTTCTGCATCACAGCATTGTGCATGTGCATCACACATTGTGCATGTGCATTGGGTTTTCAGGCCCTCAGGCATTATTTCGGGTCTCCAAGCCTCAGGCGTTGATATTGAAAAGCAGTGACGTCGGCTATCGCTGCCCCTGCAGACGAACTATTCTCGATGAGTTGGGCTGCGTATTCCTTCCATCAGCCAATGAGGCGACCTAGCCTGAGCTTCTCCGCTTCCGAGCGTCCTTTTCCTTTAGTAGCGCTTCAGCTCTCTTGACGTTCTGTCACGACAGAACAATTACCAGTGTCTCTATCATCAACCCTTCAGCACATCCCCATCAGCCGCGCAGCTTCATCCATCGCCAGCGACCCCATTGGCCGTAAATTTCATCTTTGGCGACCACAGGACCCCCTCAGCGCCGGCTTTGCATCGTTTGTAAGCATGGCCGAGCAGAACGTCGAAAAGGGAGATCAGGGTAAGACTGTTCGACCTTCCGCATCATCCAGTCGTTGAATCCGAGCCTGAATTTGGAACATCACCTACTTTCAATTTGCTGGGAGAGGCGATGCTTCGTTGCGCATACTCCTGCTTTCTTGCCGTTCCAACCTCTCCTCGAACCAGAGCTCTCGCAAACTCCGGCGCTAACTCCGACTTTAGTGTCTTGGCAGTGGTCTGGGGGAAGACCGCAGGGCGAAGTCGCAAACGTCGCCATCCACGGCCAGGTTTCGATTGAGAGTGACAAAGGTAATACCATCACCAAGACCGCAGAGGCGGACAATCCTGCCGTTCAAATCGAGCGACCGGGCAATGACGTCGTGAAGAAGGCGTCCGAGTTGGAGGTTGAGGCCAAAGCACCAACCAGCGAAGCCAATGGCGAGAAGAAAGAGGAAAACGTAGATGAAGTAACGGCTCCCGAGGAGAAGAAAGAAGAAGAGAAGCCGTCCGAGGTAGAGCAGCCTCCCGCGCAACCGCTTGAAGTGCAACCGCCGGCGCCGGCGCCTCAGGAAAACGGCGAGGCCAACACCGGAGAGAAGCGCAGCCACGAAGCCACCGAAGAGCCAAAGGCGCAAAATGGCGAAAAGGAAGCGGAACCCACCGCCGCCGCTGCCGACGAGGCCAACGACGAGGAGCCTGCCGCCAAGAAGCAGAAGATCGACGAGCCTGCTGAAAGCGCTGAGAACGCCAACGCCGACGACTCCAAGGCCCGCGGTAGGCCCAAGAAAGGCGAGGCTAACGGCGAGCACAAAGAGAAGAAAGCTCCCGCAAAGAAGAGAGAGCCCAAGAAGGCGGCGACGGAGACTGGTGAGCCTCGTCGGAGCGCTCGCATCAGATCATAGGCCTCTCGACGGAGCGATTTTCCTCTACGTGGGTGGCCAATTGGGACAGGTCGATCTGTCTCTGTGAAGATTGTCTGCTGCCAGCATTGGCCGGGCTTACGATGACGAGCTGGATGAAACATGGCATTGGATCACGGCTGGGGAAAACACAACGGAGGCGGATTCTCTCATCGGCTCGTTTGGAGTCTCAGCATAGTGGACGGCGGACGGTGCGGATAAAAGAAACAAGCAATGCGATTGTGTCTTTTCTTGCTTTGTGTGCATTGTATTATCGTACCAATTGGAGTTCAATGAATTAACAGTACCTTACAAGTAAGCATACGCCTTAGTGAGACGATTGAAAAGCCTCTTGTTGCTCGTATCATCGGTCATAAGTCGAGAGTCTCGCGTGGAATTACGTGTAGATGCCGTATGTAACATATTTGCTTTGAACATGCCGAGCTGCTCTCAGTAGTTGCAGCCTCTCATAATACCCTCCGTTCCTCAATCTCACTTTCATGGACTGCCAGTCGTCGGTTGCCTCTATAGCTTCGGCGTCGGTTTCGCCTTGGCTTCGAACCTCTTGATCAGCTTCTCCTTAGCCTCATTCATCAACCTGAAAACCTCATCATCCTCCATCTTCGCCAGCGCCACGACGTCAACCTCCTTCCTCTGCAACTTCTTCGCCATGGTCCACGTGCCCTTAGTCTTCAGCCGCGCCGGGTCATCAACAGCCGCCTTGACGAACGCAGCCCACTTGTCCAAAAACAGGGGCCCGGCGCCGCGCGCCTCGAAGATCATCGCGAAGCAGTGCGGCATGGCCTCGAACTGCTCCCAGGCCACAGCGACGCCCTGCCGCGCCAGCCGCGCCGCCACCGCCGCGTCCTCGTCCGCCAGCAGCTCCTCGCCGCAGCCGATGAACGCGGGCGGCGCGCCCGCCCAGTCGCCCGCCGCCAGCGGCGACACCAACGGGTGCGTGGCCGCGCTGCCGTCGCAGTAGATTTCGGCGCGCGGCGGCGCCGCCGGCCAGATGGCGCAGGGCGGGAAGTTCGCCGGCGTCGCGGACGGCGGCGGCAGGTAGTCGTACGCGGCGTTGGCCTCCAGCGACGGCATGCTCCGCGTGATGTCGAACCATGGGCTGTGGCTGGACACGCCCGCGGGGATGGGAATCGGCACATCGTTGCCGTGGAACTTGATGGTGGGTGTCTGGCCGGCCGGTGCGCTGCGGTGCAGCTGCAGGATGAGCTGGAGCAGCGCGAACGAGAGGTTTCCGCCTGCCGAGTCTCCTGCGAATACTATGTTTGACGCTGGGACTGGTTCGTGTAGCGCACCCGCCGGCGGGTGCAGCAGATAGAGATACATTAATAGCGCGTCGAGGAGCGCCGCTGGGAATGGGTTCTGTGGTGCAAGACGATATCGAACAGATAGAGCACGTCCTCCAGTACGTTTTGCGAGCTTTGAGACAGGGACACGATGTGAAGCCGGATCGAGAAGGTAGTAGGCGCCGCCATGGAAGAATAATATTGTCACATTACTTTTAGTATCCGACATCAGCTTTTTGAACTTCTCTGGCTCAGAGAGTGACGGTTCTGGAGCGTCTTTCGATACATTTGATCTATAGCCCGTCCATTCAGCTTCGATAGACTTGTATTCGGGTTTGGTGTAAGTTTCTCCGCCGGCTTTCATAGAGTCTATAGCACCAAAAACCGCTTGCCGCATGTCGTCTTCGGGAGGAGCCTCGGCCTTGACTCTGCTGATCCACATGGGGCCTTTGACGGCAGAATCTCCTGTTGAACCCTTCTGCTGCGCAGAAATGGAGCGTGGATGGTCATTTATCAAGAGAGAGCGAATAAACAGGACCGCTAGCTCCATCCTCAAGTCCCATTTTGTTGACGTCTTTGAAAGCCCGAGAACGTGCCATGTTACAATCTTAATGATGAAAGGAATCTTCGGTACCAATAGTCGTATGGCTTGACTCGCGTTCAGATCCATTTTAAGGATCCGATAAGACGAAGCTCTTACGTGCGGGCTGGAATAAGACTCTGGACTTTCCGGATGATTGAACTGCCTTCCCGAGGATATGAATGTCTTGCTTTATGACCAATCTCGTCAGCACGGATTAGCGATTCAGTAGCATCGTAAGAAATTATGAGTACGAAACGTCCGTCTCGAGAAAGTCAAAGGAATAGGGAATTTAGGTAAGTGAAATATGAGGATATGGCACAAGTGTACATATATGATCTTGGAATGGGGCCATTTGTTGTATCGAGATGCGATTCGTTCCCGGCGCTGTAGCCGAGGCACGAGTTGAGTCCTGTGAAAGGCGATTCGTTTCAAACCACGCGTCCTAGCAACTCAGTCTCCTTGTAGCCAGTTCGTGTTCTAGGACTTATTAGCTCTATGGATCCTTCTAGCAGTTCGCCGTTTGATCCGATATTCGACGAAAGTGAACTGCCTTATTCTCCGTTAGGCGGTCGGTCTGGGCGCTGGCTGCGCCACGTGCAAGCCTCAGGCAATCCAGACTTCTGTGGCCAAAAGGCCCTTATGTAGATAAAGGGACTAAGGCTTCTTAGTGCACAGATATCCATAATTCTGTTCGCTCACGGATCCATAATAGCTCTGTTCTTCAGCTGCATCGTCAAACTGCAGGCTGGTATAGCCTTTTCCACAGAAATTCGCCTTGGAGGTTGGCGAAGTCCGTGCACGTGCCCAAAGGTGGTTCGTGCACAGCCTTCTCCAGCCTCGCGATTCTTTCCAGCCACCAATCAACCAGTACCCGCCTCTATTTAATTTACGCGTCTGGTAGTACATTGTATATATAATATCGAATATTTACGAGGGCCCCGGTCAAGTACGACATTCTATATTATTCCTGCATGCTCAATTCCGAAGTCCCAGTCATCGGGTCATTCCTACAACGACACAGACCTTTCGCCCTTCTGTCCTTGATCTCCTCTCACATCCAACTCTCCTTCACCTCTGAAGTTAAGATCTCAAGATGCGATACAGCACACCAAGCATCATTCTCTCCGCCGTTACCCTCTTCCAACTCTCAGCAAGCCTTCCGTTTGAAGCGCAGCAGCAACATGTTCGCCGCGCACCATATTCAATTGTCAACGTGAATGGCGATTCCGGTTCACCAGCCACGACAGTTACCGAAACAACAAGTCAATTCTCAACAGCGACTGTGACGACGACTGCGCTACCATCGTCTGATGTAGTTGTAGCAGTCATCGACGTTGTGCAAGGCTCGCAGACCACCACCATCACCGTCACCGCAACTGCAGAAGTCTTTAATCCATCGGAGACTGTGACAGTGGATCCAACAATAGGGTCGTCCAGCGCCGACTCACCGGCAGCAACAACTACCTCATTCATTTCAAAGCCATCACTCCCATTCGGTAACCCTCACCACTATTCCAATTCGACACACAACTCGACAATCCCACACCACAACGGTACGCAAACGGTCTGCGGCTGCGACAAACACAACAATGGAACGGTCGTAACCAAGGGTGCTGCCCATTCAACTGGCTTCTTCACCGCAGGCAGCCACGTTCACTTGACTCACTTGCCTACGTTGCCAACGGAGTCGCCGACATGGTACAACAAGACCGAGATCCCTCAAACCGATCCTGACGCTTGAGACTTGCAGTATTGACGATGGAAGAAGAGAGCGACGGTTTGATGTTTCGTTCTATTGATTCACTTGTAAATTTTAAAGAGAAGGCCTGTTTTGCATTAGCGAGGAGTTCAGGTTATGTTGAAAAGATGGCGGACACACGACAAAATCGCTGTGGATATATGAGCGTCAAGGAGCTAAATGGAAGATTAATAATCGTAATGTTGGAAAAAGAGCGTAATATGAACAAGCCGACTCAACTGCGCACGAGGCATGATTAGAAATATATGGGAACAGTGCCAGGAGCACATGTATGACTATAAGGAATCAAACTGCTTTTGACTTCGACTGGGATTTAGCTAGTAAGGTACCATAGGTGCCGCAGAATAGAACTGCTTTGAATCTGAAATCAGAGGCTATGACAGTGACTTGAAGACATGCAAACATGCTCAAAGTGAAGCATTCTGCATCTTACCCTCGAGGAATGCACGTCTACAATACCACAACTCCGTAACGACGTCTGCCATTCCAGCCGTCAGCAAAGTCACGTGTGGAGCGACGTTTTCGGAATGGCTTGGCATGGCAAGAGCAAAAGCGGTACGCGGGTTTTAGCGGCCTCAAGGCTCGCGTCCTGACCGAAAAAGCCGCACTCGGACGAATCTTTCCTGCTGCCCTGGCGGGACGGACATGGGTGCGTCCACTTTGTTTGGGCTTTTTGCGCGCGGAGTTTCCGAAGATCGCTCGCTGCTTGCAGGCTAGGCCTGGCTCGAGGACGTCGGCGACTTTCTTTTGCTTTGCGGCCGCCGCGCCTCCGGATTGATCTGTTCGGCGCTAGTAGATCGCAGAGATGGGTGTAGCATATGGTGAGCACAGTCGTCACATGAGACGGACGGGTGATGGCAATGGAACTGAATGGTTGGGAAGGTAAATGGCGCCGTGGAGGAGGTACCGGTAGTGGGTAAGGATGGGAGGTGGTGGGCGGGTCGTTCGGTCAGTGGACGCAGTTGGTTGCGCAGGGCTGGGGCCATTTGCGACGTCAGCCAGCGCAGAGCGCGACAAACGAAACAGATGGGCAGAGAAAAGGCTGCAATTCGCTGCAGGCCGCAAAAGAGTGCTAAGATCTTCAGCTGCTTTTCACCAATGACTGGCAAAAGGCGAAGGTGACGGAAGACAGCGAGCAGTCAAGTAGGTAGTCAAGCAGCTCCACACCGTTCACGCACGCAAAGTGCAGGCAGTAATGCAGGCACGGAAGTGGTACGGGTGCGGTGCAACCAGAACGCAGTCGATAAGGGAAAGGGGAAGGCGGGCAGCGCAGCGAACTAGCAAGCAAACAATGAGCACCACGACGCGCAGTTGGGCGGGAGCAGGTCAGTGTGGGAGTCAAGGGGCATCTGCATTGCTTCACCTTTAGGTTGCGGGCAGCCACGGCTGGTTGTTTTGAAGTTCTCGCGCAAATGGTTTCGCCGAACGCCTAGCGCCGACATGGGCTCAGCTGTAGGCCCGACGTTGCTTGAGTGCTGCCCGCCCTTCAGTCCTCTCTGTGTCTCTCGCTCTCCTCTCACACAGTTTCTTCCCCATAGTGAGAGCTCTCATACAAACTCCCCCATAGCGGTACGTTTTGCCTTTTCGCCTGTATATCGACAATGCTGGATTCGCTTCCCATTTCTCAACAACCATCGCCGCCAGCTTTTTTTTCCCGTCAAACCCCGTTATTGCGCTTCTTATTAGCCCATTTTCGTCATGTTTTCGAGCTTCGCATTCCCATCACATCGCGACGTCGCCGTCGTTCAGCCTGCCTCCGCGGCCACTGTATGCTAACAACAACCTCAGTCGCATTCGAGCGCGTTGATCTCTTCCTCGTCGCGTCAAACTTTAGAGTGAGTTGCCCACTGTTTTGCCTCCATCTGAGGGCGTGTCGTCCGTCGACGTCCGCCTTCAGCTGACGCGGAGCGAGCTCCAACACCCTTTGCTCACCAGCGATGCCTTACGGCGTTTCTGGCAACGCGCTTGAATTGATCTCGGCGATATGCTGGGTAAAAATGCAACCGATCGCGTGTCATTTGACGCGTGTCTCTAGCCTCAATGGCTCGCCCTTCACACTCTCAAGCAGTTAACTAACCCTCGCATAGAACAACCCAAACACTCAAACTATCTCACTCAAAAAGCTTCATCATGCCTAAGGAAGCTACGAAGTCCCGCAAGGCCAAGGGAAAGGCCGAAGGCAAACGCAAGAAGGGTTAGAGCGAGCTTCATTCGCGACTAAAGTCAACTCTAACAAGACAACCTTAGACCCCAACGCACCCAAGCGCGGTCTTTCCGCCTACATGTTCTTCGCCAACGACAACCGTGAGAAGGTTCGCGAGGAGAACCCCGGCATCAAGTTCGGTATGCTGTCACATTCTCTTCAACCTGCACTTTGTTTCTGACCTTGGAACAGGCGAGGTTGGTAAGATCCTCGGTGAGAAGTGGAAGGAGCTCTCCGAGAAGGAGAAGAAGCCGTATGAAGACCGGGCCAAGAAAGACAAGGAACGATATGAGAACGAGAAGGCTCAATACGCCGCAGTAAGTCTCTAGACGACCAATCCTTGTAGACAGCCTCTAACGTGTGTAAGTAGGGCGCCGCCGATGACGACGACGACGAGGATGACGATTAGGCACATCTCATCGTCTCGGCAAGGCGTCTCGCTGCTGCTTCCTGAATCTCCTTATTTCTCTCTACCAATGGATGCCGGGTGGCTTCTGGGATGGGTGGGCTTTGCTTTGATGATGGATGAACACGGTCTATTTGCTTCTTATCCTACGACACAAATCTTATGGGCTAGATTCTAGAGAGGCGGCATGGGCGATCCTCATATCTCGCTTGTTGGCTTCTCGCTGGCACATGAACATGACTTCCACGTAGGGAGATCAGATTTGCCGGAGACTGGGAGTCGGAATGTGTACACTAGCTGGATTTTCTATCAAGTGGCATCTTAATTGTTTTATGAACTGTCTGTTCCGTCTTCGTGAGAATTTAGATCTCTGCTAAAGGGCACTTCCGATGACAGGCCTCACCTCTTACGGAGTCGAAGCCTTTTATCTTAAATACGTGTAGAAAGACTTGAATATGAGATTGTTCTACCTGTCGATTTAAAGCACAGATGGATATAACCCTCGTATTGATTCATCAAACGCCATTGATGCTCCATTTTAAATTGTAAGAGAGCCATCCAACTCCCAGAACGCCCATCTTATTCTCGCTGTAAGATGACGGTAAGGCCCATGATCCCAAGCATCACCGTCTTTAGCCATGGATACTCGCTCAATAGTATGGTTACATAGCCGACGAGTGGAAAATAGCCGACCACGCTGCCAATGACATCCTTCTCGCGGTCAAGGAAGCCCTGGCCTCGGGCATAAAGCTCCGTGTCGTCCGCGGCATTGTTGTCGCCCTTGGTCAGCAAGCTCAGCGGAGCTCCACTATATTTCCGTCAGTAATAATCCGTGGTGTAGCTTGAGCCTTCCGTTCACCAAGAATGGGAGAGGAAGGAGAGCTAAGAGGAATACATACTCGCCGCCAAATCTCTTTATGACTCGATGTACAATTGGGATGTCCTTTCCTCGCACATTGTATACGACAATCTCGCCCACTTGTGTGTCCATGCCTCTGTTCCACAGGAAGAGTAGATCGCCGCGTTGGAAAGCTGGCTCCATTGATCCGGATAATACGACCACTATTGGCGACGGAGAGTTCGTTGCCACGGACAACCCCTTCCACATCATGAAAGCTGTTGATAGGACGAGGCCGAATGTGAGAACTTGCGAGAGAAGCTGTCGAGGCTTCATGTTACCGAGGCCAAGGGCCTGGAGGATGGCGGACATGGTGGATAGGTGAAAGGAATACGTCGAATTCGACACTGGCACAACGAATGTAAGGTGTAGCAGCTTGACCGGATGAAAATTATGACTCTGCTGAGTGAGAGAGGGTCTAAGCACCTACGTAGAGACGCACGAGTCAATTGACCTGCGTGCAATCTCTGCGCCGTGTAGTGAGCGTGAAAGCAGACACGATTCAAGAGAGGCAGTACGAACACATTTCATAAGGCTTATAAATGCCTCAGGCCACAAGATTTTCAGCGACATGAGAGTGAACTCTTGACGAGATATGATTCTGCATACGAAATGATAGGAACTTTATTAAAATCCAAAGTAAATACCAGATCTCTTTTTCAGAACCCACCCTAGCTGTAATTCGTCGAAATGCCGCCCAACAAGTTTTCAATACACTCTCTAATCCGGACTCCAATTTTCAAGTAGTATCGTAGTGCTCATCGACAAGCTCGCGCAAACTCTACGAACCGTACTTCTTGACCACATTGGCCACCTTCTGCGCCAGCTCCTCAGCCTCGGCCCTGCTAGCAGCCTCTGCATAGACGCGGACGGCGTCCTCTGTGCCCGAAGCGCGGGCGAACGAGCGGCCCTTGGTGAACTTGCCGACGAGGTTATCGATATCGAGCTGCGCGCCGGGCGGCGACTCAAGGCGACGCTCCGCATCAACAGCCTTGAAGACACCGCGGTCTTTGACCTCAACGCGCACGAGGCGGTTGGGCAGGTCGACGTAGGTGTTGAGCCACTCCTTCACGCCCCAGCCCTTGTGCGCGAGGATGACCTCGACCGCCAGCAGGTCGGACAGCGCGTCGCCCACCGCCTGGTTGATCAGGTCCGCCAGCGCCTTCAGCGTCTCCAGCGCGTCGGCCTGCGCCGGCGACTTCGGCTGGTACTTGCCCAGGTCTTTGAGCGCACGGTTGCTGAACAGCACTGTGCCGTGCCCGTTCGCTTCGAAGTACACGCCGATGTCGAATTGCGTCGCCGCGTGATGCAGATGCTTGACGCCCGTGTTCGTGCACTTGACCGGGATCTTGAGCGTGTCGGTCACGTACTTTGTTGATGCGCCGTTTGCGTAGGCCGTCTGAACGATGCCGATGTTGAGTTTCTCTGAGAGTCCAGATTGACGAACCAGGTCGGCGAGGAATGAAGCTGCAAGAGTCGCGATGCGGTCGCCATCCAGCAAGTGGAAAGTGTTGCTGTTGTCGTTGAAGTAGTAAACAAGACGATCTGCGTCACCATCGAGAGAAGCGAGGCGATCGAACGCTCCAGCTTTTGTCGATGGAGGTGCACGTTGCTGCGTCTTGACAAAGTCGGCACCGCACTGCATGTTGAGATTCTCAGGCTTAAGAACATCGTCGTTGACGACCTTGATCTCAAGCAGATCAGTCGGGATATGTTTGATGAGTTCATGAAGCTTTGGACCTCCCACACCGTTCGCACAGTCTACAGTTACCGGGCCTTTTGCCTTACGGTGCTTCATAGCTTGTTTGAAAGCCGTAGCAAGCTTCTCGTAATATCCATTTTCGCTGACCTCACCGTACTCATATTGAGTGCCTTTGGTGTTAACGCAGCGGACAAGGTAGTGCAGTTGCGGCGTGGTAAGGAGCTTGTAGTCAGTAAACTCTACTTCCGCAGCTTTGAGTGCGTCGACAAGGCTGGCAACGAGTGTGGCGCCTGAGGCTCGTGTATCACGGGCGTAAATAACTCGAGCCGGCGCTGTCGGATTGATCTTGAGGTCTACCTGGAGCTTCTCATACAGAGAGACCATATCTTCATCCGAAGGTGCATTGGCGAGATCGGTAGCATACTTCTCCCAAGATTGCTAGTCCTTCGTCAACTCCGCAGTTTTGGGTACTATGTGCAACAGTATTACCTCAAGCATTTCTCCCTGAATGATCGTCAGCGGCCTTGCATGTAACGAGAGCCGTACAAAACTATACCATGGGATCTACGAGCTTCACACCATTGTCTTCAGGTGGGTTATGACTCGCGGTAATCATGCAACCAATTGTCTGCCCATTGAGTTTGCGAGAGCGAAGGGCTGCGAGCAGGCCAACCCGGAAAACCACCGAGTCCAGAAGATTTCTACATTGTGCGAGTGAGCCCACAGCTCGAGGTGAAGCTCAAAAGATTGGGATAGTGTCGGAGAGGTTCAAGACAGAGGACATTGCATGTTGCGACGCTTGGGATACTCACGCCTTCATTCGAAACTATACAACGTGGAGATGTCAGCATCGTGGAGAGATATCTGCAGGGTTTACAAACGAGCTTACTTACCCCAGCAGTTCCATATTGAAAGCTATGCTCTGGCTTGGGGTGCTTCTGCGAAGCTTCGAGGATGGCAGCGTTGGAAGCCATGATGTGTTGCTTCGAGTGGATTTCAGAGCGCTAAGAAGTAAAAGATGCTCTAGTAAGCTCAGATCGAAATGTTGAAAGTGGGAAAGGGTTCGACGTTGGATCAACGGTCGACGGTGTCCACACCGTTCCATTGCATTAAACGCGCAGGGCTGAGTGAATTTTCCAATTTTATCCAAGCTCAGGCGCGGGTATCGTAGAGTAGCCCTGCGCTAATAAATCGTACCGTAGTTCATCCAGAATACGACCAGTTTTCACCATCTCTGTCCACCTCTGGTCACTTCTATCACTCCCACCTACCTCTCCTAGTGCTATTCGCAGCGAGATTACGCAGCAATGGACGTGATGTCGTATCGAGCAGGCGCAAAAACGATATGCCAAGCTTGCCTAGGGCTGGTCAGGCGGTCTAGATGGGTCAATTCGACTCTGCAGCATTCGCCGAACGCCGTCCCGAAATTCCAATCATCAGCCTTCTCCACGTCTCAAATCCTGCAAAAGAGAAGCAAAGGCCCAAAGACAGACACTCGTATAAGTGAGTCTACATCTAACTATACCCGAAACTCTTCGTGACGCTGATTCGGAACGCCTGACAGCTCTCATTCGCTACTTCCTCAAGCACCCCAAAACTCCTCGGCCTCTTCGTTTCTCTCGCCTACGCTATCTTCGCCATTGGACGATCCACCGAGCATGGCAACTCTTCAAGGGGAAGCAACGAAAAACACAGGAGTTAGAGTTGGAGCGGCAGTACAATAGCATGCGTGCGGCGTGCGAGGCTCTTCGAACAATGGGTGACGACGGTATGCCGGGAGGCGTCAATGAAGGGAGACTTTACCGAAATGCGATGTTGAAGCATGGGGTATGGCAAGGTGTGCCCATCGAGTACGCGAGGACGCAAACAGAGTGGCCCAGCAAAGAGGGATGGAATCATGAATGGAAGAGAGGATGAGTAGATGTCGAGGTTGGAACTTGTTAGAGCTGTGTATCAACATTATCAAAGATGCTTCAATATCACAAGAATACAGTATCCAGCCACGAGTCAAGGCTATTAAGTAAAAGTCAGATCAATGGAAGTTATCTTGGTCATGCCATTGAACAGTCTGTTGGCTTCAACGAGTTACATGAAGATGCATTGCATGGGCTACAGTGTACCATAACCGAAGTCGACAGTACAAACAACTTCGTGATCCCTGCTCGACCAAAACTCCATGTCAGACTAACCGTCATCCAACTGGCACAAAGGTCATGAAAGCTTTTAAGAAAAATGAAGACTCGAGTGCATCATGGTGGCGCCAGTGCTTTGCTCGTTGGAAAGGGCATCCTCCCAAAAACGCCATGCCAATTTGGCCAAACGAACGCCTCGCCATGCACTTTTGGCGGTATAGTCAAATAATTCCGGGAATCCCATCCACACAACATCACAAAATTATACAACACCCAGCACCACCCTCCCTCTTATCTCCTGCAATCATAGCTGCCCTTGTCGCTGCCTCAAACACATCATCCACGCCGTCACCTGTTAAACTCGAGCATTCGAGGTATTTCCGTGCGCCAATGACTTCCTTCATATCATTGCCGTCCTTGTACGTGGTAAACCTTTGGCTTTTCTTTCGCATTTCTTCCTGGGCCATTGGATCATCCCTCAGGTCCTTCTTCAATGCGACAAGTATGATTGGCACTCCAGGACACCGCTCGCGAGCCTCCTCGGCCCACTTGTGCTTGACGTTTTCGAGTGAATCCGGTGTATCGACACTGAAACCGATGAGAATGACGTGTGCTTTCGAATATGCAAGCGGTCTCAGCCGTTCGTAGTCTTCCTGCCCAGCAGTGTCCCACAAGGCGAGTTGCACGGATTTGCCATCTACACGACAGTCTGTAACATAGTTTTCAAAAACGGTCGGTACCTGCGTTAAGTGTTAGAATTCATGGGTCGAAGTAGAGATACCAGGTGTACGCGATGTTTCAGTGTGGTTACTCACGTATCTCTGTACAACTTGAGTTAGTACTACTGCTCCAAAATAGTATCACAAAGGACTCAGAACTCTACGACTTACAGTTGGAAAATATCCTAAAGTGAAGACTGAAAGAAGGGACGTCTTCCCTGATGCACCGTCGCCAATGATTACGAGCTTCCTGTGTCAAGAATGTTAGCAAGTGTGTTCACTAGCGATGAGGCTGATGCTCAACGAGTAATTTTGCATGTAAATTACAAAGTAGTAAGGCTTTGTGAGAGGCATTGGTATTGCAACACTCAAGGATTTGGTAGCTGGAACGGTGTCTGCCGGAGAGAAGTATAAGGCACATCTGTAACTTTTCTGTGAAGGGAATGAAGGATACAACCGATATCCATTGAAAGAAAACAAGACTTGCCTTCTCATCACACTCTCTCCATTCCCGGACATTTTGTTAGGGACTTCCAAAGTTCTTCGAGTTGCCAACAGGAATCTTGGTCTAGTGAGGACCTCTTTGCAGTATTCAATGGAGTTTTAAACTTGTGCAGAAAAACGTTGAACAGTATTGGAGGACTATATGAAGGGTTGGGACTGCGGAATGGGTGGGCGGTTGCGGCGAGGGCGAAGCGGAGGATTTTGGATGATACGAGGATGAATTTATCGACGGAGATGGGGTGAGGCGCTACCCAGGCAGAGATGTCGTGGAGAGCCAGCTGAACAAGACTCTGGAGCCTTGAGTATGGGAGAAGTAGTTGTAGGGAATGGTTCGACGGTGTCTAGGTGGAAATCGTACGGCGAGAGATCAGCAGAGTGAAGTGTTTCTGTCGACCTGCGCCGGGGACAAGGGACAAAGTTCTGAGACCAGAAGGCTGTGGCTGTGCTTCGGAAACGAGGACAACTTTCTTGGGCTGTGATCGCGATAGATGGTAGTCTGCTCCTGAGAAGACTCCGATTTGAATAATGTTCCTCCTGCAGGTCTGATAGAAGAAAGAAACGCAGAGGGTGCCGAATAATCTCAGTGACCCTGAGACTTCGATACGTCACGTTCACGGACGAGACGTCAAGGACGGATGGGTCGCGAGGAAACCCGTACGGCTGCTCTCGTGGCAAGAGAGGGAATGGCAGTGCGGATCAATTAGCTGAATTCCGAGAGCCTTGGGCGTAAGAAATGTGTGAAATGTACGGAAAGCAGATTGTTCGTCGTAGACTGCGAGTTTCCCCGCCGACGCCGACGGGGGAAAGAAACTCGCATGTCGGTGCCTTGTTGCCTAATGCCAAGATCCCAAAGATCCACTACAGGTGCTTCCAACGTAGACATCGAGGAGATTGAACAACACAACATCCACACCCACCTCGCCGCTCACCTCCCTCGCTCCGTCTCATATCTTTCTCCGACACTTTGTCTCGCGCCTCGGATTGGTCTTATTCCGCAAAGTCCTTTCGTGCGACCAAGTAAGACACCACTACGTCCCGCCGGAGGGGCCCCAGACACCTGCTTCACTGCTCAACAAAGAAGTAAATCAGGGTCACTCGAGCTGGATGCGGGAAAGCAACACTACTAAATAGTACTGACCGTCTCCATAGACACCACCACATACTGAACTTCACACATTTCTCTCATGGCCCACGGCGCGAGGGGTGCAGTGGGACCACCTTCTACCCAATCTATCTCTTTAAACGACAACGGCGTCATGACGGCGACTAATCCTCCGGCCGCGCCTAGCATTAATCGCAAGAAGCAGAAGCGAAGACAAAAGCAAGCTGCCAAAGCCGCTGCGGAGCAAGACCATATTGCGTCCACAAACTCGCATGCAAGCAACGGCGTCCTTCCGCGCTCTCACGGTGCCGAAGCTCCTGTTGAGGATGCTTATGCCGCTCAGGATCAGTACGACGACGATGCCTATTATACCGATGACGATGTGCAAACCTATCCCTACCCTCCCAATCTTTCCAACGGTCACTATGCCGAAGACCCAGCCGCGGCGGATGCTGCTCGGAAGAACAAGAAAAAGAAGAAGAAGAAGAAGTCTACTGCTCAGGATCCCTATCTTGATCAATCGAGTACCACATATCATCCATCAACCACCCACAACCATCCTCTGCCATCTTCAGTGTCCAAGGCTTCTTTCCATAATGCCAAACATAATCACGATCGTGATCGCATATGGAACACCTCTACACAGGAAGAGCGTGAGCGTATCAAAGAGTTTTGGCTGGACCTAGGCGAGGATGAGCGCAAGTCACTGGTCAAAATTGAGAAGGAGGCTGTGTTGAGGAAGATGAAAGAGCAACAAAAGCATTCATGCAGCTGCACGGTCTGTGGAAGGAAGCGCACCGCGATTGAGGAAGAGCTTGAAGTACTCTACGACGCTTACTATGACGAACTAGAGCAGTTTGGTAGCCTCCAACACAGTGCCATGTATGCGGCGACAAGCAGAAGTCTAGGCCATCACGATAGACTTCCTCCAGATCGTACTCCCCCTCCCCAACCTCTTCAAGGTCAAATCGAGGAACTTCCGGACGAAGTGGATGAAGATGAAGAGGAAGACGAGGACGAATTGTACAGCGACGAAGACGGCTACGAGGACGAGTACAGCGATGACGAAGCTGAAGGTCTCTCACGGCAAGCTGCTAACGAGTTCTTGAACTTCGGTAATAGCTTGACTGTGAAAGGTGGAATCCTGACCGTAGCCGATGATCTTCTCAAGAATGACGGAAAGAAGTTCATTGAGATGATGGAACAACTCGCTGAACGTAGGATGGCGCGCGAAGAGGAAGCGCAATCGGCTGCCGGATCCCATCCGTCCTCGTACCATGGTGGTTATCCTCACAATCATCCTCCAGAAGATGACGATTACGATGAGGAGGACGAGGAAGACTATGATAGTCAGGAAGAATTTGACGAGGAGGATGATGACATGGTAAGTCAAGCCCAGAATTCTATTATGTGCACAACTAACTCATAATAGGAAGTAATGACCGAAGAGCAACGCATGGAGGAAGGTCGACGTATGTTTCAGATCTTCGCCGCTCGGATGTTCGAACAGCGGGTCTTGACCGCATACCGCGAGAAAGTCGCGCGTGAGCGTCAGCAAAAACTTCTGGAAGAGCTGGAAGAAGAGAAAACCCACGATGTCCAGCGCGAAGCAAAGAAGGCTAGAGATGCTCAGAAGAAGAAAGAGAAGAAAGCACTTCAGAAACAGAAGCAGGCCGAGGAGAAGGCTCGAAAGGAAGCCGAAAAGGCTGCTGAAGAGGCCGCCGTGAAGGCTGCAGCCGAGAAACTGCAAGAGGAGCAACGAAAGAAGAAAGAGGAGCAGAAGAAGAAGAAGGAAGCGGAGCGCAAAGCCCAAGAAGAAGAGCGGCAGCGCAAAGAAGGTGAGAGGCTAAAACGTCAGCAAGAAGAGCGTGATCGACAGCAAGAAGCAGAACGTAAGGCTCGCGAGCAGAAAGCCGCTGAGAAGAAGGCCCGTGAAGAACTCAAGCGAAAAGAACGTGAGGGTCGTGAGGCCAAAGAACGAGAGGTTAGGGATCGCAAGGCTCAAGCAGAAAAGGAGAAGAAAGAGCGTGAAGACAAGGTCAAGGCGGATAAGGAAGTACAGGATCGTGCACGCAGGGAGGCCGTCCAAGCTACCCATTCCGCACATCAAGCTACACAGATGCCGAAGCGACCTAGTGCTCCTATGGCGATGCCACTACCACCTGGTCTATCGAAACAGCCGTCCAATGTGTCTCCACATGTACCGGTTGCCACTCCCGCACTGCCAAAGGCGCCGACTCCCGTGCGCGCACGTCAAGGTTCCCAGCAAGGTTCCAAAGGCTCTTCTCCGAAGACACCCTCCGTCGCTGCAAGCCAAGGAAAGTCTGGGTCACCTATCGCCGGATCTCAGCAACCTCCAATTGTCCCGAAGACGATTCTGCAGAAGCCGTCAGTGCAGACGCAAAACACTGGTCCCACCCAAGTGTCACCTGCATCGCCATTGCACTCTATGGCTCCGCCGCCAGGAATGCCAATGCCGCAAACGTCAGGCTTTGGACTACCTCCAGGTCTCAACGGCTTTGCCGGCGCTCAAGGAGGTGTGATGGCTGGAATGGCGCAGCGTGGAACAGGAGCGCAAAACAACCAGATGATTCCTCAGCAAGGATCTCTAGGTCAGTTCCGACCATTCGGCGCTCCTGGCTCGGCTGCTGGACCACCACCCGGTATTAGTGGACCGAACGTGCCATTTGGACGCGGATTCACGGACGCTCCTCCTGGTTTAGCTCATCAATTCTCTGGCATCGGTGGAGCCACGCCTGGCGGTATGTTTAGTCAAATTGGAAGAGATTCGGTGTCTTCTACCTCAGGACCAGGACTTCATTCCAGACAAACTTCCTTTGAGCAGAAGGCATTCGAGCCAGCGGCGAATATATCATCTGCACAGCCAATTGCTCGTCCTGTTGCACCTTCAAAGCAATCTGCTGTTGGTAAATTTACGGATCCAAGCCTAGAAGACAAAGTTCCAGATGTAGATGACATCACGAGGCATCTGGGAAGCAGTGCGTTGCTTGATGACTCTGACGAACCAATTCCTCTAGGAGCTGGAGAAGCTCAACGAACAGGAGCTGCACCAGGGCTGATGAGAGGTGGCTCTAACCTTTCCAACCTCTCCAACGTGTCCGCATTCGGTGGCTCGCCCATCTTTAACAATCCAACGAGTCAGCCTCGCATGGATTCGTTCGGTATGGGTAACACTAGCAATCCTAGCAGCACATGGAGCACACCACCCATGCCCTTTGGACAAGGCGGCCTTGCTGGAGCGCCGAATTGGGGTAGTTCACCCACGGGCGGTTGGTCGCCGGCAACGAATTCACTTGGAGGTTTCGGAATGGGCATGGGCACCACAGGCAGCGGGCATCGACGACCGGTCCAGATCCGCATCAACATCTGCAATACTTGTCGACAGCTCATGGCAGCCAAAGCCACCAATGCCGACGGCTTTGTCGATGCCGTTACCGTCTTGCGGCATGTTCAAGACATGGTGCACCCACCGGTCCAGCTCGAGGAGTTGCTCGATTTCTGCGAGACCGAAGGCAACGCTAGCAACGGCGGTGGCAACTTCCAGGTCGTCAAGCGTCCGGACCCGTTGCAGTCTCTGATCAAATTTGAAGCCGATCAACCTTCCGTGCCCGCTCCACGAACCGTCGGTGCCGGTGACATCGGTAGCCCGAGCGTGGGTGCAAGTCTTCCAGGAGGTCCATTCGGCAGTATGAGGGGTTATCCGTTCGGAGCACTGAGCGGACAGTAATTAGCATTGCCTGGCCTTTGTTCTACAGCTTTCACGCGACTGCTGAAGTCGTGGTGCATCTCTGACATTATTTCGATGGCTGTACCGTGCTTGCTCCCTATCGAGGCGCAAAGCTTTCCGGTGCTGGAGTGGTTGGGCTGTATTGATATCCGTAGGTAGCCCATCAATGTGGATACCACTTTCAAAGCAATCATTCTGACTTAAGGTGCTTTCTCATTCTTTACCGCTACAGGTTTTCATATCTTAACGTCAAAACTCGTCCCACACCCGCAACTGCTCGTTGCCCGCGGATTATCCACAATCTTAAACTGACTGCCAATCAACTCCACCGTGTAATCCACCTTACTCCCCTGCAGCAGCTCCAAGCTCGCCCCATCCATCACGACCTTCGCCCTACCCTGCGCAAATGCGCGCCAGTCCGCCCGCTCCGCATCGCCGGGCGCCACCGCCCCCTCCTCCACCACAAACAGCGTGTCCTCGGCCGGCTCCACGTCCGCGCAGTCCACCAGCGTCATCCCGTACTGGAAGCCGTGGCAGCCGCCGCTCTCCACCGCCACGCGCAGACACAGCGCGCCGTTGCCCTCCTCCGCCATCAGCCGCTGCAGCCGCCGCGCCGCCCGCGCCGTCACGTCGACGTGCCACGGCGCGCCTGTCTCTGGGTCTGTGCGTGGGTTCAGCGCTGCTACCGTGCGCGTTGGGGGCGCCGATTGAGAGAGGTCGGTGGGTTGGCGCGGCGGAGGGCCGGTGGTGGTGGGTGGTGGCTGCGCGGTGGTGGTGAGCGTGCGGGCGGGATTGGGTTCGGGGCGCTGCTGGGATGGCCGCGAGCGTTGATCGAGAGTCAGTGTATGAGACGATAGGATTCTCGGTGCGGAGGTGTAAGTTCGACTTCTAGCTCCGATGGAAGTGAGAGCGCGGCGGTTCAGCGTGGATAGTAACTGCATGCGAGAGGCTCGTAGGCATCCTGCGCAGATAAATGGTATGTTCGATGTCATGTCGAATAGATCTTCGATCAGATCTCGACGTTGATGTGGAGAATGAGGTGCGAGCCGGAAGTCTGAATGCGGCAAAATGATATTGTGAAGGATTTGGCGCCTGATTTTGGGCCTTGTGGCCTGCAGGCTCTGACAAGGCTGAGGTGATTGAATTTGGACAGCGGAGGCGTGCGCCGTTGTATTTGATAGTAGATGATTAAAGGTTGGTCGCGTTCTGCGAAGCGATGAGATGAAGTTCTGCAAATATCACGGCCCTATGAGTGTTGTTCTGGATGGTATTTGCGTTGCAGGCTCGCATAGTACTCGCTTCTTGGCCAAAGAGCAGCGGTGACGAGTTTCGGTGCCCCGCGTTTAAACGGCGTCCAGCGTGCAGCGCCCAGCACCAGCCAGCCTGTTTCACACTTCCTTCGTCTAATGTTAAAAGCTTGACAAAAACATCCCAATCCCCCACCATCACCTCGACACTACCGCACGCCAACTTACAATCCAACTCCCAACATCCACCTTCCATTTGTCTATCGAAGCTTTGTCTTTGCCTTCAGCTGTTAAGCTCGTCTTTACCATCTACACATCCGCATCTCGTCGCGCAGATTCGGCTAGTAGACATGTCCTGGCAAGGTAAGGTTCTATAATGGAAGCCTGTTTCACGCTGTAGTTGACTCTCATCTAGCATATATTGACACCTCGTACGTCTACCTACCAGCCGATGCTCCTTTTTCGCCTTCTGCTGACCGTGACATTGTAGCCTCATCGGCAGCGGCAATGTGGACAGTGCTGCCATCTTCGATATCAAGGGAGAAAACAACTGGGCGCGATCCTCCAACTTCCAGGTATATACAACCCATTTGGATCCACTATATATATAAAACAAATTGACTGGACCTAATTATCTGAATCAACACGAGAATATTTGTCGCAAGATCGCGTTTTATCCCCCCTTTACATCTCTCCGTTTACCAGCCTCATTCAGACTACGCTCTCTAACCATTTCCCAGATCAAACCTGAAGAGATGAAGATCATTCTCGACTCCTTCAATAGCTCCAAGCACGTTTTAGAGGAAGGATTCAAGGTGAACGGCGAGAAGTACACAGTCATCAAATCAGATGACCGGAGTTTGTGGTCGAAGAAGGTACGCTATTGAAATATCTCTTGCTGAGGAAATGAGACACTAATAAAGAACTTAAGAACAAGGAAGGATTGGTTGTAGTCAAAACCAAGCAGGCTGTTCTGCTTGCCCACCATCCTGATGGCGTCCAGACCAATGCCTGCGTCAATACTGTCGAAGCGCTTGCGGACTACCTCATCGGTGTCGGATACTAATGGAAGCAATTGCTCTGGTGATATGAACCTCTCTTCAGCATTGTATTCTAATTTAGCCCGATCCGTGAAATAAGATCGATAGGCGGTATTGGTTGCATACTACAGCGAATCTGGAGTGAATTTGGCGGAACGTCGTCAAATAAGATTCAACTTCTTAGCGTACTGCTTCGCTCTGGACATACAACGACTGACGACAGTTTTAAGATGCGTATCCCGTTCATTGCATAATCCTTACGATATCTTACTCCTTTATTATTGAAGTCTTTGGCAGCAATCGAAGGGATCCGACAACCTCACCCTCGTTTTAGTGTTCAAGACGTGAAATACAAAATTGATATACAATCACAGATACTGACGGCAATAAGAATGCAACGACACAATACCAAACACAATTCATACCCTATTACTACGCACGCAAGTCTTCTTCGAATCTCTCTCCCGGTAGTAATTACAGCCATATCGCACTCCAGACAATTAGGTACTTTTGACGCGCATCTCCATACTAGCCCATGATCCCAATTGGAGTTATCGCCGGCATGTAGAAGCAGTGCGAACCGCCGGCCTTCTATCGAGGACAGTGAGGCCCTACTTATGCCGCATCTAGGCTCACGCTATGCTACCTAATGCTAGAAGGGCCCACACACAGAGGAGACGATTATGCAAACGGTGTTTCAGGACTATAAAGGTGAGTCTTAAAGGCCCGGTTAGTGTCCTTGCTGCAGGTCCTTCACAGTACCTGAGTTCGTTGTGTCGTACCTAGGAGCACGACAATGCCCTTGAGAAATCCAGTTAAGAAAGGTATACGGAGTATCAAGAGCTGGATAGCCTCAACAAAGTGATACTCAGGGGAAGATTCAGATTCGTACCGTTCTTTGCTTAAGATCAGAGTACAAGCGCCAAGCCTATGAGAACAGTTTCACTTTTGATGATTAAGCCCTTAACTATGAAAGTACTATTTATCAAATGACAAAGGAGAGTACTATGACTGTTTCCTTTAACGCACTAATTCTAGGTACTGGCTCTGTCCATCAATCCTCAATCTGGCATGAGTCGTTGTTGCTGCGTCATCCATTGACTCCGGAGCAATGAGACTTTGGAATTCTTCACCTGTCTGGCTTCGTAGGCCGTGGAGCAGTGTTGCGATGCTGCTCTCTTTCCATGGCTCAAGTTGGTATTTCCTTGTGCGCACAGCAACCACCACCAGGAATACCAGGACGAGCACTAGCATGGCTAGTGGTAAGGAGATCCACGCCCATTCAACTTTTACGAACGTCTGTTCGAGAAAATACTGTCCTACGATCTGAGTGTTCGTGCCGGACTGTGTGCGTATGGCCAGTGTCATACTCTGCGCGATGTTCTTAAACATGCTGTCAAGAGTGTGTGGCGTTGAGTTCAGATGGGTGAATATGGACTGCGTTAGATCGCTCGGCCACTCTGGCTGCGGGCTTGCGCTATTCACCTGGGTCACTGAGCCTTGAAACAAATCATTGAGATAGAACCAGAAACTCTTCATCGAGTCGTAATCAACGGTGAAATTAACCCCGTTTTGCTGGAGTTGGCAGCCTCCACTCGGTGCAGTACTTCCTAAGCCCACCTCATAGCAAGAAGTGTTTCTGGCATCCATGAAGACTGGGTTTCCACTCGGTGCCTCAAGAAAGGTTCCATTCCTTGCTTCTGCTGTATAATTTTGTACACAGAAGTCTAAGATGCACTCTGCGGCATATGGTCCACCTCCGGTATCGTTATTGAAATCCCCCGTTTCTGAGGTGTAGTTGCCAAGGATGACAAAGACATCCAAAGGAGGGAAGTTGAAATTGGGAAAGGCTATTGATACATAGTCGGTTCCGTTCGTGGGATTACGTTGCTGTGTATTATTGACAGTCATCGTGACTCCAAGTTGCCAATCTGGCGTGGCAAGCGACACGCCGTTGGAGAGATGCCACACAAGTACGCTACTCTCATTCTGTTGCCGTGTGGACGTCAAATTCTTAGTCAGATCAACGCAAGTACTGCATATGGCCAGGCTTTGGTAAGTCGGCCATGAGCAATTTCCGGTTGGGCATTGTGACGGCACAACGTATTCGCTCGATGAATCATCAGTAGTTAGGAGTCCGCTCATGATAGCCGCCTTCATAGGTAAATCCACGTCAACCTGGTTGGAGGAAGCATTGTACCAATATGCCACTGGAACGGATGCCCCAGTGGCGGCAATTGGTCGTGTGTTGGAGTTGACGATCTGTTGAACGAACGGACCGATCGCTAGCATTACAATGGTGAGGATGGCTCCGGAGCAAGCAAGCAAACTACGGGAACAAAAACATGGTCAGTGATTAAAGGTCGACATTGGTTCAGGAAGTGGTCTCACCCTCCCCGGCCACGCAACAGTAACATAGTACTCCCTGTAGGCCCACGGCCTGAGCTCTCAATCAACTCGAAATCGGCAAGCGGTCTCGTTCTTCGAAACCAGAGCCACTTTAGCTGGCCAAGTCCTGCAGTGACGGGGACCATGAGAGCAAACGTGGCGAAAGAGGCGAGTAAAGACACGATGGTGTTCAAAGTAATTCCGTAGCGCCATGCTGGCACTAGCTGGCCATCGAAGGTACGCAACGTCGCTACAATGGCAAGAAGACAAGCAAGTGCGAAGGTCCAACAAGAGAGTTCGAACAGCCAGTAAGAGGATACTATGCGACGAAACTTGCGCCATTTATTGGTTGGTGAGACAGTTTGTTTCTCGGAAGGTTTCTGGTTGGGGGTCTGGAGCTTATTCGCAGGGTTTAATAGATGGTCGGAAGGTGCTGAAGGCTTCGCTTCGTTTTCCATGTTTCTGATAGTCGACGAGATTGGCGATAGGAAGGAAGATGAGTAGAACAGAGGCCAACCATCTTGGAATAAAGCTGGCTTAAGCCGCAAGACTGGGAAAAGTCAAATGATAGAGAAGCATCGTTTTGGCACAAATGCCTGTACATCTTTGGCTACTCCGTACCGCTTGGCCAGCCCAATGTTCTATGCCAAGCGTGATCGGGCTGAAGGACATACCGTAAATCACTCACACGAAGGATTGTCGGTGGCCTTATCGTATTACATTCCATGGTGGCAGGAACCCTAAGGTATGCCACATATAATCTTTGCAGGTGCTACGTCCAATAGCATCGTGTTAGACTCGGAAAAGGGCAATCCCCCAAAGTTTTTACAGCAGAGGCCGCATTTCTGACCTCCACATCTGGCCAGGAGACATGCACCTGCATTGCACTGAGGCTGTGCCTGCACATATATCACAGCAGTAAACACGATAAGCACATAATTATTATTATCGTACTGCTTTTCGTTAACCGCCCTATACGGCCCCACCCGTAGGTTCATGAGGGCCTCAGCCTTCTAGCGAAAAACTCTATCTACGACTTGACTACTCCGTAGAAGCATAATAGACTGTCGATTCCCTTTCCATGACGCTTCCATTTCACCCGCTGCTTCCGCAACAATTGCTGTGGCCATTTCCACCTATTGCTATACAATTGTGCCTTGGAGATCGCGAAACCGGGACCCACGAGATGGCTCGGGTAAACTTGACAGTACGGTATTTGTAGAAGTCCCACGCCATAGCTATCCATGCAAAAGATCCCGGAACCGGGACCCTGAGCGAGCCTGAGCAGGGGTTGAGTATCGTACGGAGTAGCCTGAGTTCAGTCAGATTGATGGTCGAGTAGCACTGAGCGACACTTATCAACACCGTGAGAGTAATTACAGAAGGTCTCAGCCTCAACTAGGGCTCAATTTAGCTTCATATTTATTAGTTCATTATGGAGTTCTGGGTACTACGTAGCTAGGTAGCTAGGTATATAGTCAGGGGCTCCTCTCCTAGAAAATAGCGCTCTAGATCGCTCAACTCCATCCCTTATGTGCTTCAACCTAGCACGGGCTCAAGTTCCTCAGATAATTACCTTAAGGTACAGATGTGCTGCATCACTTGACGTCGTCGCGGTCGTTGTAGTCATCAGCGGCCATGTCTGCATATCCATTCTTGTCCATTTCTCGAGAACAAATTATAAACCCTCGCCCTTCACGCAATATTAGCGAAGCCGCAAGAAAAAGGTTGACGGGATGCCCACCTTGAATGGACTCATCTGTGGCAATACGCAGGCAAGCACGTGCTGCGTCATCAAATTCTACCCATTGGGATCCAATTCTCTTAAGCATGCTGTCGACGTATTTTGCCAAAGAATCCGACAAGATGCCTGTCCTAGCCCACCAAAGAGCAAGAAGGTTGACACGCATAGGGCTGGATGTACGGAGACAACACATGTTATGGGCAGCAGAGCCGTGATCATGGTGATTGATTATTGCATTGAGTTCGATGTTCTTGATAAGTACAAGTGTGTGTAAGGGTAAGATATAACCGTCACCACCGCTCCTGCCCTAACAACACATGAGGCCCCTCACACCGAATTTGGAGCTTTTGATACTCAGCTCCTCCTGGTAGATTCAAATTCGACGCTAAACTGCCTTCGATAATATAGACACTTGTCGCGCGATTCATCCTGCTTACTGAAGTCATGCATAGCTACGGAGTACAGAGTACGTTAACTAACTTCGCTGTGTAAATAACGCCGACAAAGTTAACCTTGATCGTTTTCAGTGTAGGCTCTGTAGGCTCATCAGAATCTTCTACAGGTACGTCAGCATGGTGGATTCAAACATCGGGCAAAGGTATGTTACCGAGCTGGAGGATCGAATCGCGGCCGCCAGTTCCTGCATTGGCAATGACAACGTCAAGGCTCTTTTCAGGAGAATTGGCCACCGCTGCCTTAAACACAGCTAGCTGATCTTGCCAGGAAGTTACGTCGCATTTGCAGAATTGGTAGCTTAGTGAAATCAGCCGTGGCCTTGACAAATAATTCATTGCGAACATACTTTGACTTCCCCTCTTGATCCTTGTTTGGATTGATATCAGCATTCGTGACAAAAGCTCTATATTACAATCAGAGTTGGCAGCACGGCATTATTGAGAAAACTGGCCCAGCATCGAGAAATGCCTTGACGTAGGCTGCTCCAAAGCCACTACTACCTATTCGAGAGATTTAGTACGTGTCAGAAAATCAGACCAGAGAACACTACCTCCCGTAACTATCACACTCTTATCCCTTAGTTTATCAAGGTCTGGTTGAATAGAGCAGTCGACGAGGCCGCGATCGATATATTCAAACACCATTTTTGAATGTTCAAGATACGGTAGTTAGGCTTCTGGCCAATCTTGAATATTTCCGGCGAGGTTAAAGCAGTTTAAAGGCACATCACTCCGTACCAAGACTGCGGGGCCAATGGACGACCCTAGGTAGGACCATTTCGACCATTTGCGGGGAAACATCTTATATCGGCTACATTACGGATGTACCGCAGTACGGGGTCGGGAGATTCTTTCAGCCACCTTCACTCTCAACACAATGCTTAATGATTGCCGGGAACTGGTTTGGCATTGAATTGTACTTTTAAGACTTCTAGAAGTCCGGAGCCTGTCGCGTTGGAGATTGGTGCCACGATAATCCTGTCAAATCACCCCAATTGGACTGGACTTTCATCCTCACGGCCCTAACGAGTCTTTCTTCTACTACAAATAGCCGATCAACTCAGTAATACACTGTTCTGTCTGAAGCTTTGTCATTTCTGGTGTCATACTGTCGTCTTCACAACGCCAGGCATAAAATTCCCGACACAGAGTATTGTAATCCGAGCAGGACTATCTGGTCTTTGAAACTCGTCAAGGATGGCGTCCATACCTAAAACTATGTTGGCATGGCAGAAGGAAGCTAACAACACGGAACCCGTCAGAAACGAAGTTCCTGTTCCATCAGTCCCAAAAGAGGGCCTACTCATCAAGATTCATGCCGCTGGTGTATGCCATAGCGACGTTGGCATTCTGAAGATGAAGAACTACATGACAGGCGGAGATAAGCCACTCACGCTCGGGCATGAAGGAGCCGGTGTAATTGTGGGAGTTGGAGCGGAAGCGAAGGGTTTTAAAGTTGGCGAAAGGGTAGCTATTCATCCGGTTGCTGGATGCTTGTTACCTGGTTGTGGCGAATGCAGTCGCGACTTGGTTCAAATCTGTGATTCAGGCGAAAGATACGGCATTACAACGAATGGTGCATATGCCCCGTACATCGCTATCAAGGCTCACCACGCTGTGAAGCTACCGGATAGTGTTTCTTTCGAGCAAGCCGCTTCCGCGACAGACGCGTGCAGTAAGATATCCTGGGTTCCTAGAGGACAATTTGAGGAATTGCTAACTTGTTCGGCAAACTTTAGTGACAGCATACCATGCAGTAGTCGGAACTGGTAAGGTGAAGAAAGGAGAAACGGTATTGATTGTAGGAGCTGGTGGATTGGGATTTAACGCTCTGCAAGTTGCGTTGTCTATCGGAGCCAGAGTGATCGTGTCCGACAAACGGCAAGAGGTGCTTCATGAAGCGGCAAAGTTCGGTGTACCAAACGAAGATATCATTCCTAAGGAAGAGTCGGTACTTGACTTTGTAAAGAAGAGGAAGCTCGTGATCGACACTATTATCGACTTTGTTGGATTACCAGAGACCTTTGAAACTTCTCAAGAAGCAGGTATGTTGATCAACCAAATCCTTAAGGTGGTCTATATGCTGACCACAGTTCGTTGCATAGTTCGACATGGCGGCAAACTTGTCCAGGTCGGTCTTCTTGCACCGGAACTGACTTTGAACAACTTGAAGGCCGTTCGAAAGCATTTGTCAATCCTATGTAGTTATGGAGGGACAATGACAGATCTGAAAGAATGCATAGCGCTGATCTCTGAAGGAAAGCTACATCCACAAGTCGTCAGCGGGAGTCTTGATGACTTTCCCCAGGTTTTGGAGGACTTGCACCATGGAAAGATCAAGAGCCGTATCGCATTGATTCCTCAGGGCCTATAGAAAGGTGTCAATACCAATCTCTTGGTAAAAATCGTCCTCTGTAAAGGTGGGCTACAAGGGGTTATTCCAAATATCGGTAGGTATGCAAGAATGTTCCCATTCAAGGATTTTCTTTCGCTGTTGAAGACATATCGTCTATGATCACTTAGTTGTTCAGGAAGGTGTAGGTCAATTCCGTGTGTGGATGGCCTTGGCCCGCCTTCTCTCGAACGTATCTTTGCTCCTGCACAAAAGTATACAGGCATCGTGGGAATGGCAGTAAGCACCGTCCGATGCCCGAATCTGGTAACTCGGCGGACGTGAGGAAGTTATTGAAGTAAAAGACCTAATGGCAGATGAACCACCGATTCCAAGGGTTTCCTCTTATAATCCTCCCTCGCTCTTATTGGCTGAGAGGCTGAGGTCTAAAGGGATCTGACGCATGGACGATTGTGGGAAAGGCACTGAGTGCGGAGTATGCGTGGACACCAGTTCGTGCATGTAAAGCAACAGGAGATCAGAAGATGCTGTGTGTTCGTCCATCGTGCTGCAGCGAGCTGTAACCATGGACGCCTGAGCATGGGGCTGATAGACACCACCGCTGAGCTGAGTCGTAGAGCAGGAATGAACACGCGAATGGCTGACGCCTCCCATTGAGTGCATGCAATGCCAACCCATACGCAGCCAAAGGCTATTGGGCTGCAAGCTCAAAACCCTACTTGTATCGCATGATCGCAGGGAGCTCATGATAAAATCACTCGCATCACTGGACTGGCAAAAGAGCTGAGCATTCGTTTGCAGCTGGAATTTAAGACGGAGACCAATGCCCATGCCGCTATTGAGTCTTTGAGAGAGATGGTTATCACACCTGCCATCACACTATTACCACATGCACCGGCGGCTGTTGTCGACAAGCTTGACCTACATGTGCTCAGAGGGAAGCTTCTCACCAGGACCGAATACACTAATGACCGAGATTGACCTCCAAAAGAGGAGGATTTTACCCACCGTTGACCGTTGACGGCGACGATGGTGGATACGAACGCCAAGTTTGAATGGTGGTTAGCAACGCCCTCGTACGATAATTTCAGCTTTCATCGATATCTGTGCGGTCTTGGCCGTTTCAACGCTCTTGCGCACTGGTTTTCTTCAGGGGTAAGCCATATAAGCTCGATAGAAGATGCTTATCTTGGTGTTTTTGTCATAGTGCTTAAATTTTTTCGGTATTTTCCTATTCCACCAGACCCTAAAGCTATTCCTTTGCAGCATTGAAACATGCAACTTCAACTACTACTCATCTTCACCTTAGGCTGCGTCGGTCAGCAGTTAGCTCAATTCGTCCCACAGGACCTATCGAAACGCTCTGCGGCTTCTACTGGCGGTTTCGCTCTTAACGTCTTCTCATCCGAATGTCCCACGGGTTCAAGCATCCACGATCAAGACTACTGCTGCCCCAACTCGCTAGTCTACGAACCCAGTAGTGATGCAGACGGAAATGGCTACTGCTGTGTCCAAGGTTCGCCGTTTACGGACCCAATATATTCACGACATTCACGCACTAACCTTCTATTAGGAACGTCATGTCAAGAAGCCCTTGAACAGACACCCTACTGTGCAGATACAACATGGACTCTCTGGAACGCAACGTACCAGGGTGCTTACTATGGCTATTTTTGCTGCCTTCCAGGACAGGTTGGTATGAATAACGGTGACTGTGATCCCGCGGGGACAATTCCGAGTCCAGGACTTTCCGCAATAATGGTAAGAGATTCGGGGGCTCGAAAGAGAATCTAATTATATGATGGTTTAGCTGACAATTGCTTGAGATTGCCGCCAGCGAAACTGGAGTTGTAAGTGGAACTGCAACTAAGAGCGGCACTGGTGTTATAGTTATAAGTTCCACAATTACGAACGGCGCTACCGCTACAACTACGACTGGAGGCAATATAGCTAGCAAGGTTGGGTCCATATTTGCATCCGTTACATCAGCTGTTGAGCATTCCGAGGCCGCCGCTTCTTCTAGTCCTTGGTTAGCTAGTATAGAGGCTTTCATCGGTATGATTGCAGGCATTCTAGCCATGTTAATATAACTGTATCGCTTTAAAAACAAATTGTGGAAGGGTTGTGGTTGCTGAGCACAGATACCTATATGAATCTTTAGGTAGATCCGGGCTTTTTGATCGAAGATCAAAGCGACTTTTTCGAAAAATTTCAAAAGTCCGTGTAAACATATACCGTACTTGGAATGGTTGATACTGTTAAGAATTTTTGAAACGCCTCTCCTCCAAAACGATGTGGAATTCCTCGCCGGCACCCCTTGAAGTCTGCACAGAATCATTGGCTGAGAGCGCCTTATTCACATGCGCCTCCCAATGTTGAGATAGTGGGTCCAATATTCTTTCACAGCGCGTTTTAGCCAGTGAATGCACTGCAGGTCGCCGAGCCACGTAATCAGGTAGCCGGATTCGAACGCCATGCACGCCGCATTGAATGCAGCCTGAGGCAAAACAAGAACATGTCACCAGTCCAGCGCTTTATGCAACATGAGCGCTTAGGTTGAGAATTCGAGTTTCGCATGTTTGACTTGTTTCAAAAAAAAAAAAAAAAACCTTCGAAAATTGAGAAGTGTCAACTTCCAGTGGCATGCTTCTAGTTGTAGATAAATTATTAATGACCGTCTTCGACGCTGAAATTTCCTACTTCATTGTTTGAGCGGTTTTCAACATGTACATTGATCCAAGCAGCGTGGACAAAGAAAAACAGTCCTGCAAACCTAAAACACCACTAGAATGGGCAAAGCAGGCTCTTCTGCAAGCAAACTCGGCACCGACAAAGGCCATAGCTAAAATGAAGCTCCTCCGAGGTGTGGCACTTCGCCCCAATCGCAAGTCTATCAATCTGTTCACTGCTCAAAATTGTGAAGCGGCATTAGCATATAGCCGCGGTCAAGTAATGGATGGAACAACTGCTTGCAGGTCCTGCAAAAGAGACAACGGCCCATTCGTCGAATGCGTAGTTCTGGAGGGCTATATGAACGGATCTTGCTCAAACTGTCACTATAATGCCGAAGGGACCCGCTGCAGCTTCCGTACTGGTTAGGTGAGACGAATGCGCAGAGAGGATGGATACTGACTACGTAATATAGGCACGGCTGCAAAATGCAACGCACCACCGAGATCTGCAAAGCAAAGCGACAAAGTTTTGACGTCTTCATCACCAACAGTCCGTACTTCAAGAGCACCTACGCTCCAACGGTTACAAATATCATCCCTCCCCTCAGTCAATCGCAGAGCTCGAAGAGCCATAGCCATCGATCTGACGGACACTCCGACCAGCCAAGTCATTTCAGAGCAAAGGCGGTACATCCGCAAGATGCGGATTAAAGCTTTGCGTAAGCACAGGTTTGCCACCCTCTGCAAAGAAGCTGCGACAAGTTTCCATGACATTAGTATTCTGTTAGAACAGGAGGCAGATGAACTCGATGAAAAATTGCCCTCGGCCTTAGAAATAGACTAACTTAGAATGGCATCATAATTTTCACGTTGAATATCTGTGCAGATTATTGGTTTTAATTGGCGCTCTCTTTCTAACCAAAAATGGCGCCCGAGTTGTCTGGTTTTCATGTAAGTCTGGTTTGACCGTCCGGGTAGGTTGAAACGCAGCGTTGCATTCTCGCCAGGGAAATCCCTCGCGGTCAATTATTTCGAATGCAGTCAAGGCTCGTACGGCTTTTACCGCGAGAGTAGCCGAGTCATTGAATTTGCTCGTTCTCGAGGGAAATCCCTCGCGGGCGAGCGTTGCAGATGTAAAATCGTCCCATGTGGGCGGCAAATGCTTAACAAATCATATGCCGCGAGGGAAATTCCCACGCTCCAAACTTATTAAGCACATTTACCGGCCCATATGGTACAGGCCACGCGAGCCGATGTTGCGGCTAGGTTTTCAGACCATGCGAGAATTACCACGGGGGAATGTCATTCGCTTATGAGATGCTCGATTCCCTCGATGAGTCTACAAAGTTTGCATTCAAATTCACTGGCGATTATGAGGAGCATCCAAGAAAGAGTACATGAAGCTTTAATCGAAGGTATATCTATGTTCAGTGGCCGCTCCGGTGTCGTTTTGCGAACTCAAATCGATCTTACATTTTGTTGGAGTAGTGGTGAGTGAAGACTTAATTGGAGAGTGACCCGAAGTTCTAGTATGGGAGAATGATGACCTATTTATGCTTCAAGAGAGCACATCCTAAATGGAAACAATTGCTGAAACAACAGATGCGCAAAACGAAAGCTCAAAAAAGCATGAAACGCAAATAACCGCGCCGCAAACGCCATGGAAAGAGAGAAGGTCACAGGTCAATCCGGCATTCGCAGGTACTATTCTCCGTCATCTAGCGCTTCCATGTCTGATGCGTCGCCAACTTCAGTCGGCGTTTCTGGAATCACTTCATCAATCTGCGTGGCGTGAAAGCTTTCGTTTAGCGGTATGTCTTGACCTGCTTCGGTATTTTCCTGCTGACTGTCGCAAAGCAGGTCTGGTGGCGGCTGGAGATGAACCATTTTCACCGTGACAACTTCGAAATTGCAGAGGATTTTCTTGTAGCTAGGTCGATCTGCAATTACCACGGAACCATCGCGGAAGAGGATGCGCCCTTTTGAAGTTAATATGTCGACTTCCTCCTTCACCATAGTATCAACTCCAATGACAACTTGGTCCCCAGACCAGTCTTTGTGAACAACTATCGCTTCGATTTCGACCTCAAAGTTGTCACCCTCCGAGTCTGACTGAAAACACAGGAAGAATTTGGCGAGATGATCGACCTGAACTTCTCCCAGGGGCGGAATAAATTCGGAATAAGTTGATTTCGCCTTGAAGAGGCGATGTTTGAGTTTCTGGAGGGCATCGTTCGTGATCCAGGTTACTCCAGACAAGGTGTTGAAGACAACGTCGATGGCGGCACCCTCGCTATCTTTGGCCTCGCATATGATGGGAATGCAGCTGTTGAGCATTTGGAATCGTTCATCCGTCTCTATCATCACTCGCTCTTCGGCTGGTAGCGTTTTGGACTTCTTCAAAACGCTGATCTTATTCCCTCCACGGCGCTTTTGGACTCTAGGATTCTTAGGCATGGTAAGAAATTCGACAGGAATATTTGGGTATGTGAAAGGTCTGGATGGTCTCGAAATTGATAGGACTCCTGACACCAATTTCGAAGACTCGGCCTCGCTTTAAATAGGCGGGAGCATTCCAGGGATCACTCACCGTCCTTAATTCGGGCAAGGGGCATCGCAGCCACAGACAAGAGTCGTTGATCTAAAATGTCAACCATTGGATAGTACGAATGGTTGGTGAAGCCTCGAGCCGTGTTAATAGCTCAGCCCCGTGGAATACTGTCGTCATGAGGTTCATGCAACGATGAGCATTGGGTGAGGCGGCTTACCATCTTCTTGGATTCTTCGACACTGACTCTATCCAACGCAATACGGACGTAATGTCGATGCGGGTACGAGATGAACTGGTTGGCTAGGAATCGCCAACACCGCCGGGCTCTCCTCTCTCCAATTCCATGCATGAAAAACCCTTGGCTAACAGCCTGTCAGCGTTCTATATATGGCTTCTCGCCGTCATCAAGGTCTCATGTGAACGACTCCTTCAGCTATGATAGCGGCGCAGTCTCCAAATTCATGCGCTGAGAGTTCATGCGATGAAGATGGTTGGGCTTCATCGTTCTCACTGACCTCTTGAACACGCGGCATCAGCGCTTCGCCGAACATCAGCTCCTGACTGCGCTCGAGATCACACCATTGGGGTTCATGCAGTTGAAGCCATTGGACGAGAATCGGGCTTCCCATCACCTCCCTCCTGGTCTTAACTGCTCGAAATGAGGCTGTGAAGTCGGTGAATGTGATATAAAGGGCCGCGGGAAACGCTCGACGACTTTATCTGCCCATCACCTCATAAATCGATAGCAATATATCATGTCCGCTTGTATTAGTCCACAGGCCGTTCTCAATTCCTCTTTCTTCAACTCCAGTACACACAGTGATCTCATGGAGACTTCTTTGCTGCAAGAGATTCAGGAACAGACCGTGGATGCAGCTAGTCAGTTTGATTCTGCTCTCTTTGACTTCAGTGGAGATACTGAAGCTATGGAAGCCATTTTTGAAGAGACAGTCACATTGCCTCCACAGGTTGCGGTCGGTGAGGACAATCCTGAGGTCGGCCAACTCAACGGCGGAAAGAGCGTAGTGGAGACCGAGACAATGCAGACGGCGCAGTGTGATGCTGAGCAACCCAAACGTCCAAACTCTTCCGGCGACCACACTTCCACCGCGGCAGCCGAGGCGACACATAGGGTTACCCGTGACTGGGGGAAGTTCGAGCCTGCGAAAGCTTCCGAAAATGCACCGCAGTCCGAAACTACCAAGCTTTCCGACGACGATTGCATCCTGGTGGGCGTGAGAAAGATAAGACATGCCGACTCCGAAGGACCCAAGTCTCGAAGGGAGAAGAGGATGAAGAAGAAGAAGAACAAGGCTCGAGTCTGGAAAGGGAATGGAATTGTTCACGAATATCTTGTTGGTGAAGGGAAAGCGATCGTGCAGCTGTCTTGCGACTACTGCGCGATGGGCATCATCCATTCCGCTTCTAAGCACAAGGGCCAATTGATGTCGGTGAGGATGAAGCTGAAGGATGTGCCAGCTGGAACTTCGATTCGATTCGATTCTCACGATGGCGAAGAGCAACTGGACGACAAACGCAAAACACGCAACACCAGTCCCATCTACACAGGTCACCCACTGATGCGGCGAAAAGGAGCAATTAGGCAGCAAAACACGGAATGATACAGCGAAGAGGATGTGGATGAAATTAGTATTTAAGCATTTTACTTCACCTCAAATCGTCGTTGAAATCATACAGAATGGCTCTCGAAAATTCGCCGTATCGCGATCAGCCGGGCAAGAAACGCAAACTCGTTGCCCTAAATGCCGTTTAGTGTCGAATGTAATCAAACGTATGAATTCTGGTTTTCGATCGCGCCGGTTCCCCTAAATTGTACATCAAACTCTTTCCTCATGTTATCGCTGCCTCGAGATGACCAAGTGATAACTTTTGATTCTGATGCTTCGCAATAGCATTCGCTATTGTCACAACGTTCTTGATCTGAAAGATGTCAATTGTGTCGTCAATGTGAACGCACAAAAGTACGTACGCCGCGGCCATTCAACGGCTTTACTCATTGTTGAATGTATGTCATGACCAAACTTTATCTGATGATACAAGCTCGCAAGCGACTACGGAATTGACAGCATCGGAGCGTGTCGGGATTTCATGTGACTTTATTTCCGTGACTCACCTGGATATCTTGGCATAGCGAACTTGCGTTCATCCCTCTCATTCTCATCGCAACCATAACATTTACCACTTATATCGTCTAATATGTGCGAAACCACTGTAGAAACAACCAAGTTCAAATGTGGACACACCGTTGTCAGACGTACTCCACACCCTTGTGGAGAGGGTCACGCCGAACCTTGGCCAGAAAGACATATGGGTAGCAACTATAACCGCACATCCGACTGCCCGAGCTGCAGGGGGATTCCAAACGGTAGTTAATATGTACACATCGCTTACAATGAATTTTAAAGATGTAGATTAACCCATAGTACAGAGGAGTGCGGCCCATATTCGCCGTGCTCGGTTCGTCTAGTCTAGCTAGATGTATTGAATTGAAAATGTTGTGGTCTGTTATCTTGAGTTGTACTTTCAATTGTGTGTTGTCCTCGAGTCTGAATAATGCGCTCTGAGCATGTTGATTTGGTCCTTTGATGGTAGATTATAGAGTACGCTACCTACGCAGAAAGTGTTAGCAATTTCGTATGTTAAGGGGTCAACGCAATGCATTACCGTAGCGTTCCTGCCTAGAGCTCCTCCACTGGTTCACGTAACAACGCAAATGCTGTCTATGCTCGGATGAAGTTGCCGCAATGATATCATCTGCTTTGTGGATGGACTCCGCATGCTCGAGCATTTGAGCGGTAGAGCTATACTTCCCCAACCATGCGCTTGTGATCATTGAATCGATACCATCGTTTCGAGTACTGAATTCTGGCAAGAGCAGAGCCCCGTCAACAACCGAGAGTTCAGGCTCGTACCCAAGCTCCAGCTGGAATATTACAGACGCTAATGCAAATCTGTCGGTAGAGTCTGAGACCGTCTGCGCCAGTCCGTTAACTTTCAAAGGCTCGTCAGGCCTCGTTGCAGACGGGTTTTCTTCGCCAAATGGTCTAGAGCAACCGAAGTCGCAAAGTTTTATCCGATCTTGTGAATCACAAAGGAAGTTTTCAATACGGACGTCCGAGTGGGCTATCTTGAGCTGGTGGATGTGAAGAAGTGCGCGAAGCATGTCTTGGTACCAAAGAATTCTACCCAATTGCGAAGGAATATGACAGTGCGAAAGCGGCCGATGTCTCTCGAGGTATATACCTTCAGGATGTTCGATGGCGATAGCTTGAACAATGTTTGCATGAGGCTGTTGCTGGAGAAGTCGAAAGATTGTGCGTTCGTTTTCGATGCAATCATAGCGAAAGATAGCATCTATGTCGTACAGGTAAATGTCCACGGGCGTAGCCTTTGTAGGCTGTTCAAGGATTATGGGGGCTTTAAGAACAATGCTGTCATCCACCTCCCATATCACCGCGGATATTCCAATACCAATCGAGCGTACACCCTTCTGAATCTGCCCACTCAGCCTGGTGTGGAGTATCCTCTTTCCTGAAGGCATGGACCTTCCACGGTGATGCGGTAGCACCAGTGATTCTAGTGGAGGCTGCCTTGAAGTGGGTTGTTGTGACTCCAAACAACCGAGAATCTCAGAATGCAGGAATCCTTTATGCGAGGTGGAATCGTTTGTGGACAGCGGCGACGAAAGAGGGCGCCCTTTGATGCTGGCGCTATTAGCATTGGTAAGTTCTCGAAGCGGTTTGGCTGCTTACTCCTTTCCTATAGGCTCTAGCTCAAGTATTGGATTGCATCGGCCATTCTATGGATTGCAGCACCAGCAGTAGAACACACTCAGTGAGAAAGGGGTATGTACGTGAAAAGTTGTTGATTCCTAGCTATCAAGGGGTCCATCTAAATTTAAGTACGGCTGCGCTAGGATGTCCACGAGCCGTCCGCGCGAGTGCCACGCAGAGAACACAGACCTCACGACAGAAAATCAAAACGTTCGAATAACAATTCGCTAACCCATGCCAGGTAGATTCCATCACCAGCTGATAGGTTCGATTCGTCGTCTCCACTTTCCCTTCTCTATATCCGCCCGATGGAGTTGGAAACAAAATCAGGTAGAAATCTTAATGCCTACTCGTAGCTTCATCTAGATGCAATGTCCAGAGTGGCACATCGCAGAGCCGGTTCAGCAGGCGTAACATCAATCCAGGTAACGTCACATTGCAGAAGTCATGATTGCTCCGTCGTGTTGACGCAACTTCGTACTCTTCGATATACGGGTTGACTGGGGTACACGCTTCTTGCTACGCTTCTCAGCTGCCATGCTTTCCAACATCATCTTCCGCTGTCTCTTTCGCCGATCATGTTCATTGAGGCGAGCCAAGTCCTCCGCGTCTTCCTTTCTCGCCGCACGGGTCGACATGTCCTCTTCTAGATCCACAGCAAAAACATTTGCCTCCATGTCGCTGGACGCTTCAGGGTCGTAATCATCCAACCTCCTCAACCTCATCATCATCTCCAACCCAGCTGACATATCCAGCATACCGCGCTTTCTTCGAACGGGAACCGCTTGAGCTATCCGGCATCTTCAATCTCGCAGTGCCTGAATACACTGGCTTCACAGACCCTGACACGGCCACTGACGACGACCGTGCATTGCCCTTACGCACCCGGCTTATAAGTTGCGACGAAGAAACATCTTTGGACTCTACGTTAACACCACCAATTAGCATCCATTCGTCGCAGAAGAACCAGACCCTCACATTATGGAAGGCGTCGAATGGGTTTCTGTAGATCATATAGATCCCATAAGGGTGGAAGCAATAAGCTCATTAAACGATCGATTGCTACAGAGAATAATCAATATAGAGTGAGCGTTATCTAGAGATCTTTAATTACGTACTAAGTTCCTCCGTTCACCGAATGGCGAATATCTATCTCTACCTGTATTTCGTTCCAAAAATTTGGGACGGGTCGAAGACTTTCCGGAAGATCTCGAGATCTAACAGGGATCCTTCATTTGTCGAGCATCCGATGGCAAAAACGACGTTCGAAAACACTCCCTTGAATTCCTTTTCGTCAAAAAGCAGCTGCTTCCACATTTTGGCAACCTCTTCTGCCGGGTTTCTGAAAGTCTGCCCAAGACCGAAGGCACCGAGGCAGATATTCCTATGCCTCCAATGTGCTGCAATACGGAGTATCGTCCGCATCTTGTCCATCATCAACTCCCGCTCTTGATCGAACGAATAGAGTGTTCCTGATTCATCCAGCTTGGGCCGCTGCACAGGAGCTACTGAGATGACAGGTACGACACGTGTTTCTTTCCACACTTCGTAACATTTAGGCCCATTCCGGAAGACACCTGCTAACTATTGTAAGCATGCGATCCAAAGATAAAGCTAAGTCACCATGCGTACAGATCTCCGGCGAGTATATGCCTCCTTTGTGCGGGATTGGGTAATACGCCTGGATATCCGCGCACCACAAGTCCGTAAGAGCAGCGACGAGATTGCTGCGTCGAGCCAGGCATTCCTCAGGAGCCACCAATCCTGATTGCCAGTTGCCGCCCGCGCTTTTTTCATTAGCCATATTGACAACAGGAATCGAAGCATCTTCACAACATTGAGACCAGCTAATGGTAACATCCACTGGATTGCCCAAGATGACAGCAACCCGTGGCCATTTGTTTGTACTGTAGTCCGGACAGACAGTAATCGATGAAGACTCGGAATACAACACGGACGATTTTCCCTTTTTCCGTTCACAGACATTTGAGATCCATGACGTTTCTTTTTTGGTTTCTCTCGCTGCCGTGATAGCCATTCGAGACATAATGTCGATGGTGGGGACGGAGCCTAGAGTACCGGCACTTAATATAGTTCTTAGGTGTAACTGTAAGCGGACTGCTTGTTTCCTAAGACAAAGCCGATTTCTTTCAACAAGGTGAAGCGTGTAGGATTAGAAAGTAGAAGCATTCTCCCAAGCGAAAGCTGGGGGACTGAGCTTTGCGGTGCGCCTCGCACTCCTTATCCTATAGATCATACCGGTCCGGGGGAGTGCATGGCATGCGTAAGTGGAACCACCTCGCGGACGAGATACCGCTCTCCCGCAACGATCTTTGCATTAAAACATGGGTATACTGCATCGGCCAGCCTCACATTTCTTCTGCTTCTGCAACTAACTGCAAGTTACAGTGCGTTTGCCTTCACCGTCGTAAAGGCCTGAACTAGCGTAGCCACTCTGCCGCAAAGCATTCTTATCCGCTTTAGACATAGCCTAGTCTTCAGTCGTCATGCTGTGTCCAACGATTCGGCACATATCTAGCAATCAATGATGTTACCACACGTAGCCAAGTTCACACCGCTTGCTTGCATCGTGTGGGCATAACTGGAATCACGACCGTACGAGCAAAAACGTTGGAAGCTTTCCGCAAATGCCGGGATAAATAGACTCTGACCGTACTTCTAACTGGGCACAGCATTTACTCTACCAAGCCTTCTCGTGGCCAAATAGTTGCCAGCACCCACATCGTTCGAGTTTCGTCAGTCAGCTTCCATTTCTGCCATATTACAATTTACCGCATTATGCCGACCTACTTCAAGGGCCTGGACAGCGTACTCGATCCAATTTTCACAGAAGACGAGCTCAGAGCAGGAGAAAGAGTCGTCTGGTGTAGATTGGATAAAGATGTTACCCCTAATACCGTCCATTTTGCGGTTGGAGAAACCTCTTGGCCTCACGAGTTTACGATTGCCAACCGGGACTGATCGAGTTCGAGGAGTTCAAAACCATCGCCCTCTATATGAACGACAAAGCGGACTTCGAGAAAATGAAAAGCATCAAACCCGGCGAGGGTCCTTGGACCACGAGGGTATTCTTCACCATAAAAGGCAAAATGTATCTCAATGTCAATGATCTCAAGAAGGCCCTCAAACTCCTTGGCATTAGCCCGTTAATATAAGGGATTATAAGGTTTAAGGGAAACCATGAATGCTGTTGTTGATGCAGAATCGATCCAACATCCGGCGTATGCGGCAGTTCATCTAGCAGGAGTACCCGAAATTCAATATTCGTTGCCCTTCCTGATATCCACCATTTCTTGCTGACAATTCTGCTTTCGGTTGAATCGACATTATGCATCGACCTAGAACCTTACTCGCTTCGCCCAATAGCTCCCACGTGCCTTGCTGTATGATATTTTTCACAGCAATCAGTAAACCCAGACAGACGTTACAGTCGACCCGCTCTACCAATTTGACGGGGTATTGATATTCAATACTTCTCATCTGTTGTAGGACGACTTGCAAATCTTCGAGGGTCATCTGAAAACTGGCAGTCCCACCGTGATAACTGTAGCAGTAGGACCAAACGATGAGAGCGGCAATGTAGAGAACCCATGATCCGCTAACCAGGCAGTGGGTAGGATAGGCAACCCCATCTAGTTCCGGTACATTTGGCAACGCTTGGTATAGAAAGCGAAATGCGTAGAATACTGCCCATTGAGCATCCACACTGCGAGCCCATGTTTTCATACTCACATGAATAGGGCCGTAATCTTTATGTTCATAGGCGAGGACTTGGCAATTATTGAAATCGACATAAGCAGCCATGCTAGTGACGTAGCGAAGGTTTTCTTTTGGCCAGTTAATAGTGCCGTCTTGCTTCGAGATCTCTAAGTGGTGGAGTACTGCTTTCAACTGGTCGCCCATGTTTTGTTGCCTGCCCATTTGACTCAGAGGTTGTTCGACTCGGTTGAAATTACACACCATTGATGTAAGACCCGCCATTAGGACGGTTAGACCCAACGGACTGGATTTCGTTTGGCCTTCGTTGTAGAGCTCGCACAATCCTTGCTTTAGCGTTATAGCGGTGGTGTCAGTCTGAGGATCCTTCATGATTGTCTCCAGCTCATCTGCACTTGTAGCGTTCCAAAGTGCCTCATTGCAGGGCAGTGTCAGATTGATTTCGCGTAAGTTAATCCCCTGGCGGTAGCCGAACATGATCGACTGGATAGCATCTAACGCGAGCGCCAGAGATGCAGTACGACGAATAGCCTCAGGCCAGATCCACTGGCGCCACAAAGGGTTATCGGTATTGATATCGTCCATCGTTGTCATGTCCAAAGAATAACCAGAGTTCCAGAAGGATGTTAGTATTGGAGAGACTGTCGTATTGTGATGTAAGGCTGCCCGATTATGCAACCGACGAGTAGAGCACATTGTCTCAAACCATTCAAGAAGAACCATGGTTTGGAGAGCCCATAGTTTTACGGGCCTTTCGAAATCTGGATGGGAGAAGATCTCTCTCCTCAAGTGCCAGCCAAGGAAGTGTGCACGGCCGAATTTGAGGTTCGTTTCTAGGTGAGACGCACCAAGCATTACGAGAGCGACAAGTAGTAAAGCTGGGCAACTGTTGGCATCGAATGTCGGCGTATGGAGAATCGGCATCTGAGAGTTGAAATGTTGCCAGTATGCGTGTAAACATTCGTTCATCAGGGGTCGACTCAACTGGCCTTCGGCGAGAAATTCAGCCACTGTCTTAACAGGGGATCCGGCTGTGTCTTTGAATTGAGAAATGACGTCTATCGTGTTTTCCTACGTGTCTTCGGAAATTTTCATTTTGTCTATGTCTGCATTGACAGTAGCTGGTGATGCTGGTTGTAGGTTGTATAGGTATTCCGATAAATAGGACAGTTCTCTGTCCCCCATTGTGATAGAGCTTTCTTCGTACGCCGGATTTTGCGATTCGTGACCGTCGGAGCGAAACTAAAGCTGAAGTATACAGAGCTGGATATTCACGCTTCATCGGCGGAAGTGCTTGATTTTTCTACATTCTGGGAGCACGTCTGGCATCTCCTAATTGGAAGGATACCCATTCGCATCAGAGTGGTCCTCAGCATGACTCGAGAGCGGCATGGTTGAAAGGTAGCCTCCACAATTCCTGCGGCACCCGGGGTGGAAAGCCAATGAGCGAATCGAATTTGAACGGCAAGGCGAATTTAAATCCTTTGATCACATTAAAAGGGCAACATTTCCAATAGCCCAGGGGTGGCGCTTTGGGAAGCGGCAGTAGTGTACTCGGCAATGCATTGACATGGGATTGTCCCGGCGCCCGCACACGGAGTATGCAGTACTTCAGTATGGCTCTTGGCAGCGCCATGTAAGGGAGCAAAAGGAGCAGGGATCAACGAGCATCAGAATGCTCATCCTTCTGTGCCTTTCTTCTAACATGCACCTGCTTCATTCCATTCCTTCTCAGCATCTCTAGCTCGTGCATGCCACCCTTTCTTTGTGCACTCATCCAACTTTGTCCACTGCAGAAATACCTCGCAATCCCTCTGTTCGGAGTAAAGTTTTCCGTTGGTGTGAACCTTTCCTTCGAAGCTCAATTTTCCAATATCTGGATTAGTCCTCAACCACCACTCCGAAAAGTAGAGGATTGCCGTTTTTGGAGGGAATAAAGTGCGCAACATCTCTCGCTCCCCAATGCGAAGGGTTGGAGTACATCGATTGGAAGCCAGGAAGGTTATGAAATGCTCCCCATAAATCTGCAACCAAAGTTCGTGGGAGGTGAGGTCATCGAACTTCAAAAGTGTTCCATCTGAAATAGCACCGAAAGTGCACAAGGGGATGAAATCATCGTTGACACCGAGAAAAAAGTTGGGCAATTTCATCTCCATATTCTCCAGCCACCATTGCGGGACCACTTGCTTAACCAATTCCTCCCCGAATGTCTCTAAAAGAGCGGACCATTCGAGTATTATCAAAGAACAGATAGAGCGTTGGATGTTCCCAGATTGCTGCAGCAGGGTAACATATATCGAGTCATCTTTGACCCGTTTGAGTTGAATGATATCGACAATGACACCGCTTTCCTGTAGAGATCGTAAGAAGAGAGCATGTGGGCACATTGGAATAAGTACCTCTCTGGAGTCGAGGAGCTGGTAGAACGGATCTGAACTGTCCGATTCTTTGTATGATGTCACAAACTCCACCATGAGTGGTTCAAAGGTGCAGGCCGTGTCGTCACAGGAAGGCGACTGTGAGGTCCGGCTGGGTGGTGGACCTCGGCACTTGATCAAGTCCGTTTTTTTGAAGAGTGAGTCGAAAGATTCGCATGCAGTTGTTCCAGAGAGACTTTCGATGTCTTCGGTGGGTCGTTTTGAATGAAGTTGCCTGGGATCTTCACCAATGCATTGAAATTCCAATTGCGGTTTCCTTGGCCTTAAAAGGAGAAACAGACGACTTGCCAGCCATGCAATGAGAAACAGACAACTTGGCAACGAGAGCATGAAAATGGAGCCCTGCGTCTGTCAGCTGAAGTAAATCCAGAGCTTCAAGTTCCATACCAGGTTGGTAATATCGCCAGTTGGGTCGAGGCCAAAAAAATAGCGCACCAATGCAAAGACGAATGCGGCAAAAGCTATTAGCACAGCTAACAGAGGTTCCCGGTGTTTGGTGAGGTGGGTGCGACTGTGGGTTGACAAGAAAACGACCACCGAACAGATGGTACTCGCCGACAGCCCTGCAAAAAGCACAATGGGCCACACTCTTCGAAATTTGGATTGTAAGACATCGACCGCAAGCAGCGAGAACAGGAATGGCAGCAGGGAGAAGATGGAGAGAAAGGCTAAAGGCCATAGCGTGCACCTGGCAGCAAATATTTTCCACGGTTCATGGTGAGCACCCCAATTGAACCAGAGGAACTGTTTTCGGGGGTCAGTTTAGGTCGCAAAACCAGAAGAAATAACTCACAATCGTGAAGACCTTAAATGTAAAGAGAAACTCCAATAAAGCCGGGTTATACCACTTCCAAACGGTATCTTCGTGAACACAGTGTTGTCGGACAGACACGAAGCTCACGATGAGAACAAGGCCTTGAAACACTGAGATAATGATGTAGACCCAAGCGTGAACTGGTGGGCGTACGTCGTGGCGCTCGGGTTTCAATAAAGGCACCAGAATTGACGGCCCGGCAAATGAAAGGATGACAAATTGAGCAATCATTGGTAGAGAGGACATGATGTACACTGCAGCAGGGCGCACGAAGGCATCGTGAAGGAAGGCAAACGTGCATTTTATACCCTGCACGATGCAGATTGTCAGCATTGACTTTTGACAACGATCTCAATGGCATGTCTCAGCCCCTAGAATCTACACAGTTTGGGCCGTCTTGTGGGTTCAAACAAAGCTCGATTAAGCGGCACATCGCAACGCGCTCCGCGCTCGGCAAGACTGATGATGTCGAAATGCTGGCGGAGATTCACGAAGCTTTTCCTTTGGTGGTGGACGGTTTTGCGGCAAGCTCGGCCGCGGCTGGGCGAACTACTTCCGCGCCAATAATTATTGGCGAATGGCGAGCTGAGGAGCGCCAGTTGGCCCGCTGTCTCGCTAGTCGATTTTCATGGATTCGTGGACGATCTTCACCCATACCTTTGCCCTCACTTTTGCCCTCACTTTTGCCCTCACTTTTGCCCTCACTTTTGCCCTCACTTTTGCCCTCACTTTTGCCCTCACTTTTGCCCATGCTTTTGCCCAGCGTGGCTTACGCATAGACCATGGCCACCGAATATTGAAAGCCGTGGCATGGTCAACGTCGCACACTTCACCTCCAACACCAACAGGTCCAGCTTCAAGCAGTGTTTGCAATAAGTGAGCTGCTCGATAGGCCAGCCTTTGCCACGTTTCCCATGACTCTACCGAGTGGAAATGTCAGGTGGTAGCTCGGCAGATGTTCCTCCCAAGCTCTTTCATCGTCTCTTTCTTATCCTATTCTTCACATGAGTCTTCCCACTGAACTATTTCACCACCAGCACTATCAATGAGGGCGCACTCATCTTCGGTGCGCTTTTGAAGCGATGGCTGATCAGGAGCATCCATCGAAAGGCAACAGGCCGCCGCTTCGACTCACAATTCTAACAGACAGCACGCTTTTCTAAGTTCACAGTCAGTGAACTAAGAAAGATAGTCGCTATTGCGAGAACTAACCCTCCCATTCTCCAGTTTCAGCTCAGCTTGATCCCGCTCACTGTTTCCAAGATCGTTCTCTTCTTTCGTCAATTTCAAGGCTCCAAACGGTTGGTGCCTGCTACCAATCACACACGGACACTATGAATTCTCATCCCAAGCTTCCAAAGGTTCCCAGCAAACTGTGCGTGCATCCTCAGAAAAGTTGCAGATAGCAGAGTTCCTTGCACGAGTTGGAATGCGACTGGAGCAACTCAAAGCTGACGCTCTGCACGTGATACGCATCGCGTGAATAGCGGGGCACCAGAATTCATTTGCGAAAACACCCGGTGAGAATTAACGAATTGGCGCCTATATTCCTTTCTGCGCACTCTTTTCACGGCAAGATAACTGGTCAGTAACGTAACGTCTTAGCCTTCCGACTCACCTTAGCAATCCGATCTAACATTCACACTATAGCGTATCCCACATCCCTCCCACCTCCCTCATTCCCGTATCGAGCTCTCGAGAGAACCACGACACCACTGTTCGACGGCCCTTCGAATCCTCTACAATCGTTGCGAGCTCAAGGGGCTCGTACCGACAGGGCAATGAAACCAACGAAAGGAAAAGAGTACCACGTTAAAGCTGGCTACTACGAGGTGGACGAAGAGATGCACATTAAGTTCACTGGGGAGTCATGTAAAATTTACGACGACCAAGACCAAATTGTTGAGACATTCTTGAATCCCTCAAATGCGACATATGTGTTGCAAAAGGGATACTCCTGTACTCTTCTCCACGGTAGCATCAAGTTTACATGACCAAGTGAGCTTCAGTCGATTTCTCCAAGCCCGAGCACGTCTAACAGTTTGAATCCATCAAGGTTGCCAATCCTCGCTAAGAAAATGGCGTCACCCTCTCTTGGTTGGAAGATAGTCACTGCCTTTGTAACATCTAGTCCTCCAGAAGTCATTTCGTTCCTCCACAACTCACTTGACCTCACGCCGCGGTAAAGCAGTTCACCGACATGTCGAATTTGATCAGTTTTGGAATGCCGCATCAGCGTGAAAACCGAGCATCGACCTTTCCCAGGTAAGTCCACGTATAATGCGGAGTCATCACCAGCAAGAAGCATCTCGGCGGTTGGGGACTGAAGGATCTGCATGTCTAAGGATGGGTGGACCTCATTCTGAATGTCTGGGGACGGATGAACTTCATTCTGGAAGTGCGATGGCGGATGGACTTCATTCTGGATGTCTGAGATAGCTGGACCGTGCAATTCTGTGATCAAACTGTTAGCTCCGTCAGTCGAAGAGAGGTGGCCATACCTTCTATAGATCTTGGTACTTCATACCGAGTGAGCAGCGATATCATTCTCACGCTGCCAAAGTGTTCCGAGTTCTCTTTCATCTTCATAACCACGGTGTCACAAACGTGATTGCTCATTCTGACGACAAGATCCTTTCTTAAGGCAATTACGCATACCAGGAATCCGCCTCCGCCCGAAGCTACAAACACACGGTACACAAAGTCCACATAGCGTCGGTGAGCATTATCTTTTGTCGTTGGGCTTTTCAATGCGGCTAAGGCGTTGCTAATTGCCTTCTTCTTATGACCACTCAACACTTGAATTGCCGTAGTCAACTCTTCTCGAGTGTCAACGATCGCCTGCCACGCGTCGTTGAACGAAAGCCGACGTGAAAGTTTCTGGCGTTTCTGGCGTTTCTGGTTTGCTCCTGACATCGGGAGAGATGTCGATAAATGATGGGAGGACAAAAGTGGCAATCACGGGGCAGACAAAAGTGAGGGCAAAAGCCAGGGCAAAAGTGAGGGCAAAAGTGAGGGCAAAAGCAAGGGCAATTATATGGCGGATTCAGCAAGCCACCTGGGCGACGCTCGATATGGACTCGGCATTTTCCATTGATGAACCTACAATCCATGCACGGCCAAGGGTTCCTTAACATTCTTTCGACGCCACTGCCTCACTCCAATTGAATTTGCTGAGTTCTTCGTGCAATTGGGGACGTTCGCAACCGCCTCATCATGTCTGCCGGTTCAGTATGCACCTGTCGCCGAACGTGACGGACACTTCTAATTTTCGCCAGCAGAGTCTCCGACAGTTTTGCGATGACCGCAAGCCGTCGGCCCTAACGAGCCTTCAAAGACGGCCCAATCAATCTCGTCCGTTCTCGATTGAAGTGGAAGATACCTGCACGCTGCGGTATTCCGGTTTCGACTGAATCAAGTCTAATTGTAACAGGCAAAGGATCCGGGATTGGAAAGGCCTCAACGTCTGATGCTGAAGTTCATGATGCGGCACAACTGGGGCGTCGGTTCTGCTGGCTATATTCGACAATCGGCCTTGCCACTCCAACGAGTCTTTCATAGTCTGAATCATCTACTTCTTCACAAATGGCTATGGACTCGAAGCTGCCGCAAGGTGAGAGAATGATGAATTATTATGAATGGTTGTTATGCTAACACGCTAACAAAGAAAGGCCAAAACGACCACGCCTGGAAATTGTAACTGGACAAGAAATGGATCACCTTCAGCGAGTGACCAAAGCCTCTGCCCGAGTAGTTGTCCAACTAGCTCCAACACCAATCGACGAAGAGCCTCAAGAGTCTGGTTTGAATGATCAGCAAATTGTTTCGCTCTTAATTCTGGGAACAAGGGCGGCGACAGTTGTTCGACGAGAGAAACCGAACGCTTGGTTCAAATTTTCCCCCTCAACCCCGAAGCCATGGCCAATAGACTCCACCAAGGGAGAACGATGAAAAGATGTAGGATATTGGGTCAAGAGATTGGTTGCCGGAGATGGATTTTAAGCAGTGAAAGAGTCAATTGCTTCATCCTTCGTCATGAGCATCGGGTGATGTTCGTCCATGTACCGATCTCAAGGTCCAGGAATCCAATTGCTGCCAATCTAGACGAGATTGGGATTTTCATTAGAGACATAATAGTATCCATTCCACTAAACCGAAGACTGCTGGGTTGCAAATGGATCGATATCATCGACCTCAAATTCTACCGGTGGATTGCGCTTCTCTTTCCGAATCTTGTTAAGATAGGCCAGCGCCGCTCGGCACCTCACCAAATGTTTCTTCTGGTGCTCCGATCGGTTTTGAGGACGAAGTCCTTCTATGCTCGATATGTTCGATTCATAAAGGGCGATTTTTGCATCCAAATCATGGTCTATACTAGTATTAGCCTAAGCTTAAAAATGAATCTGGTAGTCTCGTCCCGTCAACATAGGAGTGATGATAGCTACATTGCAATTCCTTTTCAAAACATCTCTTGCATGGATAAAATCCTTCACATTTTTCTTCCAAAGAGACGCAATGAACGCAGCGTGAACTCATTTTCGCATAAGGTTAGTCACTCGGAGAAGCAGAAGTAGGAGGCTCAAAAGAGGAGACATGGGCGAGTGGCATCTTGATGCGGGTTTTATAGTCCAGGCCGTTGTAGAGCGCGGTCAAGAATCGGCTGCCACCCGGCATAACACTAGGTAGAAGATGCCCAACTCAATGCGTCTGACCCAGAGCGGGTTACTTAGTGCGTCTCAAAGTTGAACTACAAGGCGCAGACCATGACATTGAGTTATCTTTCGACAATAAGAAAACCAGCGCGGCCCGAACTGCCAAACGAACGAACGGAGGCATGGAATCGCGCAGATAATAACGCGATGATACTTCATTTCCTGAATTGGTACCGTTGTTTCGCCTTTCTACGGCCAAAATGATTGATTGCTGTGAACGGTGGAGTAATTGTCGAACTATACTGTAGGATTCGTCAACGTTTATTCCAGCCTTGACGGACGCTTCGACCAAGCCAGATCCCAGTTCTTCAGTGTCGTACGATACTCTAAGTGACACGTGACACATTGTTTCTTGACAACGTTGGAAACTTCAAGGCCACCAAGCAGATACGTACGCACGCCTAACCTCTGGCGCAGGCACACTCTTGTTCAAGTTCGCTTTCGCTTTGAACACCCATACGTGTCCAACCGAGCTCTTTGTCGAGTACGCGGCGGCGTATCTCGAGAAGGCCGGCACCTGGATGAACATAGATTCGGGGAGGCCATCTCAGCCAGCTCAAGCCCAGGTGGCAATGCGGTACTTAGGGATGTATAGTCCGTCGGACTGCTCTGACTTTTATCAGACTCCAGATCTATCAATCCATCATGAATAGACTGAGTGTCCCCTTCGTCAACACTGTGGCATGTGGTTCTTTCAATTACAACATCCTCTACATCCGACGTTTTCTTCCTCTTTTTTGACCGCTCGTTCTCTGCCCTTGCCCTCTGCCTAGTTACTGGAGGTGTGTCGCGAGTTGGTAGGTATCGGCTGGCTCTCCTATGGCTGGCGGTAACGTGACCTGGTGGATTGGATGAGATGGACGGTCCAAGTTCGGTATGGCCTGTCGGGGTCATAATCCCTGTGCCGGTGGAAGTAGGAGTAGCACCATCGGAAGTAGGCACAGTTCCCGTAGAGCCAGGTGTAGTGCACGGCGACGATTCAAATCTGGAGACAACAGTCGACGAAGAAGCTGAAGGAAGACTATCCGACGAAGACGTGTGGTCTGGAAGCTCTTCAATGGACTGAGTTATTAGTGGTAAATGAACCGCTCCAGCTACGCTGTGCTCATCTACACCATTGATGTAGTGCTCAATGTTAGGAAAGTTGATTGTACTTTGTTCTTCCACGATTTGTGTCGTATCAGGCTCCACATCGCTCTCCAGCAAAATTTCACAAGCGCCAGCGAGGTCCGTTTCCGCTTCGGAAAGCGCCATTTCAAGAGAGTGTTTCAATGGCTGTCTAGGGCGACCTCTTGGATTGCTGGAAGTATGTTTAAGAGAGTGGACGTCTTCCAGATGTTCTTTAAGTTCTGTAGACAGATATTTGATCTTTGTACAACGAGGATGTGGACACGGCGATGGTTTATCTCCAATAATAGTAAAGTGGCGTTCCATATGCGTACTGAATGCGCTTGGTATGTCGAATTCGAACATACGCTCTTCCCACGGCAGTTCTTCATTTGCCATGCAAAACGGGCATCGGCCAGAGATGAACACGACTTGTTGATGATGGAGAAGGCCACAAAACATGTCGACTTCATCCCAGTGTCGCTTACAGTGCTCTCGATAATCCGTCATGAACGGAAACCAAATGTTGCACCGATAGCAGTATCGCGGTTCTTCTTTTGGCTGATGTAACTGCCACAAGTGCGTACGAATACAGTCGTGAATGTGCCTGGGTCGCCACGACGCGGTTTGTCTTTTTAAGGCGTTAGTGTGTGTATTGAGTGGAGCAGTGACTTACTCTGTGACATCCTTCATGCAAACAGGACAATGCAATTGAGTTCCGGTCGAAATCTCCGATCGAATTGGTAGTTCGTCAGGATAGTTATATCGCTCGTTATCATCGTCAACCAAGTCGATAAGGAATCGAAGTAGAGCCGCTCTCTCTTGGATAGAGAGGTCTGTCTTCTCATACGTGTTCATAATTATCCTGTGGGCTGAGCTGAATCTCTGCTTAACCTTCAACTGCACGGAACTATCAGAGAGATCTCCTAGCAGTTCGACTGAATCCGGGATTTTAGCTGACGGCTGCGTTCGGCTCTCCACCTGGTGATTCTCCTTATGCCACCTTTCGATAAATTCTTTCCGTGCTTGTATTTTCAACGTTCGGCGGAGATTGTACTCAGCTTGTCCTCCTAAACCAGCCTGCGAAACTCTTTCTTCGATGCTCTTTTGTACCTCATACGGTATTCCATCCGGTGGTCGACATCCGCGCTCAACTCGAAGGTATTTTGCAAAATCTATGGACTTGTCCTGCTGTTTGCGTAAGACAAGGCCCTGAATATCGACCCGAACGAGACTGCTTTGATAGCTTTTCGTGAACTCCATTGGATTGAAATGGCCCATGATCTGCATATGACGGTCTTTGGATACTTCTGGATCATCTGCATTGGTGTCAGTACTATCCAAGGTGTGACATTGAATTAGCAAAACGTACCACCTAGGCGGTTTGAAACAGCATAGCGAACACTATAGAGTCTCCAGGATTTCGTGTAGCCTGCTCTTAATAGCACGTCCCGGTTCCAATTGCGAAGGGTGTTATCAGATATGTCGCAGATACGTTCTTCGAGGACCTCTGGCTTCCATGGAACGGTGAATACCGTATCTTTTACTGGGGGCCGAAGAGCAAACAGCTCTTCCGGTGTGGATATATGTGCAAAGGCACCTTTACGAAAAGCAAGGACTAAGATCAAGAGCACTGGACAGTGAAGGAAATCCCGTTCTTCAGACAAAATTGTTTTGATCCTGTAGATTGTGAGATGGTTGACCGCGAACCAAGGAAGAAACGTACTCGAAGGTCGAATTTTTCTTTCCTTTCATATCCGTCTGCCAGATTTTGACAATTCGACGAACCTTTCCCTCGCACTCATCGATCATTACTGACACGTGCTTGTATTTCAGACCCAAGTCCTGGTAGTCAGCTGTCTTCAAGACCGAGCCCACTCTGCAAAGCGTATAGTAGAGGAGCATGATACACAAAGGGTATAGAATAATCCTCTCATGATGCACAGTTTGCCCAACATCGCGAAGCCAGTGTTGTTCGAGAAGCTCACGGAGGTCAATTTCGTCAGCATCGTGCTTTTCTTGTTTGCCGTGTTTCAGGCCATATTCCGCAGCCAGCTCGTTCATGACATACTACAAAATTTAAGCAATGGTATAGCTGGTTACAGAAACGATCACTTACGTTGTACAGATCCGTCTTGTTCGTCCACGAATAGTCCTGTCCAATTTCACGACGCAGATAGCCGGTGACACAGTTGCAGTAGTTGTGCACGGTCTCTATTGTCGACTTGGCCCCAATACGCCCTTTTGACGACGATGCGTAGAAGTTCAAGAAGTTTTTGATGAGAGATATCTCGGGTAGCTTCGCGCCATGGTAGAATAACGTACCAGGGTCGACGCCATGCTCACTTTGGATCCAGCTATCAATAAGAAGTTAGTGCTGCTTTTCCTAAATTTCTTTTCATACCTGCAAAACAACTCGGCTCGCGGTTGTAGCTGTCGCTCTGATCCCTTCGCATATGGCTTGAAAGAGCGTTTGAAAGACGGTTGGTGCCATTTATCAGATGCGTACCCTCTTTCCGCTGCTATTCTCTTCTTCTGTGCAATTTTGTCCGCCATTTGGTCTTCAAAGGAAAAATGGGCCAGAATTTGGGATCCATGATCATTTTATAAAGCGCGGACAGAGCTAGGACTCCAAGTTTAGAGCAATCAACAACGAAAATGGCATACATCCATTCATGCTTGCCGGATAAAGAGCGCTTATTGGAGGACAGTACAGTGTAGGCGCTATCGCAGTGAGGAATGGCGTCCACGTGAATTTGCTACGCCTCCCTAAGCGCAAAAATCTCGAAACTTACCAAAAACTTCAAAACTCTCAGTTTCAAGAAATTCCAGATTTCTAATAAATTTCTTCACCCTATACAGCGACTTTTGGCGAAATTGTTGCCTGGTCCAAATTGAAATATTCAATGTTGAGATCGACTCGAAAGACAAAGAATATTAAATACCACTAACGGTCGCGACAGATTGCGAGCACGTACCGACCGTAGAGCTACTCCTCAATTTCAGTAAAGTTCCCACGTCAACCTTCACCTGGTGAGAGTAGAGTAGAGTAGAGTATCGTAGGGTGTAGATTAGCTGCCACTGGGAGCACGCATAGAAGCTGTAGCCTATGAACCCCAAGACTTGCCGCACTTGTTTCCTTTGAAATTTCCTTTCATATACCTTACGCAATTTCGACTATGGCAACGGGAGCTGAATCACAAGTGATACAGCTGCTGCGTTTCCTGTCTAAGGATGCGAAGCTGCCGCTTGCAGTTGCATTGAGCAAGAGCAAGGAGTTGCAGAACGCTGGACTGATCAGGTAAGACTTCTGTACGGTTTGAAGATCTAATGTATGTTTTGGGAATTAAGATCCGATGAATTTGAGAATTTAAGTCTATGACTGATAGATACTCGTTGGCTATCTTCAGCTTTTCCGAATTTAAGGCCATAAAAGCAAATCAAGCTTTGCTTAAGGTACAGATGACTGACATTTATGCCTACAGTGTCGCCACTATATCCACGGCAGACCAATCTGGCTTACAAACCATCTTCGGCGACGAAAAGACAGCCAAACAAGTTCTCAACGCCGCAAAAAGGCAGACCAAGAAAAGACCATCCGACGCGACGAGCTCAGACTCATCGCCTAAGAAGAAATCCAAATCCGTCTACGGCGAACCTCAGGAGCCAGCTGATCTCGAAGCATCGCTAGCACTTCCACCAGAGTGCTTAGACGAGGATGAACTTTCCAAATGTGTGATCTACACAAATCGAGCTCCAGTTGTGCTTGCGTTTGGAGTGCAATTGTTGAAGTATACGATGCCGGAACAGCCTCTTTCAAGTCGATTGAGCCTGGCACAGGCCATGGTGAGTGCGAATAGTCGTAGCAAAGCTGTCTATTTGGGTTTAGAGAACAGTAAGAGTGCGGAGGAAGAAGGTTGGGGAGAAGGACAGCCAACGGTAATGGTCATGGGTAGAGACATTAAGACGATGAAGCGATGGGGATATCAATGGAAGAAAGATGAAGGCGATGAGCCACCATCGAGTGTCGCGACAGTACAGGAAGGAGATGGCGAGGAGAAGCCTGCGTTGTGGGGGTTAGATCTTGAGGCTCTGAAGAAGTCTTCTAGTTCATCCCTACTTGGAGCGGGATCATCGAATTTACCCATTCACACAGCACACTCTGCGAGAGCGTATCTGTTGAAATCATTCGATAGTCCACCGGATACAACAGCCAACACTGAGTCGAAGAAGAAGTCCATGTCTGCAGCAGCAAAGCAAGCTGAGAAAGAAGAAAATTTAGGCAAGCTACTTGGAGCTCTGGATCTCGTGTACAAGTCGTGGGCAGGAACTTTGGATGCAAAGGAACTTGACCGGAAAGCATGGAGTTGGTACATTCGCGTTCGTCCAGACGTTGCAGATGGAGTGGCGGGCTGGGGTGGGAAAGGCCCTGTCAAGCTGGCTGATATTCTTGCGCTTCGCCGAACAACATAATACTGCAGTAGTAGACTGAAAGGTTTTGATGGTATATCGGAATGACGAGTCACGGCCTCCAGCGCACTAACTCTCCGAAGTCTCTTATAATCTCATAAGATCCTTTTCCTGATCCACTTATACCTTCATGGTGAATGATTCGACTACTCGGTAGTTTGTCATTCCAGAATTGCTCAGACCTGTTGACATATATTCCATGCCAACCAGCAGAAGATGCACCTAGAGCGTCTTTCTGTGGTTCATCTCCAACGAAGACTTTGTCAAAATCAGCCAGCTTGACTCCAGAGCCTGTGATCATTTCCTCAACCAGCTTCTCCGTGCCCTCAAAGATCCTCTTGTCGGGCTTTTCAAAGCCAACATCATAACTTAGCACTACGAAATTGATATCTTCACTTTCATCAATCGAAAGGTTAGCATTACGGCGGCCAATCCTTCTTGATCCGATCTTCAAGCCGAATGATTCCAGAATCCCTGGTATTCGATCATCTGAATTAGTGATCACACCAACAATCGTACGTTTCCACGGCCATTCCTTGTCATTGCCAGAATTCTTCAATTCTCTGAGTTTTTGAAAGAAGGACATCGTATCCAGAAATACGCTGTAACCATCCTTTGACGAAAAGCGATGAAGAAGATCAGGTACCAGTCGGTTGGGCAGTGGAGTGTCTTTCGGCAAAAATGGTATAAATGTCCTGGAAATAATACTGGACCACCATTGGGGAGCTGTCATCCCTACGTTCTTGCCATAGTTTGGATGCTCCAAAGACTCTTCTTTGAAGGCACGACGGAATGAAGCATGAAGCTCGTCGTCCGTAAAGCCGTTTAATCCGTGTCGCCTAGCTACGTCTCCATATTGGGTCACGATAGGTTGGCGGGGAGCAAAGAGCGTTCCAAATGCATCGAATGCCAATAAGAGGTTCGTCTTGGTTGCTCTTCGACTCATGTTGTTGGATTGTGTGATGTCGGAGGACGCGAGTTCAGTACATGAAGACCCCTGATTATCTTCTGCATACACAACGAGAATCTAAGACAATCAATCTACATTATTTGTGCTTGTCGAAGTCCGCGTGAAACAGAAGTCTGTGAACACAAACGGACAAAAGCCGGCGAAGTCTCGCCTAGTGAATAGGGTGAGATATTGGATTCAGAAACAGCCTTTAAGGCTATAAAATCATCAAATCAATTGTAAAATCGAAAGCGAAGATAGAGAAATGATTGGATAGCTTGAAGTCCGAAAACATTTCACGTTTTGAGGGAGAAAGCCGAAAAGAGTCACAGACCATCAAGCCCTGCAATATCAAGCTAAGCCCGTTTGGGGTTAGACTGTCTTTCGCTACTCGTGCTCCTCCTCATCGATCAAATAACTCGCCTCTATCCTCTCACAGCGCCCATCCACTTCCCACTTGCTTTCTTCTCTTGTGCCTCTCTCTCACCACACGCTCTGCTATCAACAACTTCATCTCATTTGGCCATCCATCGCCACCATCTCCGACCGGCCGTGAGCCGCTTTTCGCAGCGCCTCGCAGTCGGTGTAGCTGTGTATCTCGTCACCACGCGATACAAGATCCGACGACACCGCGCCAGCTACGCGCGATTAGCATCCAACCCACCAGTACATGATAGCTCTACCTGTAAAACTCACGGCTAGGGTATCATACCTTCACTGGCCCTTCGGCCAGAACACTCCTCGCCTCAGCCGCTGCTCCGCTTGTTGATTTTGCAAGATGCCTTGCTTCCACGGCTTAGCCGTTAGCATTCACACCCCCGACGGACCTCTACCTGAGTATGCAATTCAGCGCATCTCAAGACTTCACCGCATCACTTCATACATTCCAGTTCCTCCACCCAAACTTTCGAACAACTCCGACAAGCCCGAGCAGTCAACCTTCGCCATCTCCATCACGCTCCTCACTCCCGGTCTTAACGTCCCATACTCCACTCCCAAACCCACTCCCGATGATCCATTTCCTCGTCCAAAGGTCGTAGGTGGTCCTCTGGACTTTGCAGGCTATCGTGGCAAGACTCACGGGGTGATCGGACCTTATGTACCCCTTACCTCATCTCCAAACGAGACGATTGCTGCATACATATACTTTGATGGACGGGCCAAAGAGGAGGTTGCGACTCTACTCCGACGTGGCGAAGAAACATGGGTCAACTCACGTTGGGTCAGCGTCCCCGATTCAGAGGGAGGAGGTCTTGCAGAAAGAGAATTCGTCTTCCGGGAGGTTGGACTAGAGCGATGGCTCAACGGCCTTGATCTCCAACAACACGAGAGTCAAGATGTAGCCAAGATCATCGAACGTCGGCGGAAGAAGTACGAGAAGAAGCGAACGAAGAAGGATCAGAAAGATACGGACGAGGAGGACGATGAAGAAGACGTCAAGAAACCTGTACGTCGAAACAGTGGTGTGTTGCGATATGGTGACGACAAGAATGCGCCTGTTGAGAGCTTGTCAGCCGATGACAGCTCAATCAGTTCCGAATCAGATTCCGACGATGAAGAGCCAATGCCAGAGTCCGCAGGACAGATCAAAGTGGCTTTGTTCAGAGTTGTTGCATCTGGCGAAGTCAAACGTGGAGAATACTCACCGCAGTTCGACGTACATGACGATGAAGAAGGTCAGAATGGTGATGGAGGCAATGCCGATGTTGATCATACTACTGGCTTTGCTAAACCGAAGACTCTTGACCCGAAATCCATTAGCACCCAAACTGTCACCGGTATCGATCCTCCTGACAAGCCTTACGCGGTTTTCACATTCCTCTATCGTGGCGATCGACAACTACGCAAGATGGGCATCCTTCCGAATCCCCAACAAGAAAAGGCTCCAGTCTCTAACAAACGCAAATCTGGTCAACTCGATTTCTCTAAGCTCAACCCTCTAAGTACTGATAAAGGTATTAAAGGCTTCGCTGGTTATCGTGATCCTACTTCGTCAGCGAAGCAAATGCTGCGCAAAAAGAAGGGAAAGGACCATGATGCCATGGATAGCGATGTTGAAGATGACGACGATGAGGAAAATGGTACACTTGCGGATGTAGATGATGCAGATGGCAAGGACGAGAACAGCAAATACCTCTCTGCTGAATATCTTACTGCAGAAGATGCTATGAAGGCAGAAAATCTCACCGAAGGAGTACGAAAGATTCGTTTGAAGCGTCAGCATTCTGCAGAACCAGTGGATGCATCATCTCCAGCAGCTCAGAATCGAAAGGCCAGTCCATCCACAACGCCTCCAACGGGAGGTGATAGCCCTACCGCTGCCAATGGTGATGATCCTGTACGGAGCCAATCGATGGCATCTGCAGTTCCAGCGAGTATCTCTGCCCCAGAAGACGCCATTGGAAGCCCGTTTAAGAAGCAGCGAGCCAGTCTACCAGGCCTAAGCGAAACTGTACGCCAAATCTCCACCGAGATCTCCGCAGCACAGGGAATAGCTGCATCAGGCCGGAGTAGTGACAACGTCTGGCCACCCGCTGGTCGCACGGAGCAAAAGGAGACCCAACCATCCATCTCCAAACTTGACTTTGGACCAGAGATCAAGCGTGAAACAGCTATGGAGGAAGAGGAAGAGCTTTGTAAGCTGACCTCTGACTTCTGACGGATCACTTGCAAGTGTACTAACGATTTGAGAACTAGGATCTTATAATCACTACAACTCTGAATTGACAGCATCATCGTGCTTAAACCTTAGACGCGGACAAGGATGTTCGACGGTCTGAGCGTCCACACGCTCAACTTGCTTGATTTGCATTGTTACGAAAAGGCCACGAATTCAACATAAATTTGATCGGAGGCAATTTACAGCCCTGGCGCTGTAACATAAGAAAAATGAGGTGCAACCGGTGTTTGATTTGGCTACCGGAAATGGGACTGGCATCGACGGACTGACGACATGAGTGGGGCATACTACACAATGTCCGCACTACAATTTTCTTCCGAGAGGCGGCATAGTGTTTTTTGATCTGGTGGCTCACACTCTTTGTTTTTCTCTATCGAGGGCTCGTCTCATGATGGCGCTGAACGGCATGGCGTACATTTTTCTCATTTGTCTCCGCTCTAGATACCATGCTGTAGCAGCGTAGAAAACCGGGAACTGCGACTGCGATGGTCAGGGTCAGGCTGGAATCGTGGAATGCGTCGGTGCGCAGCTGCATGGTGTACGTACTCGCAGCTTATCATTTGCACGCTGAGGGACGGAACTTGTCCCGTGGACTGAATCGAAGAAATAGGATGGTTTGGATATATGCGCTTTTGAGCATCTATTCCGACCAAGCACAATGGGAAAATGCATAATCAACGTTGTCTCCTCGTTATGTGATTGTGTTTCTATAGTTTGAACTCCACGCTCGCCTTCTCCCAGCCTGATTCGGTTGGTTCTTTGGCAGCTACTCTTTCGGCGAGGTGTAGTTTCGCCTCGTTGGCCTTGCCTGTGCACAGCTCGTACATCGTACAGAGATTGAAGAGAAGTGGTTGAAATGCTGGAGTGTCACTTGAGTCGATGAGTGTTTCTAAGTGCTGCTTCGCTTCGATGAGGTGTCCGGTGTAAATAAGACATACTGCCAAGTTTTGTTGTATCGTAGCGTCTTGCGGTAGTGCTTCGTGGAGAGCTCGCCATTGAGATATTGCAGTGTCAAACTCTCCCATCGAAGTTGCTAGGAGAGCTGAGAGAATGAGCTCTTGAGAGTCGTCCTGGCCTTCTTCATTCCCGTTCTCCTTCAGTCTCGCCACGCAAGCTCTCGCAGCTCTCACATCGCCCAACCTCAGCCACACCAGTGCCTCCATACATAAGATCCTCCTCACCTCCTCAGTACCTACACCACCTTGCGTCTCAAGCGACCTCAGGTGTCTTCCAGCGGCCTCACCGTCACCCATCTCAACAAGCGCAGCGGCGACCCTAACACCCAAATCCCAAAGCCTGGCCCTCCACATCTCACGGTCGTCCGCGCGGCCGTCCTTCCCCGCTCTCGCCTCCTCGGCGCGGGCCTCACCGGCAAGGCCATAGTACGCCATGATGCCACGGCGCCACTCGCCAAAGCCCAGCGCCTGCAGCCGCACCAGCAGCACGCGCAGGTCCCACGGCACGATGTGCGCGGCGTCGAGCGGCCGCCGGTAGAACGGCGCCGCCAGGTCGCCCAGCGCCTTCGACTCGGCCGCCGCCACCGCCGTCAGCTGCACCAGGCACAGGCTCGCCAGCCGCACCCGCAGCAACCCGAATATCGTGGCCGCGTCCCACGGCGCCCGCTGCGAGATCAGCTGCTGTGCGGCGGCTTGCGCCGCTGCGTGGAAGTGCCCGTGCTTGAGTAGTGTTGCGAGTGGCGTGTCGGGGCTGGGTGAGTAGCCGGATGTGAGGAATGGTGACGGGATCGTGTCTGGTGGGATTGGGTGGAAGGTCTCTGGGAGGAGTAGCGGAGAGAAGTCCTTTTGGGAGATGTCTTCGATGACGGATAGTCGAGGAGAGGGAGTCCGCGCTGGTTGAAAGGGTGGTGGACTGAGAATCGTGGAGGTCGTCATGCTGGCTCGAACTGCTGGTGATGGTGTTCTCGCATTAGGTGGTGCGAGAGGATCAGAGTCGGGTTGGTCGAGTGGTCCTCTTGTGTAGCGACGAGCTGCATTTCGGCGTTCATGACCAGATGGCGACCTCCCATGATTTCGAGCCTTGGCCGATGGAACGTTGAGGTTTGAATCCATTACTCGGGGGGAATTTCGTCTTCGGTGTTAATACAGAAATCCAAGCATTCCGAGTTGAATCGGGTATTGACTGTTATCGAATCTCCTGATGGTAGACTTCCAAGCTCTTATCAACTATCTAACTCACACATTAGCACACTGGAATCTTACAAAAGCACGTCGCAGTGATACTGAGTTCATATGTTGTTTATGATTCGAGCCATCTGAAAAAAGGCATTAAGGCACAAAACCACATGGTCGACCGAGGTCGGCGTGGCAGAGAACGGATTTGTGGCGAGTGGAGCGCTCTGATTGGCCAGAGAACAAGTGGTCTCGTTTTTTCCCCACATTGTCGATGGTCGTGCGAGTTGCAGGCCAGAACGGCTTCGGAAGGACTCATACACACACTCCACCCAGTTCTTTTTGACTCACCTTCCAACCGCTTTCCGATCCTTCTTTCTCTTCATTCTGCTGTTCCTCTTTTACCCTCGAATTGGCGCTTTGCTCGTAGCTCAGCAGTCTTCACTCACCCTCTCCACTCCAATTCCTGCGTGCACACAGCATGCTTCAAAGAACCGGCCGAGCGGCCTTGAATGGCCTCTCAAAACCTCGCCGTTTCTCTTCCTCGTCTCCAGCTGCTGCCATTTCACCATATCGGAGAGCTGGTCAAGCTGCCGGCACAAAGACTACCACTCAATCCGCGAAGAGACCTCAGAGCACTGCAACCACGGCCACAGCAACAACTACTCAAGAGCGACCCATACCAAGTCCAGCCTTCAATCGTGATGATGCAAGATTGAGAAATGTTCAACCTCTCCGGCCATACAAACCTCAAGAGATGGATCATTCCTTCGTTGGAATGACTGGAGGAGAAATTTTTCATGAAATGATGCTTAGACATGGCGTCCACCACATCTGTGTGATCCAAATTTCTCTCTATAGTTGGTATGACTCTAACCTGCTTCCATAGTTGGTTACCCTGGCGGTGCAATCCTACCGGTGTTCGATGCTATCTTCAACTCAAAAGACTTTGACTTCATTCTTCCAAGACATGAGCAAGGTGCTGGCCATATGGCTGAAGGTTATGCTCGAGCGTCGGGTAAGCCTGGTGTCGTCCTCGTCACTTCGGGTCCAGGCGCTACAAATGTCGTCACACCAATGCAAGATGCTCTCATGGACGGTACACCCATGGTCGTGTTCTGCGGACAGGTTGTTACGACCGCCATTGGCTCTGATGCATTCCAGGAGGCTGATATTGTTGGTATTTCGAGAGCGTGCACTAAGTGGAACGTCATGGTGAAGGATATTGCGGAACTCCCTCGAAGGATTAACGAAGCTTTCGAAATAGCTACGACAGGTCGTCCGGGACCCGTTCTCGTCGACTTGCCCAAGGACGTCACTGGAGGAAAGCTACAGCGACCGATTCCGATTTCCAGCGCTTTACCAACACATCCGAGCGCAGCCACGCTGGCCGCGAGAGAAGTGAGCCGGAAACAGCTTGAGAACACTATTCAACGCTCAGCAAACCTCATCAACATCGCGAAGAAGCCCGTCATCTATGCCGGTCAAGGCGTCCTGGGATCACCTGAAGGACCAAAACTCCTGAAGGAACTCGCCGACAAGGCATGTATCCCTGTTACAACGACGCTCCAGGGCCTTGGAGGGTTCGACGAGACTGATCCCAAGTCTCTTCATATGCTGGGAATGCATGGCTCTGCATATGCGAACATGTCAATGCAAGAAGCCGACCTCATCATCGCTCTCGGAGCACGCTTCGACGATCGTATTACAGGTAGTTTAGGTCGATTTGCACCACAAGCCAAGGCAGCTGCAGCAGAAGGCCGAGGTGGTATCATTCATTTTGAGATTATGCCCAAGAATATCAACAAAGTTGTTCAGGCTACCGAAGCCGTTGAAGGTGATGTAGCAACCAACCTGGCGACTCTCGTTCCTCTTGTCAAACCTGTCTCATCAAGGCCAGAGTGGTTCGCACAGATCAACGACTGGAAGGCACGCTTCCCATGGGCATACGAAAAGGAAGGCCCTAATGGAAAGATCAAACCACAAACGATCATGACGACGCTATCTAAGCTCACAGATCCCATCAAGGATAAGACTCTTATTACAACTGGCGTCGGCCAGCACCAGATGTGGGCTGCTCAGCATTTCCGCTGGAAATACCCACGCACGATGATCACTTCTGGTGGACTGGGTACCATGGGTTACGGGCTGCCAGCGGCCATCGGTGCCAAGGTGGCGCGACCGGACTGCCTCGTCATTGACATCGACGGCGATGCTTCGTTCTCCATGACGCTAACGGAGCTCTCCACCGCAGCGGAGTTCAACATCGGCGTGAAGATCGTGGTGCTGAACAACGAAGAGCAAGGCATGGTAACGCAATGGCAATCCCTCTTCTAGTAAGCTCCCCTCTCCCTCCAACGCTACCAACCAATCAGTTTGCTAACGGCCCGCAGCGCCGACCGCTTCTCGCACACGCACCAGCGCAACGCCGACTTCGTGAAGCTAGGAGCTGCTATGGGTGTACAGGCGGACCGCGCGACCCGGCCGGACGAGCTAGAGGCCAAGCTGCGGTGGCTGCTGTTCGAGAGCGGCGACGCGCCCGCCCTGCTCGAGGTCGTCACCGACCAGAAGATCCCCGTGCTGCCGATGGTGCCGGCCGGCAGCGCCCTGCACGAGTTTCTGGTGTACGACGAGGCGAAGGAGAAGCAGCGGCGCGCGACGATGAAGGAGCGCACCGGCAGGTGAGAGCGCGTGCGGAGGGCTCGTTGGGTAAGGAGGCGGTGCTTTCTGTTCGTGCGGCTTGCATGCTTATGCTGGAACGAAAAGTTTTTCGTGCGGGTGTTTTGCGTTTTGCGGCTTCGAAAGCGCTGGGAGATTAAACGCTTCGACTGGTGATGATTCACCACGCAGTCTAAAGAGTGGATGTGTTCGTTTGTTGCATTTACGTCGGACGATGTACTACAAGTCTGTAGAGCCGGTGGCAATGTACATATGCGGATGAGTATGAGCGAGAAGGACCAGATGTTGACACAAAAAGTCGAATTACATACTGGCAAGAAAGGGTTTGTTGTAAGAACATTTTCTGCATTCTACATCGACTTCTCTACGTAACTCATTTGTCAGTGTCCCGAACTTGCAGCTCTATACCGTATGATTCGACATGCCTCTCCCACAAGAGCTTGGATTCCGCATCCGTAAAGATGAGATGAAAAGCTAGAAGTCAAGAGGAATAAAGTCTAGAATCGACCACGCCCAAAAGAAGAAATATCCACGCAAAGGAATGATGCCCGATCCGCCCATCATAGCAAGTGCCCATGGCAAAGAAGCCACGCCAATCTGGAATCGAGAATCCCGCCGGCGCCAGCCCAATCCGTTCGCCAAAGCCGCAGTTCGCCGCCGCCGAAAGCCCACGCACCGAATCCCTCAACATCTCCACCCCACCACCGTCATCCCGTCATCAACCATCGTACCGCACCCATCACGCCGCCTCGCCGGACGCGCCCCTGCTCTCCAGCACCGCGATATCGCCGTAGTGCTTCGCATCGTACGGATTACTGCGATTGGACACGCTCTTCGCAATATCCACGCCCTCGCTCTCGCCCTCGCCGGGAAGCTCCAGCCGCGGCACGTCGTCCTCCTCGCGGCCAATGACAGCCGCCAGGCTGCGGAAGTTGAACATGGGCTCGGCGCTGGGCGTGCCGGAGCCGCTGCCGCCCGGCGGCGGCGTCGGCGTGTCCGCGCGCAGCTCCGCCGCCAGCCGCCCGCGGAACGGGTTGTTGGAGCCCAGGTTCGGCGCCGACGCGTTGGGCGACGGCTCGATGCTCGACGCTGCGCCGGGCGCGAGGCCGGCCAGCGCTCCGCCGCCGCGGGCGGGGAACGGCGCGTCCAAGTCGACGTCGGCCGCCGACGTGAAGCTTGAGGCCGAGGAGGAGGCGTTGGAGAGGCCGCGGAGGGCGCGGCGGTGGTACGGCGGTTGCGTGAGCGCGGAGAGCGGCGACAGGTTCGGCGCTGAGGACGAGACTTGGGCGGCGGTGGGTGAGTCCGGCAGTGTGGGGCCGCCGTGCGATTGGATGTATGCGCGGCTTTGGGCGAGGTGCTGCTGCGGACTTTCTTTGGGGTCTGTTTGAGGAGGTGAGGATGAGGAAGCTTCCGCGTCCGCGTTGCCGCTTCTGTCGACAGCTTTGCCTTTGCCAGGTATCGTCAAGGCCTCGCCGGCTGTGCCGGTTGTGTTGGTGGTGCCAGTCGTCATTTGAGAGAGACTGCTAGCATTTCGACCGGCCGAGTATATGCCAGACTTCCTTGCTGCCTTCTCTGCCTTCTTTGCATCCTTTGCCTTCTGCTTCTCGTCTTTCTTTGCCTGTTTGGCTGCATCTCTTTCCTCCTTCCGCTTTCTCTCCTCTTCAGCTGCTAGACTTAACCGGATAGCCTCCATCATCATGAGCTCTTCCAGGTCGTCAATCCTACTTCGCCGCGAACTGTGACGACCAGGGAATAGATCGCTTGATGTATCACCGCTTCCTGCTTCACCATGTCTCTCTGCCGCTGCGAGAAGCACACCGACGTTGCCAGCCGATGATTCTCCTCCGACCGGACTGTCTGCACCGAAGAGTGTTCTTCTCCTTCTCCCTAATCCAAATCTGCGAGCGTTCTCAGCGTTACCAAGCACGTAGGCCGCATTATGTAAAGCGGTGGCAGCAGCAGCTCTTCTCAGTGCATGTGAACGAGCATCCGCAAGCTTCTTCGCCCAATCTGGCCTAATTTTGTCTGTCGTGATGACGTTCGGTTCGTTTGCGCCTAATGACGTGGTCCTACGTTTGTGCTTGTGTACCGTACCCAAACTTTGAGAGTTTATGGACGACGCGGAAGACATAGCAGATGTCATGCTGGCCAAGGGATGCCCATTGGCATGATTTGCGTACGAGAGTCCTCTTCTAAATGGTGGTGGATCATATGTGATTCCGAACTCGGGTTGCTTGCAAAACGGACACGTCGCCGGCTCAGATACGAGCATGTATTCATCAGATGGATTGTTCTGCTGTTCACCACTGTCGTTGGCTTCAGTGCCATTGCCGTTGGTGTTGCTATTTGGTTCGTCGTCGTGATGTTCCGGAGGATGCGGATCGGGTCGCTTGATTTGCACAAAGCATTCCGAGCACATTGGCTGATCACAACATCGAGTTTTGTTCAGATAAGGAGGATAGTATAGAAAGCAGATGGGACATTCGGACGCGTCCTTGTATAGAAAGACCTCGATAGGTTGACCATTGACATTGGGATCTTTCGGTAGTTGGATTTCCTGTGGAGTCATATCAGATTGGGAATTGTTTCGAGAGGATGTTGTGAGTGCGGCCAAGGTCTTTGCGCGGCCGCGAAAGAATGGTGGTGTGCCAGAGTTTGGAGGTGATCCAAACGGTGACGTCGGCGACGGTAGAGAAAATGCAGGATGTGAGGGAGATAAATTCGAGTGATCAGAGTGGTATGAAGGTGATCGTGAGGAGATTGGTACGGTTAGGTGGTTGATGTTCGTATCGGAAGATCTTGGGCTCTGTTCTAGTGCTTCTGGAGGCGACTCGTCAGGAGCAGGAATGGGAAGGCCTCGAACGGCGGCAACTATTTGATGCTCAGTCCACAATTCGTTGAAGTCGTTAAGACCTTTCCAGAAGGGAGCAAGTCGTCGTTCAATCTGTGTTGTGTTAGTGAGATAGAAGTCGTTGAACGGATATTAAACGTACCTGAAGCTGCCGAACTATACTCTTGCTAAAGTCTTCCGTACCGGTATAGACGCCCATTGTGACCAAATAGCCCCCGTCTACATTTTCTTCCTTCATACTCCTCTCACGATCCTTTTCACGCTGAGCTCGCTCTTTCTCAAGTTTCCGTGCTTCCCGCTCAGCTTTGGTCTCCTTACGAGCCTCTGGCGCGGACGGGTCTCTTTCCGCATTGGCTATGCTAAATAAGGTAATTTCATGCCTACTTCCACGTCTGTGACGAAGGCTCGGGTTACTTCCACCTGCCGGTGAGTGTCCTTCTTGTCCACCATTTGTAGAACTTCCGAGACCGGCGGAGCTGGTTGACGAGTCTCCTGGTCTGACTATGGCGGCTTGAGGAAACTGTGGCGGAGGCCTTTGTTGAGTCTCTTTACCTTGACTGTTACCCATTTTGCGTGAGGGAATATACGACTAGAAGGTAGTATTCGGAGGGGGTTTGGAATCTCTCTGGTGTGAAACGAGCGACGGAGTTGTCTGCTGGTACGAGATGGGAAGTCAAGGTGATGGCAAGGAGAATACTCCGAGGGAGCAGAAGATGATGTGGTTGCGTAAAGTCTCAGCGGTGGAGAGATAACTCTCGTGGTCAGCCCAGCACGATTGCGGCATCCATTGCTGGGTATGACTTAGTGGCCGATGATGTGGGGCGACAATTGGCGGGGAGAATGCGGTATGCGGAGGATGGCGGAAAGCTGAATGGAGTAGAAGAGATCAAGAGCAGAGCAAAGAAGCAAAAGGGACGAAGAGGTGGTGTGTGAATGAATTTAGCGGGTGGATGGGGTGATGGATGATGATGAATTGAAGGCGTTCCAGAGGAGTGGTAGAGGTAGCAAAGTGATGATGGTAGCAACAGCAATCAATCCCGCTTAGCCCCACTAATTGCCAAACCCACCGCAAAGCAGGGAATCCCCAATGCTGAACCGCATCTGAGCTGATCATCTTGTTCTAATTCGCGCTTCAATACCGGAATGCACCGGCTGTCGGTCGAAAGAAAAAATGGGGAAGATCTGGATGGCTGACGGCATGGTGGAACGCGCCAAAAGGCTGTATTATCAACATTTAGCCTCGTATGGATGAAGAAGAGTCCCAAAGTAGCTAACTAAAATCCATCCCATCCTGCGCTTTGTCATTCTACGTCCTCTGCATTAATTTTAACTGCCAATGTGACATATCGTGTTTACAATGATGACGAGGTGGTTGGCCACCGGCGGCAGTTACAGAATTTTGACGTCTACAACCAGGGAACTGCCCGGCGGATTCGTACGGCATGCCTACTCCGTTACTCCTTGCAGTGGGCTTAAGTTCGATGACATCTCAATTTAGAGTACGGACTGCGCGAATTGCCCGTGCTTTGACTCCTACGAGTCGGCTGCTTCGTTCATGAAGATCTGTAAATGATGTAACTTATGGAAGCACAGACATGGAGTACTCCGTATTCCATACGATTGGTAAGGTAGCATTCTCTTCTGCGTAGAAGCAAACACAAACTCGTCGGATCCACAGATGCCATTCATCATCATCATCCATGCCGCAGGACTATGCTGAAACTTTCGTATGCATAAAATGTCAAGCAAATGCGTCCATACTACAGTCTCAAGGCTAGATGGCAGATAGCGTGAAGCAATACAAGAGATATCCAACGTACCTTATGCAGCCATCCAGAGCATCATACAGTAGAATATGAGAATGCCGACATAAACAGTATTCACAGGCCAGATCCAAGAAACGCCGAAAATGGCCTCCAAACGCCTCGCTTCCCAGAGGACAAGAAAACAAGTCGTGAGATGAAGACATCGCAAGAACCCAGCGCAAAGTAGGTAAAGATACCAACCTAACAACATCCTTTCCTCCTCCTAGCCCTCCTAATCGCCTCCTGCGCATCCTCAGGCGCCTCACCAACATCTCCCAAGAACTGCGGCAAGCCAAGCCAACTCCTCCTCTTGTCGCCGACACCGACCCTAAAACTGCCGTTCGCCGCACCGCCAAACCCCGCGGAGTCCGCATAGCCGTCGTAGAACGCGCGCTCGTCGGCGCTCGCGCCCGGCGCCGCGATGCCCGCCTCGGCCGCCAGCCGGGCATCGCGCGCGGCGCGCGCGTTGCGTTGCTCCACCAGCCGCCGCGTGATCACGCGGAACACCTCCTCGACGCCCTCGCCGCTGCTCGCGCTGACCTCGTGGCAGCAGTCCCAGCCCAGGTCCTGGCCCCAGAAGCCCATGGAGGAGCGGTTGGAGTGCGGCGACGCGAGCGGCGCTGCGGGTTGCTGTTCGGCGGAGGAAGTGGTGGTGTCGACGTGCGCGGAGTGCGCCCGTGAGAGAAGCAGCGTGGACGCGGACGACTTGGAGCGTGCGTGGCCGGCGGCGCTGCGCCCGCCGAGCAGGTTCGGGTCTGACTTGTTGTGCTGGTGGTGGGCGATTGGCCCGGCGCCGGTGTGAGAGGGTGAGGAGGACGCTGTCGGGTTGAGGTACGAGAAGGTTGAGTGTGCGGTTCCTGGTGCTGCGCTGTGCTGCGAGGCACCACCAGCCGCTGCGGATGGATAGAGGTTCTCCGCCACGTACGCGATGCACCGCTCGAAGGTCACCTCGCGCTTCGAAGGGCTCTCCGCTACCACGTCCGCTTTGGTGCCCACGACGTGGATGATTGTGTCTTCTGGTAGGTTCGCTCGTAGCTCTAGTAGCCAGTGGCCCATCTCTGTGAACGACGATGAAGATGTGATGTCGTAGCACAGCAGTGCGGCGTTTGCTCCCCGGTAGTATAGTTTGCTTATGCTCCTGAACCTCTCTTGACCTGCCGTATCCCATATCTGCAGCCGGACCACTGTTGAGGAGTCGATATCGACGACACGCTTTGTCAGGAAGGAAGCACCGATTGTGGATGTCATCATGGACGGAGGTGTGAAGGAGTTCTTGACGAAGCGGTGCACGAGCGAGGTTTTACCCACGCCCTGCGACCCAAGGACGACGATTTTGGCCTCGAGGCTGTTGCTCATTTCGACAGGATTGTGTGCGCGGTAAGTGCAACTTAAGACGAAGGACTAGAGGAAGCGGAGTCGGATCAACAACGAACGGGACAGCGTCCCACGAGAATGGCCGTGATAAGAGGAGGAGAGTACGGCGGAGAAGGACAATTATTTCTATGGAGAGAGCATGTAGCCCGGTCAGGCTTACCCTTAGCAAAATGACGAGAAAGGCTTAGGTGAGGTAACAAAGATTAGGTAGGGTGAGGCACCGCCAAGCACTGCATATGTTAATGTTGGGCTTCAGAACGAGTACTGGGTATCATGCCATTACCAAAGCCGGTAAACGTGCGAGAGGTGATTCGGCTTTGGCAGTAGGACGTGTTGTTTGTTGACAGTCATTAGGATGGTGAAGTTTAATAAGATTAAAGGCGTCAAAGCGATTACGACGGACTGATATTGGATCGAATATAAGCAGCCGCCCTCGTGATTGGACGCCGCTTTTAGTCTTGAAGTATCACGACGCAACGCGTTGTAAAAGAGCGAGCGGCAGCTACTTAGTTACCCTGGGTGCATCGAAACAAACCCAGATGTCATGGTTTAAGCGTGCCGCTCTGGCTAGAATAACAAGAAGGTTAAGTTGGACGTGGACGGGCCAGTCCCATCACAAGCCAAATGGCGACAAATTACGAAAACCTTCATCGTGGAAAGAGGTATCGCGGCGACAAATAACGAAGACCTCCATCGTTGATATCTCGAAGAACTCAATGCAACCTTTCCATGGTGTAAATTCAGTGAGAGAAGCCGAACGGGAATAGAGTCGTAAAATCCATGGTAGAGATATAACTTTACTCCGTATATCCAGCCACCAGTCTCACTCACTTATGCCCCACTTTCGCTTTGAACATTCAACCCAATCTCTCGCCACAGCCTCGTGCTCTGCCCAGAGTATGAACCGGCACTGTCGGCCGAGCGGCTTTGGACATCTCAAGACTGAGTGCTTCAGTTACCATCTCTCGGCATAAATATCGCCAATTCAAACTTACAGTTTTTGCCATAGTTGGAGGTACGCTTACTCACTCCTTTCCAGACTGCTCGAAGATCACATTTACAAAGCTATTTGCCTTTGTACAGCCGCCCGATAGTGGAATATATTGGGTCCTACTTCAAGTAGCCATTTAAGCGTTTGCAGGAAAAGCGCTGTATGTGGAGTAATATGCATCTTGAAAACGTGGAGACTATGCACATGAACACAGAAGGGGAGGACTAGCAGTATCGGCTTTTGGGCGATTCCGGCTGCGACGACGGCGACAACGACCGGTGCTGTTGGTGGAGATGCTCTTCAGGAAACTGAGAGTTTTACTAGTTCTACAACTTGAAATCGCTTTTACCACGCTGCAGTATCATGCAACTCTCCTACGGAACTTTATTCTGATATATGAATAGATCGAATCCCCCTTGCCCCTATCCCTCGGGCCATCCAGCACCTTCCGCCTTAGGCAATCAGCCCTCGCTCTCACTGGCACACCGTTTCTGCCTCTTCTACTCTCAGATTCTTAAGCTAGATCGTCGCCAATCCCAGCAAACCCACACTAATGAACGTCCCGGAACCACAGCCCATCAAGAGCGCGGAAGGGGGAGAAATGACACCCATATAAAAGGCACCGACGGTGGCCAGGGCATCCAAGCTGTCGGTGACGACGTTGGCAACGAGCATCTTCCGCAGGGCGCGGCGCTCGCGGCGGTCCATGGGGGCGCCGTCCAGCGGCGGCCGCTCCGTCCAAAGCAGCCCGCTGAGGACGAGTTCGCGCACGCCGAACAGCCGCAGCGGGTACGTGCTCAAGGACGTCGCCGTCACCCCCGGTATCAGGAACAGCTTCGCCACCAGCGCCGGCGTGAGGTAGCTCAGCCCGCCGAGGATCACTCGCCCCCAGGTCAGCAGGTGCACTACCGTTGCCGTCACCCTGGGCGTGGGCTTGCCTTCATCGTCTTGGTGGACGAGCGGTGTTTTGGCGGGTTTGGCGGTTTGGGCCGCCATTGTGCTTTGGAGGGAAAGAGGCGATTTAGGCGATTTAGGCTGTTGTGGAAGCTTGTTTTGCGTGGAATTTGGAGATTGCGAGAACTGAGATTCAGTGTGAGAAGAAGATTGCAATAGAGCACTGTGGAGAGTTCGACTGATTGAAGGAAATAGATAACATTAGCTTACCTAGGTACTCTACTGTGCCTGAGATGGACTGCTGCGTCTCGTGAAACAGGGAGCACAACGTAAGGGCGTTCCTTATAAGTAAAGGCTCAGCGGATGTCGAATGATGGACGTTGTCAAGGCTGGGAGATAGGCTGACTGAGAGGTCTCTCGGGCGCTGCTTGTGTGGGCTAGGCAAGGTACATCGGCATAACTACCGTTCAATCACGACTAAGAAGGTCGATAGTCGACAGTCGTATGACTTGGATTGAAGAGATGGTGTAGTGCACTGTCGGACCTCCGAGGACGTCCTTGTTACCAGATGAACAGGGGGAGCTGCGACTTGTGGCGTAGGCCGTGTCCACATGCTGAAAGTGCACGTGAGCTCTTGGAGGATAAAAGCAGCGCAGGGCTGAGGATTGAATAGTAATTTACGATGAATAGAGTACGTAAGTGACGCAGGCCGAAGTAGATCAGCTGTAAAGCAGCTCTTCACGTGATCCAGTTGATAAGACGGGCACTAGAGCCCAGCCTCCTAGAGAACACACACAACAGACAAGTGATCGAAAAAAAAAAAAAACCGATCACCTCAATGAATACTGCTTCTCCTTATCCACATACAAGTTCAGCACCTCTCAGTGCGTCAGTAAGTGACCCTGGCCGACAAAGAAGGCTGAGTCATTCCCAATTCAGTATAACTTATTATTAGCGTGTTTTAGAAGCTTAGGAATAAACCTGGTGAGGCGCGCAAAATCCGGACACTCAATTTGCAAGTGGCAGTAGCACAAGCGTTTAAGCAATGGTTCTCAGTGTAAGGTAACCCAAATTGTTGCAACGGTAGTAGTGGTAGCCTGCATATCCCGAAGAGGGAGAGGTCAATGAAATCACGTCCACGTCCACGCCCACGGCCGTAGCACAAACTAGGGCTTAACATTTTGGACAGATTGCTGTCTCAACCAGAAATTCGCCGGCATGCACAAAGTCGACTCCGGTACGTGGCAACCTATCTAGGTTAAGCTCTTGAGGCTCATCAAAATCCCACCACTTTTGAAATGGGGCTTCGCGGAGTCCGAAATCGCCGCCTTGAGATCACCTTTCCTTCATCAACCTCATTGTGCGCGCGTTCAAGACGCTTGTGCCCCATATTTACACTTGTAATGTCAAACCGCTACGACAGTGCCGTTGCTCTACAGTCTTAACCCTGATTGGGACAACGGCTCTACCTGCTTAGACAACAAGCATTCTCTTGGGAAATCCAACGTCGTTTAAGCATAACCTCGCTCCCTCGGAACTCAGTCATACGATATAGTGAGCGCGTTTATAGATTTACATGATGGATATTAGAAATTCTTCAACTTTCGGGGGGATATTTCGAAAGCTTTATCGGAGCAGAACATCGCTATGGTCTTTTTAACCCGCTCAAACCATAGCAATTAGCGTTCCGGGAGTTTAGCCGAAACAAAAGAGTACATAGAAGCAACGCATCTTGGCGCCAGGATTGGCGTGCATTAGCACACTTTTATTAAACAGTATTAAAATTTTAGCCTTGTCGTATCTGCCATTGCCCTATACGATACCAGAAAGGGTCAAATGTGGCGAAGGTTTCTAGAACTCTCCGTCGGCGCCTCCCTACGGAGTACTCCGTACACCATGGAGCATCACTGCTGCTCTGTTCTCCAACTTTGGTGCAGCTAGATCGTTGTATGGGTCAGTTTAGTAATTTTTAGAATTGATTCCTAACGCAGAGTAATTCCCTGATATGCCCTAACTATCTATTTATCATGCATTCACATACTAGAAATAGACAATCCTTCAGTCTTAACTTATAAATCAAGTTATGACTAATCTTATGTGATTTCTAAGCTACTTTGACTCTCCCACGGTGTATAAAAGGACTTAAGGCCTTGAAGGTTGGTGGGTGGGGTGGTGGTTTATTTTGTGTCCATTGTAAGCTCTAACATTGACACACCTCCAGATGCGTGTCCGAGGATGATGTTGTTCCCAAAGACAGCTGCGCTAGTAGCTCGATATTCAGGAGGAAGCCAAAGCAGAGCTTCCGAGCCGCAGAATATCCATTGTTCCCCGACAAAAAAGCTCGCAAAAGCATGGGAGTGAGATGTGGTGGTTCCGTGCGTGACTTCAAGGACTCCTCGATCAGTATGCAAGCAAGACCCATCACTAGAAAAGGAAACGTGCATTATGATAGATCCAGTTACGATGGTCTGGCGGGCGCCTGTGGTCATGTCCCAAAGCCGTACCGTTCGATCGCCCGAAGCCGACGCCACCGTCTTGCCGTCAGGAGAGAAGGCCACCGAGTTGACCAAATCGCGATGGCCTTCGAGGGTCTGGTGGGCGCCTGTAGCCGTGTCCCAAAGCCGTACCGTTCGATCGTCCGAAGCCGACGCCACCGTCTTGCCGTCAGGAGAGAAGGCCACCGACCTCACCCAATCGCGATGGCCTTCGAGGGTCTGGTGGGCGCTTGTAGCCGTGTCCAAAAGCCGTACCGTTCCATCGTGCGAAGCCGACGCCACCGTCTTGCCGTCAGGAGAGAAGGCCACCGACCTCACCCAATTGCTATGGCGTTCGAGGGTCTGGTGGGCGCCTGTAGCCGTGTCCCAAAGCCGTACCGTTCGATCGTACGAAGCCGACGCCACCGTCTTGCCGTCAGGAGAGAAGGCCACCGACCTCACCCGATTGCTATGGCCTTCAAGGGTCTGGTGGGCGCCTGTAGCCGTGTCCCAAAGCCGTACCGTTCGATCGCGCGAAGCCGACGCCACCGTCTTGCCGTCAGGAGAGAAGGCCACCGAGTTCACCCAATCGCTATGGCCTTCGAGGGTCTGGTGGGCGCCTGTAGCCGTGTCCCAAAGCCGTACCGTTCGATCGTCCGAAGCCGACGCCACCGTCTTGCCGTCAGGAGAGAAGGCCACCGACCTCACCCAATCGCTATGGCCTTCGAG